>Ga0214182_1000525_pt1 | contig 14585 bp, 13 predicted proteins | sample TroBogEpilimnion_8_FD_153020 | JGI IMG/M metagenome (GOLD analysis project Ga0214182, IMG submission 153020) | Freshwater microbial communities from Trout Bog Lake, WI - 14NOV2007 epilimnion | ecosystem: Environmental > Aquatic > Freshwater > Lake > Epilimnion/Euphotic zone | place: Trout Bog... | reverse complement strand
CGGGGACGGCGCGCAGCGTCCCGCCGCAAGCCTCCTGAATACCTTCCAAAATGGTAGAAAGATCGCGCACCGAAACGCGTTCGGCCAGCAGCATCTGCAATACCCGTTGCACCCCACCAACGGTGATCTGCCCCGGAATCAGATCGGCAACGAGCTTCTGCTGTTCGCGCGGAAGCTCGTCCAACAGCTTCTGCGTTTCGGCATGCGACAGAAGCTCCGCCACATTCTCCCGCACCAGTTCCGTCAGATGCGTGGTCAACACGCTCGGCGGATCGACGACGGTGCAGCCGCGGAACATTGCTTCTTCGCGGTTCTCCGGCTCGATCCACATCGCGGGCAGTCCGAAGGCGGGTTCGCGGGTTTCCTCCCCCGATACCGGCGGCGTCGCACCGGCCGGGTCCATGGCCAGCAGCATGGTGGGGCGGAGTTCGCCTTTGCCGGCCTCGATCTCCTTGATGCGGACGACATATTCGTTGGCGGGCAGTTGCATGTTGTCCTGAATGCGGACAGGGGGCAGCACGAACCCCATTTCGGCCGCGATGGCGCGGCGCAATCCCTTGATCTGTTCGGTCAGGCGCGGCGTGTCGCCCCCAGCCAGCGACAGCAGCCCGTACCCCAGCTCCAACCGGATCATATCTATCCGCAACGAATCGGCGATGGGCGGTTCGGTCGCGGCCGGCGCCGGTTCGGCGGTATCCCCCACCGGCTCCGGATTGCGATGCCGCAACCACGCCGCACCGCCGGCCAAGCCCGCCAGCGCAACGAATGGCATGAACGGCAGCCCCGGCATCAACCCGAGCACCAGCGCCGCCCCCGAGGCCATCGCCAGCGGCTTGGGGTTGCCGCCCAACTGGCGGATCAGCGCGACGTCGGCCGAACCCTCCATCCCGCCCTTGGTTACGACGATACCGGCGGAGACCGAGACCAACAGAGAAGGTATCTGCGACACCAACCCATCGCCGGCGGTCAGGGTGGTGAAGGTGGAGGCCGCTTCCGCGAACGGCATCCCATGCCGGATCACCCCGATCGCCAGCCCGCCGATGATGTTGATGACCGTGATCAGCAGTGCCGCGATGGCGTCGCCGCGCACGAATTTCGCCGCGCCGTCCATGGCGCCGTAGAAGCCGCTTTCCTCCTCCAATTCCTTGCGGCGGCGGCGCGCGACCTTCTCGTCGATCAGCCCAGCGGACAGGTCGGCGTCGATGGCCATCTGCTTGCCCGGCATCGCGTCCAAGCTGAACCGAGCGGCGACTTCTGCGATGCGGCCGGAGCCTTTGGTGATGACCATGAAGTTCACGACCAGCAGGATCGAGAACACGATCAACCCGATCACCACGTCCCCGCCCATGAGGAACCCACCGAACGCCGCGACGACATGGCCGGCGGCGGTGGGGCCTTCGTTGCCCTGCGACAGGATCAGCCGCGTGGTCGCGACATTCAGCGAGAGACGGAGCAGGGTGGTCAGCAGCAGCAGGGTGGGGAAACTGGTGAAATCCAGAGGCCGCTTGAGAAACAGCGCCACCATCAGCACCAGCACGGCGGCGGTGATGGACAACGCCAGCCCGATGTCCAGCAGCACGGTGGGCAGTGGCAGAACCAACACGGACAGCAACGCAACGACACCCAGCGCGAGCCCGATATCGCTGCCCGGCGCGTAACGGCGTACCCCGGCGGCGAGGCCGGGCGGCAGTCCGGCGAGAATGTCCGAGGCGGCCATCAGGCGGCCCCGGCGCGTAAACACGTCATCCCCGGGATTGTCCAAATAGGCGCTAACACCGGGGCGCTGGCCCGTGAAAACCCGTCATTGCGAGGAGCGAAGCGACGAAGCAATCCAGTGCCACAGGCTCCCTGGATTGCTTCGTCGCTTCGCTCCTCGCAATGACGAGTCCGGTCGGCATGATTGCGGCGTCCCATATCAAGCCGCCATATTCGAAGGCGGAGGCGGCACCGGCATGCCTTGCGCCACATAGTCCTTCAGCTTGTTCCGCAACGCCCGAATGGAAATCCCCAAAATCGTCGCCGCATGCGTCCGGTTGCCCAACGTCCGGGAAACCGTTTCGATAATCAAATCCCGCTCGACCTCGTCCACCCGCCGCCCCACCAACCCGGCGATCCCGCCCTGCGGCGCCGTAGCCGCAACACTACCGCCAGATGCCGGCGGTCCGAGTTCGATCGCTTCGATCCCGATATCGTTCCCCTCCGCCAGCAGCACCGCGCGATGTATCGTGTTCTCCAACTCCCGCACATTGCCGCGCCAGGGATGCGCGGTCAGCCGCAGCAGCCCGGCCGCCGACACCGGCCGATACGGCAGCCCGTTCACATCCGCATACTTACGCGCGAAATGTTCCGACAGCGCGGCGACATCGCCCGGCCGGTCCCGCAGGCTGGGTACCGTCAAGGACACGACATTTAACCGGAAATACAAATCCTCCCGAAACCGCCCGGCCCGCGCGTCGGCGAGCAGATCGCGATTGGTGGTCGCCAGGATGCGCACATCGATCTTGACCGGCGTATCGCCGCCCAGCCGGTCGATCTCCCGCTCCTGCAACGCGCGCAACAGTTTCGCCTGCAGCCGCACATCCATTTCGCTGATTTCGTCCAGCAGCAAGGTCCCGCCTTGCGCCGCCTCGAACTTCCCGATGCGCCGCGCCAGCGCGCCGGAGAACGCACCTTTCTCATGCCCGAACAGCTCGCTTTCCAGCAGATTTTCAGGGATCGCCGCGCAATTCAGTGCCACGAACGGCCCGCCGGACCGGCGGGAACGGCGATGGATATGCCGAGCCAGAACCTCCTTGCCGGTGCCGGATTCGCCCGCGATCAAAACGGACGCTTCCGATTTCGCCACCTGCTCCGCCCGCCGCACCGCCGCCGCCATGATCGGATCGTTGACGATCATGGCGTGGGTTTCGCCCGACGCGGCTTCCAGGATCGCGGCGATCAGATCGGGGTCGGGCGGCAGCGGCAGGAACTCCCGCGCGCCCGCCTGGATCGCGCGCACCGCCGCATCGGGATCGTCGTTGGTGCCGCAGGCGACGACGGGCACGTTGATCCGCTCCGCCGCCAGCGCCCGCACCACCGCGCCCACATCGTGCGCCAGATCGCACAGCACCAGATCGAGTCGCGCATCCGCCCGCAGCCGAGGCATCGCCCGGTCGGCGTCGTCCGCGTGGTCCAGCTTTGCGCCACGAGCAATCGCGATCCGCGCGGCCTGCCCCAGATCTCCCGCCAGCGACCCGATAATCAGCACTTTCATGACTGCGCTCGGTCGGTCTTCACGATTTCGGTCATGGTCACGCCCAGACGGTTGTCGTCGACCATCACCACCTCGCCCCGGGCCACCAGGCGATTGTTGACATAGATATCGATGGCCTCCCCGAGTTTCCGGTCCAGCTCCACCACCGCGCCACGGCCGAGTTTCAGCAACTGACTGACCTGCATCGTGGTCTTACCCAGCACCGCCGAGAGGGTGACGGGAATGTCGTAAACGGCCTCCAACTCCCGCCCGGATCGCGGGGTGTTGGCCTCCTGGGGTTGGGGCTCGTTCAGTTCGGCTAGTTCCATGTCATTCGACATTTTCGGTCTCTTTCCTATCGATGGTTACGCGGACGGCGGGCGACAGCAGCCCGGCGGGCGCAAGGATATTTTCGATTTCGGCCCAAAGCCCGGCGGTATCCCGCCGCACCGACCCGGCGCGCCAGGAGATGCGCATGTCCCCCGGCGCAATCGCGTCGGTGGGGATCAGGCGCACGCGGTCCAACAGATCGGGGTCCAGAGCCGCGATCTCCTGCTTCAGCGCCTCCGTCAGATGCGGGCTGGTGCGCACCACGATCTCCGGCTCCTCGTGCAGCCGCGGCAGGACGGCGTGGACGATGGCGCGCAGTTCGCCTTCGGCGTGCCGGGCGCACAGCGCCGGGAACGCGGCGGCGAACGCATCCATGACCAGCCGGCCGATCGCTTCGGCGGATTCCTCGGCGACGGTGCGGGCTTCGGCGCGCGCGGTATCCAGCCGTCCGGCGATGGCCAGCAACGCATCGCGAGCGAGCACAAGGTTCGTTTCCTCGGCCTCCGCCATGCCGGCCGCGTGCCCGTCCCGCAAAGCCTCCGCCCGAGCCGCCTGGAGGTCGGCGGCGCTGTAGACGGGTTCCACCGGCACCGGTTCCGGCGGCTTGGCAGCTGGGCGCGGTTCGTCGAAATCCTCGGCGAAGACCAGATGGGCGGTGGCGTGGGCCATCAGTAGATCACCTCCTCGTCCTTGCCGGCCGCGATATCGATCAGGCCTTGCGCCGCCAGTTCCTTCGCCAACAGCACGATGCCTGCCTGCGCCTCATCCACATCGCGCAGCTTCACGGGCCCGAGGCCTTCCATGTCGTCGCGCAACATCTTGGCGGCGCGTTCGGACAGGTTGCCGATGAACAGTTCCTTGATCTTGTCGGACGCGCCTTTCAGCGCGATCGGCAGCTTGTCCTTTTCGACGGACCGCAGCAGCACCTGCACCGAGGGGCCGGACAGGCGTTGCAGATCGTTGAAAGTGAACATCAACGACTTGATGCGTTCGGACGCGTCGCGGTTGCGTTCCTCCAACCCGTTCAGGAACCGGGTTTCCGCCTGCCGGTCGAGGTTGTTGAAGATGTCCGCCATCAGCTCGTGCGCGTCGCGGCGGGCGCTGCGAGCAAGGTTGGACATGAACTCCGCCCGCAACGTTTTCTCCACACCGTCCAGCACTTCCTTCTGCACGGTCTCCATGCGCAACATGCGCATCACGACTTCCATGGCGAAGGTGTCGGGCAATAGGCTCAAGACGCGGGCGGAGTGATCCGGTTTGACCTTGGACAGCACGACGGCAACGGTCTGCGGGTATTCGTTCTTGAGGTAATTCGCCAGCACGTCCTCGCTGACATTGCCCAGCTTGTCCCACATCGTGCGGCCGGCCGGGCCGCGGATTTCTTCCATGATCTGCGCAACACGATCGCGCGGCAGCGCTTTCAGCAGCAGGTTTTCCGTCGATTCGAAGCTGCCGGTCAGAGCGCCGGTCAGGCCCATGCCCTCCATGAATTCATTGCAGACCTGTTCGACCATGTCGGACCGGATATTGCCGAGCTGCGCCATGGCGGAGGAAATGTCTTTGATTTCGTCCTCGTGCATCATGCCGAACAGGCGGGCGCAGTGGTCCTCGCCCAGCGCCAGCATCATGATGGCGGCGCGTTCGGAACCGCGGAGGTTGCGGATATCGCCGGATTTGAATTCAGGCATTGTCGCGCGCCATCCAGCCACGCAGGATGTTCAGCGTGGCGGTGGGGTGTTTTTCCACCATCTCCGACAGTTTCCGTATCGACGAAGCGCGCATCTGGCCCTCGATCTGAGCGATATCCACCATGCTTTCGTCCTCCACCGGGCCGCCCAGCAGCAGGTTGTTGGGGGTGCCGGGCAGGCCGGGGGCCGCTTGCCCCGGTCCGGTGGCGGTGCCGGTAAGCTGCGCCGAACCGCCGGCCTCTCCGGCCAGAGCCGCGCCCGCCGGCGCCATGGCGACGATGCCGTTGATCATCGGGCGCAGAACCAGCAGCAGCGCCAGCAGTCCGATGATCCCGATCAGCGCGGTCTGTGCGAGCATCAGGATTTCCGCCTTTTCCAGCTTGAGGCCCAGGAATCCCGGGCTTTCCTGCGGCGGCGCTTCGGGCGCCACGAAGGGCATGCTGACAACGTTGACCTGATCGCCGCGTTTTTCGTCGAAGCCGATGGCGGTTTTCACCAGACCAGTGATGCGCGCCAGATCGGCCTCGGCCATCGGTTGCCAGGGTTTGCCCGCTTCGGCCACGCCTTCGACCATCACCGCCAGACTGATGCGGTCGATCTGGGGTTGCTCCCGGATCAGGGTACGGACGGTCTTGCCGATCTCGAAATTGGTGGTCTCTTCCTGCCGAGCCTCGCTGGTGCCGGCGCCCTCCTTGCCGGCGTCGGCGTTCGGCAGGTTGTTTTGTACGGATACCGTGGACGTTTGTTCGGTCGACTTGCTGTTGGTCGTCACGGTCTGAGAACTGCGCGCGACCTGGCCGTCCGGGTCGTAGATTTCCTTGGTTTCATTCACCCTGTCGTAGTTCATGCGCACCGACGCTTCCGCGCGCACCCGGCCCGGCCCGAGGCTGCGTTCCAGCATCTCCTCGACCGCGCGGGACAGGCGCAGTTCGGTCGCTCGGCGAACCTCATCGGCCGTCGCGGCTTCGGCGGACGTACCCGTCGGTTGTCCCGACCGCGCCAGCAGGTCGCCGCGCGAGTCGACAATGGCGATGTTGCGCGGCGTCAGGCCCGGCACGGCGGCGGCGACGAGGTTCAGGATGGCCTGCACCCCCTCCCGATCCAGGCGCTGGGCGCCGGCCATGGTCAGCAGCACGCTCGCCTGCGCATCCTGACGATCCCGGGCAAAGGGTTCGCGGTGCGGCAGTACCAAATGTACCCGTACCTGCCTGACGCCCCGCATCGCCTTGATCGTCCGCCCGATTTCGCCTTCCAGCGCTCGGGTTTCGTTGATCTTCTGCTGGAATTCGGTGAACGCGAGCCCGTCCCCCCGATCGAACAACTCGTACCCCACCGACCCGCCGGACGGCAGCCCATCCCGGGCGAGGGCGAGGCGGATATCGGCCACCTGATCGGTCGAAATCATGATCTGGGTGCCGTTCGCCAGCAGCCGGTAGGGGACGTGCCGACGGTTCAACTGCTCCGTAATTTGCGCGGAGTCCCGCAGATCGAGGTCGCCGTACAGCAGCGACATCTGGCCGCCGCCACCGCCGCCGCGCAGTGCGAGGACCGCCAGCAACGCCAGCAGCCCGACCGCGACCAAGCCCATCGCAGCGAGGCGCGCGGCGCCAAGCGTCCGCAACCCCTCAAGGAAGGACGTCATGGTGGGCCCCCTGCGGGGCTGTTTGGCGTTTTGCCGGTCATCCGCGTCGGTCGTTCCTGTTGTCCGGCCTCGCGGCCGCGACGACAGAATGACGCAAAGGAGTTACCAAACAGTTAACAAGGAGCGATTTATCTGCCCCTCGGCGCTATTTTTTTTGGTCTTTCTCCCGATCCCGGAGCTGGGGGACCGCCACTTGCAGGAAAGCGGCGTAATCGTAGACGGTTGTGTCTTCCTGATTCCAGCAGACATAGCCCCGGCAGTCGTTCGGCCGCGCCTCATAGACGCCGCAGAGGCGGTCCTCGGTCAGGAACTGGCAGGTCTTGAAGCCGGGCTTAATGCGCTTTTCGCCCTTGCGGGTAGTTTCCAGGATGTGTCTGTCCTCGAACGCCGGGACGGTCATCTTCAGGTGCTTCGCCAACCGGCGGATGTCTTCGCGGCTGACGGCCACGTAGCCCGCCATGCGGCAGCACAGGCTTGGACATTTGAGGCAGTCGAGTCTTGGATTGTTCACCATCCCCCGATGATCCGGGGCGTGGGCGTCGGACGCAAGAGGCGGCGATTTTACTCCCGGTCCACCAGTTCGATCCGCAGTTGTTTCCCGAGGACGTCCGCGGCGCGATACAGGGTGTGGAGGGCGACGCTGGTGTTGGCCGGGTCCAGCAGGCGGTTGACCTGCGTGCGGCTGGTTTGCATCGCCTCGGCCATCGCCGATTTGGTCAGGCCAAGCGCCCGCATCGCGTCGGCGATCTGCCAAGCGATGACTTCCTTAACAGCGGCTTCGTCGACGCTGGAGAGGATGCCTTCTTCTTCGAGGAAGCTTTCGAAGGAAGACCCGATGGGGGAGACGGTGTCGCGGTCGGTCATGGCTACGGTCTTTGCGTTGCGAGTGTGGGGCGGCGCAGGCGGTTTTCCATATCGGCCTTGCGACCCCGAGCGAGGGTGATGTCGGACAGCGGCGCGACCCTGGACTTCTTGATGAACCCGTGCAGCAGAATCATCTTCTCCCGCACGAAGCAGAAGAAAATCCGGGCGATGCGGTTCGTCAGATGGGTGCGGATTTCCCACAACCCGTCCCCGATCGGCGCGCATGTCGGCATTCCGAGTGGCCATCCGTACTCAACCTTGCGAACGTCCTTGCCGATTGCCTGCCTGTCGGCCTGTGTCAGGGTCTTCAACCACTCCCGCACGGGCTCCCGGCCTGAATCGGTCTGGTAGAAATCGGCGATGACCAATCGCTGGGGGCGGGTGAGGAGGTGAAGCATGAGTTATGTACCATTTTCGGTTCAGATTGGCAAGCGCTAACCGCCACCCTGAACCAAAATGGTTAAGCAATCGTAAACGCGGACGATCTTTTCCGCGCGTTACGCCGCTACCGTGCCGCGGCGGGCACTGCCTCCCGAGTCACATCGTGGATTTTCAGCCCGAACGCCGCGATCAGCGCCGCGAGCATGCCCAGCGCCGCCAGCCCGTAAAGGCCGCCGGAGAAGCTTCCGGTGAAGTCCTTGATGACCCCGACATACCACGGCCCGAAAAACCCACCCAGATTGCCGATGCAGTTGATCCAGGCCAGCGCGCCCGCCGCGGCGGTGCCGGTCAGGAACATCGGCGGCATCGCCCAGAACGGACCTTTCGAGCCGTAGAAGCCCATCGCGGCAATCGACATCCCGACCAGCGCCCACCAGGTACCCATGGTCATCCCCGCCATGATCAACCCGAGCGTGGAAAGGGTGCAGGCACCCAGCAGGTTCCAGCGACGTTCGTTCATGCGGTCCGATACGCGGCCCCAGATCACCAACGACGCTCCGCCGCACAGGTACGGCAGCATCGTCAGCCAACCTACCGTCATGTTGTCCGCCACGCCGATGGATTTGATGATCTGCGGGATGAAGAACAACATCCCCAGGCTAGCGGTCACGATCCCGAAATAGTTCAGCGCCAGCAGCAGCACGGTGGGATTGGTCATGCCCTGCCAGAGGGTGAATGTCCGCACCGCTTCCTTTGCCTGCCGCTCGGAGGCAAGCTTCGTGCGAAGCCAGTCCTTTTCCGCTTGTGTCAGGAAGCTCGCCTGTTCGGGCTTATCGGTCATGATGAAGTAGGTGCCGAAGCCCAGGATCACCGTCGGGATCGCCTCGGCGATATACATGATCTGCCAGCCGTGCAGGCCGAACATCCCGTCCAGGCTCAGCAGCCCGGTGGAGATCGGCGCCCCGCCGGCGACCGAGACCACGAACCCCGCCAAAATGCCGGAAACGATACGGGCATGGTGCTTCGCCGGAAACCAGTAGGTGAAATAGAGGACCATGCCGGGGAAGAATCCGGCCTCGGCGCTGCCCAGCAGAAACCGGACGATGGCGAAGCTGGTGGAACCCGTGACGAACGCCGTCACCCCCGCGAGGATGCCCCAGGTGATCATGATGCGCGCGATCCAGAGGCGCGCGCCGACCTTCTCCATGACGATATTGCTGGGGACTTCGAAGATGAAATACCCCCAGTAGAAGGTGCCGACCGCGAAGCCGAAGGCCGTGGCCGACATCTGCAAGTCCCCGCGCATCGTCAGCGCGGCGAAGGTGGAGTTGATGCGGTCGATGTAGCAGAGGCTATAGGCGACGAAGGCAAACGGCAGTAGACGCAGGTAGATCTTGCGCATGGTTTGGGCTTCGAGGTCGGCTTCCATTGGATCCTCCCATTTTTTTATGAAACAGAGGCTGAATGGTTCCCACACACGAAGCAACAAAAATCGACCGGTCCGGGCGGCACGTGAATCGGTAGGTGCACCGACCCTGCATATCGTTGTATCCTCATGAAGGACGCTAAGACGACGCGCGGGGCAAAGGGTAGGATAATGAAAACACGTCACAAAACCATGCTCGCGACGATCGCGCTCTGGTCCGGTTTACTGCTGGGCAGCGACACGGCGGCCGCGCAGCCGCGGACAAGCCCCCTGTCGGCCGAGAAAGTCGCCGAGATTCTGGCGAGCCCGGATCGCAGCGCGGCCGATCGCACCAACGACCTGCGCCGCAAGCCCGAACAGTTGCTGCCTTTCATCGGCCCGGGACCCGGGATCGTCGCGTTCGATCTCAGCGCGGCCGGCGGCTACACGACCGAGTTGCTCGCCCGCGCCATCGGCCCGACCGGCAAGGTGTATGGCCAGAGCCGCCCGATCGATCCAAATCGGGCACCGACCGCGCCTGCTGTCCGCGAAGGCAACAGCCGTCCGAATCTGGCTCCGGCGGCCGCGGCACCGCCAAGTGCCCCGCGCCCATCACCCGTGGCGCTGGCCGACCGCAATGCGAAACTCCTCGCCGCCCGGGTCCCCGCCGCGCCGATCGTCGCGGTGTCCCGCCCGTTCGAGGACCCGTTTCCCCCCGAGATGGCGGCGAACAGCGTCGACCTCGCGACGCTGATATTCAACTATCACGACCTGGGGTTTATGGGCGTAGACCGGGCGGCGATGAACGCCGCGGTGTTTCGCGCCCTGAAACCGGGCGGACATTACGTCCTCGCCGATCATGCCGGGCGGCCAGGCACGGGTATTTCCGAGTCCGGCACATTGCACCGGATCGAAGAAGCCTTCCTGCGGCGAGAAGTCGAGGCCGCGGGTTTCAAGCTGGTCGAGGAAGGCACCTTTCTGCGTAACCCCAACGACCCCAAGGACAAAAACACACCCGATCCCCCGCAACCGAAGGACGAATTCGTTCTGAAATTCGTCAAACCGTAACGGTGGAGGAGGCGCCATGCCGCCGACGATTGTGGAGAAATCGGCTCATTACCGCAGCATCCACGCATCCGGCGTCCTCCTCGCCGGCGGTTGCTGGGACGCCGGCAGCGCTCGGCTGTTGGCGCATGCCGGGTTTCCATGCCTGGAGACCAGCAGTGCCGGGGTGATGTTCGCGCGCGGCCTGCCGGACGGCGACGGATTGGCGACCCGCGACATCATGCTGGACAACGCCCGATCCGTCGCCGCCGCGGTCGATCTGCCGGTTTCCGCCGATCTGGAAAACGGCTGGGCAACGACAGCGGAGGGGGTGGCGGAAACCATCCGGCTGGCCGGGGAAACCGGCATCGTCGGCGGTTCCATCGAGGACACGACAGGCGACCGCGCCGACCCCATCTTTCCGCTCGATATCGCGACCGAGCGGCTGCGCGCCGCGGTCGAAGCGGCGCGGGCGCTGCCATTCCGGTTCGCGATCACGGCGCGGGCGGATCAATACATGCACGGGCGCGGGAATTTGCAGGAGGTCATTGCCCGCGCCCAGGCGTTTCAGGCGGCCGGAGCGGATGCTTTCATGGCGCCCGGCATGGGCGATCCAGCGGAGATCGCAGCCCTGTGCAAGGCTGTGGATATTCCCGTAGCGGCGATCGTGGGGCTCGGCGGGGCGTGTGCGTCGGTGGCGGACTTCGCGGCGCTGGGTGTGCGACGTGTCGTGGTCGGCAGCGCCTTCGCCCGCGTGGCAATGGCAGGCGTCCTGGCGGCAGCGACGGAGGTCGCGCGCGACGGGACGTTCGGGTTTACCGAGGGGCTGATGCCGTTCGGGGAGTTAAACGGCTTGTTCCGTCGGCTGGGACGGTAGTCTGTCCCGAAGCCGTAACAAGGCGATACGTTCGATCTGCGTCATAGCCTCGGCGAATTCCTGCTCCGGCGCGTGATTCAGACGCCGTTCGAACGCGCTGGCGATCTGCTCCTTCGTCGCCCCTTTCACCGCCATGACGAACGGGAACCCGAACCGGGCGCGATACGCATCGTTCAGTTCTGTAAAGCGCCGCAGCGCCTCGGCGGTCAGGCTGTCGAGGCCGGCCGATCCCTGTTCCCGCGCTGAATCCGCGGTCAGTTCCTTGGCCAGCGCGAGCCGGCCGGCGAGGTCCGGATGCGCCGCGATCAGCGCGTGTTTCTCGGCATGCGTCAGGGCCCGCATCGTTGCGACGAGTGCGGCGTGCAGCCCCTCGGCCGTGTCGTTTTCCGCGGATAGACCCTTGGCATGCGTTCGTTCCGCGATATGCGGGGAGTGTTCGAAAATATCGCCGAATGCCGCCACGAACAAAGCTTGCCCCATCCGGCTGGGCACGTAACCTCCGGCGGGTGGATGCTGCTTGATCCAATGCCGCGCGATATCGAGCCGTGTCGCGACCCAAACATTGTTGTGACTGCGCACATAGTCCAAAAACCGAGCGAGCGCGGCCGCGCGGCCGGGTCGGCCGACGAGGCGGCAGTGCAGACCGACGGACAGCATTTTCGGTCGGGTCGCGCCTTCGGCGTAGAGTACGTCGAAGGAATCCCGCAGATAGGCGAAAAACTGGTCGCCACTGTTGAAACCTTGCGGCGTGGCGAAGCGCATGTCGTTGGCGTCGAGCGTGTAGGGCACGATCAGTTGCTGATTCGTGCCGTCATCGTGCCAATAGGGTAGATCGTCGGCGTAGGAATCCGCGCTGTAGAGAAATCCTCCGTCCTCAATGGTCAGCGCCAGCGTGTGTTCCGATGCGCGTCCCTGATAAAATCCCAGAGGACGCGATCCCGCGACCCGTTCGTGCAGGCGAATGGCATCCTGGATATGCACCCGTTCCTGTTCCGCCGTGAAATCCTTGTATTCGATCCATTTCAGGCCGTGACTGGCGATTTCCCAACCAGCAAGCTTCATCGCCTCGACCGCGTCGGGATTGCGCGCCAAAGCTGTCGCCACCGCGAACACCGTCACCGGTATATTGCGTGTGACAAACATATCGCGCAGGCGCCAGAAGCCGGCGCGGGTGCCGTATTCGTAAATCGATTCCATGTTCATGTGGCGCTGACCGGGCCAGGCCGTCGCGCCCACGATTTCCGACAGGAACGCTTCCGACGCGGCATCGCCGTGCAGGATGTTGTTCTCCCCGCCTTCTTCGTAATTGATGACGAATTGCACGGCGATCCGCGCCTTGTTGGGCCAGTTGGCGTGGGGCGGATCGCCGCGGTAGCCGGCAAGGTCGCGCGGATAGTCGGTCATTTCGGTCCCCACTGGTCACGTCGCGACGATACGAAGGGTGCAAATCTGCGCGGGATAGACTCCAAGATGCCAGGGATAAGAACTCAGAACATCGGACCCCGGTTCGCCGCGCCGCCGTCGATCGTCACGATCGTGCCGGTCGTGTAGGCCGACTTGTCGGACGCCAGGAACGCGACCATCGAGCCGATTTCCTCCGGCGTGCCGGCGCGGCCCATGGGTAGGGGCTTCATCAGCTCTTCCCACCGGTTCGCATCGCCCAGCCGGTCCTGCGCCCGGGTTTTCATGATCGTGACCAGCCGGTCCGTCGCGATCGCACCGGGGTTGATCCCGACCACGCGCAGCTTGTCGTCCCCGGCCGACCCGCCGAGCGCCTTGGTGAAGGCCATGAGCGCGGCATTGCCGGTGGAGCCGGCGATGTAGGTGCGGTCCATCTTCTCCCCGGCGACGCCGAGCACGTTGACGATGACGCCGCGGCCGCGGGATTTCATCTCGGCATAGAAGCGGCGGCACATGTTGATGTAGCCGAACACTTTCAGGTCCCACGCGGCGCGCCAGCGGTCTTCGGTGATGGCCTGGAGGTCGCCGGCCGGGATGGCGCCGGCGTTGTTCACCAGGATGTCGATCCCGGCGTGTTCGGCCACCAGCTTGTCGATGTTGCGGCTGTCGGACAGATCGTAGGCGTGGACCTGGACGTTCACGTTGTGACGGGCGGCGATTTTCTGGCGGGCGGATTCCAGATCCTCCAGTGTGCGGGACACGAGGATGACGTTGACGCCTTCTTCCGCCAGGCATTCGGCGCTGGCGAGGCCGATGCCTTTGGAGGCGCCGGTGATCAGGGCGGTTTTGCCCCGCAAATTCAGGTCCATGGATTGCTCCCTCGGTTCTTGTATGGTGGTTCCCCGATAGAACGGCGGCCGCGCGTTTGCAAACCATCTCCCACACCGTCGCTTTGCTGGTGGTCGCGATCGTGGTCGCGATTCTGGCTCGTCGGGTGCGACTGCCGTACACCGTCGGGCTGGTCGTCACGGGCGCGGGGCTGGCGGCGTTGCACGCGGATATCGGCATCGGGCTGACGCATGAGTTCATCTACGCCGTCGCGCTGCCGCCGCTGTTGTTCGAGGCCGCGCTGTTCATCCCCTGGCCAGAGCTGCGGCGGGATGCGGTGCCGATTTTGACTCTGGCGGTGCTGGGCACGGTCGTGTCGGCGGTGGCGGTGACGGCGGGGATGGTTTGGGCGCTGCATTGGCCGGTGGCGGCTGCCGTGACGTTCGGTGTGCTGATCGCCGCGACGGACCCGGTCGCGGTGATTGCTCTGTTCAAGGATACGGGTATCGAGGGTCGCCTGCGCCTGCTGGTGGAAAGCGAGAGCCTGTTCAACGACGGCGTCGCGGCGGTGCTGTTCGCGCTGGTGCTGGGTTGGCTGGGCGGGGATGCGGTCACGCCGAGCGGGGTTGCTCTGGCGCTGGGGAAAACGGCGGGCGGCGGGGTGCTGGTCGGATTGCTGTGCGGCGGTGTCGCCATCCTGGTCGCCGGCCGCACCACCGACCGCATGGTCGAAACCGCCGTCACGGTCGCTGCCGCTTACGGATCGTTCATGGCGGCCGAACAGCTGCATATGTCCGGCGTACTGGCGACGGTGGCGGCGGGGTTGTTGATGGGGAATGTGGGGGCCCTAAAATCCGTCATGGCGGGCGCAGGCCCGCCACCCACGACTTCCA
>Ga0214182_1000517_pt1 | contig 14716 bp, 12 predicted proteins | sample TroBogEpilimnion_8_FD_153020 | JGI IMG/M metagenome (GOLD analysis project Ga0214182, IMG submission 153020) | Freshwater microbial communities from Trout Bog Lake, WI - 14NOV2007 epilimnion | ecosystem: Environmental > Aquatic > Freshwater > Lake > Epilimnion/Euphotic zone | place: Trout Bog... | reverse complement strand
GCCGCTGGTGCAAACCGCTGGTTAGATTGCGGGCGATTTGATTGTGCTCCTGTGTCCCGCCGGTCATCGCGACCGGCCCAACGCCGTCGAACTCGTACCGCAACTCCTGGCGGTTCTCCCACTCCAGGAATTCGTCCAAGGTCATTGGCGTGCGAAGCGATGCGCTCATACACTCCCGTCTACCACAACCGCCGTCCCGGGAGCCACAAAATGTCCACCACCATCATGGTTCCCATGCGCGACGGCGTGCGCCTCGCCACCGACGTTCATCTGCCGGACGGCCCCGGCCCGTTCCCCGTCATCATGGAACGGACCCCCTACGGCCGAGCGGAGGCGAGCCGCAGCGAAATCACCGCCGCCAATCGGACACCCGCCGCGCGCGCCGAGATCGCGGCCTATTTCACCCGCCACGGCTACGCCGTCGTCTACCAGGACACGCGCGGCCGCTACGGGTCGGAGGGCGTGTTCGTCAAATACCTCTCCGACGGGCATGACGGCTTCGACACCGCCGCGTGGCTGATCCAGCAACCCTGGTGCGACGGGCGGTTCTGCACCATGGGCCTGTCCTACGCCGCGCATACGCAGGCAGCGCTGGGGTGCCTCGATCCGCCGGGGCTGATGGGGCAAATCCTGGACTGCGGCGGGTTTATTAACGCCTGGCGCGCCGGCATCCGCCAGAACGGCGCGTTCGAGCTGAAACAGGCGACCTGGGCCTTCAAGAACGCCGGCCTGTCGCCCGAGGCCCTCGCCGATCCCATCATGAAGGCGGCGCTGGCGTCGGAGGACATCCGCGACTGGTTCGCCCGTATGCCCTGGAAGCCCGGCCACTCCCCGCTGCGGCACCACCCGGACTACGAGGCCTATCTGTTCGAGCAATGGACCCACGGCGCCTTCGACGCCTACTGGCAGCAGCTGGGCATTTGGACCGCCGGTTTCCACGCAGGATACAGTGCCGTGCCGATGGTCCACATGTCGTCGTGGCTCGATCCCTACCCGCTGACGGCGACCGAAAACTACATCGGCCTGAAAAAAGCCGGGAAAGGCCCGCAACGCCTGATCCTCGGCCCGTGGACGCACGGCGACCGTAGCGATTCCTGCTTCGGCGACGTGGAGTTCGGGCCGGACGCCCCGCTGGACTCTTGGGCCGGCGACTGGCGGGCGTTCCGCCTTCGCTTCTTCGACCATGTGCTGAAAGGCGTGCCTCTGGAGGAACCGCCGGTGCGCGTCTTCGTCATGGGCGGCGGCTCCGGCCGGCGCAATGCCGCCGGCAAGCTGGAGCACGGGGGCCGCTGGATTGCGGCCGATGACTGGCCGCTGCCGGACGCTGTCCCGACCCCGTTCCACCTGCACGGGGACGGACGCCTGGACCGCGCCAAGCCGGCCGCCGGAGCCGAACCGCTGTCCTACGATTTCGACCCGGCCCACCCCGTCCCCACCATCGGCGGCGCGCTGACCAGTCTGGAACCCGTGGCCTCGGGCGGCGCCTGGGATCAAACGGAAGGACCGGGGTTCTTCGGCTGCCAGCCACCGTACCTGCCGCTGTCCTCCCGCCCCGACGTGCTGGCGTTCCAGACCGAACCGCTGACCGAGGCCGTGCAGGTGGTCGGCCCCATCGTGGCGGAACTCTGGGTCGCCACTGACGGTCCCGACACCGACTTCACCGCCAAGCTGATCGATGTCCACCCGCCCTCCGCCGACTATCCGCGCGGCTACGCGATGATCCTGGCCGATGGCATTCAGCGTCTGCGCTACGCCGAGGACCCCTCCACCCCGCGCTTCCGCACCCCGGGCGAGGTTGTGAAGATCGTCGTGACCATCGGACCGATCGCCAACCTGTTCCTCCCCGGCCACCGCATCCGTCTGGATATCGCGTCGTCCAATTTCCCGAAATTCGACGTCAACCCCAACACCGGGGAGCCGGACGGCGCCGCCCGTCGCAAAAGGATCGCGATAAATACAGTATTCGTGGATGCCGCACGCCCGAGCCATGTGGTGCTGCCGTTAACCAGTTGTTAAGGAAAAACGACTCTCACTCCGGTGCCCAGTTCTGGTATCGTCCTGTTGCTGGAGAATGCAGGATGACAGACAACCCCACCCGTCTTGGACGCTACGAGAATACCATGGTCGGCGAGCACACCATGCGCGCTTACGTGCCGCCTTGCTTGCCGCCCGTTCCGCCGATCGCGCTCACCGGCCTGCACGCGATCCTCGCCACCGCCGATCAGGCGCTCGGGCGCCTCGACGGCTTCACGGTGGCGCTGCCGGACCCGCCGCCGTTCCGGTCCATGTATGTGAGGAAGGAGGCCTTGTTATCGTCCCGCATCGACGGCGCCCAATCGTCGCTGGCCGATCTGCTGCTGTTCGAGACGGACGTCCCCCTGGACGCGCCGACCGATCACGTCACCGCCGTATCCGGCTGCGTCGCCGCCATCGAGTTCGGCATGCGCCGCCTGCGCGACGGGGAGAAGTTGTCGGCGCAACTGCTGAAGGACGTCCACGCCGTGTTGATCGGCAAAGGCCCCGGCCAGGACAAAGACCCGGGCGCATTCCGGCGCAGCGCGGTCTGGATCGGCGGTACCCGCGCCGGCCACGGCCGCTTCGTGCCGCCGCCGCCGCATCTGGTGGAACCCGCGGTCGAGGCACTGATCGACTTCATCCACACCGACCACCCGGACCTGCCGATCCTGGTCAAAGCCGCTTTGGTGCAGGCGCAGTTCGAGAACATACAGCCGTTCCTGGTCGGGAACGGCCGGATGGGCCGGATGCTGATCTCCTTCCTTCTGTGCGAACAGGGGGTGCTGCGGGAGCCGGTGTTGTTCTCCAGCCTCTATTTGAAGCAGCATCGCCAGCGCTATTACGAACTGCTGCAAACCGTGCGGGAGTTTGGCGCGTGGGAGGATTGGCTCGCGTTCTTCCTGCGCGGAATCGTCGACACCGCGGATCGGGCGATTGCCGGCGGGCGGGAGATTCAACGCCTGTTCGCGCGCGACCACGAGAAAATCGCGGCGGTTGGCTGGACGCTGGCGAACGCGCTGCCTGTTCACGCGTTGCTGCAACGGCGCGGGCTGATCGCGATCCCCGGCGCGGCGCGGGAACTGGGGCTGTCCCAACCGACCGTCGCCAGCATGCTGGTGCGCCTGTCGCAGCTGGGCATCGCGCGGGAGACGACGGGCCGGCGGCGGGACCGGATTTATGCCTACGGAGCATATATGGATATTCTGAACGACGGGACGGAGGCGGTGGCGGCTTGAGAGGGCGGGCTACCGCGCACCGACCCACCCCGTCCTTGCGAGCGCAGCGCAACAATCCAGTGCCACAGAATCCCTGGATTGCTTCGCTGCGCTCGCAAGGACGGGGTGGGGCCGCGATTCAAACGTCGGTTGTTGAACGCTCTTTATGTTCCTATTACGAAACATATAATCCGCGCGACGCCCGAGCGCCGGCGAGCAGACCCTCGGTGCTGAGGTCTTCGTCCAAATCCGGCCAATGAATACCGTAGCCACCTCCAGCCGTTTCCCAATTCGCGCGTTGCGCTGGGGTTGCGTCGGCAAGGCGGGGATACCGCGCGAGAGGTACCGCGATAATTCGGCCATCCATCAGCGCTACGGTCAGATCGTCGTCGCTGACCGTGACATCGCGGACCCGGATGTCAGCACCGCCGGCCAGTACCGAAGAACTCATGCCATGCCTCCCTCCGCAATCGCGGTATACCAACGGCCCAAATTTTTGAGGCCCGCGAAGGCCGTTCCCCCTCGTCATCCCCGTGCTTGTCACGGGGACCAGTTCCGGCAGGATATCGCGGATCTGTGTCGGTATTGGTGGCCGGGACAAGCCCGGCTATGACGGGAAAATAGCGATATCGGCAAAAACCGAAAATTCGAACCGCTAGTATCACTCCGCCGCCAACCGCATCGCCCCCATCTCCGCCCTGATCCAAACTGCCGTGTCGTGAAACACCGCGCCCCCGAACGGCGGGCCGGGATCGTCGCTCGTCAGTGCGTTTATCCCGATCCCACCCTCGAAGCATTCACTCGGCCACACGCTTTCCGCGACCAGGACGCCGGGCTGGCTGCCGGCGACGACGCGGGCGTGCAGGATCACCTCGCCGCGCGCATTGCCAAGGCGGACCTTGTCGCCGTCTTCGATCCCCAAGCGGGCGGCGTCCTCGGGGTGGACCATCACGGTGGGCCGCCCCTCGCGTTTCCGCCCCGTCGGCATTTCCGTGAAGCTGGTGTTCAGGAACGACCGCGCCGGAGACGTCATCAGACGGAACGGCCGGTCCGGAGCGGCGGCGTCGACGATAGGGGCGTGATCGGGCAGTTTCGGCAGGATGCCTTGCGTATCGCCCAGCGCCGCCCAATCGGGAGCGAAGCGGAAACGCTTGTCCTTGGTCGGGAAGCCGTTCAGGAAATGCGCGTCCTCGAAAGACGGCATCACGTCCACCCAGCGGTCCCGCAAGACGGTCTCGGCGTCCGGCTTGCCGGAGGCTTTCAGGGTGGCGTCGACGATCTCCATCGCCGTCATCTCGAACCCGCGATGCTGGGCGCCGAGGCGCGAGGCCAAAGCCTGGATTGTTTCGTGGTTCGACCGGCATTCGCCCGGTGGCTCGATCAGTTTCGGGCCGATCTGGATATGGCTGTGGCCGCCGGCTTGATACAGGTCGTCGTGCTCCATGAACATCGTCGCGGGGAGCAGGATGTCGGACCATTTGGCGGTCGTGGTCATGAACTGCTCATGCGTGACGACAAACAGGTCGTCCCGCGCGAAACCGCGGCGGACGCGGTTGCTGTCGGGGCAGACGTCCAGCGGGTTGCAGTTCTGGATCAGCATCGCATGCACCTGCGGCCCGTCGCCGAGTTCCGATCGGTCCCCGGTCAGCACGCTGCCAACCCGGCTCATGTCCAGCGCTCGGATGGACGGATCGGCGGCGTCCAGGCCTTCGATGAGGGATTTGTTCCAGCCGTACATGCCGCGATTGGACCAGAGCGCACCGCCGCCCTCATGCCGCCAAGCGCCGGTGACGGCGGGCAGGCAGGACACGGCGTGCATGTTGGCGGCGCCGTTGCGCCCGCGCGCGAAGCCGTAGCCCAGACGGAGGAAACTGCGCTGGGTGGAACAATACAGCCGAGCGAAATCCTCGATTTCGGTGACGGACAGGCCGGTGATGGCGGAGGCCCAGGCGGGACCGCGCGTGGCGACATGGGTCTCCAGCGCCTCCGGCACATCCGTGTAACGCGCCATGTAGGCGCGGTCGGCGTACCCGTCGCGGAAGGCGATGTGCATGACGGCACAGGCCAGCGCCCCGTCGGTGCCGGGGAGTGGCGCCAGATGGATATCGGCGGCGGCCGCGGTCGGCGAGCGATAGGGATCGACCACCACCACCTTCGCCCCACGCTCCTTCCGCGCTCGGCTGACATGGGTCATGACGTTGACCTGGGTGGAGACGGGGTTGCCGCCCCAGATCACGATCAAGTCGGATTTGGCCATCTCCCGCGGATCCAGCCCCCGGCTCTGCCCGGCCCCGGCGATCCAGCCGAGTTCCGGCAAGGTCGTGCAGATTGTCATCTTCTGGCGGGAGTAGCGCATGACGTTGCGCAGCCGGTTGATCCCGTCGCGCTGCACCAGCCCCATGGTCCCCGCGAAGAAGAATGGCCAGACGGCTTCGGAGCCGTGTTGCTGGGCGACGGCCGAGAAGCGTTCGGCGACGCGGTCAAGCGCCTCATCCCAGCCGATACGGCGAAACTGACCGGAGCCTTTGGGGCCGGTCCGCAGCAGCGGGTGCATCAGCCGGTCCGGATGGTGGGTGCGTTCGGCGTAGCGCGCTACTTTGGCGCAGATGACTCCGGCCGTGTAGCTGTTGTCCCCGGCGCCCCGGACGGCGCCGATGCGGTTGTTGCCGAGGACCTCTATCTCCAACGCGCAGGTGGAGGGGCAGTCGTGCGGGCAGACGGAGGAACGGAAGGTGCGGGCGTTTGTCATGCCCCAGCCTAACGCGGACCGTTCCGGCCGGTCCAGCGTGCCGCGCGTCAGCCGGTGGTCAGAGCGTCCCGAAACCGAGCGATCCAGGCGCCGACGGCCTCGGGTTGGGTTTTCAGGGCGGTGCGGTTGACGATCAGGCGGCTGGAGATATCCGCGATCTTCGCCGTCTCCACCAGATTGTTCGCCCGCAGGGTGGAGCCGGTGTCCACGAGATCGACGATCAGGCGGCAGATGCCCAGACCAGGGGCGAGTTCCATCGCACCGCTCAGGTTCACCACGTCGGCGTGGATGCCCTGGCTGGCGTAGTACTTGCGGGCGATGTTGGGGTATTTGGTCGCCACCCGCACGCGGGACCAGCGGGACGGATCGTCGGTGCCGGCGGTCTCGGCCGGCTCCGCGACCGCGACGCGGCATTTGGCGATGCCGAGGTCGAGGGGGGCGTAAACCTCGGGGTAGTCGAACTCCATCAACACGTCGGAGCCGCAGATGCCGATCTGCGCCGCGCCGAACGCGACGAAGGTCGCGACGTCGAAGGCGCGCACGCGGATGACGTCGAGGCCAGGGTGGTTGGTGGGGAAGCGCATGTGCCGCGTGTTTTCGTCGATATAGTCGGCCGACGGGTCGATCCCGGCGCGCGCGAGGATACGGCCGCATTCCTTGAGAATGCGGCCTTTCGGCAGAGCCATGATGAGAGGCGTATCGGTCTCGGGTTCCAGGGCGGCGGCGGTGTAGGGGGCGGACATGCGGTCCCTCGGGGTTTGGTGCGCGCGGTCTACACCAGGGTGGGCGGGGCTGGAAGCCGTTGTGGAACAGCGCCGGCCGTTCTGCTAGTATGCGAGCCATGCCCGACGATCTCTACCATCGCGATGTCCTCCTCTGGTCCGAACAGCAGGCCGAGCTGCTGCGGCGGGTCGCGCGTGGGGAAGTTCTCGGCGACGTAGATTGGGAGAACGTCATCGAGGAGATCGAAACCGTCGGGCGGAACGAGTTGCACGAAGTGCGAAGCCGTTTGCGCCGGTTGCATTTGAATCTGTTACGGCGCCGTGGATGGCCGGAGAGTCCAAGCGTCGGGGCTTGGCGGCAGGAAGCTGTTGGTTGCCAGTCGGAGGCAATATGGCGGTTCGTGCCGTCCATGCGGCAGCATCTGGATATCGCGGAACTGCACGCCGCAGCGCTGAAGCAGCTCGATCGGTCCGAATACGATGGCATGCCACACCGTGCTTTTCCATTGTCGTGCCCGTTCACGCTCGACCAGTTGCTGAACGCCGATCTGGAGATCTTGGAAGACCTGCTTATGTCGCGAATGGAAAGCTGAGCCATGCCCGACGATCTCTACAACCGCGACGTCCTCCTCTGGTCCGAACATCAAGCCGATCTGCTGCGGCGTATCGGGCGCGGGGAACGGGTGAACGGACTGGACTGGGAACAGGTCGCCGAGGAGATCGAGGACGTGGGACTATCCGAACTCCACGCGGTGGAGAGCTTTCTGGGACTGCTCATTTCCCATCTCTTGAAGGTGCATGGGTGGCCCGACAGTCTCAGCGTGCCCCACTGGCGGCATGAAATCGTGACCTTCCAGCGGCACGCCCGCCGGCGTTTCGCGCCGTCCATGCGTCAGCGGATCGATGTCGGCCAGCTTTACACCGATGCGCGTGAGGCGTTGGACGAAGACGTGTTCGATGGCCGGGCGCACGGCCCGTGGCCATCCGATTGTCCCTTTCTGTTGGACCAGTTGCTAACTGACCCCATAGCGGTCTTGCTGGCGGTTCTGGCAGCCTAAACCACCCCCTCCGCCCGCAGCGCCTCCACGCCCGCCGCATCCAACCCGAGCCACTCGCCCAGCACCTCGGCGGTATGCCCGCCGAGCACCGGGGACGCCTTCACACGGGACGGTTTGCCGTCCACCCGCACCGGCCAGCCCGGCATTTTGAACGGTTTGTGCACCGGGTGAACCATCGTCTGCATGATGCCGCGCTGCTCGAACGTCACGTCGTTCTGCAATTCCATCGTATCCAGCACGGCGCCGGCGGGGATGCCGGCCTCGCCCACCGCCTGCATCGCTTCCCGCTTGTCGCGGGTTTTGGTCCAGGCGGCGATGATCTCGTCCACTTCCGCTTCCCGCGCGACACGGTCGGCCGGGGTGGCGTATCGGGCGTCGCCGATCAGATCCTCTCGCCCCACCAGCTTCAGCAGGCGGTCCCAATGTTCGGGGTTGGCGCGCGACGTCATGATAAACACGTAATCGTTCGGTCCGCCGGGGGCGCAGGGATACAGGCCCATCGGCGCGTTGTTAACGCCCGGCACCTTCGAACCGCCGCGCTCCGCCGCGCGCCCGGTTAGGCCCTGCGTCGCGAAATTGATGCGCATATAGTGCATGATCGCGTCCTGCATGGCGACCTGCAGGCGATGCCCTTCGCCGGTCTCCCGCCGCTTGTACAGCGCGCCCAGGATGGTGATCGCCATCAGCATGCCGGTGCCGGTATCGCCCAGGGAGAACCCCGGCCGGATCGGCGGGCCATCGGTCTCTCCCGTCACGCTGAACGTGCCGCCGGCGGCCTGCGCGATCATGTCGAACGCGAGGTTCTTCTCGAACGGGCTGCCTTCGCCGAAGCCTTTTACCTGCGCATAAATGATCCCCGGATTGATCGCCTTCACCACGTCGTAGCCCAGACCCAGCCGCTCGATAGCGCCGGGGGCGAAATTCTCGATCGTGACATCGGCCTTGCGCAGCAGGTCCTTCACGAGATCCAACCCCTTGGGGGATTTCAGGTTGACGGTGATCGACCGCTTGTTGGCGTTGAACACGTGGAAATAATACGGATCGTTGTCCGGCTGCCCCGGCCGCAGGCGCCGGCCCGGATCGCCCATGCGAGGGTTCTCGATCTTCACCACGTCGGCGCCGAGCCATGCGAGGGCTTCGGTGCAGGACGGACCGGCCTCGAACTGGGTGAAATCGACGATTTTGACGCCGGAGAGGAATTTGAAATCGGCGACGATATCGGACATGGCGCGTGCTCCCACAGGTTGGGCCCATGTTGGCACAAAACGCTCGGTCCGGCCAAATGCTGGCGAGCCATGCGGCTGTTGCATTGGAGTGCGGAAGGGTTGTCCTCTAAACACCCTGCACGACGATAAGGATTCCCGCATGACGCCGGTTCGGATAGCCAAATTTTTCGAGGGTCGGGTTCACTACGCCTGGATCGTGCTGGCCGTGGTGTTCACCTCGATGCTGGCGGGCGTGGCCGTGCGGGCGGCGCCAGGGGTGATTATCCTTCCGCTGCAACAGGCGTTCGGCTGGGACGTGAGCACGATCTCCGGCGCGATTTCGGTCAACATCATGCTGATGGGCGCGACGGCGCCGTTCGTGACCGGACTGATGCAGGCCATCGGGTTGAAGCGCACCATGCTCGGGTGCCTGAGTATTCTGATGCTCGCAACCGGCCTGTCGTCGTTCATGACCGCGCCCTGGCAGCTGTATCTGACCTGGGGCCTGATGGTCGGGATCGGGTCAGGCGCCGGCGCCGTCGGGATCGCCGGCGCGGTCGCCAATCGCTGGTTCGTGCGGCGGAACGGGTTCGCGACCGGTTTGCTGTTCGCCGCCAACGCGGCCGGGCAGCTGATTTTCCTGCCGTTGTTCGCGATGCTGGCGAACAACTACGGCTGGCGCGGCGTATCGATCGGTGTGACGGTCGCGATTGCGACCGTTCTGCCGCTGGTCATGTGGCTGCTGCCGGAGAACCCGGCCGCGATCGGCATGACCGCGTTCGGGGCAGCTCCGTCGGACGCCGTGCTGTCCCAGCGCTCCCCCGGCGGGAACATGTTCTCGGTCGCGTTCGGCGCGCTGCGGCGGGCATCGAAATCGATGGATTTCTGGCTGCTGTGCCTGACCTTCGGGGTGTGCGGGCTGTCCACCAACGGGCTGATCAATACGCACATGATCGCATACTGCGCCGATTTCAGCATCCCGACGGTACAGGGCGCGTCGATCCTCGCCGTCATCGGGGCGTTCAGCCTTGTAGGTTCCGCGTGTTCGGGATGGTTGTGCGATCGGTACAGCCCGCGCGTGCTGCTGTTCTGGTATTACGGGCTGCGCGGGCTGTCGCTGGTGGTGATCCCGTTCACCTCGTTCGACGGCGTCAGCCTGGGTGTGTTCGCGGTGTTCTACGGGCTGGACTGGGTGGCGACGGGACCTGCGACCTTCGCGCTGACGAACGAAGTGTTCGGGCGGCGGGACGCGCCGGTGATCGTGTCCTGGATTTTCGCCTCGCACCAGATCGGCGGCGCCATCGCGGCCTACGGCGCCGGGGCAATCCGCAGCGTTTCCGGCAGCTACATGCTGGCGTTCTTGGCGAGCGGGGTGGCGTGCCTATTGGCCTCGCTGCTGGTGCTGCGGATTACGCCCCGTGGCGCTCGGATCGCCGTCGCGGCCGAGTAGTCTATCGGCCCGTCCTCGAGGCCGGACACAACAGGGGCTTATTGGTCCGCAAGCCCAACCTCCCGCCGCCGGACCTCGATCGGGTCGTTGCCGTCGCGGCGGGACAGCGCCCATTTGTCGGACAAGCCGCCCCCGGCCGGGGCCGGTTGGCCGCGCAGAACCTCGAACACCACGGTTCGGTGCGCGATGCGCCAGGCACCGTCCTTGCGGGTCATGCGATCGACGTAGCGGCCGATCACTTCGGTCTCCACCGCCTGATCCGGCCCGATGGGCGCGCCACGCAGATAGGCCAGACGCGCGTCGCCGGCCGAGGGGCTGAGGCGCTGGTGGGTGATGAAATACGCCTCCATCACCGCGCTGTCGGGACCGTCGAACTCGATGACGATATTGCCGACGACGTGCATGGATTGCTCGACGGTGGCATGGCGCTTGACCAGCGACTCGATGAACCCGTCGATCCCGCCTTTGTAGTTGCCATGATCGTCGTAGGCATCGGTGTGGTAGGCGGAGCGGACGAGGTTCCAGTTTTTCCGGTCGACCCCGCGCACGTAGCGGAACAGGCAGTCCTGAATGTCCATCCGGTCCTGCAAACGCATGCTGTCCATGTCTTCCCCCCGAGTTGCGCCGCATCCTGGCATGGCGGCAAAGTAATCGCGAAACATTGAGACATCCGATGCGGTTTTTGACCACCCCGCTGCTGCGCACGCGTGAGCGGGCCCCGTTCGTACTGCTTGTCGCGCTGACAGCCTGCGGCACCTTGGGCATGCACGTTATCATCCCGGCATTGCCGGCAACGGCGCGCGCCATGGGGATTTCCATCGGGTCGGTGCAGCTGACGATCACGCTGTATCTGATCGGGCTGGCGGCGGGGCAATTGCTGTACGGGCCGCTGTCGGACCGGTTCGGGCGGCGGCCGGTGCTGCTGGCGGGTATGATCCTGTTCACGCTGGCGAGCGCCGCGACCGCCTTGGCGCCCAACGCCGCGATCCTGATCGGCGCTCGGGTGCTGCAATCCATCGGCGGCTGCGCCGGTCTGGTGCTGGGACGGGCGGCGGTGCGCGACGGATCGACGCCCGACAAGGCGGCGGGGCAACTGGCGTTGCTGACGGTGACCATGTCGGTCGTGCCGGCCATCGCACCCGCGATCGGCGGGTTCCTCACGGCCTTTGTGCATTGGCGCGCCAGCTATTTTCTGCTGGTCGCCATCGGCGCGGCGACGCTGCTGGCCACGCTGCTGATGCTGCCGGAAACGCACCATGGCGCGCGCGGGCCGTTGTCGTTCGGACGCGGCTACTCCCGGCTGCTGCTGTCCCCGACCTTTCTGGGTTTCGCGGGGGCCGGCGCACTGACGACGACCTCGTTCTACGGCTTCATGGCCGCGGCCCCGTTCATCTTCGAGAATCTGCTGCACCAGCCGACCCAGGACGTGGGCTTGTACTACCTGCTGCTGATGGTCGGTGTGGCCACGGGTGCCACCCTGGCCAACCGCCTGTCGCGCCGGGTCGCACTACGGACAGGGCTGCGCATCGCCAATCTGCTGGCGATCTGCGGCGCGAGCTTCTTCATGCTGGCCGAGCTGACGGGGCATTTGAGCGTCGTCACCACCGTCGCCTCCATCGCGCTGTTCATGGTCGGCGCCGGCATGGCCAGCCCTTTCGCTCTGGCCGGATCGGTCAGCGCCAACCCGCAGGCCATCGGCGCCGCGTCCGGGTTGTACGGGTTCTTCCAGATGGGATACGGGATGCTCTGCACCGTCGTCGTGGAGAGCTGGAATCCCGGCACCGTCTTCCCTGTCGCGGCGATCCTGTTGGGATCGTCCGTCGCGGCGCAGATGGTACTGCTATGGGCGGCTCACCAGGGGCGCACGTCCAACCAGGTGCTCTGATAGGTCGCGCCGGCGCCCATATCCGTGAACGTGTCGGCGCAGAGCATGTTGACGGTGCCGGACACGGCTTCGGCATCCGGGCGCTGGCCGGGGACCAGGATCACGCCGGGCTGAACCTCATCCCGGACATGCAGCATCAGGCCGATTTCGCCCCGGTCGTTAAACAGGCGCACTTTTTGCCCGTCCGTCAGGCCGCGTTGGGCCGCGTCCGTGGGATGGAGGATGGCGCAGGGCGCACCCTCCCGCTGCCGCAGGAAGCCGTTGCCGGTGAAGGCGGTGTGGCTTTGAAAATACCCCGGCGCGGTCAGCAGTTGGAGCGTATGCCGTTTCGTGTCGGCGGGGTCCGGCTGCCAATCTGGCAGGGTGTCGCCGTCGGCGAATTCCAGTTTGCCGGATGGGGTGCGGAACGTCTGCCCCTCCCGCTCGGCGATCGATACCGGGGCGCCGTCGAAATCGGCGCCTTTCAGCATCAGTTTCATGATTTCGGGTTGAGACAGCGAGAATACCGCGTCGGTCAGCCCCATGCGCTTCGCCAGTTCCTGCGCCAGCCGGAAGTTCGACCAGGCCTCGCCTTGCGGTTCCACGGCGCGGGGGCCGTACTGCATGTAATAGGTGCCGTAGGAGCGATAGAAATCCTCGGTTTCCAGGTAGGTGGCGGCGGGCAGGACGATGTCGGCGTAGCGGGCCGTGTCGGTTAGGAACGGGTCGTGCGCGACGGTGAACAGGTCTTCGCGGCTTAACGCGGCCCGCATTTTCGCGGTGTCGGGGTTGGTGACGGCGGGGTTGTTGGCGGCGATGAACAGCGCCTTCAGCGGCGGATCGTTGGCGGTCAGCAGCGCCTCCCCCAGCTTCAGGTGGTTGATCGTGCGTGCCGTCGCGGGGCCGGACGGCTTGCGAACGGCGGCATAGTCCAGATCGAACGACGCCGCCGTCGCCAGCAACGCACCGCCGCCGTAGCGGCCGTAAGCGCCGGTCACACCCGGCAGCAGCGCCACGGTGCGCAGATTGTTACCCCCGAAAGTGACGCGGCTGAGGCCGAAACCGATACGGAGGAAGGATTTCTTCGCCGCGCCGTACAGCGCGGCGAAATTTTCCACCTGGGCTTCCGTCAGACCGGTGATCTCGGCCGTTTTCGCCGGGGTGAAGCGCGGCAGGATTTCCGTTCTGACCCGCTCGAACCCGTTGGTATGGGCGGCAATGTAGGCCTCATCCGTTTTGCCGTCGCGCACCAGGATGTGCATGACGCCCAAAGCCAGCGCCGAGTCCGTGCCGATGCGAATGGGTAAATAGACATCCGCGGCCCGTGCCGCCCGCGTCCGACGCGGGTCGATCACGACCAGCTTCACACCCTTCGCCCGCGCCTGCTCGATCTTCGCCCAGAGGTGCACGTTGGTGGCGTGCAGATCGGAACTCCAGGACACAATCAGATCGGATTCCGTCACCGCTTCCGGGTCGGCGCCGCCGATGGGACCGACCGCCGAATCCCACGCGGCTTCCGCGCAGGAATCGCAGACGGTGCCGCCCAGCAGACGGCTGGTGCCGAGGGCGTGAAACAGGCCGTTAACGAGGCCGCGGTTCATTTGGCCCTGATGGGCGCTGTAGGCGTAGCCGAGGATGGATTCCGGCCCGTGTTCGGCGATCAGGGATTTCCAGTGGCCGACGATCGTGTCCAGTGCCTCGTCCCAGGAGATCGGTGCGAACTGGCCGCTGCCTTTGGGACCGGTGCGCTTCAACGGCGTTTTCAGACGGTTCGGGGAATAGACCAGATCGGCGTCGCGGTTGACCTTGCCGCAGGCGAACCCGGCGGTCAGGGGATGGTTCGGATCGCCCTCGATCTTCGCGATGCGGCCGTTATCGGTGTGCACCAGCAGGGAACACATGTCCGGGCAATCGTGGGCGCATACGGTCCGGATGGTCTGCATGGGGTTCTCCTGGGTGGTGCCCGATCATGGGCCGGAAGGCGGTATAACACCGAGGTCCGGTTGTCACGGATTTGGTTGGACCAAAATCGATGCCGCCGTTGCGATGCGGCTCTTGCCGCCGGGTACGGCGCCCGGCCGTTCGATCTCGCCGAAAAATCGGGGGAGTCAAAGACGAGACAGTGAGTTGGGGAGCTACCTCGCCCGCGGCCCGCCGTCCCGATATGCTGGCCCCTCACAATCTCAGAATCTCGCCTTCAACTCCCCAAAAATATTTTCCGCACCCGCGAGAGGCCCGGTACCAGAGACCCTGGGGGATCGGGCGCCGATGCGACAGACCCCCGCGATGTTTCCCGTCAGCCGCCAACCACCCGCCCAATCTCCGCCAGTTTTCCGCCGTGTGCATCCATGTCCAAGCCGTCGATGGTCGTCGCCCGCCGCAGCGTCACCCCATCCACCGCCGGGCCGTTCGCCACCAAACCCTCCACAATCGCTCGG
>Ga0214182_1000514_pt1 | contig 14760 bp, 15 predicted proteins | sample TroBogEpilimnion_8_FD_153020 | JGI IMG/M metagenome (GOLD analysis project Ga0214182, IMG submission 153020) | Freshwater microbial communities from Trout Bog Lake, WI - 14NOV2007 epilimnion | ecosystem: Environmental > Aquatic > Freshwater > Lake > Epilimnion/Euphotic zone | place: Trout Bog... | reverse complement strand
AGCGCGGGGCGATCCTCGGGTCGAGCCCGAGGATGACGCAAAAAGGAGAATGCCGTTCTCCCACAATGCCTTATCCTGATGCCTATGGGGTCAGGCCCGGCCATGACGGGAAACGGATACTCCGGCCTCCCTCTCGACAGACACCCCGGTTTTGCTCACAGTGCCGCCCGAAACCGAGCAAGACCGGGAAACTGGCGCGCCAGGAGCAAACAACCGATGTCCGCCACACTCGCCGAACGTCCGGCCGCTGCCGAATTTCGGATCGCCCCTTTGTCCCCGCGTTTCGCGGCGGAGGTCGTGGGCCTCGATCTGCGCAAGCCGCTGGACGATGCCACACGCGCGGCGATCTACGACGCGTTCGTCCAGTACCATGTGCTGTGCTTCCGCGATCAGCATCTGGATCAGGACGAACAGGTCGCGTTTTCCGAACAATTCGGCACGCTGGAGCGTCACACGCTGCGTAACCGCGGCAAGATCAACCCGTTGGTCCACGTCGTGCACAACCTCAATGACGACGCGAAGCCCAGCGGGACGGTGAAGTCCACCGGTTGGCACTCGGACAAATCCTTCCGGCCGGAGCCTTCTTTGGCCACCATCCTGCACGCCGTGACGATGCCGCCCGATGGCGGCGACACCGTGTTCGCCAACATGATCGCCGCCTACGACGCCCTGCCGGAGGACGAAAAGCGCGCCCTGGACGGCGTGCGCGTCATCCATAGCTGGGAGCTATCGCGCGAAAACCGCGGCCGCGTCATGTCGGCGGAAGAAGCCGCCGACGCGCCGCCGAATTCCCATCCGCTGGTGCGCACGCAGCCGGAATCGCGGCTGAAATCCCTGTTCATGGGCGAACACTGCTCCCACATCGACGGGCTGCCGATCGAGGAAGGGCGCGCTCGGCTGGAAAAACTGGAAGAATTCGCCACCCAGGAACGCTTCACCTACCGGCACAAATGGCGCGCCGGCGACATGCTGATGTGGGACAACCGCTGCCTGCTGCACCGAGCGGACCCGAATTTCGACGCGGCGCGGTTCCCGAGGGTGCTGCACCGGACATGCTTGCGGGGAACAACCCCGATCTAACTCAGGAGGATACCATGCACGATACAGTCATTCGCGGCGGTACCATCGTCGATGGCACCGGGAAAGCATCGTTTACCGGCGACGTCGCCATGACCGATGGCGTCATTTCGCAGGTCGGCGGCAAGGCCGGCCCGGCCAAGAGGGAAATCGACGCCAACGGCCTGCTGGTCACCCCCGGCTGGGTCGATGTCCACACCCATTACGACGGCCAAGCGACCTGGGACAGCGAACTCGCCCCGTCGTCCTGGCACGGTGTGACAACGGTTCTGTTCGGCAACTGCGGCGTCGGCTTCGCGCCGGTGCGCCCGACCGACCATGACTCGCTGATCGGCATGATGGAATCGATCGAGGAAATCCCCGGCACTGCGCTCGCCGACGGGCTGAAATGGAACTGGGAAACCTTCCCGCAATTCCTCGACGCACTCGATGGCCGAGCGCGGGCGATCGACGTCGCGGCGCAGATCCCGCATCACCCGCTGCGCGTCTACGTGATGGGCGATCGTGCCGTCCGCCGCGAACGCGCCACCGCCGACGACATCATCGCGATGCGCGATGCGGTGCGGCAGGGTCTGGAAGCCGGCGCGTTCGGCTTCACCACGTCGCGCACCAACTCCCACAAAACCCCCACCGGCGACATGGTTCCCGGCCGCTACTCCGAAGTCGAGGAACTGCTGGGCATCGGCTCCGCCTTCAAGGGGTTGAATTTCGGCGCCTACGGCGTGAACAGCGACTTCGACGACGAAGCCGGCGAGCTGGAATGGATGACCAAGCTGGGCCAGGACACCGGCCGCCCGGTGTGGTTCCTGTTGACCGACCGCCCGACCGACAAGGTCCGCTGGCGCCGCCTGATGGACGGAGTGCACAAGGCCCGCGCCGCCGGCGCCCATGTGACCGCGCAGATCGCCGGCCGCCCGATCGGCGTCATGCTGGGCATCGACACGGCCCTGAACCCGTTCTCCATCCGGCCCAGCTATCAGGCGCTGCTGAAGCTTCCGGTGGCCGAACGGATCAAGCGCATGCAGGATCCGGCGATGCGCGCGCAAATCCTGTCCGAGGAACCCTCGGCCGAATTGCTCAACCGCCTCTCGCAGTTCCGCCAGCACATCACCAAGCGGTGGGATCGCATCTTCCCGATGAGCAACCCGCCGAACTATGAGCCACGCGCCGACGAAAGCATCGCCGCGATGGCCGCCCGTTCGAACCATTCGCCGGACGAAGTGGCATACGATTACCTCGCCGCCGGCGCCGAAAAATTCCTGTTCTTCCCGATCGTCGGCTACAACGAAGACAATCACGACATCATCCACACCATGCTGTCCGACGATGCCACCCTGCTCGGCTTGTCCGACGGCGGTGCCCACTGCTCCTCCATCGTGGATGCGTCGGTGCCGAGCTGGATGCTGATGCACTGGGCGCGGGACCGGTCGCGTGGGGCTCGGCTGCCGCTGGAAATGATCGTGCGCCGGCAGACCAGCGAAACGGCGGACTTCTTCGGCTTCCACGATCGCGGCCGCCTGGCCGTCGGCAAGAAGGCCGACGTGAACGTCATCGACTACGAAAACCTGCAACTGCACATCCCCGAGGTGGTCTACGACCTGCCGAAGAATGGGCGGCGTCTGGTGCAGCGGGTCGACGGCTATCGCCACACGTTCGTGTCGGGCGTTTCGACGTTCGAGAACGGCGTCTACAACGGCGCCACCCCCGGCCGGTTGGTGCGCGCCAACCGCGGCTGATCGTTCTACACTTGGCTTGACCAGTGGGGCATGCGAAAGCATCGCCCCACTGTTTTTTTGTGTCCCAGGAGACCACCATGGAAAAGCGCCAACTCGGACAATCGTCCCTGCATGTTACCCCGATCACCTTCGGCGGCAACGTGTTCGGCTGGACGGCCGATGAGAAGACTTCATTCGAACTGATGGACGCGTTTGTCGCGTCCGGCTTCAATTTTATCGACAGCGCCGACGTCTATGCGCGTTGGGTGCCGGGGAACAGTGGCGGTGAGTCGGAAACGATTATCGGTAAATGGCTGAAGGCGCGCGGCGGCCGCGACAAGGTCATTATCGCCACCAAGCTGGGCATCGAAATGGCGCCGGGCAAAAAGGGCCTGTCGCGTAAGTACATGATGCAGGCGGTGGAAGATTCGTTGCGCCGGTTGCAGACCGATTACATCGATCTGTACCAGTCGCACCGCGACGATCCGGAAACCCCGATCGAGGAAACTCTGTCCGCCTATCAGGACCTGATCAAGGCTGGCAAGGTGCGGGAAATCGGCGCGTCGAATTTCACGGCGGATCGTCTAGCGGAATCGTTGAAGATCAGTGCCGAAAAGGGCCTGCCGCGCTATCAGAGCCTGCAGCCGCATTACAGCCTCGTGGAACGTGCCGAATTCGAAGGGCCGTTGGAGGATCTGTGCCTGCGGGAGAAAATCGGCACGATCGGCTATTATTCTCTGGCCAGCGGCTTCCTGACCGGAAAATATCGCTCGGCGGCGGATCGCGAAGGCAAGGCGCGCGGCTCGCGGGTCGAGAAATACATGAACGATTACGGTTTCGGCGTGATCGCGGCGCTGGACGATGTGGCGAAGCGCTATAATGCGAAGCCGGTGCAGATCGCGCTGGCGTGGCTGATCGCGCGCCCGAGCGTGACGGCGCCGATCGCGAGCGCCACGAACCTGGATCAGTTGAAGGAACTGCTGGGTGCGGCCGACATCAAGTTGGATGCCGCCGCGATTCAGCAGATCGACGCGGCTTCCAAGCCGCGTTAGCCAACGGCGGATGGGGCGGATTGTTGTCCGCCTCATCCTGCTCGGGCATTAGGCGCGCCGGCGTCGGGCGGCAGCCAAACCGATTGCTCCGACCGCGAACAGCGAAAGCGACATCGGCTCGGGCAATTCCTCATAGGACACCGTGATCGCGGTAATCGCGAAATTGTCGCCATTCTGGCTGACCGGGTCGAGCGTAACCGACGACACTCCGGACAATGCGCTGTAGCCCGTCAGATCGTAGAACGTGAACGTCGCCGGTGCGGCAATACCGGTCAGGTACGCCCCAAGGAAGAGGCCACCCGATCCGCCGGTCGGATTAATGGCGATCCCGAACGTACCGGTATCGCCGCCGAGGGCGGCGGCCTGCACCGATACCATCGAAAATGTCCCGCCATCCGCGCGGGTCAGGAACGTATCGGCACCGCCGGCATAGACGCTGCTGGTGCTTTGCAGATTGTACACGCCGTTCGAATCGACAATTTGCGGCACGCTGGACTCCATGAGACGCGGGGTCAGCGCGAAGCCGTCGAGATATTGGGTGGTGGTGAAGGCCCCGACGGACAGTTGGGACAGATCCAACGTGACGGTGGTGGCGGCTGCGGGCCGGGCGGCAAACACGGAAATTACCGCGAGCAAGGCGAACGCGGTCGGACGAGGAAAATAAGGCAAGGCACATCCCAGGTTTGTTGCGGGATCGGGCGTATAAATGCGCTGCCGCGTGGCGTCAATCGGGCATAATTAATTTGCCTCGTCGTGTTCCTTTTCCAACAACCGCCGCGCCGCGCGGAATTGCCAGGACACTTTCGAACCGAGTTGACGGTGCAACAAAATCGCCAGCAGCCCGACCGACGCGCCGGCCAGCCACCAAGGGCCTGCGAGCCATGCCAGACCGGCGATAGCGAAATAATACGATCTGATCCCGTCGTTGAACGTCAAAATGGCGCTGCTGAGTACGCCGCCGATGGCCTCGGCCAGCGCGTCGCGTCGTTCCGCGGTCGGCGGATCCGGCGGCGCGGCGCCGAGCAGAGCGACGGTGTAGTTTAATTGCCGCAATGACCATGTGTGCTTGAACAGCCCGTGCACCATCACGGCCAGCGGCAACAGCACCTTGAATTCCAGCAATTGCCGCGACACCGGGGCGCCGACGGCCAAGCCGTCGAGCGCGGGTTGCAGGCGATCGAGGCCGGTCAACACGCCCAAAAGCGCACCGATGGCGATCAGACTGGTGGAGGCGAAGAAGCTCGCGCTGTGCATGACATGGCCGATCAGCGCGGAATCGACGATGCGGTTCTCCCGGCGCAGCATCCCGCGCATCCACAGAACGCGAACGGAATGCAGGCCGGTGTTGATCGCGCCGCGACCGATCCGCCGCGCCAATGGCCCGTACCCGAGCCATAAGGCGCAGAAGAGCGTGAGCGCGGCGAGATCGGTGGGGGGAATCAAGCAGCCGCGCTCGGACGCGCCTTCATCCGCTCGTACCAGGCAGCGATGTTCTTGTTGTCCGGGTTCAACGGCTGCTTAATGCCGGCGAAGAAATCCACGAACACGAACAGCAGAATATCGGCCAGCGTCAGGCGGTCGCCGCAAATGAACTGGCGGCCGGCGATCAGGCCATCGAGCCACGTCAGGTTCTTCTGCGCCGTCTTTTTCAGGTCGTCGGATGCTTGCGGGATGCAGTAGATGCGGTCCTGGAACATCTTCAGACCCTCGCCGAAGCGGAAACCGTTGGCCATGGGTTCGAGGATATTCAGATCGATCCGGCGTGCCCACATGCGGGTTTCCGCGCGTTCCTCGGGCGTGGCGCCGATCAGGGTTTTGCCGGCGGGACCGACCTCATCGAGGTATTCGCAGATCGCGGTGATTTCCGCGATCACGCTGCCGTCGTCCAGTGCCAGGGCCGGGCATTGGCCGGCGGGGTTTTTCGACAGGAAAGGTTCCTTCCGGTTTTCCCCGCCGCGCAGGTCGATGGTTTCCGTGGGAATGCCGGAAATGCCGCGTTCGGCCATGAACACGCGGACGACTTTGGGGTTGGGGCCGATGGAGTCGTAGTAGAGCATGTGCGTTCTCCTTGGTTACATAAATAACGACAGGCGATTTACCCCGTCGCCGACAAATCCGTCAGCCGCCGGTGTTCGTCCATCGCATAGCGATCGGTCATCCCGGCCACGTAATCCCCAACGATCGTCGCCGCCCGCAACGTCCCCGGTTCCCCGGCACGGGCACGCCAGTCGTCGGGCAGCAGGCTGGGGTCGGCGTGTAGCAGACGGAACACTTCCTCGGTCAGCCGGCGCGCTTTCGCGGTCATGCGGTTGACGCGCCAGTGGCGGTACATACGCGCGAACAGGAAGTCCTTGATCGCCTGATTGGCCTCGGCGATCGGGTCGCTGAACATCACGACCCGCTGCTTCGCGCGCCGGATCGCGTCGGCGTTGGCGGGATCGAGCTTCGTCAAACGCCGCCGCGTTTCCGCGATCAGGTCGGAGATCAGAGCGTCGATCACCCGCCGGATCGTTTCGTGCCGCAGGCGTGGCGGCGGCATATCCAGGCTCGCCATACGGGCCTGCGCCAAGGCCGGGCCGACGATCGGCAGGTGCCGCAGGTCTTCCGGCACGAACAGCCCGGCTCGGAGGCCGTCGTCCAAGTCGTGGCTGTGATAGGCGATATCGTCGGCCAGCGCCGCGACCTGCGCCTCGGCGCTGGCTTGTGTGTGCAGATCGAGCTTATGGCGCAGATTGTAATCGGCGATGTAAGCGGGGGGATCGCGCAACGGGCCGTTGTGCTTGACCAGCCCCTCCAAAGTTTCCCAGGTCAGGTTCAGCCCGTCCCAGCCGGCGTAGCGGCTTTCCAGCATCGTCACGACGCGCAGGCTTTGCGCATTGTGATCGAATCCGCCGAACGGCTTCATGGAAAGGTTCAGCGCTTCCTCCCCCGCGTGCCCGAACGGCGGGTGACCGAGGTCGTGCGCCAGCGCCAGCGCCTCCGTCAGGTCCTCATCCAGGCCCAGGGAGCGGGCGATGGAGCGGGCGACCTGCGCGACCTCGATGCTGTGGGTCAGGCGGGTGCGGAAGAAATCGCCTTCGTGATTGACGAAAACCTGGGTTTTGTATTGCAGTTTCCGGAAGGCGGAGCTGTGGACGACCCGGTCGCGGTCGCGCTGCCAGGGGGACCGGCTGGCGGATTCCGGTTCATGATACAGCCGGCCGCGCGCGGTGGCCTGCTGCACGGCATAGGGCGCCAGGGGGATACGGCCGGTCATGGGGCAGCGGCTTACACCGGGCGCCGCGCGTCTTCAATTGGACGTTTGATTTCCGGCGGTTCCGCCTTATCTTATGCGGCATGGAACAGTTCGCAGTGACCGACCGGGCCGCCGCCCGCATCGCCGAGATCGTCGCCGCCGAAGGCAAGACCGCCGCATTGCGCGTGGCCGTGCTGGCTGGCGGTTGCAGTGGCTTCCAGTACCGGTTCGAGCTGGATGAGACTCCGCAGGACGACGACCTGATCATCGAACAGGGCGCCGCCAAGGTGTTCGTCGACTCCGCCAGCCTCGATCTGCTGGCGGGATCGGAGCTGGACTACACCGAAGCCCTGATGGGCGCGCATTTCGCGGTCCGCAATCCTAACGCGAAATCGGCGTGCGGGTGTGGGACGAGTTTTTCGTTGGATTGACGTGACTGGGACTCGCGGCAAGACCTGAACGATGGCAACAACGGCGTTCGATCTCTACCGGATCGGCAATGCCGATGGCCCAGGGTTGGATCGTGTGCGCCCCGGCGTCGATGTCGTCCTTCGGCACGAACAAGGGGTCGCATGGGTAGCGGGCACACCGAATGGCGGAGCGTCTACGCGGTCCTCCATCTACCCGTTGCGGCGTGCATCGAGCCGTTGGTGGCGGCTTCCCGCCTCGAGCCTTTATAGCGACCGGTTTGCGGTACGGAACGACCACGGACAGCATTGGCTCATTGAGCCGGGGGTCCCATGCGCTTCGAGGAGTACGTGACCCTGCTGCGCGAACTCAACGGATTATTTGTATGATGACCCCCGTCGCGGTAGAAGGTTAACCACATGGTCCCATTATCCCCCACCGCCAGACGGTTTGTCGCCATCGCCCTAGCCCAGCAAGGCGACGAAGCGCAGCAGACCGCATGGCGGGTCTGGGCCGACGGCGACGACCCAACCCTCCCCTCCTATCTCGCGCAATTGGCGGTTCACGCCTTGTCGGGTATGGCGATGCGGATGGAACAGCGGATCGCGGATGAAGCCGTGGCAGCGGCCGAAGCCGCGCAGTTGGAAAACGATCTCGGTTACATCGCCGATGTGGAAACGGTCTTGATGGACTACGTCCAGCAGCCGATGCGCGCGTACGGCTGACTCCACCCCAAAGGTTCCCAACCCCGCCGCCCCAGCGTATAGCCATCGCGACCCCAGCCGGGGTCGGGCGGAGAGGACCAAGCGTATGCGGCCGGTGCGGGTATTGGGAACGACAATGGCGGTGGCGCTGGCGCTGGCGCTCGCCGGATGCAAAGCCGTTGGCCCCGATTTCCTCCGGCCCACAGCGAACCTGCCCCAAGCCTGGCCGACCGATCAAACCAAACCGGGCAAGCCGCCGAAAAGCGTGCCCGCGGACACCGAGGCCGATCCCAACTGGTGGACCCTGTTCAACGATCCGGTGCTGACGGCGCTGGAACAGCGCGTGGCGAAAGGCAACCTCGATCTTCAGGCCGCCGCGCTGCGCCTTTCGGAATCCAGGGCGGAACTGGGTGTCGCGCAGGCGGCGCAAATGCCGACGTCGCATGCCAACGCCGCCTATACGCGCCAGAAAGCCAGCAACACCGGCCAGTTCGCCCTCGCGCCTGACGCGCTCGGCGCCAATGGTGCCTCTGGCAGCACGGCCGGGGGCCTTGGGTCGCGACATTTGAACGCCTTCGACGTGTTCCAGGTGGGCTTCGACATGTCCTGGGAACTCGATCTGTGGGGCCGGGTCCGCCGCAACATCGAATCCGCCTCGGCGCTGCTGGAAGCCACCCAGGAAGCCCGGCGCGGCCTGTTGCTGACCACGCTGGCGGAGGTCGCGCGCGATTACATCGAACTGCGCGGCGTGCAGACCCAACTCCACATCGCCCGCGACAACGTCAAAACCGCGCAGCAAAGCCTGAGCCTCACGCAGCAGCGGGCCGCTGGCGGCGTCACCACCGATCTGGACGTCGCCAACGCCACCGCCCAACTCCGCAACACCACCGCACAGATCCCCCATCTGGAACAACAGGAAGCCGCCGGCATCAATGCTCTCAGCCTCCTGCTCGGCGAGCCGCCGAACGCCCTGCGCGCCGAGCTGGAAACCGCCAAACCGGTGCCGCCCGTCCCGCCGAAAGTGCCGGTGGGCGTGCCGTCCGACCTGGCCCGCCGCCGCCCCGACATTCGCCAGGCCGAGGCCCGCCTGCATGCCGCGACGGCCGACATCGGCGTGGCGGTCGCGGACTTCTATCCGTCCATCAAGATCGGCGGCAGCATCGGCCTGCAATCCCAGCAGTTCGTCCGGATGTTCGACCTGAACTCCCGCCTGCTGGCCGGCGGCCCAGGCCTGTCCGTGCCGCTGTTCGACGGCGGGCGCCTGCGGGAGACGTTGAACTTCCGCAAGGCCGCGCAGCAGGAAGCCGCCATCGCCTACGACAAAACCGTGCTGACAGCGTGGCATGAGGTCGACAACGCCATGACCGCCTATGCCGCCGAACAGGCGCGGCGCGATCAGTTGCTGCTGGCCGAAGCCGCCAACCGGCACGCACTCGGACTGGCGCAAAGCCGCTACCAGCAGGGCGTGGCCGACTTCCTCGCGGTGTTGGACGCCCAGCGCAACCTGCTCGCCACTCAGCTTCTGTTGGCCGACAGCACCACGACGATCTCCGCCAATCTGGTCGCGCTATACAAGGCACTCGGCGGCGGGTGGGAACCGGAATTACCGCTGGACGACGAAAAAACCGCCGGCCGTTAACGGTTTTTTAACCTTTCGCTGCCATCCTAGGGGGCATGCGAACGAGAGAGCGGCTCTGGCTATGCGCGATTGCCCTCAGTCTGGTGCTGTTGCAGCAGGCTCTCGGCGCCGGCTTGTCCGAAATCTTCGCCGAGGGCGTGCCGGGTTTCGGTACCGAACCTGGCGTCACCGTGCAATCGCGCACCCACCCCGATGCCGAGGCCCCGCCGCTGCGCGAAGGCCCGCTGCAAGCCCTGCCCCGGCTGGACGAGAGCGTGGGCTACGACGACAATGTCCTGAACGGCCCCAGCCGAAAAGGCAGTTGGCTGATCGGCACGCGGCCGTCGCTGCTGCTGGGGTCCAATTGGACCCGGGATGCGTTCGGCGCTTATTTCGCGGCCGGCGACACGCGATACCTCAGCCAGCCCCGGCAAAGCCGCACCGACGGTTCCGCGGCGCTCGGCGGCACGCTGGACATCGGCCAGGACAAGCTGACCATCGGTGTGGCGCATCTGAGCCAGCATGAGGACCGGTCGGACCTCAATGCTCTCGCCAGCGACCGCCCCGTCGTCTTTCGCGTGGACGACGTCCGCGTATCCTACACCATGAATTTCGGCCGTTGGTCGCTGACGCCGGAGGCCGATGTGTCGGCATGGCACTACGGCGACACCACGATCCTCGGTCAGTACGCGCGACAGGCCTATCGGGACCGCACGATGCTGCGCGGCGGGGCGACCCTGCGCTACGAATTCGCACCGCTGCGCAATCTCGTGCTGGTGACCCGAGCGCTTGGGCAGCAGTACACCACGCCCCTGCCCGGCCAGGCGACGCTGGATTCCTCGGGCTACCAGGCGCTCGTGGGCTTGGACTACGACGACGATACCGTGTGGCGCGCCCGGGTTTTGGTCGGCGGCGAAACGCGGCAATTCGCGGCCCCGGTGTATCGCCCGCACACCGCCGCCATCGCCGAGGGCGAGCTGACCTGGAACCCCACCGGCATGACCACCATTCGCGGCACATTGACCCGCACGATCGAGGACGCGGCGCAGGAAGGCGTATCCGGGTTCACCTATACCGCCGGGAAGGTCGCCATCGATCACGAGCTGTTCCGCAGCGTACTGCTGAATGCGTCGGGCGGGTTGCGTCAGGCCGCGTTCCTGCAAGGCGGCGTCCAAACAGGAGAAACGGCGGGGCTGGGCGTCACTTGGCTGTTCAACCGTTCCGCCCGCGTGTCCGCGACCTACGATCTGAACACGGCGCGCGGCGCCGGCCCGTTGAACACCGGGGCCACCGCCTATGCCCGCGACCTCGCGCTACTGACCGTGCGGCTGGGGTTGTGACAGGTCTCTCGCTGCTAGGGCTGGAACTGGCGGACCTGAACGCGGATGCCGCCGCCGCCGCGATCGCCGAGCGGCCGGCGGATGGGCCGTTCGGCTATGTGGTGACGCCGAACGCGGATCATTTCGCGCGGCTGGCGCGCGATCCGTCTCTGCGGCCGGTCTACGAGGGGGCGGCCTTGCGTCTGCTGGACTCCCGGGTGGTCGCCCGAGCGGCGTGTCTGCTGGGCCTGCCCGCCATACGGGTCGCGACCGGCAGCGATGTGACCGCGGCCTTGTTGCAACGGCATATGCGTTCGGACGAACCGGTGACCATCGTGGGTATGCGCTCGCCCGGTCTGGCTGCTTTGGCGGCCCGTTACGGCCTGCGGCGCATCGCGCATCACAACCCGCCGATGGGGTTCGAGCACGATCCAACCGCGTTTCAGGCCGCCGTCGATTTCGCGATCGCGCATCCCGCGCGCTTCGTTTTCCTGGCCGTCGGATCGCCCCGTCAGGAACGTCTGGCCGCGGCGATCGCGGCCACACACCAGGCCACTGGGACCGGCCTGTGTATCGGTGCCGCGCTGGAATTCGCCGCCGGGGTCAAACGACGGGCACCCCCGTGGATGCGGCGGGCGGGGTTGGAATGGCTGGCCCGCCTGCTGACCGACCCCATCCGCCTCGGCCGGCGGTATCTGGTGGATTGCCCCAAGGTGTTCGGCATGCTCTGGCGCGAACGGCGGCTTGCTGTCCGCCGCGATCCTCTATAAGGCCCGGCCCGCATTCTTCGGACGGCCCGATCATGGACACATCCAATCTCAGCCCGCTGGGCGTCATGCTGAGCAACCCGGACTGGTCGACCGTTCTTCTCCTGGCGGCTTTTTACGGAGGGGTCGCGGTACTGCTGAATTGGTTCAGTTTCGGGCGTCCGTTCGCACGCTTCGCCGAAGGCTACCGCGGCGTGGCGCCCCCCTACCTGACCAACCCCGCCACCTTGTTCGCGTTGATGGCGGCCTTCCTCGGCAACACGATCGTTCTGACGGACCGGCAGGCGGAGCAGGCCGTGCTGCAGGAGGCGGATCGAACCGCGGCCATCGTTGGGCTGGCGGACCTTGTCCCCGGTGCCCACGATCTGCACCGGATGACCGCGGCCTATATCCGAACGGCGATCGACCATGAATGGCATCTGCCGCGCGATTTCGCCCCTGGCGACACGGCATTGCGCGCGCTGACCGAGGCGGTACTGAAGCTGCCGGCCGAACCGGCGGGCGCGTCCGCCCAATTGTTGGGAGATGTCCGGGGGCTTGCGTCGGCCAGGGCCGCGCGCCGCGGAATCGTCGAATCCCGTGTCGATGAGATTCCCTGGCTTTCCGTGCTGCTGTTGGGGGTGCTGACCCAGTTCGGTGTCGCGGTCGTCCATCTGGACAAAAGGAAACCGCAGATCGCCGCGCTGGCGATTACCACCGCTTCGCTCGTGGTCGTGCTGGGTTTGCTCGCGCTGATCGAGCGGCCGTTCGACGGCGCACATGCTGTGTCGCCGGCGCCGCTGCTGCGGGTGCTGGCGGGCTGAGGCCTATTTCTTCGACGCCAGCTCTTTACGCAGCCGTTCCACTTCCGCGCGCAGGGCAGCGATTTCGTCTTCGGGCTTCGCCGCCGGCTTCGGGAAGGGGCTGAACATGGTCATCGCCCGTTCCATCATGGCGACGTTCTGGCGGCTGACTTCCTCCATATTCCCGAACGGAAACAGCCCGGACATCGAGCCCATGGTCTTCTGCACCGTCGCGCGCACCTGTTCCTGCTGTTCGGCGAAGGCCGACATCGCCTGATCCAGGTAGTTGGGCACCAGCCCCTGCATCGAGCCGCCGTACATCCCGATCAACTGTCGCAGAAACGCCGTCGGCAGCAGGTTCTGGCCCTTGCCTTCCTCTTCCACGATGATTTGCGTCAGCACGCTGCGGGTGATGTCGTCGCCGGTCTTGGCGTCGTACACCACGAAGTCGCGGCCTTTGCGCACCATCTCCGCCAGATTGTCCAGCGTGATGTAAGCCGAGCTCTCGGTGTTGTAGAGGCGCCGGTTGGCGTATTTCTTCACCACGACCGGCGGGATGTCCGCCGGTTTGCTGTCCGGTTCGGGGTGGGCGGTATCGGCCATGCGTCCCTCGTCGTTCGCGCTCCCAGCCGTCAGCGCAGTCTTAACATGCGGCGGATTTCGCATCTGCGAAAGCCCCCCTATGATGCGCCACGAAGGAGCGTGGATTGACGCATGACCGACCCCGGAACGCTGGCCCGCGACTGGATCGCGCTATGGCAGAGCGAGCTGGCCGCCACCGCCGTGGACCGCGAGGTTCAGGAGACATGGCGCGCGCTGGTCGACCTCTGGGCACGATCCGCTACGGCGCTGATCCCGGCGGCTCCGCATGACGGACCGGCCGGACGCGCCGGGCCCGATGCTGCGCCGCGGCCCGCGCCCGCTGCTGCTGCACCTGACCCTCGCGATGCTGAGATCGACCGGCTCGGGCGGCGGATCGGAGAGCTCGAAGCCCGATTGGGACAGTTGGAGCGTGGTGGAGGAGTCGCTCCGCGCAAGCGCCGCGGGCGAGGTTCCGCCAGCGGTTGACCCTGGGCTGATCGCGGGAATCGCCGCTTACCGGCGGCATCCGTGGTCGCGGGATCTGGCCGATCCGCCGCATGTTTGGGCCGAGGGGGGGAGTCGGATACTGGATTACGGGGGGATCGGAGACAACGGCGACGCCTCCGCCCCTACCGTCATCCTCGGGCTTGACCCGAGGATGACGAGCGCGTTGTGTTGTTCGTCCCCAGCCTGATCAACCGCGCCCACGTGCTGGACCTGATGACAGGCCACTCCATGCTGCGCTTCCTGGCCGCCCACGGCGTGCGGCCGTTGCTGCTGGACTGGGGCTGGCCCGGCGCCGTCGAACGCGGGTTCACGTTAACGGACTACGTCGCCGGCCGGTTGGAGCGTGCGATGGAAGCCGCCGTGGCGCTGGCCGGGGGTAAGATCGTGCTCGCCGGCTACTGCATGGGCGGCAATCTGGCCGTCGCGGCCGCCGAACGCCGGCCCGATTTGGTCTCGGCTCTGGCGTTGCTCGCGACCCCCTGGGATTTCCACGCGCCGGACCCGGAGCGCGCTCGGCGGACGGCGGCGTGTTTGCCGCTGCTGGAGCCGGCGATGGCGTTCAACGGCACGCTGCCGATCGATGCGTTGCAGACGTTGTTCACCCTGCTCGATCCGTTTGGGGTGGGTGACAAGTTCCGGGCCTTCGCCCGGTTGGACCCGGACAGCGACCGGGCGCGGCTGTTCGTGGCGATGGAGGACTGGCTGAACGATGGCGCGCCGCTTGTCGCCGGGGTGGCGCGGGAGTGCCTGGGGCGTTGGTACGGGGAGAACGCGCCGGTTCGCGGGGAATGGCGGATCGCTGGGCTGCCGGTGAACCCCGCTCGGATTTCTGTGCCCACGTTTGTCGCGGTGCCGGGGAAGGACCGGATCGTGCCGCCGGAGTCGGCGCGGGCTTTGGCGGCGGTTATTCCGGGGGCTGTGCTGCACGCGCCGGCGGCGGGGCATGTGGGGATGGTCGCGGGGGCTGGGGCGGAGGGGGCGTTGTGGCAGGGGG
>Ga0214182_1000512_pt1 | contig 14770 bp, 19 predicted proteins | sample TroBogEpilimnion_8_FD_153020 | JGI IMG/M metagenome (GOLD analysis project Ga0214182, IMG submission 153020) | Freshwater microbial communities from Trout Bog Lake, WI - 14NOV2007 epilimnion | ecosystem: Environmental > Aquatic > Freshwater > Lake > Epilimnion/Euphotic zone | place: Trout Bog... | reverse complement strand
ATAGATCGCGGTTGGGTTTGCGTACTGCACTGAGTGGATTAGCCACTGCACTTCCGATGACTCCATTATAGTCACAGGCCAAACATAAAAACAACCACTAATACGCATTTGCATTTCACAATGTGATAAAGATTGAAGTGCTCACTAACAAGACCGCAAACCCCCGTGGTTACTGGAATACTAGAGATCGCAGGGTAGGTGAGGGGTTAGTATCACCTGATAGCGATCGCGTCTCTATGGCCCGATTAGGGGCCTTGCTGGGGATCCGCTATCTGCCAATAGCGCCACCTCACGTCCACCCACCCCCTCACGCTCTCGCGCACGCGTACCACACAGCCACACCACCACTCCACCACCGCGCCCAGCTCACCACGCCACCACCGCGCCCGGCCCTAGCACAGTGCCACACTGGCGTCAAGCCCCTAGCTAATACCCATGATGGCAGTGTGGTTATTAGCTGGGCCAGCACGCTGGGGCCCGAGCCCACTCTGTCCCCATTACTAGCAGGCAGGGTGGGTGAGTGCCAGCGTGGGGCGCGAGGGGCTGTTCCACATTGTGGAATGGCATCTCACAATGTGGAATGGCCCTCCTTTTCGGCGCAGGGTCCCCTTTTCCAATATGCCATGCCGCCTAATCAGGTACCACCCACCCCGGGGCGGCGGCCCCAGGTCAAAACTCAAGTTTGTAAATTTTTTTTGTAAATTTTTGCTATATTTAAAATTGCTGCACTGCATCCTGGATATTTGCCACCCTTTGAAATGAAAGGGTGGCACGGTAACTCGTTGATTTAAAAGACTATTTACCCTACGATCCACAGTATCCACCCTTCTTTTTACTTTTTTTATTTTTTTTAAAAAAGTAAAAAAGATATAGAGGGTAATAGTCATTTAGACCCTGGATACTATGGATACTGTGGATAATGATTACTTTTAGTTATATAGAATTACAAACAATCAAGGACTTACAGCGTTTTTAACGTTTAGGCGGTTATAAAGAAATTTGCGTATTAGTAAAAGTAGATAGGGACAGTGTGTCGACAACATTGTCTTGGCCTAGATCCAAGACTTACCTATCAACTTCAAATAACTATCTAGGGGTATCAAATGAAGATTATTTATCTTTACACAACAAAAACATATAAAACCAAAAATTGGTACAAAATTGGCGAAACAACTACAGACCCAATAAAACGTATTCAACAACAAGATAACGCATCAAATCCAGAAGCATTGGAACTCATAGCTTCTTGGCAAACAGCTGAATGGGTTACAGACAAACAGGTTCATACTGAATTGTCAAAACTTGGATTTAATAAAATACGTGGAAATCGCGAATGGTTTGAATTATCTGAAATACCGGAAAACGATGTGGAAGCCGCTTTAATTGAAATAAAAGCTAATCCCAAAGAACGTGAAAATTTTTGTGTAAATGTGCCAGCTATAAATTTTTCTATTCCAGACGTAACAGAACTTTGGTGGTATAACGGCAATAAACCATAAAAGTGCGTATTAGTAAAGGTATGAACAAATACGTTTATCAAATCCAAGGCGCACTGGAAGACAACGGGCACAACCTGATTGGTTTGCGCGTACTGGTGTGCGATTTATACAATTTTGATTCGGTAGACGTTCCCATTGAAATTTTGGACAGAGAGACGGCTAAGTACTTAGCATTTCGTTTAAAGCTCACTGAAGACGCTTTAGTAATCCAAAATTTACCAAATGGGGTAATCAACAAGATAAGGCTGCTATTAGGCAAATACCTAGATAAGTGGGTATTGAAAAACTTTTATGGCGAATTACAAGGACGTAAAACATAAAAATTGCGTATTAGTAAAAGTATGAAAAGACTAAACGCAACTACAGGAAAACCATTTAATCGCGGAGACAATCGCGAAGATGGTTTTTTCTTTTTGGGTTACCAAACCCGAAAAAATAAACAAGGGTTCTTTTATGAATCTTGGGCAAGTCCCCAGCTTTGGAAAAATCAAACAGTTGGTAAAAGAAACACGTTTGAGAAACACATAAGCAGGTCTTATGCGCATATTAAATCCAGATCAAAAAAAGAAAATATCCCGTTTACCGTTTCTTTAGATTATCTGAAATCAATTGCCACTGATACATGTCCAGCTTTAAAAATAAAACTGTCTTGGTCTCAACCAGGTAAAACAGATAATAGCCCATCATTAGATAAAATTATCCCTGAATTGGGGTATGTTGAGGGTAATGTTATGTGGCTTTCAAATAAAGCCAATAGAATGAAAAATAACGCCACAAAAGGTGAATTGAAAAAATTTGCAGAATGGATACTGAATGGCCATATTGGCAACACAAAAGGTGTTAACCCTTGACTATTGGAAAATAGCGCAGGATATCAGACCGGGTGACATTGTATTTGACAGACTGGGCCGCAAGGTCCGGGTAAAGCTCGCCCAGCCCCTAGACAAACGCCCATGTTACCGGGTCACGTTCCTAGATGGAACCTCGGTCGCTGGAGATAAAGACCTCAAACTCCCCGTTGAAACGCCAAAGTACCGCAAAAGAGTTTGGGAATACAAGGGCAAATTCCAATTTCGCAGGCCGCTATCCAACTATTCCCTTGGAACGCTATCTGAAATCGAACTGACCAACAAGCACGGCAGGCTTATGTACAGCGTGCCAACCGCCGGACCGTTAGAATTACCACATAGAGACCTGCCAGTACCGCCGTTTGTGTTTGGATTGTGGTTTTTCTCTAAAAGAAAAGACGGAACTTTAAAAATTCCGGCGCAACACTTTGATTTTATTGTAGAAAAATTAAAAGACTACGGCTATTTACCAACATCTTGGCGTGATCCCATCAAAAAACGTCAAGTGTACAGCACAAAGCCAACGGTTCTGTCCCATCTGGCACCCAATGTGCCGTATAAAATACCGAACAATTATCTTTTAGCTAGCCCAGAGCAACGTCTGGGGCTTCTTAGTGGTATTATGTATGCAAAACCAAATCAATATAACCAAAAGTTAGATAGGTTTCGATTTAGTTCCAAACATTTACCAACAGTCAAGCAAATTCAATACCTTGCCGAGACGCTAGGTTGCAAAACCGTACTGGAAGGACGCAATCCATTATCAGGATATACGGTCTACATTAAAACAAAACTCAAATTGATGGAACATCAAACTTCTAAACCGATTAAAGTGCGGCAAAATTGGAGAATGATTACTAAAATTGAAAAAATCATACCGCAAGCGTGCGTTCACATCGAATTAGATGGCGACGATAGCACCATGTTGGTAGAAGAAGGATTTATTGCATGTCTTTAACAAAAGAAGAGCAACTTGAAATAAAAAAGTTTGCCGCAGAACGACAACACTGGCCCAAGCCCGAGCTTGATGCTGCTATCTGGCGCATCACTTGGGCTAAACAAGCATTGGCGCACCAAAGAGAACCCAAAGATGGAGAGTATGATACGTTTCTTATGCTTGCAGGCCGCGGCTCTGGTAAGACGCATACTGCTAGCCATTGGATTGGCATTCGTGCCTGGCGTTACCCCGGCACTCGCTGGCTTGTCACCGCCCCAACCTCTAATGATATCCGTGCAACTTGCTTCGAAGGAGACTCCGGTCTTCTTAATATCATACCCAAGAGCCTTATACGAGATTACAACAAGTCCCTCTTTGAGATTACCCTCATCAACGGATCAATCATTCAGGGGATTCCAGCCTCAGAGCCAGAACGTTACCGCGGTAAACAATATCACGGAGCTTGGTTTGACGAGCTCTGTGCATTCGACTATCTTGACGACGCATACGATGGCGTACAGTTCACCCTACGACTTAAAGATCCTAGAATACCCCGCGTCCAGCAGATCATCACCACCACCCCCAAGCCACGCGAGCTCATTGTCGACCTCGCCGAAGGTAAAGTCGGTGGCGACGTCTACATGGTCAACGCGTCCTCGTATGACAATCGGGAGAACCTCTCCGAGACATTTTTTAAACAGCTAGAAACGTATGATGGCACCGACATTGGTCGCCAAGAGATTTACGGTGAGATTCTGGACCCAGAGTCCGCTGGTATTATCAAACGTAAGCAGTTTAAAATGTGGCCGGCGGATAAACCAACACCAGAGCTAGAATACGTCTTAGCTTCATACGACCCAGCCACCTCAGAAAAAACCCACAACGACCCCACCGCATGCACTGTGTGGGGAATCTTTGAGCAAGAAGACGGCGGCACTTGTGCAATCTTGCTTGATGCTTGGGATAACCATCTTTCTTACCCAGAATTACGCCGCAAAGTAGTAAATGATTTTAAAGAAGTCGTTTATGGTGCAGATAATGAGTTTGCTAAAGGTAAAAAAGCAGACCTCATCCTCATGGAAGACAAATCGGCGGGTATTAGCCTTATCCAAGAGCTCAGGGGCGCGGGAGTGCCTGTACAAGGATACAACCCCGGTAGGGCGGACAAAGTCCAACGATTGAACATTATAGCGCCCCTTGTAGCTAAAGGAAAAGTGTTTATTCCTGAAGATCTAGTAAAGCGCGGTGACTTTGCTGATTGGGCCAAACGTTTTCTGCGCCAAGTTTGCTCATTCCCAGAAATGGGCGGCCACGATGACTATGTGGACTCCCTATCACAAGCGCTCCGAATCCTACGAGACGACGGTTGGCTGCAGCTAGACTATCTCCCAGCGCGGGATTATGACTATGCTGACGATGACTCCCGCAAACGTTTTGCCAACCCCTACGCCCAATAAGGGCGGATTAGGGTCAAATAGCGTATTAGTTAAAATAAGGGCATATTTCACGCCCACCAAATTCCAAATCAAATAATCTATGGCACAACCATCATTACCTATCCAAGCTGGCGGCAATTTGCCCAGTCTCGACCGCGAGGACGAGATTGCAGATGCAAAGCAGCAAGATGCTGAGATGGAAGAGTATGAAGACATACTTGGATTAGAACCTGATGAAGTAGAGCAAGAGCTGATAGAACTGGACGATGGTTCGGTTGTGGTTAACTACGTCGAAAAATCTAGCCCACTTAAAAACCCAGAGTTCTACGCAAACCTTGCAGAAGTGTTTGATGAGCAGACATTAAACTCATTAGCCATTGAATACCTCGACTATATCGATGTAGACAAAGAGGCTCGCAAGCAAAGAGACAAACAATATGAAGAAGGACTTCGTAGGACGGGCCTTGGTAAGGACGCTCCTGGTGGTGCTACTTTCGATGGTGCTTCTAAAGTTGTTCATCCCGTCATGGCCGAGGCTTGCGTTGACTTCGCAGCTTCCGCTGCCAAAGAGTTATTACCACCAGATGGCATCGTCAAATCCAACATCAAGGGCAACGACGATAAAACCAAAGAAGAAACAGCAGACCGAAAAGTCAACTTTCTTAACTGGCAATTAACCCAACAAATTCCAGAGTTCCGCGATGAGATGGAGCAACTGTTTACACAGTTACCCCTTGGCGGATCTCAGTACCTTAAGTGGATGTACGACGAAGAACAAGCTCGCCCAACATGCGAGTGGATTCCAATTGACAACATCATCCTACCTTACTCATCAACAAACTTCTACACCGCGCAACGTGTCACAGAGCAACAAGACATTACAGGCGACGAGTATTTAAAGCGTATTGATGCTGGCCTGTATCGTGACCTAGATAATTTAGATTACACGTCCGATGCTCCGATTAACGACATGACGCAATCGGAAAAAGCCAATAATAAGATTGAAGGTAAAGACTTACCTCAAAAGAATATTGATGAACTGCGTAGAATCTACGAAATCACTTGCTATATGCGACTGGACGATGATCCAGAAACAGAAGGTAAACGTGCACCGTATATCCTCACCATCGATGAGACAACAAGCAAAGTATTAGCACTATACCGCAACTGGGATGCAAATGATGAAAAACGCGAAAAACTGGACTGGATTGTTGAGTTCAAGTTCATCCCTTGGCGTGGTGCTTATGCTATTGGCCTCCCCCATCTTATTGGCGGCCTCTCTGCTGCTCTCACTGGTGCTTTACGTGCTTTGCTTGACGCTGCTCATATCAACAACAGCCAGACGTTACTTAAACTCAAAACTGGAAGAGTGTCTGGACAATCTGATCGAATTGAACCAACTCAAGTAGTTGAAGTAGAAGCTGGTGCTGGCGTAACTGACATTCGTCAGGTTGCGATGCCAATGCCATTTAACCCACCATCAAGCGTATTGTACGACTTGTTAGGTTGGTTAACTCAAGCAGCCAAAGGCGTTGTTACCACAGCTGAAGAGAAGATTGCTGACGCTAACAGCCAGATGCCTGTTGGTACAACCCAAGCTCTGATCGAGCAGGGTGCTAAAGTGTTCTCTAGCATTCATTCTCGCTTGCACCGCAGCCAAGAAAAATCACTGGCCATCATCTCCCGTATCAATCATTGGTACTTGCAAGAGATGGACAACTTGTCTGGCGAAGAAATTGAGGTACGTGACTTTGCGTACAACTCAGACGTTCGTCCCGTATCTGACCCCAACATTTTTTCTGAGACACAACGTCTTGCTCAGAATCAAGCCCTCCTACAAATGGCAGGCACCGCGCCTCCAGGAATGTTTGACATGCGTGCAGTTTATAAGCGCGTACTCAAGCAATTAAAAATTCCTGAGCTCGAAGAAGTACTGCCAAACCCACAAGGCGCCAACGAATCCAATCCGGCCTTAGAGAATGTCTCTATGACGATGGGACGACCCGCTGCCGCCTACCCCGACCAGGACCACATTGCACACCTTAAGATTCACTTAGAGTATGCAATGAACCCTGCGTACGGTGGTAACCCATTAATTGGCCCAGCATTCGCACCACATGCTTTAGAGCACATTAAGCAACACTTAACGCTGCACTATCTGCAATCGATGCGTTCTTATGTTGCCAAAGCGTCTGGAGGTGAAGATGTACTCAAGCTACACCAAGAGTTGCCATTGGATCAAGAAGCACAACAAGCATTGGCACTTGCTTCCCAGTTGGTTGGCCAAGATGCGCAACAAACTATTGGACCATTCCTACAGCAAATTAATGGGTTGGCTCAAAAAGTTGCTCAAGCTCAGCAACAACAGCAGCAGACTATGCTCATGTCTGACCCAACAGCTGCGGCAATCGTTAAGACTCAGACTGCTGAGACTCAACGTAAGCTGCAAGAGGCTCAGGCTAAGATGCAGCTCGATACTCAATCTATGCAACAAGATTACCAAATCAAAATTGCAGAATTGCAGCAAAAAGTTCAAGAGTTGCAAGCTAAATACAGCACACAGACTAACATTGATAACCAACGCAATGCCACAGATATTGCAATGGCTAACATCAATAACGCTGCAAAAGAGCGTGTTGCTATGATCACAACCGGCTCCCAAATGGATCAATTACAGACCCAGTTAGAAGCCGAACAAGATCAATCCGCCTTGGAAGCAATCAACGCCGCCAATGCTGATATCCGCCAACATGGATTGGCAGTACAGCAACAAGCGTTTGAGCAACAAGCACAACAGGTTCAACAACAAATTGAGGCACAACAAGCCGCTCAACAGCATCAACAAGGTTTAGCACAGGCCCAACAGCAGCATGCAATGGAAATGCAGCAACAGGACCAGCAACACCAACAGGGTTTGGCACAAGCCCAGCAGATGCACGAACAGCAGATGGCCCAAATGCAAGAGCAACAAGCTCAACAACCACAACAACCCACTGAAGGACAATAATGGCAACTAAAAAATCAGCTGAAGACCAATTAGGCTTCCGCAAAGCATACAAAATGACTGGTACCCCTGGCTACGCTGGTGGTCCTGGTGAAACAACTATCGACAAAGGCAACTCTGGCTCCAAGCGTGCTAACAATGCAGTTTTGAATCAAAACAAAATGGCTAAATCACCTAAAGTTGGTCCGGATAAAAACCTCAACGAAATCGGCGGCGGTAACTTCTACTGATCGTTTTATGAAAACTTTAGGTGGCAAATATGAAGTTGATCATATTGTTCCGCTCAAAGGTAAAACTGTTTCAGGATTACATGTACCTTGGAATTTACAAATTTTAAGTAAATCAGAAAATTGTTCAAAGAATAACAATTTTTAGGGCGGATTTATCCGCACCCACGTATTAGTAAGAATATGAAGGACTTTTTATCCGAAATTATCGGTCGCGTAAGGACTGAGATAAGTAATCATGCGGAAACCGTCACCGCGGGTTCAAACATCAATTCATTTGATGATTATAAGCAGTACGTCGGCATTATTCAAGGCTTGAAAATAACCTTGGACATTATTGACGAAATTTTGACGGAAGACGAAGACGACGAATCGTAAGATTCAGAAAGGATTGCCGTAAGGTGATTGATTTTAAAGAACAGGACGAGCCGGATTTACGCTCAGAATTAGAGTGTTTTCCAGAAATTGACCCTGGTGTAGAAATTCTTGGTGACCGAGTATTGGTGCAACTGCGCCGTGAAAAGATAACCAGTAAAGGCGGTATCATCCTTGTTGATGAGACCAGGCAAACGTTACGTTTTAACGAAACTGTAGCTAAAGTACGTGCTATTGGACCCTTGGCTTATAGAAGCCCAGATGATTTGACCCCTTGGGTCGAAGGCCCATGGTGCGCGGTTGGCGATTTAGTTCGCACAATCAAGTACGGTGGCGATCGTTTTGTAGTGCAGCCCGACGATGGCGGTGCTCCAGTGGTGTTTATTACACTGCAAGCCCGTGAAGTCATTTCAAAGATTAAAACCTTTGAGGCGGCACAAAAAATGCGGGCTTTCGTGGATTAACATGGCACAAACGCTAGAACAAGTAAGAGAATATCGAAGAAAAACTCCGAGATTCAATTTATACAGCACTTTGAGACTTGCTAAAACACGAGCAGAAGTAACTATTGATGTTAACTATTTATTAAAACTATTTGAAGAACAAAAAGGATTGTGTGCTTTAAGTGGTGTAAAAATGACATGGGCTACAGGAAAAACTGAACCGACGTCAATTTCAATAGATAGAATTGATAACAGCAAAGGTTATATTCCCGATAACGTAAGGTTGGTTTGTGTGGTAATTAATGCTTTTAAAAGCACTCAAACAGATAGTGAACTTTATGAGTTTGCTAAAAATTTGGTTGAAAATATGGCTAAAAAATTACCAAATTAAACTTTTGTACAAAAGAAAGAAAGTAGAGAATGGCAAAGAAAGATAAGGATCAGGACGATCACGTCCCGATGAAGGAATTAGACGACGGCACATTAGTGGCTAAAGTCGAGTTTCCAGAGGAAATTGAAGACCACGAAGATGATGGTCACGTAGAAGCTGAAGATGACCGCACTGATGAAGAGCGTGAAGACGATGAAGCTGCTGAAGAAGGCGAAAATGACGAAGAACGCGAGAAAATCCGTGAAGCCCGTCGTGAAGAACGCAAACTCAAAAAAGAGTTAAAGAAACAGCGTGAAATTTCAGCAAAAAACAAGATTACAGCACTTGAGCGCCGTAACGCCGAGCTAGCAGAACGTTTAGCTAAGGTTGAAAGCACTGCAGTATCTTACCAATTCGCACAGATTGACAAGTCTATTGAAGACGAAGCAACCCGTGTAGAATACGCTAAGATGAAGATGTTGCAAGCAGCCCAAACTGGCGACGCAGCTGCTCAAGTCGAATATTTAGAACAGCTAACAGAAGCTAAACAGCGTCTGAAACAAGCTGAACATTACAAAAAACAACAATTAGAGCAAGCTAAGGCACCAAAAGAAAACGTGCCTAATCAGATCAACACAGAAGTTCAAGCCAATGCAACACGTTGGTTAAAAAAGAACTCTTGGTATGATCCACAAGCTCGAGATACAGATAGTAGAATTGCCAAAGTAATTGACCAAGAACTGGCTGCCGATGGTTGGGATCCCGCAGATCCTGAGTATTGGGATGAGCTAGATAGTCGTTTACAGTCTCGTTTACCACACAGATATACTTCAAAAGGAGGCTCTGTGAAACGAGCAAACGCATCAACATCCGGAAGAACCGCCAACTCAACAAGCGCAAAACCCGGAACCATTACATTAAGCCGCGATCGTGTACAAGCGATCAAAGATGCTGGTGCATGGGACGATGTAGAAAAACGAAACAAAATGATCCGCGCCTATGCGCAGTATGATCGTCAAAATAAAGGTTAATTATCATGGCAAACAACAGAATTAAACGTGACTTAGATGATCGCTTAGCCGATCGAGTCGCCGAAACAAAAGAACGGATCGCTTCTGAGGATCCAAATGAGTTAGCAAAAAAGGAACGTGTAGCTGCGTTCCGCGATAAGTGGCAAAACAGTGCATTACCTGATTTGCCACACGGGATTATTCCCGGCTTCCATTTGTGCTGGTTATCCACCACAAATAATTATGACAGTATCGACAAACGTATGGCGTTGGGTTATGAGCCAGTTAAAGCCTCAGAATTAGGAGTAGGCTTTGAAGGACTAGGCAAAATGAGCTCGGGCAAGTTTGAAGGCTGTGTTAGCTGTAATGAAATGGTTCTCTTCAAGTTACCAGAAGAAATCTATCAAGAAGTGATGAAAATGTTGCACCTTGAGGATCCCCTTGAGCACCAACGTAATATCACCGCGCAAGTTCGGAGCACTGCTCAAGAAGGCAAAGGTGGTCGTTCAATTCTTGAAGGTGGTATTTTGGAAATGGAAAAGGAAGCCGCCAAAGCAAACAGTAATGTTCGCTTTTCATAACATTCTTCAAAAATAAAAACAAAGGAAAATAAATGTCCGCAACATTTCAACCCTTTGGTCTGAAGCCTGTATATCATCCAAGCGGTCTCGACCGTGCGGTTCCATTCGTAGGCACAAACACCTACGTACCTGGTACGACATACACTGCTCCTTACAGCTTGAGTTCTGGCCAGTCTTTCTGGCAGTTCCAACCTGTAGCGATCACTTCTTCTGGCCAATTGACAATCGCCAACCAAACTGCTTCTAGCGGTAAAGTATACGGCGTTTTTGATGGCGTAGAGTACACCAACTCTGACGGTCGTCGTTCTGTAGCTAAATACGCTGCTAAAACAACCCTTGATGCTTCTACAAACATCATTTTCTGGATTTTCACTGATCCAGCACTTGTATACGAAGCTCAAATCAACGGTTCTGCAACTTCTGCTGCTTTAGGCACAGAGTACAACTTTGACACCACTTCTGGTTCAACTGTAACTGATGGCTATGCTATCGGTAACGGTGGTGCTGGTTTCTCTACTACAGCATTGCTCGCAACTGCTGTTGGTTCTGGTAACCAAGGTCAAGTACGCGTGGTTGGTCTCGGACGTGAAGTAGCATACCCAGCTGGTAACACAAACCAGTGGGGCGATGCTTACACAATCGTTCAAGTCCAGATTTCTAATAACCAGTTCGCAGCCGCGTCTGTTTCAGTCTAATACGAAAGGAATAAGCAATGGCAACCCCAATGCGTAGTACAGACTTTCGTGCGGTAGTCGAACCGATTATCAACGAAGTCTTTGATGGCGTTTATGAACAACGCGACGACGAGTGGAAAGGATTTGTTGAACAGATCCAAGGTATTCCACGTAACTACCATGAAGAAGTAATGCTTTATGGTATGAACGCAGCTCCTGCAATGCCTGATGGCACTCCAGTTAGCTACGATCAAGGTGGTACTTTGTACATCACCCGTTTCATCTACCAAATCTATGGCTTGGCATACGCCTTGACCAAAGTTTTGATGGAAGACGGCGATCACATCCGTATCGGTTCAACCTTCGCTAAGCACTTGGCTCAGTCTATGATTGAAACCAAAGAAACTCTTTGCGCTAACATCCTTAACTTTGCTTTCACAAGCGGTTATGTTGGTGGCGACGGCGTTACTTTGATCAACACAGCTCACCCAATCGCTAACGGCGGTTCTTACTCTAACCAATTGTCTACTGCAGCTGCTTTGAGCCAAACTTCTGTTGAACAGATGTTGATTCAGATCCGTTCTGCTGTTGACAACAATGGTAAGCGTATCCGCTTGAAGGCAGAGCAGTTAGTTGTTCCACCAGCACTCGAGTTCCAATCAGAAGTAATTCTGAAGTCAGTTCTCCGTTCTGGTACAGCTGACAACGATTTGAACCCAATCAAATCAACAGGCATGTTGCCTAAAGGCACACACGTGGTTACACGTTTGTCCTCTAGCAAAGCCTGGTGGATTCAAACTGATGCTGAGAATGGTCTCATGCTCGTTATGCGTCGTCCAATGGAGAAATCCATGGAAGGCGATTTCGAAACTGATTCTATGCGTTATAAGGCTACTGAGCGTTATGCTACAGGTTGGCACGATGCGCGTAACATTTTCGGTACAGCCGGTTTGTAATAAACCCCCTCGTAGCACAAAAAAAGCCACCCACAAGGTGGCTTTTTTGCTTTTTGGGGCGCTTTGCAACAAAATAACGTATTAGTGAATATAGGAAGATTTGCCCCCAACAGGGCCCCGTCTCTTCCCGGGGCTACGATCAAGCGACTGAGTGGGGCTATAAACTCTTGATAGGAAACAATCAAAATGTCAGTAACATTTAATCAACCAATCCGCGTATACAAATACAATAACCCGTCAAACAACGGCGTTATCGCTCCAGACAACACTGGCGCAGTGGTTTGTTCACAACAAAATTCTTTTTCTGGTGTAAATGCAGCCGGTTTAATCACAACATACGGCACAGGTAGCACATCAACTACTGCAGACCCAGTTGTTATTCCAGCTGGCGCAATTATCACTAACTTCAAACTGTTTGAAACTACAGCTCCTTCAGCATTCACTGGTATGGTAATCACTGTTGCTGTTAACGGCACAGCTGTTGGCACAATCACCCCAACTACAACTGGCGGCGTAATTACCTATGTACCAACTGCAACTGCAGCCGTAGCTACATTGTTAGCAAACGTTGGCACATCTGATGCAACCGTAACTTACACTGTCGGTACAACTTCAGGCGTAACTGGCACATTGGCTGGTGTTTTCGTTGTTGATTATGTTGCTCGTAACTACGACGGTTCTATCACTAACGTTGGCCAAGGTTACACCAATTCGTAATTAATTGCCTAGGGGGCTTTATGCCCCCAGCTTAACATTAAAGGAAATTAATTATGGCATCGAATTTAGTAACAAATCTACAAAACATTCCAGCAGCAGTTGAATCTGTTACCAAAGTTGGTCGTACAGAACCGTTTGATTTACAAGTTTCTCGCGGTCAAATCATGGGCCATACTTTGGTCAATATCAATGGTTACAATGCTGCAGTAGCGGGCACATCAATCCCATTATGGGAAAATGCAACAGCGTATACTTTTCCTAGCACAGCTTTGACAATGACTGTGGCTAGCTCATCTGCAACTGATGCAAGCCCAGCAAAAGTAACTATCAATGGTCTTGATGCTAACTACAATCAGTTAACTGAAGTTGTAGCGCTAAATGGCACAACCGGAGTAACCACTGTTAATAAGTTTTTGCGTATTAACAGCATATCCATGACTGCAGTGGCTTCTGGTCAAGTTAGCAACGTTGGAACAATCACTGTTTCAAACGGTGGTACAACTTACGCTCAGATTAACCCAGGTTTAGGTCGTAGCCAAATGACAGTATACACTGTTCCAAATGGTTACACATTTTACCTTAACCGTATTAATGCTTGGTCTGGTAGCAGCTTGTCAAGCAATGTGTACATTTTCTACAATTTGACTAACTCTATAAACGGTATTAATCTTTCTACCGCACAGATTAGCTTCACATTGTTTATGGATGTGCACCGTTATGCACCAAATGTGTTCCAACAAAAAGCGGATTTAACTTTTGCTTTTTCAACAAGCGACAGTTCTAACCAACACGTTGCAGCATACATTGAAGGATTTTTGGTTCAAAACGACGGTCAAGCATTAGCGTCAGCACTATAAGGCAGTAACATGCCTGTCTACCTTGACACCCGTGGTAACTCTGTCCTATCTGTAGCGGTCTGTGACCGCTGCAATAGGAAGTTTGCCTATACCGAGCTTATGCCCGACCCAAATTTTCCTGGGATGCGGGTGTGCAAGGACGACCTAGATAACTTCGATCCCTGGCGTCTTCCTGCCCGTCAAACTGAAAACATTGCATTGCGTTTTCCACGCCCTGACGTATCTATTGCCACTGGACCAATTGGTGGCAATCAGATCATGACAGAAAATGGGTTTCAAAATGATAATTCTATCTTCATTGAGGGATCAGACGGCAGTTACGCAAACGGCACCGGCGATTTAAACAAGAATAGCAACGTCGTTCCTTCCCCCATGGTGCTTAATCCTTATGTTTACGGGGTATCACCAAATACAGGGACAAAATCAGGCGGCACATTTGTTGTAATCACCGGCGCTAACTTTACCGACGTAAACACAGTTCGATTTGGTAATGTTTTAGCTACATTTGAGTTAATTAACTCCACCCAAATAAATGCGTTTACACCAGCATACCCAATCACTGGTTTGGTGGACGTTTCAGTAATATCTCCTTTCGGAACAGGTACCTCTCACGGTGCTTTTACATATACAGTATAATACATGGCCGATCAGTCGATAACCCAGCTACCCATAGCCACCACACTAACTGGTGACGAGCAGGTACCTGTAGTACAACGTGGTGTTACCAAACAGGCTTCTGTTTCACAGATTGCCAACGCTGCCTCGCCCGGCAAACTGATTACCAACATCGTTTACAATCCATCAAACGGTGATTTAGTTATTTATTACAGCGACGG
>Ga0214182_1000501_pt1 | contig 14931 bp, 11 predicted proteins | sample TroBogEpilimnion_8_FD_153020 | JGI IMG/M metagenome (GOLD analysis project Ga0214182, IMG submission 153020) | Freshwater microbial communities from Trout Bog Lake, WI - 14NOV2007 epilimnion | ecosystem: Environmental > Aquatic > Freshwater > Lake > Epilimnion/Euphotic zone | place: Trout Bog... | reverse complement strand
AATCATTTGACCTGTCTTTGGATTTCGGCCAGGACGAGCCGATTTATTGCGCAACTGGAAATTACCAAAGCCAGAAATTTTTACCTCAACCCCAGACTCAAGTGACTGACCAATACGATCAAAAAAGGCATCGATCATATCTTTTGCTTCACGCTTATTTAGCCCGACTTGATCGAAAAGAGCTTCAGATAGCTCATTCTTGGTAACAGTGTCGTTAGAAATCAATTCAGTCATTGTTTGTCTCTTTGCTAACAAATTAATTATTTGATTATTTGATTTATACCTAATATTAAACCTAGCGCAAACGGGCTGCGCATTTTTTTTCAGCGGCGCCCAATAAAGCAGCCATTACCGCATCAATTTGGGGATCTTGCAAAGTTTCATTAGGGTTTAGGAGAGTAATTCGGAAAGCCAAACTCTTCTCATCATCCGCCATACTGCTTGAACCAGCCTTAGGCTTAAACTCATCAAAGAGTTCAATATTACGAACAAAATTCTGCTTGCTAGCAGCCATTGCATCTAATAAAGCTTGCGCAGAAATGCTTTGCTTTACTACTAAAGCCAGATCTCGTTGTACCGCAGGAAATTTACTTAACTCTTCAGGAACCGGCAAACCAAGTTCACGAATCGGATCTAAATCCAACTCAAAGAGAACTGGTGCTTGTGGCAAATCATAGGCTTGTTGCAAACCTGGATGTAGTTCGCCAATCCAGCCGATAGAAATAGTATTCTTTGCAGTCTTCAATAAAACCTGTGCGCTGCGACCAGGATGTAAAGCTGGATGTTGCGCAGCTTCAGTGACAAAATGCAGTGGATCTAAAACGCGCTCAAGATCCCCCTTCACATCATAAAAATCTACTACACGAGTTGCGTTGGCCCATTGCTCAGGCACAAAGGAGCCGTAGGCGAGACCGCCAATTTTTTGCGGTTGATGAAAACTAGCTACTTTGCCAGTCTCCTCTTGTACAGTGACATCACGCTTAAATACTCGGCCAGCCTCAAACAGGCGCACACGCCCTGCACCACGGTTTAAATTGGCTTTGAGGTTATTTAACAAACCGCCCCATAGCGTGCTGCGCATCACCCCATATTGACTAGCAATCGGATTTAGCACTGCAATGATGTCTTTTTCAGCGGCACCGGTAAGTCGTTTTTCATCCTCAAGATCAGTAAAGCCAAAGTTCACTGCCTCTTGATAACCCTGTAAAGCCAATCGCTGACGCAATAAATGCACGCCACGCTTAGCCTCTGCTTTAGCACTCATCTTCAATGAGGCTACTGGAGGTTGATCTGGAATATTTTCAAAGCCGTACATGCGCGCGACTTCTTCAATTAAATCTTCTTCGATTTCAATATCGAAACGATAGCTTGGAGGTGTAACGATAAATACATCACCCTCTTGCTTGAATTCAAAACCGAGGCGCTTAAATACATCAGCAACCACTTCATTAGTCAGCGGAATACCAATCACTTTTTCCGCTCGAGCCAAACGCATTTTGACTGGCTTACGCTCTGGCACATTTAAAACTTGATCATCTACTGGGCCTGCTTGGCCACCGCATACCTCAATAATTAAGGCACTCAGATATTCCAAGCAGTTAACGGTATTTTGTGGATCCACACCACGTTCAAAGCGATGTGCTGCATCAGTACTGAAATTAAAGCGACGGGCACGACCCTGGATGGCAGAAGGCAACCAGTAAGCAGCCTCAACATAGACATTCTGAGTGTCATCAGTTACGGCGCAGTGGTTACCACCCATAATTCCAGCTAAAGCCACAGGACCCTTTTGGTCGGCAACTACACCAGCATCTTGGAGCTTGCCAGCAGAGTCTGGGCCCTGTAAGGTCACTGTCTGACCGTTTAATAATTCAAGCGTTTCACCTGCCCTAGCCCAACGTACTGCGATATCCCCAGTAAGCTTGTCGATATCAAATACATGGGTTGGTTGACCCATTTCTAACATGACATAGTTGGATAGATCTACCAATGCAGAAATACTTCTTTGACCCGCACGAGTTAATCGCTGCACGATCCACTCAGGTGTTCTGGCTTGCGGATTTACACCACGAATAACGCGACCAGCAAAACGACCGCAGAGTTCTTTATTCTCCACTGTCACTTTGCGCTTATCTTCAATGCTTACTGCCGGTGGAGCCCACTTCGGCGCACAGAGTGCAGCGCCAGTAATCGCAGAAACTTCACGTGCGATTCCTACCAATGAAAGGCAATCGGCTTTATTTGGGGTCAACTTGATTACAAAGATCTGATCATCTAAATCAAGATATTCACGAATATCTTTTCCAACAGGGGCATCAGCTGGCAACTCAAGAATACCTTCGTGATCATCGCCTAAACCCAGCTCGCGACCTGAACATAGCATGCCCTGGCTTTCAACGCCGCGCAGCTTGCCAACCTTGATCATGAAAGGCTTATTTGCTGAATTCGCACCTGCTTCTGCGGGAGGTAATTCTGCACCAACCATAGCGCATGGAATCTTGATACCAGCACGGGCATTAGGTGCACCGCAAACAATTTGTAATTCCTGACCAGTACCAGCATCGACTTTGCAAACACGCAAACGGTCTGCATCGGGATGTTGTTCAGCAGAGAGAATCTGCGCGATCACAACTTTGGTAAATGCAGGAGCTACTGAATGTTGCTCTTCAACTTCTAAACCAGCCATTGTCATTGCATGACCAAGCGCATCACTATCAAGCGATGGATTTACATACTGACGGAGCCAAGATTCAGAAAATTGCATAGCGCTCTATAAATTCGTAATGTTGGTTGTTATGCAGGGAACTGCGCTAAGAAACGCAGGTCGTTTTCAAAGAACAGGCGTAAGTCATCTACGCCGTAACGCAACATTGTTAAACGCTCCAAACCAGAACCAAAAGCAAAGCCCGTATAGCGCTCTGGGTCAATACCCATATTGTGCAGAACGTTAGGATGAACCTGCCCTGCTCCAGAAATCTCTAACCAACGGCCGGCAAGTTTGCCACTACCAAAGGCCATATCAATTTCTGCAGAAGGTTCTGTGAATGGGAAATAGGAGGGACGGAAACGAACTTGTAATTCAGTCGTTTCAAAAAAGGTTCTCAAGAAGTCGGTATAGACGCCTTTGAGATCAGCAAAAGAAACACTTTCGGCAATCCACAAGCCTTCAACTTGATGGAACATGGGTGAATGCGTAGCATCACTATCTACTCGATAGGTTCTACCGGGTGCAATCACTTTGATTGGCGGCATCACGTCAGCGTTTGTATATTTCTTAACGTGCTCGCTTGCATAACGAACCTGAATGGGGCTGGTATGGGTACGCAATAACAAAGGCTTCCCATTGGAATCCTTGCCATCGATGTAGAAGGTGTCCTGCATTGAACGAGCAGGATGATTTTCGGGACTATTTAAGGCAGTGAAATTAAACCAATCGGTTTCAATTTCAGGGCCATCTGCAACATCAAAACCAATCGAGCGGAAGATCTCCTCGACACGCTCCCAGGTACGCATCACAGGATGCAAGCTACCCACTGCTTGGCCACGACCAGGCAGAGAAACGTCAATAGACTCCGCTGCAAGACGTTGCATCAACACAGCATCAGCCAAAGCTTGGCGACGCTCTTGTAATGCAGCTTCTACTTGGGTTTTGATTTGATTAATTTGGGCGCCAGCACTCTTGCGCTCCTCAGGCGACATTCCACCAAGCGCTTTTAAACGCTCAGTGAGAACACCTGACTTACCGAGATACTTGGCTTTCGCGTCCTCTAGAGCTGCCGCATCGGCAGCTCCGAGGAAATCACGTTTAGCATCCTCGACAATGTGGTCGAGAGAAACCATTGCAGCTTAGTTTAGAAAACTAAGATTAAGCTGCAGCGTTTACTACGGATTTAATCCGAGTAACCAAAGCAGCAAAAGCCGCTTTGTCAGCAATGGCCATATCAGAAAGTACTTTGCGGTCTAGTTCGATCGCAGCCTTTTTCATACCATTCATGAATACGCTATAGGTCATGTCATGCTGACGAACTGCCGCATTGATACGAGCAATCCACAAAGCACGGAATACACGTTTCTTGTTGCGACGGTCACGATAGGCATATTGACCAGCACGCATAACCGCCTGCTTAGCAATACGGAATACGTTCTTACGACGGCCACGGTAACCTGTAGCAGCATCGGTGATTTTCTTATGACGGGCTCTTGCTGTAACCCCACGTTTGACTCTTGGCATTTAATTCTCCTAATCTAGTCTGAGGTTAAGCGTATGGCAGCATGGAGCGAATTGACTTAACGTCAGCTTTCGCAACTTCTGTGGAACCACGGAGGTGACGCTTATTCTTAGTGGTCTTCTTAGTGAGGATGTGGCGTTTGAAAGCCTGACCTCGTTTAATCGTTCCGCCTGCGCGAACCGTGAAGCGCTTTTTAGCGCTACTCTTGCTCTTCATCTTGGGCATAAAGCACCCCTTCTTCTACTTGCGCAACATAGGTGGTAACCGACGGTTACTCTTCCTGTACCCAGAAGCACTTCAAACTACCGGCACCTTTGATTGTTCACCTCAAGCGCCTCCCTACTTAAATAACAAACCTTGTCTTGCGATCCAGTTAGTTACTTAGCCTTACGGATGGGGGCCAATACCATCACCATCTGGCGGCCTTCCATCTTTGGAAACTGTTCAACTTGGCCGTATTCAACGAGATCCAACTTCAAACGCTCCAACATTCTGACTCCGATTTCTTGGTGAGCCATTTCACGACCCCGAAACCGCAGCGTAATCTTTGTCTTATCGCCGTCTTCCAAAAAGCGGATTAAATTGCGTAGCTTCACACCGTAGTCACCATCATCAGTACCAGGGCGGAACTTCACTTCCTTCACCTGAATCACTTTTTGCTTCAGCTTAGCTTCATGCATCCGCTTCGCTTCTTGGTACTTGAATTTGCCAAAGTCCATGATGCGGACTACAGGTGGTTCAGCTGTCGGAGCAATTTCAACCAAATCGGTCTCTTTCTCTTCTGCCAAAGCCAAGGCTTCACTCAACTTAACTACACCGATGGGCTCTCCATCAATTCCAATCAAACGCACTTCAGGAGCAGTAATTTCCCGGTTAATGCGTTGCAATTTTTCAGTAGCGATCTTCTTAATTCCTATAAAAAAACAATAAAGACTGTTCTAACCCTAGCTAAGCTCGGGTCCGACTTTCTGGGATATATCCTGCTGGAGTCGGGCAACGAAGGCATCAAGAGGCATTACACCTAAATCCACTCCGCCACGGGCACGAACGGCCACCGTATTACTTTCAGATTCTTTATCCCCTACAACTAGCAAAAATGGGATCTTCTGTAATGCGTGCTCGCGTATTTTATACGTAATTTTCTCGTTCCGCAAATCCGATTCGACTCTAAACCCTTGTTTTTTCAGCATTTGCTGCACTTTTTGTGCATATGCAGCGGAATTTCCTGAAATATTGAGGACTACGGCCTGGGTCGGAGCCAGCCAAACTGGCATGTTTCCGGCGTGATTTTCGATCAAAATGCCGATAAAACGCTCTAAAGAGCCCACAATTGCCCTATGAAGCATGACTGGAGTCTTGCGACTATTGTCTTCAGCGACATATTCAGCGCCTAAACGAGCTGGCATCGAGAAATCCACCTGAATCGTGCCGCACTGCCAAGTACGCCCAATAGAGTCTTTAAGGTGATATTCAATCTTTGGACCGTAAAAAGCACCTTCGCCTGGCAATTCTTCCCATTCTTGACCCGAAGCCTTGAGGGCGCCACGCAGAGCCTCTTCTGCTTTATCCCAAATCGCATCGTCACCAACACGCTTAGCAGGACGAAGAGCCAGCTTCACAGCAACCTCGGTAAAGCCAAAATCCTGATAGACCGCACGTACTGCTTTATCAAAAGCAGCAACCTCAGACTGAATTTGATCTTCGGTACAGAAAATATGACCATCGTCTTGCGTGAAGCCACGTACCCGCATCAAACCATGCAAAGCGCCTGATGGCTCATTACGATGGCACTGGCCAAACTCACCAAAGCGTAATGGCAATTCACGATAACTATGTAAACCAGAGTTGTAAATTTGTACGTGACCAGGACAGTTCATCGGCTTTAATGCATAAGCACGATTCTCCGACTCAGTCGTGAACATATTTTCTTTGTAGTTTTCCCAGTGGCCAGATTTTTCCCAAAGGCCACGATCCAAAATCTGCGGAGCTTTAACCTCTTGGTAGCCTTCTTGCTGATACACGCGACGCATGTATTGCTCAACCTCTTGCCAAATTGACCAACCTTTTGGATGCCAGAAAATTAAACCAGGCGCTTCCTCTTGGAAATGGAATAAATCAAGTTGCTTACCGAGGCGGCGGTGATCGCGCTTCTCAGACTCTTCGAGCATATGCAGATATGCATCTTGATCTTCTTTACGTAACCAGGCGGTGCCGTAAATACGCTGCAGCATCTCATTCTTACTATCGCCACGCCAATAAGCACCAGCAAGCTTCATGAGCTTAAATACCTTGAGCTTGCCTGTAGAGGGCACGTGGGGGCCACGGCACAAGTCAGTGAACTTGCCTTCGGTATATAGCGAAACATCTTCATCTTGAGGAATGCTGGTGATGATTTCTGCCTTATAGTTTTCGCCCTGCTTCTTGAAAAATTCAACAGCTTCATCGCGCGGCATTACATTGCGAGTTACTAGCTCATCTTTTTTTGCAAGCTCAGTCATTTTCTTTTCTAAAGCAACTAAGTCATCTGGTGTGAATGGGCGGTGATACGAGAAGTCATAGTAAAAACCATTCTCGATCACTGGACCAATTGTGACCTGTGCTTCAGGAAATAATTCTTTAACAGCGTATGCCAACAAGTGAGCTGTAGAGTGACGCACAATCTCCAGCGCCTCTGGACTCTTATCGGTAATGATGGCTAATTGACTATCTTTATCAATGATAAAACTGGTGTCGACCATCTTGCCATCAACGATACCGCCTAGAGCTGCTTTGGCAAGACCACTGCCGATGCTTTGAGCCACATCCGCAACTCGAACTGCTGCCTCAAACTCTCGTTTTGATCCATCGGGCAAAGTAACTACAAGCATGATGACCCCATCTTATTTATCAAACTTATTCACTAAGCTTATTCACTAAGCTTAGTGAATAAGCTTCATTACTGACATCATTCCCAAAAAGAAAGCGCGGTAGCTTGTCGGCATCCGCGCCTCTTCGGATCCCCCAATGGAGCTCCTTTTTGGGTCTTATTCGTTGGTAGGCTCGATTGGACTCGAACCAACGACCCCCACCATGTCAAGGTGGTGCTCTAACCAGCTGAGCTACGAGCCTATACAGCCCTAGAGTTTATCACCGGCGCCGCACTTGGGTGACCCCTTTAACTTCTTCTAAGCTGTTTTGAACTAGTCTGAGGACCTCAGAATCCTTAACCTCAATCGTTAAAAGGATCTGGGCAAGACCTTTTTTCGCGGATTTACGCAAATCGATGACATGAACGCCCTGCCTAGTAAGAATCTCAAAGAGCTCCCGCATTAACTCAGGTCGATCTAAGCCTGTCACTACTAAATCTGCAGGGAATACCCGTTTTTGCTCTTGCTGGGCAGCGGGATCTGCAGCAGAAGCGGTCCAAGCTGTCTGAATCACACGCTCAGGCGCCCTATCCAATAAACCTCTAAAAGTTTTGCAAGAACGACGATGGATGGAGACTCCTCTCCCTTGCGTAACAAACCCTGCGATTGAGTCTGGAGGGACTGGTCGGCAGCAACGCGCTAATTGAGTAAGCAATGAATCAACTCCAACCACCAATACATCTCCACCTCGTCCTGGTTTATGACTGCTGTTGCGCAAAATAATTTCAGGTTCAACTGGGGCAATTTTTAACTCAGGGTTTACTTCTGCTTTATTTTCAGCCGCTTTAGATTGTCCAGCCTCCTCATCATCAAGCGCGTTAAACCAGGCGCGCACTCGCTGACGCGCTCTTTGTGAGCGTACGTAATGTTTATCAGGACTTATCCAGTCTCGCGATGGACCACCATGCTTCACTGCAATGATCTCTATAGTTTGACCATTCTTTAGTGCAGTCTCTAGTGGCACCATGGCACCGTCGACTCGCGCACCTCGGCAACGATGACCTAGATTGGTATGCACCGCATAAGCAAAATCAATTGGTGTTGAACCCTTCTCTAAAGAGATAACTTTCCCCAATGGAGTGAGCACATAAATATGATCATCAATCTCGTGATGCTTGAGTTGCTCCCAAGCGTCTTCTTTCCAGGAGATCAGCTGGCGAGCCCAAGCAATTTGTCTTTCATAGGCAACCTCAGCACTATGTGTACCTTGCTGATGATTGACGCTGGGCTTATTGGTTTTTGCAGGGTTAGGCGGCGTTGCCATACCTGCGTATGCGCCTTCTTTATAGCGCCAGTGCGCAGCCAAACCATATTCAGCCTGCTGATGCATTGCTTGTGTCCGCACCTGAATCTCAAATGCAGTGCCATCTTCATTCATCACGACTGTATGGAGAGATTGATATCCGTTCGGCTTAGGGCGCGCAATGTAATCATCAAACTCTCTAGGCACTGGCTGCCAGATGTTATGCACAATACCTAATACGGCATAACAAGATTTAACATCATCTACCAACACCCGAAATGCTCTGACGTCATATAGATCGGCAAAGTCTAAAGATTTGCCTTCCATCTTTTTCCAGATGCTGTAAATATGCTTTGGCCTGCCGAGTACCTCACCTTCAATATGGGCTGCCTTTAATTCCTTTTGTAGTTGCAAGACAATTTGATCAATAAATGATTGGCGCTCAATGCGTTTTGCATCCAACATCTTGGCAATCCCACGATAGGTCGCTGGTGACAAAGCTCGAAAAGCCAAATCTTCCATCTCCCACTTCATTTGCCAAATACCCAGACGATTTGCTAGTGAGGCATCGATATTGAGAATCTCTTGGGACCATGCAGCAGGCATCTCCATCTTTTCATTTGTGATCCAGCGTAAGGTCTGAAGGCGGGATGAGAGGTAGATGAGAACCACCCGCAGGTCATCGCCAAATGCCAAAAGCATTTTTCGGAGCATCTCCTCTTGACCAGCGACGCTTAAGCCACCATCATCACGCACTAACTTTGCCTGCGCTTGACGCAGACCACGATAGCCAATCAATAGCTTTGCCGGCTCCTCACCAATCAGCTTAATGAGAGCTTCTTTTCCATGTGTACGGGCAATATTGCTTGCAGCAGTTAGGCTCGCTTTATCGAGGTTGAGTGTTTCTAATATTTGCAACACGCCAGCGGCATGTGCCTCAGCTGGCTCGCCATACCAAGCATCAATAAAAATTGGCGATTTATATAAATTGCTGGGGTTGTTTGCCATTGGCAACTAGGGAGGATTAACTAAAGAACTCTTTTGCTAAAGCGATTTGTTCTGACTTTACGAATGCAGGCGCATGGCCTACATTCGGTATCTCAACACTATGCGCATAAGGATTGACTTTGCACATCTCTGCAACGGTTGCTGCAGATAGCAAATCAGAATTGCCACCACGCACGATCAACATTGGAATGTGAATCTGCTTAAAGGCATGCCACATCGCCATTTCACCAGCCTTAGCCATCATGGGATTCACGGAGGCAAATGGCACAGAAATATCTGGGTCGTAATGCATGATCCATTTACCCTCTTTTTGAACCAGCATTGGGCCGTTATAAATCTCCCACTCCTGTGGAGTGTGTTCGCCAAAAGTAGCGCAGATCTCATTTAAACGTGTCAATGCATCAGCTCGATCAGCAAAAACGAATGGCTGACCAACATAAGAACCCAGACGCTTAATTGCTTCCGACTCAATCTTGGGACCCACATCATTAATCAGCATGCGGCGTATAGGTGAGTTTGGTAATGAGGCGTAGACCATGCCTATGAGGCCGCCCATCGATGTACCAAACCAATCCACCTGAGTCACACCGAGTTTTTTTACTAGAGCGACCATATCCGAAACGTACTGCGGAATAGCATAGAGCATTGGATTAGACAAGCGATCTGAATCGCCCCTACCTACAACATCGGGACATACAACGTAATAGTCTTTACACATGGCCTGGGCAAGTGTCTTAAAGTCACTACCTCGTCTTGTTAAGCCATGAACACATAACAACACTTTATTAGCTGGATTTCCCCAGGCGTGATAGGCCACACGGTGAGTTGAATCACCGCTTGTGCAATCTACATAAAAAGTTTCGCCATCATGAAATTGATTTGTCGCTTGCGCATCATTGTGAGCATGATGACTTGCATCATCATGCTCGTGGTCGTGCTCATGATCATGATCTTCGCCCACCTCTTCTGGCTGCAAGGTAACGTGGTCGATACCATGCTTATCAAGAAGCATTGCATTTATACGGGACATGATTCCAGGCCACTCTTGCATATTGGCTATTTCAATATGGCCAATCAAAGCAGGAAAGCTTGGCGTCATTTCCCAAACGTGTAGATCATGCACTGCTAATACGCCTGGAATATTTCTTAAATCGGTACCCACCTGCAAGTAGTCAATGTGCAAAGGTACACCTTCCATCAGGAAGTGATAGGACTCATGCAGAATCGAGATAGTAGACTTCAGAATAAGTAGGGATACCAGAATAGAAAGAATGGCATCGATAGGCATCCAGCCAGTTAACTGAATAACGATACCGGCAACTAGTGCAGCTACAGAGCCTAAAAGATCGCCCATGACATGGACTAATGCTGCGCGAGTATTGACGCTCTTTTTATCGCGTGACAGAACCCATGCAACAACGATATTCATCACAAGCCCGATTGCCGCTACAACCGTGACAGTCAAACCATCAACCTTATGCGGATTGGCAAAACGACTAAGCGCCTCAACCACAATCCATAAAACTAAGGCGAGCATCGCAATACTATTGACAAACGCTGCCAGTGCTTCTGCCCGACCAAAACCAAAAGAATGTTTCGGTGATGGCGGACGACGAGAAATAATTTGCGCCAATAAAGCGAGTCCTAATGCTGCAGCATCGGTCACCATATGACCTGCATCGGAGATGAGCGCTAAAGAGTTAGCAAAATACGCAGCAGCACCCTCTACTCCTGAAAAGCCTAAAGTCAGTACTAAGGCAATTAAGAGTAGATTTTGATTGGAGACTTGCTTGCTATGGGAATGCTGTGCATCACCCTTTTTGTGGGCATGTAAGGAAGGATCCGCCCCCGATTGACTCTGGGGTTTAGATGGCTTCGAATGGTGATGATGGGAACCCGACATGGTGAACCCATTATTCCATTAATCGATGACGCCGGTTAGAAACCTGTTGTGTCAACAGGGGCTCCTGTCTTAGCAACTACTTCTTCTTTGGTTACGCCTGGGGCTAGCTCGGTTAATTTCAATCCCTTAGGGGTGATATCAAGAACGCAGAGGTCAGTAATGATCTGACTAATGACTTTCACACCAGTTAATGGCAATGTGCACTTGGGTAAAATTTTGAGTTCTTCAGTGCCGTCTTTCTTCTTGGCAACGTGCTCCATCAACACAACAACGTGTTTCACGCCAGCCACCAAGTCCATTGCACCGCCCATGCCTTTAACCATTTTTCCTGGAATCATCCAGTTAGCAATATCACCCTGCTCGCTAACTTGCATGGCGCCTAAAAACGCAATGTTGATTTTTCCACCGCGAATCATGCCGAATGCATCTGCAGAGGAAAAAATAGAAGATCCTGGCAAAGTAGTAATAGTCTGCTTACCAGCATTAATTAAATCTGCATCAATTCGATCTTCCGTTGGGAATGGGCCGATACCCAGCAAGCCATTTTCAGATTGAAGCCACACCTCCATACCTTCGGGTACATGATTAGCTACTAGTGTCGGGATTCCAATTCCCAAGTTAACGTAGTAACCATCTTTTAACTCTTTAGCAGCCCGCGCTGCCATTTCATCTCTAGTCCAAGCCATATTGATCTACCTAAGTTTCTTATCTATTTTCTATTAACTAATTAAAGGGTCGCTGAAATAGTGCGCTGTTCAATTCGCTTTTCGGGCTTGTTATTAATGACCAGTCGGTGCACATAAATGCCGGGAGTATGAATCTGGGCAGGGTCTAGGGTTCCGTTTTCAACGATTTCCTCAACCTCGGCGATAGTAATCTTGCCAGCCATCGCAACTACTGGATTAAAGTTTTGGGCTGTATGTCGATAGACTAAGTTTCCAGATTTATCTGCCTTCCAAGCCTTTACTAGCGAGATATCAGAAACGATTGAGCGTTCCATAATATATGTCTCACCATCAAATTCTTTTACCTCTTTATTTTCTGCAACCAAAGTACCAACACCCGTCTTCGTATAGAAAGCAGGAATACCACAACCACCAGCACGCAACTTTTCAGCTAAGGTTCCTTGTGGAGTAAATTCCAATTCCAACTCACCAGCAAGGTACTGACGTTCGAATTCTTTGTTCTCACCTACATATGAGGCAACCATTTTTTTGACTTGACGTGAATTGAGCAATAAGCCCAAACCAAAACCATCTACACCTGCGTTATTCGAAACAGCAGTTAAATTCTGGACGCCCAACTCTTTGACTGCAAGAATCAGGGCCTCAGGAATGCCGCACAGGCCAAAACCGCCGACAGCTAATTTTTGTCCGTCTTTTAAGATATCCCTCAGGGCATCGACTGCCGATGGGTAAGTTTTATTCATAACTTTTGTCCTAATATTGCCAAAATGGGTAAAAAAGTAATCATAACGCCTCAGAGTCCCCAGGCTAGGCAGACTTGGCACTGGATCGGTTTTTATCAGTTAGAACTAAACTATTAGGGCTTAGATACCCTATTTTTGAGATATTTCGGAGAAATTGAATGAATGCTGCAGAGTTGGTAGCGCAATTTGGACCCAGAGACTCCATGGACTATGACCTTGTCATTGTCGGGGGTGGGCCTGCAGGATTATCAGCCGCCATTAAAGCTAAACAATTGGCCAATACTTCTGGGAAAGAAATTAGCGTATGCGTTCTCGAAAAGGGCTCCGAAATCGGCGCGCACATTCTATCTGGTGCGGTGATGGATCCAAAAGCGCTCACTGAGCTATTTCCAGACTGGAAAGAATTAGGTGCCCCGCTTCATACAGAAGTAACTCAAGATCAGTTTCTCTTCTTGACCCGCGATAAATCTTATCAGGTGCCGAACTGGATGTTGCCACATTGCTTTAAAAATGAAGGTAACTATATTGTGAGTCTAGCGAACGTGACTCGCTGGCTCGGACAACAAGCTGAGAATCTCGGGGTTGAAATTTTCCCAGGCTTTCCTGCTGCAGAAATTCTGTATAACGAGCACGGTGCTGTATGTGGAGTCATCACAGGTTCAATGGGTCTAGATAAAGAAGGTAATCCAACCGATCAGTTTCAGCTTGGCATGGAATTACGTGGCAAATACACTTTGTTTGCTGAAGGCTCACGCGGCCATCTCGGCAAACAACTGATTTCCAAGTTTGCATTGGATAAAGATGCAGACCCTCAGAGTTATGGCATTGGCATTAAAGAGTTATGGGAAGTAGAGCCTTCCAAGAGCAAGCCTGGGCTGGTAGTACATACCGCTGGCTGGCCCCTAGAGAGCGATACCTATGGTGGATCCTTCCTCTATCACCTGGGTGATAACAAAGTTGCCGTTGGTTTAGTGGTTGGTCTTTCTTATAAGAACCCCTATCTTTCTCCTTTTGAAGAATTTCAACGCTATAAATTGCATCCAAATATTCGTGAAACCTTTGAAGGCGGCAAACGCATCGCCTATGGCGCACGCGCACTCACCGCTGGCGGATTAAACAGCCTTCCTAAAACAGTATTTCCAGGTGGCGCACTCATTGGTTGTGATGCTGGCTTCCTCAATGCTTCACGCATCAAAGGCAGTCATGCAGCAATTAAGACTGGCATGCTTGCTGCTGAAGCAGCAGTAGCAGCCATTAATGAAAATCGCTCTGAAGATGTTCTATCCGCATACCCAACGGCATTCCAAAATAGTTGGCTACATACTGAACTCAATCAAGCGCGCAACTTCAAGCCATGGATGTCAAAAGGCCTCTACCTTGGAACATTGATGGTGGGATTAGAGCAAAAGGTGTTGGGTGGAAATATGCCCTGGACAGTTCACCTTAAGCACGCAGACCATGAATGTCTTGAGCCTGCAGCACAGCACAAGCCGATTGATTATCCAAAACCCGATGGTAAATTGACATTTGATCGCCTGTCTTCAGTCTTCATCTCAAACACTAACCATGCTGAGAATCAACCGATTCATCTCACCCTAAAGAATGACTCTGTACCGGTAGATATCAATCTGAAGACTTATGCCGGACCAGAGCAACGCTACTGCCCTGCTGGTGTTTATGAATACATTGAGGCCGATGGCAAACCGCGCTTGCAAATCAATTCGCAGAATTGCGTTCATTGCAAAACTTGCGATATTAAAGACCCAACACAAAATATCATCTGGGTAACACCAGAAGGTGGTGGTGGCCCTAACTACGCGTCTATGTAACCATGATGATCCTACACACTATGCTTCGCGTCGGCGATATGAATCGCTCGATTAATTTCTACACCAAAGTATTGGGTATGAATTTACTGCGTACTACAGAGCGTCCCGAGCAAAAGTACTCGCTCGCTTTTGTCGGATTTGGTAAAGGTAATGCCGATGGACAGTCAGAGATTGAACTCACTTATAACCATGGGGTTCCTGGCTATGAGATGGGTACTGCTTACGGCCATATTGCGATTGGAGTCCCAGATGCCTATGCTGCCTGCGCTGCCATCAAAGCCGCCGGTGGGAACGTCACTCGCGAGGCTGGTCCAGTTGCTGGTGGTGAGACCATCATTGCCTTTGTTACCGATCCTGATGGTTACAAAATAGAGCTGATTCAGC
>Ga0214182_1000499_pt1 | contig 14974 bp, 31 predicted proteins | sample TroBogEpilimnion_8_FD_153020 | JGI IMG/M metagenome (GOLD analysis project Ga0214182, IMG submission 153020) | Freshwater microbial communities from Trout Bog Lake, WI - 14NOV2007 epilimnion | ecosystem: Environmental > Aquatic > Freshwater > Lake > Epilimnion/Euphotic zone | place: Trout Bog... | reverse complement strand
AAACAACGGCTGGCGCAATATCCTCATGGGCTATGCGGCGCTGGTGATATGGGTCGGCTTGGCCTATTACTTTTCAAAGAACTAATCATGCAACCAACACCCAAACTGCGCTTTGTTGAGCGCGACAGTTACAGCAAAAACGGCGAACATTTTGTTGAGCCATTCAAGATTCGCGTCCTCCAGCAATGGTGTGCACCGTTCCATAAATTTCACGATGGATTTGGATACACCGAGCAAGAACTCAAAGGCGGCGAATGGCGAGATGTGCCACTGGAGAAAGAATGAACTACATCATCTATGACGATGAGACGGCAGAAATTGCTGGAACATTTGCAGAGTCATTGGCCAAGGCCATGAAGCATACGGGCGAAGCAGTGAAGATTGCTCTTGAAGAATTAAAAACACAGATAGTTTGGTACACGCCAAAAGTTCTGTTCAAGCGCCGTGGTGTTCGCGGCAGAGCAATGTCAATTAAATGGAGACGATCATGATTGGTGCATTCGTATTGGTAGTGTTTCAAATGAACGCTGGCGGAAACTTGAACTGGGAGAAGGTGGACGAGTTCAAATCCCGAGCGCTGTGCAACAAGGCGGCGGCTGTGCTGGTGGCGCGTCAAGAGGAAATCAAAGGTGCAACGGGCTTGCCCAAGGCATTCGCTTGTCTAGCAAAGGATGTGGACTGATATGTGGCCATTTCCTCCATTCCTCAACCCGAAGGACGAGGGCAACAAGCCCCCGAAGTTCAACCCCGACAACCATGAGGAGGCACCACTATGAAAAAATATTTTGCAATCATTGGGTTCATCATGACCCCGTTCATCATCAGCTATGCGTTTTGGTACGTGATCGGCGCTGGCATCTCGGCAAGCTGGGATTTGGCTAACTGGACAACTGGCTTAAAAGTTACGTTGACTGTATGGGCGTGTGTCTTTGCGATCATGATGCTTTTCAAACTCAATGACGACTTACGCACATGATTTATCTCAAACAAAAAACACTCGGGGGCAACATTGTCATTGATCGTTTCGACAGTGACCGTATGCTCAAGGCAACGTACAGACTGGTGCAGATTCGCAGGAAGAACCCGCACCTCAAACACACATATTTCTTGGTCAAAGAACGAAAGGGTAAATGATGGACTGGATTGACATTGTTGTTGGCGGCATCGTTGCCATTTTTATCGTAGGCGGTTGCTTGGCGTTGTACGCAGATGCCGTGAACCATCCTTGGGGAGAAGATGATGAGCATTGAAGCAATGAAGCTGGCGCTTGAGCATATCGAAGGCAACTACACGGTGTCAGCAGAAGACGCTATCAAAGCCCTAGAAGAAGCACTAGCCAAGCAAGAGCAGGGTGAGCCTGTGGGATGGATAGACAGTAAAGGAAACATGATTTGCACAAAAATAAATGAATCTTGCAGGCCCCTCTACACCCACCCACAACCCAAGCAAGAGCAGGGTGAGCCTGTGCAAGTAACCATCAAAGATTTTGTAAAAGCCGTAGAAGGTAAAGAAGACTTGATGGGTCGCCCTGTTTACTGGGCGCAATGGCCTAACGGAAACACCACACCACAACCCCGTAAGCCAATAAAGTTTCCAACAATGCTTCGCAAAATGTGGTCAGGCGGCGAAGTGCAGGCTTGGCTTGATGAGAACGTCAACAAGGAGTAAAGGAGTAAGCGATGCCATGTAACTTATGTGGAAAATGGAATTGTGTTTGTCAGTATTCACAACCCAAGCAACAGCAAGAGTTTACGTCCTGCTTTTTCAGCCGCGAAGCCATGAAAGAGCATAGCGACTTTCACCCACAACCCAAGCAAGAGGAGCAAGAACCTGTGGCGGTGGTTACTGGAATGTACGGTGGACGGTTCATTGTTGAGCCAACAAACTCAGCGATGGTGCTGCCCGTCAACATGGCGCTTTACACCCACCCACAACCCCGTAAGCCGCTGACGGATGAGCAAAAGAAAAGTATTTCCAGAAGGGCGTTTAAAGATATTTGTAAAGATTATCCTGTGCAAGACAGAATTATTAGAGTAATTGAAGACATTGAAGCCGCCCACGGCATTAAGGAGTAAGACATGAGTACAGCTCTCAGATGCCATAAATGCGGATATGACTTCAGCGGTTTAGGCGATTCAGCTCATGTTTGCCTACAACAAACCCTCACACAACCAAAGCAAGAACAAAACTTTTGCTCACGTTGCGGCAAGAGAACATCAGATTTAAACGATATTCATACTTGCACACCACCAAAGCAAGAGCAGGATGAGCCTGTGGCGTTCAAAATCTACAAGCCGACACCGCCACGACACGCCATTACTAATGTCCGAGATGCAGAACTGCCTTGGGTATATGACCAAGACCCATCATCTGGAAATGTTGCATCCATGTGGGTAACACCTGTCCAAACATTGAGGAGTAAATTATGAAGCAATGCACTTGTTACGCATTAAGAGCGATTGATTGCACTTGCAAGCCAGCAAAATACGGTGAACTTTATACATCACCAACAGCCAAGCAAGAGCAGGGTGAGCCAAAGCAAGAAGATTATTTAAGCAAAGCTTACCGATTGGCTAACGAATTGCGGTGTCATCTTGCTATTGCGCCAGCACCGCAACACCGCGAATGGGTAGACCTGAATGGAGAAGAATTAGAAACACTTTTGAGTGAAAACCGTACGCTAACTTTAGGCGCAATATGGGCAGTTTCAAACAAACTAAGGAGCAAAAATGGATATTGAATCTCAGCTTGCGGAAGTTTTACGCTATGAACCATCCACAGGATTGTTGTTTTGGACTGATAAAGCACATAAATCAGTAAAAAATAAACAAGCTGGAACAGCAAATCATCTTGGTTACATCATCGTGTTGTTTAAGGGTAAACCATATAAAGCACATCGTCTTGCATGGCTTTTGACGTATGGTCGTTGGCCTAGCAAAATGATCGACCACATTGACGGCAACACATCAAACAATGCAATTTCAAACTTGCGCGATGTTGATAACAGCACCAACCAATCCAACCGTCATAAGGCCAGAATTGACAGCAAATCTAAACTTATGGGTGCGTCTCCTTTCCGCAACAAATGGAAGGCTCAAATAAAACGTAATGGCGTTATCAAATATCTTGGCCTTTATGACACTGCATTTGAAGCTCATGAGGCATATAAATTGGAGAAAAACAGTGCTTCAACCTGATTCGTCCTATGACGCAGGCGACCCAGATTGCCTGCCCAAAAGAGAGCCAGCACCGTTGCGCCCTGAGCCGGAAACGTTGACAGAAAAACTCACCCAGATTTTGGAATTCAGCCAAGCCGACATGGCCGACACAGCAGAACTATTTTTGCGTAAACTCATAGACGAACTCAACCAACACCCTCAAAGGAACCAACATGGTCAAGAAACTGACAATTGCTGAGCCCGCGCTCAAAGAAAAGAAAAACGGCAAGGTAGACCCAGCCCCCAGCAAGGCATGGTCACACGAAGAGATCGAGGTGTCCAAGGACATTAAAGACGACAAAGTCAAGCGCGGCTTTGTCACCAACACAGGCAAGTTTGTCGACCGCAAGAAGGCGGCCAAGATTGCCAAGAAGGCCGGAGAGATCAAAAAGCCTGTCAAGAAGCTGCATTCGCACGATTTGCGCGAAGGCGCAGGCATCAAAAAGAAAGTGATGAAATGAGAACTGGATCAATGTTTGCAAACTGCAAGCATAGGTATGTGGAGTACGAAAAAGAGGACAACGGATACTGGTTTCGTTGTATCTATTGTGGAAAGAAAGTCTTCGGACGACTAGGAGAGAAAGTTCAATGAACAACGCAGAGCAACTAAAAAAAGCGAGAGAGGTGTTTGAAAAGCACATGCTCATCAAAGGCCTTGATTTTGAGTGGGATGGCAAACGCTACACCCGGGTCAATGTGCAAACCAAGTGGAAATACTTCTACCTTGGATTCGTTTCAAACAACAAGGAATAAACATGTCAATCACAGTAGTAGCAGAGCGGGCAGTACCGTTGGACGTCATTCGCATTGACGGCGGCACACAATCGCGCACCAAGATCCACGAGGATGTTGTCGAAACCTATGCAGCCAACATGGCGGACGGCTCAGTTTTCCCTGCGGCCATCGTGTTCTTTGACGGCAAAGACTATTGGCTGGCAGACGGCTTTCACCGCTACCACGCCTACCGCAAGAACGGCAAGCAGGGCATGGTGTGCAAGATCACCAACGGCACGCTGCGTGAGGCCATTCTGTACAGCTACGGCGCCAACGGCATGCACGGCCTGCAGATGTCCAACGAAGACAAGCGGCACATCGTCATGGACATGCTCAATGACTTTGAGTGGAGCGAGTGGAGCGACCGAGAGATTGCCCGTCAGTGTCACGTAAGCCACACCTTTGTGACCAAGCTTCGCAATGCGTCTGGCAACGTTTCCACGCCCACGGTGAAGTACAAGAACAAAGAAGGCAAGGTGGTCGAGAAGGAGCGCGTTTCCAAGAAAAAGGCCGAGCCGCGTGTAAACGTTGCCACGGAGCCTGTCGCGCAGGTGACTGACAAGTCGGACGAAAAGGACGAAGCTATCCAGTTCCTGATTGAGGAGAACGAAAAGCTCAAGGATCAGTTGGCCAAGGCCACATCAGAAGATCCAGAGTTTGCCGCTACCCACATTCAGGAGTTGCGCGACGAGCTGAAGCAGGCGCAGATTGAGTTGAAGGCGGTGACAGCAAGCCGCAACACATACCAGTCAGAAAATGCGCAACTTAAAAAGCAGGTGGCCTACTATCAGCGAGAGATGAAGAAGGCCGCATAACAACGGGCGGTCATCCGCCCAGCCCAAGCCGGGGGTCAATCCGGTAGTGGAGAAAAAATGAAGTACCTATCTGTCTGTTCAGGCATTGAAGCCGCCTCGGTTGCATGGCAGCCGCTGGGATGGGAAGCCGTGGGTTTCTCAGAGATTGAAAAATTCCCCAGCCAAGTGTTGGCTCATCACTATCCAGATGTCACCAACTTTGGCGACATGACGAAATACAAGGAGTGGAATCTTGACACAGTTAACCTTTTGGTCGGTGGAACACCTTGCCAATCATTTTCCGTTGCCGGCCTCCGCAAAGGACTTGAAGACCCCCGAGGAAACCTCGCCCTCACCTATTGCGGAATACTTGACCACTTTAGACCCAACTGGTTCGTATGGGAAAACGTGCCAGGCGTCCTCAGTTCAGGCGGTGGACGGGACTTTGGTTCCTTTCTCGGGGCGTTGGCTGAACTCGGGTATGGGTTCGCCTACCGAGTGCTTGACGCTCAATACTTCGGAGTGGCCCAGCGCCGCCGTCGTGTGTTCGTTGTCGGACATTTTGGAGACTGGAAACCTGCCGCAAAAGTTCTTTTTGAGTCCGAAAGCCTGCGCGGGGATTCTCCGCCGAGCCGAAAAGCGAGGAAAGAAACTTCCGTCTTTATTCCAGGCAGCATTGGAGGGTATCGCCAAGGAGCTGGGACACTCCGAGCAAGCGGAGGCGACCTTGGAGGAGGAAGCGAACATTTAGTTGCTCAACCTTATGAGATCGGCAACACGCTGACTGCACGTATGCACAAAGGCATGAACAGCGATTGCAACGAAGGCCAAACACCAGTGTTGCAACCAATAGCTACGCAAGATGTTGCGGGAACAATGTTGTCAAGAAACACGTCTGGTGGTTTTAGCAGTAGCGTTGATTATGCTGCCGGTGGTTACATGGTATTGCAACCGATGGTTTTGATGGATCAAGGCGGTAGCGTGATGAACGTCATGCAAGATGGAACAGTCGGTACTTTGCGCCGTGAAACTCATGGGCATGAGCCTTTGGTAATGCAACCAATGGCATTCCAGCAAAACACAAGGGATGAGGTTCGTTACATCAATGGCGATGGATCAATTGTTGGAGCTTTGGCTGCATCTGCTGGCATGAAGCAAACAAACTATTTGATGCAACCAATTGCCTTGGCAGAGAACACTATTGGTCGTTTGCCTCAAAACGGTGGCAATGGAGATGGATTCACCGAAGGCGGTCCAATGTATACCCTCAACGCATCAGGTGTGCATGGCGTGTTTCAAGTAGGAGCATTCTTTGCAGGCCAAGGAGCTAAAGCTGGAAGCATTGCATATAACCAATATATTTTGCCTACATTGAAATCCAGTGATAGTGGAACAAATAGAACTCCAACTGCGCATATCAATATGGAAGTTCGTCGCCTGACACCTGTGGAGTGCGAACGCCTGCAAGGGTTTCCCGACAACTACACAGACATCAAACTCAAGGGCAAAGACACACCAGACGGTCCTCGATACAAAGCCCTGGGCAATTCAATGGCCGTTCCAGTGATGGCATGGATCGGGAAAAGAATAGCGGAGTACCAAGCATGTCATTGAAGCTACGTCCGTATCAGGACAAGATTTTGGACGCCTTGCGGCAGGGTTTCGCCAGCGGTAAGCGTTCTCAAATACTGTATTTGCCTACAGGAGGCGGGAAGACTGAGTGCGCCATTCACTTGCTGAATGCCACCAAACTCAAAGGCAACAAGTCGGCCATGCTGCTCGACCGCATTGTCCTTTGCGACCAAACCAGCCAACGCATGGAGCGGTACAAGATTGAGCACGGCGTCATGCAGTCAGGCCACTGGCGCTATCGCCCGTTCGAGCACATCCAAGTCTGCTCAGCCCAAACGCTGGAGAAGCGCGGCTCATTCCCCGGCCTGAACCTGCTGATCGTGGATGAATGCCATGCCCAGAGGGCTCAGACCGTGGAGTTCATCAAAAACAACCCAGAGATCAAAGTCATTGGATTGACCGCCACACCGTTCACCAAGGGGCTTGGCAACGTTTACGAGGGTGTTGTTTCCGCAATCACCACCAAAGAGCTGGTCGACCAGAAGATGCTCGTGCCGCTGCGGGTGTTCATTGCCAAAGAGATCGACATGTCAGGCGCCAAGAAGGTGGCCGGCGAGTGGTCACAGGCAGAGACGTCCAAGCGCGGCATGCAGATCACCGGTGACGTGGTGGCCGAATGGGTGAAGATGACGCACGAAGTCTTTGGCCGACCCCGCAAGACGATTGTCTTTTGCTCTGGCGTGGACCATGGCGCTGACTTGGCGCGCAAGTTTGCCGAGGCGGGTTTTAACTTCATCAGCCTGAGCTACCGCGACGACGACGATTTCAAGAAGGAGATCATCGAAGAGTTTTCCAAGCCCGACACAGAGATTCATGGCCTGATAGCCACCGACATATTGACCAAGGGTTTTGACGTCCCTGACGTGATGATTGGCGTGTCTGCGCGCCCGTTCAGCAAGTCATTGTCCAGCCACATCCAACAGATGGGCAGGGTCATGCGCTCGAATCAGGACGACCCAGAAGGTAAGACTTTTGCATTATGGCTTGACCACTGCATCGCAAGCGGACAAAGAGTTTTAACGCACCGTGGTTTGGTGCCAATTGAAGAAATATTAATAAGTGATAAAATATGGGACGGACATGATTTTGTGTCTCATAAAGGAGTTGTTAGCCGTGGAAAAAGACCAGTCATCACATATTGCGGACTTACCGCAACCCCAGATCACCTCGTTTACACAACAGACGAAGGCTGGTGCTCCTTTGGGTACTGTGCCGAAAAACAGAAGGCCATTGTCACAACCGGAATTGGTGGGCAAAAAATTTGGCAGCGTGATGGTTATTTCACCAGACGTGGTGTGGTTGGGAGCTCGCCAGCGCAGGTTTATGCACGTTCTTTGCGAGTGCGTGACTTGTGGTTATCGGTCAATAATTTCTTTGACAAATTTGGAGGGTGGGCGCACGAAAGGTTGCAGGCCATGCAATCAGCCAAAGCAAGTGCCGGAATGGCTCAATGCAAGGACGGCAGCCATGAAATCTCGCTGCAACAACAAGAACAATCCACAGTACGAAAACTATGGTGGAAGGGGAATCCAGTTCAAATTCGATTCAGCGATTTCTTGCGCTCTTTGGATTCAACAGAACTTGGGATGCTTGCCGGAGCACAAGGACATGGAATTGGATCGCATAAACAACGATGGGCATTACGAGCCGGGGAACATTCGTTGGGCAAAGAAGGTGGTCAACACCAACAATCGGCGAACATCAAAGTGGACTCCTTTGATGCACAAATTCAAACTGGAGCATCCAGAAATTCGGTATGCGGACGCATCTTTGCGAGCCTTGCTCAGTGCTGGATTAACTTTCGATCAAATTGTGGAAAGGTATTACAAACCTTCGCAAAAACCGAAAGGCAAGTATGGGACATACTCGATTGCGGACCAAGAAATAGCTTCACTTGCGAAGGGCTCTTAGTTCACAACAGCGGCAATTACCTACGCTTCCGCGAAGAGTGGGAAGAGATCTATGAGCACGGCGTGACAGAGCTTGACGACGGCAAGGAAAAGCCCAAGAAAGAGCCCACAGAGAAGGAAAAGAAAGAAGCCAAGTGTCCGGTGTGCGAGGCATACATGCCACGGTACATGGATACCTGCACCCACTGTGGCTACGTGCGGGAAAAAAAGAGTTTGGTGCAAGACGTGCCGGGCGAGATGACAGAGCTGCAGACCATGAGCCGCGAAAGCAAACAGGATTTTTGGTCTATGTGTCAATTCAAAATCAAGTACAACGGTTGGACAGAGAAGAGGGCGCTGGCCGCATACAAAACTCATTTTGGAGTGTGGCCAAAGGGTCTTCACACAGTGCCAATGCCGCCAGATGTGAAGTTTGAAAAGACAGCCAAGGCTGGAATGATTCGTTATTTAAAAAGCAAGCAAAAAGGGGCGGGAAAATGACACAAGAAGACATCATTGCAATGGCAAAGAAAGTAGGCTTCGAAAGGCTCGGTGTATATGCCCAGTTTGGGGGCGACTGGGTTGCGTTTACCGAAGAGCTTGAAGCTTTTGGCAAACTGGTAGCCATTCATGTCAGCCGCGAATTAGCAAAAGAATGTGCGGGCATGGGCGAATGGAATGCGGTACATATCATTGAAGGGGTAAGGTGGTAAGCATGACACAAGATGAAATTATTGAGATGGCTAGACAGGCTGGACTTCATGTGGCATCGGATGTGAACTGGATGCCAGTTATTGGTCTTGACTATGCTAAAAGGCTAATTGAATTGGCAGCAGCTAAAGAACGTGAGGCGTGTGCAAAGGTTTGTGAAACAGCAAGAGAAGCAATTTGGGAATATCACGAAGAACATTTAAAAGCCGCAGCTTGCAATGTTTGCACCAACATAGCCCAAGCCATCAGAGCAAGGGGACAAGCATGAACTATGAAGCATGGATTGCCGAGAAGGTGAATAGCGGCAAAGAGGTGACCATCAGTTTGTGTTTGCTTGAAAAATTAATGTACGAGCCTGCGATCAAGCACTGGATTGAGAGCACAGCCAAGAAGTTTGGCTGCAAAGCCACTATTCATTGGAAAGACGATGTCGTGACCTTTTACCCAGTGAGTGCAATATGAGCTTCGTCGACTTTGCCCGCGCGCTGGGCATCATCATTGACTCGCCTCCTCCAATTGGATACTGGCGGCGCTACCCCACAGTGGACAAGCCCCGCCACCGCAACGGCGCGGTGAAGTGGATGGGCGACCATGGATTTGCACAGAACCACGCTACAGACCTAGAGGTGTCAGTGTGGACTGACGCCTCCATTACTGAGAGCGACAAGCGCGACTACCAAAAGCTTGCCAACGATGCCGAGCGGGAGCGTGTCAACCTGCAGCGGCGCGCGGCGCAGAAGGCAGCGGCAATCCTGACTCAATGCCAATTTGCCAAGCACCCATACCTCAAGCGCAAAGGGTTTGAAGATGAGGAGGCGAACTGCTACATGCTGGAAGGCAAGCAGTACATGGTCGTGCCCATGCGGGTGGACGGGCATTTGGTGGGTGCGCAAATCATCGACGAGGCGGGAGAAAAGAAGTTTTTGTACGGCCAGCGCACGAGCGGGGCAGAGTTTGTATTCGACAACAAGGGTGTGCACACCCTGTGCGAAGGGTATGCGACCGGCCTCAGCATCAGGAAGGCGCTCAAGAATATGAAAAAGCGGTACACGATTCATGTGTGCTTCTCGGCAGGCAACATGAAAAAGATCGCGGAAAAGCTTAAGCCTGACTCAGGCATTGTGGTGGCCGACAATGACGCCTCCGCTACTGGCGAAAACGTTGCCAAGGAAATTGGCTGGCCGTACTGGATGGCGCCAGAAGTTGGCATGGACTTCAATGATGCGCACCAAAGGCTCGGCCTGCTCAAGGTGGCAATGCCGCTGGCGCGGATGGTGGACGGTCTAAGGCTGACTCAAGCCTGACTCACGCCTCCGCTATTGCCTCCGCTATCGGGCGTGGAAACGTTGCCAAGCCTGACTCAAGCGTGACTCAAGCCTGACTCAAGCCTGACTCAAGCGTGGCGCGGCGGCGGCCTTCGGTGGTACTCGGCGGCGGTCGGTGGTCAATGCTGGCGGGCTTCGGCTCGGCCTTGTTCAATCAGGCGGCGGGCTTCGGTGCGGTCGCGCGGGTGTTCTTTTTCAAGCATTGCGCGGAGCGTGTCGGCTTGGGTCTTACCCTTTTCGAATTTATAACCCGCCTGAATGTAGGCGTACTCGGTGTGCGTCATTGGGCGGCCTTTGCGGTTTGAATTGGGGCGGGTTGTGGGTGAAAGTCGCTATGCTCTTTCATGGCTTCGCGGCTGAAAAAGCCGGACGTAGGCTCTTGCTTAAATAGTGCTTCTTTGAGGGTTTGTTTCATTTTGTTTCCCCTACGGAATTACACATTTCAATAAAAAGCTGAGTTTGGTCGGCAACCTCAGCAGCCCACGCAGCATCCGCAGCATCCCTCGCAGCAGCCCACGCAGCAGCCCTCGCAGCATCATCCGCATCATCCGCAGCATTCCACGCAGCAGCCATCGCAGCAGCCCTCGCAGCATCCGCAGCATCCCTCGCAGCATCCCTCGCAGCAGCCCTCGCAGCAGCCCTCGCAGCATCCGCAGCATCCCTCGCAGCATTCCACGCAGCAGCCCTCGCAGCAGCCCTCGCAGCATCCCTCGCAGCAGCCCACGCAGCATCCGCAGCAGCCTTCAGTTCTTCATCTGTCGCCAAGCCATTAGCGTAGCGCTCTGCTGTGTCTATCGCAGCTATGCTGCGTTGGTCTGTCATCAAGTGCTGTACTCGTCTGGCGCTAGCTACAGCTAGCAAGCGTATTTGCTTGTCGTATCCCTTAACGGTGCGTAAGCACCAGAGGGCATCGTCAAGGCCGTTGGACTCCAGCACCGTCAGTAAGGACAATGGCTCATCGTCAGCTTTTGTTTTGTTGAGGTGGCGCAAGAGTTTTTCCCACCCGCTTGTGCAAGGAGAGTGGGTACGGATGTTGTTTAAGGTTGTTTCAATCATGTCTTAGTCCTAATTGTGATTCGAACATTTCGACAATTTCAAAACCTAAATTTTTAATGTGTCGCACGGTTTGACGGGTGAGCGTCTTTGTCCCTGCAATGGCTGCAAAGCTTTGCGCGTTGGCGTCGGCGGGGTAAATTACGGGCATGCCATATACATGGCGCACCGTCACTGTTACGGTTTTGGTTTGCGTGGTCATTGGGCGGCCTCTAGTGTTTCCGCAATGGCTTTTTCTATCATCTCGCGGGTGTCCTCGATAAACTGTGCTACTTGCGCGAGTGGGTATGTTTCCACCACTTCCCACAATTCCAAATTTTCGTGCGTCCAGTCATTCGGCAAAGCTGCCATTGTTTCGATAATTTCCGCATAGGTTTTGTTGCTCGGGTAGTCGCAAAGCCATTGCCCGAGTGCGTGGCGTTCTGAAATTTTCATTTTGTAACCTCCATAAAATCGTCTTCTTCGAAAGTGGTAATTTGTCCGCTGTTGTAATTTCCACCAACTAAAAATTCGGCTGCATTTTCGGAAACCTTTACATAATCTTCTGCGGTGTTTGGGTCATAGAAGCGCTCTCCTATGTCTAATTTTTTAAATTTGATTTTCATTGTGCGGCCTTTTCGGTTTCGATTTCTTCAACGTTTTCCGTCTCCCATTCTCCATAGGTGCGGCCTTCTTGGTCGTCTGCTTTCATTTGCTCCCATGCTTGGTCAATCGCTTTTTCTTCGTCTTCGGCTGAAATTTGATAATTCAAATATGCGGTGTACATCAGTGATACATGATAATTTTTCATTGTGCGGCCTTTCTTGCGCTCACGCGCACAGTAAAAAACGGCGCGCCCGTGGTTGTATGCGCGGCGATTAATTGGCGGCTCGCGCCCAGCTTCTCGGCGATTGCCTGCCAGTCGGTTACGGTGCGGCTGCTGCTGGTTACGGTGACCTGGTGTAAAGTGCCTTCAATCGCGGGGCGGTCGCTGGCGATTAAAAAAGCTTTGTAGATACTTTCGCGCTGTGTCAAGTCTGAAATTCGGGCTTTGATTTGAGCGAGTTCGTCAACGGCGGCGGCGAGTTCTTCGGTGGTGAAATTTGGGTTCATGGTTTCCTCTTTCGGTTGGTTGGGTTAGTCGTTCAGGTGTTGAATGAAAAAAATAGGGCGGTGGCGAGCGCAAAGCAGAGCAGCGCGCACAGTTCTAACATTTGCTCGGTTGTCATCTCATTAAATCCATTCATGTTTGAGAATATATCCGCCGTCCTTGTTTGCCTTGTTGCCCTTGGGGTAGAGAATCCGAGAAAGCGTGTAGACAAGATGAAAACCCATATTCATGTTATAGCCACTCATGCGCACGCCGTCATTATTCATAGTCCAACCCAAAACCTGAGCGGCGCTGTATGTGATATTTGAAATGCGTTTGTTTTTGTTGACAAAATACACGCGCATAACGTGCGACATTCCCGAAGATGAAACGCTGCGAACTGATGTGTAGACCGTCGAGCCTCCTGGTAAAAGTTTTTTCAGGTCTGCTTTGATTTGTTCGATATAGAGTCGCTTACCTTCGGCGGCGGGTAGCAGTTCCATTTCTTTATGAAATTCAGGATGTAATGTTTTAAAAATGTTGCCGTCTGTGGCTTTTAAAAAATGTTCTTTACTCATGGTTTACTCTTTCGGTTGGGTTAGTAGCTTGCCCTTGTGGCTTGCATGAGTGGCTATCCTCTCAGGTGTCAAGCCCTTTGTCAGTCACATAAGTGACAGTATTTGCAAATAATCGTAAGTAATAACCCTTTGTTTGTCGCATAGGTGACAATTCCGCTTTTGTTCCGCTAGAATCGCGGCGTGTTTAAATCGATATTAGGCCGATTCAAAGGCCAACAGAGCGAAGCGGAGCAGTTATGAACAGACCAACAAGAAAACAAATCAAAGAAGCATTGAAGACTGTACCAATAGACCAAGTGCTAGGGGTAAGGGGAGAGCTAACCCATAAGCAGAAGACATTTGCCCGTTTAGTAGCCCAAGGCAATACGGCTGCACACAGCTACCGCATGAGCTATGACACCAACGGAAACCCAGTAACTACGGGTAATGAAGCATCTAAGCTAAAGCACAACCCCAAAATTGCCGCTGAGATCGAAGCCTATAAGCTGGCAAATGAAGCGGCTGCATATCAAACCCCAGCGCAATTAAGAGCCCTTGTTATCCATTCTCTTGTGCAAACAGTCATTGACCCAGACGTAAAACCAGCCACCAAAGTGGCAGCGGCTAAGGTGCTTGGCACAGTTACAGAAGTGGCAGCGTTTACAGAGCGCCGAGAAGTTCGCACCATCAAAACAAGCGACGACGCAAAGACCGAGCTACTCTCAAAGCTCCGAACCCTAATGATGCAAGGCGCAACTGATGCAGAGGTTAAGGACGTTGATTCGCTCATTTGTGAGATTCGCGCCGACAGTGGCAACGACTCCAGCAACGAGGCCACCCCTGAAAATGTGGCAGACGCCGAGCGCAACCCCCATACCCCCGAATCAGGGGCAAAGGAGTCCCATGGATCCATGCATACTATGTCAGACACTCACACACCAGAAAAATCCACCCCCCCAATTTTTCCCACCGATCTCGAATCCGAGCTCATGGAAACACCCCCCGGTAGTAAAACTTAATCAAACACCCCCGGGGTATATATTTTGAAAAATGAGAACTTATGGGAGGCGCGTGGAAACGTTTACACGCGATTACAGATCAATCGGAAGATGGCAACGAGGAAAAAGTTGACGTTTGAAGAATGTTTGGAGAGAGATATGAGCCCGGCGCAGAGGGAAGTTTTTTTGATTGTTGATGAATGGTGGAAGAAGTGGGGGCATAGCCCTACGCTTAGGCAGATTGCGGATATCCGTGGGAAGACGGGTATTGGGAATACGAAAGAGATTGTGGATAGGTTAGTGAAGCTTGGGGTTCTAAAGCGCTTAGAAAGAAAAAGAAGCATTCGGCCTGTTTATATAAATTTTAGGAATATAGAATGAGTGATGTTACGCCTGAAGCATTGAAAGAGTTGATCTCAAAATTGGATCCGGCGATGTATGACTCGTTGCTGGATGAAGTGGAGACGTATCAAGCGGCGCTGGTGAGGGAGAAGGCTCAAAAAAATTTCATGGAATATGTGAAGTTGATGTGGCCGGGGTTTATTCATGGGCGGCATCATGCTCTGATGGCAAAAAAATTCGAGGCTATCGCCGAAGGCACATTGAAGCGCGTGATCATTAATATGCCGCCGCGCCATACAAAGTCGGAGTTTGCTTCGTACCTTTTTCCAAGCTGGTTCCTTGGCAAATTTCCACATAAAAAAATTATCCAATGTTCCAACACCAGCGAGCTGGCTGTGGGGTTTGGCCGTAAGGTTCGTAACTTGGTCGGATCAGAAACATATTCAAAAGTATTTCCTGACGTCTCACTGCGGCAAGATAGCAAGGCGGCGGGGCGCTGGAGCACGAATAAAAACGGCGAGTATTTTGCGATTGGTGTGGGCGGTACGGTGACTGGTAAGGGCGGTGACATTGTGATCATCGATGACCCCCATTCAGAACAAGAAGCTGCAC
>Ga0214182_1000496_pt1 | contig 15045 bp, 18 predicted proteins | sample TroBogEpilimnion_8_FD_153020 | JGI IMG/M metagenome (GOLD analysis project Ga0214182, IMG submission 153020) | Freshwater microbial communities from Trout Bog Lake, WI - 14NOV2007 epilimnion | ecosystem: Environmental > Aquatic > Freshwater > Lake > Epilimnion/Euphotic zone | place: Trout Bog... | reverse complement strand
CGAAGTCGTGGGTGGCGGGCCTGCGCCCGCCATGACGATAAAAGTGACGGCATGTCATGACCGGCCTCCAGGCCCGCCAAGCCTTCCTCGACTGGCTCGCTCAGGAACGGCGTTCGTCGCCTTTAACCGTGGAGGCCTACGGCACCGACCTCGCCGGCTTCCTCGGCTTCCTCACCAACCACTTGGGCGCGGAGCCGGACCTGACGACCCTGGCAGCCCTGCGTCCGGCGGATTTCCGAGCATGGCTGGCGAGTATGGCCAATGACGGGTCGGTGAACGCGACACGGGCGCGGCATCTGTCGGCGGTGCGCAGCTTCTACAAATATCTGGCGAAGCGGCACGGGGTGGAAAACCCCTCCGTGAAACTGGTCGCCACGCCGCGCGCCCGCCGGCCTCTGCCCCGAGCCTTGCCGGCGACCGATGCCCGAGACCTGACAACAGATATCGCCGAACTGTCCGATACCGCCGCCCAGCAGGCCCGCGATACCGCCCTGTTCACGCTGCTGTATGGCTGCGGCCTGCGCATCGCCGAGGCCTTGTCGCTGGACGTCCGCGACGTCCCCGGCCCGGATGCGCCGCTGCGGGTGATCGGCAAAGGCTCGAAGGAACGCATCGTGCCGGTCTTGCCGGTAGTCCGAACGGCGATCGGCGCATGGCTGGCGAAGCATCCGGACCGGCAGCCGGACTCGCCGCTGTTTCTGGGCGCGCGCGGCAAGCGGCTCGATCCGGCGGTGGCGCAGAAGACCATGCGCGAATACCGGCGTCTGAACGGACTGCCCGAACACGCGACGCCGCACGCGTTGCGGCACTCCTTCGCGACCCATCTGCTCGCCGGCGGCGCCGACCTCCGCTCCATCCAAGACCTGCTCGGGCATGCAAGCCTGTCCACGACGCAGCGCTATACCTCCGTCGATGAGGCGCAGTTGATGGATGTCTGGCGCAAGGCGCATCCGCGGGCCGGTTGACGGCGCCCGCCGGCCGTTCGCATGATCCACCCAGGATCAAGGAAGGAACGGACAATGCTGGTTTTCGATCTGGGTGTGGAGAAGGTCTTCAACCCCAAGCGTCACGTGGAAAAAATCCTGGGCAAGGTCGGTGAGGGCGACGTCACCGTCGCCTGCTGGGAACCCGGGCAGTGCAGCCCCAACCACGCCCACCCGAATGCCACGGAAATCTATTTCTGCTTCGAGGGCGGCGGCGTCATGCGCACGCCGACGCAGACGGTGAATGTGGTGCCGGGGTCCTTCGTCGTACACCCGCGCGGCGAGCTGCACGAATACATCAACGGGCCGCAACGGTCGCTATTGTTCCGCGTCCGCTTCGGCGATGACATGTCCACCCGGTCGAAGGACTGGCCGACCAACCCCGATTTCGTCGCCAAACCGGAAGACGCGGCGTTCTTCGCCGCCAATCCGAACGGATAGTGGCCACGTCCGACAGCGATCTGGCCACGCTGCATATCCGCTGCGGGTCCGACCTGCGCCCTGTTTTGGCGCGGGCCGGGTTCGCAGGGGATTTTTTGGAATATTCGAACCCGCTCTGTCAGGGACCGGTTTTACCCGGCGACGATTGGCTGGAAACCCGCGCCGCCTTCATCGCGCATGAATACGCCCCGCAAGCCAATGTTCTGCTCGGCCTGAGGCAGGCGGAAGCGGCGTTGCATGAAGCGGCCTCCCATTACGCGCGCGTCGTGATGTGGTTCGAGCACGACAGCTACGACCAGCTTATTCTCGCGCGCTGCCTGGATGTTTTCGCGGACTCGCCGCCCCGCGTGCTGGAGCTGATTTCGGTCGCGGATTACCCGGTCGCACCGCGGTTCAAACGCTTCATCGGTCTAGGCCAGTTGCTGCCGGACGATCTGCCGGCGGTTTGGGCGCAACGCCGCCCGGTGACCGAGGGCGCGTTACGGGCAGGGCGGGCAGTCTGGCGCGCGCTCCGCTCGCCCGATCCGTCCGAATTGGCGGCGATCGCGCGGGCCGGGATCGCCGACCCGCCGCACTTGGCGATGGCGGTGCAGCGGCATTGCCAGGAATTGCCATGGGTGGGCGACGGTCTGAGCCTGACCGAACGCCTGATCCTGACACTACTGGCGGAAGGCCACAAAACCATCGGCATGATTTTCCGCAATCTGATGGAGGAACGAGAGCCTCTGCCCTGGCTGGGCGATATCATGCTGCGCTCCATTATCGACAGCATGAAGAAAACCGCGGCTCCGGTGTTCGACAGCGTGGCACCGCACGACGGCGAACCCTGGTGGCGGGAGCGGCTGGCCATCACCGATCTGGGGCGCGAGGTTTTGGCGGGACGAGTGGATTATCTGTCGTTGCGACCGCCCGAGCGGTGGGTCGGGGGCGTTGCGGTCGTGCCTGGGACGGCGGGTTGGCGGTGGGATGGAATGGCCGCACGCCCCGTGTCCCGCTTGCACCCGGGGCCCTAAACGCCCCATCCTCCCTTCAACGACAAAAGGGAGGACACCATGAACGCCTTACGCACCGCGCTGGCCGCCGCGCTTGTCGCGCTGTCCGTTCCCGTCTGTGCTCAATCGACGCTGCGTGCCGTCATGAACGGCGATCTTCGCAGCCTCGACCCTCTGTGGACGATCGCGCCGCAGACCCGCATCCATGCCTACATGGTCTACGACACGCTGTTCGGGACGGACGAGCAGGGTGTCTCCCGTCCGCAGATGGTCGAAACCTGGACGGTCAGCGACGACAAGCTGACCTACCGGTTCAAGCTGCGGGACGGGCTGCGGTTCTCCGACGGTGCGCCAGTGACCCCCACCGATGTCATCGCATCCCTGAAGCGCTGGATGCTGGTCGATTCCGCCGGCCAATACGTGGCAGAAGCGCTGGCCGCGCTGGAAGCGGACGGGGATAACGGCTTCGCCATCAAGCTGAAGGAGCCGTTTCCGCAGCTGATCTTCGCCCTCGGCAAGCCCTCCGCCGTGCCCACCTTTATCTTCCCCGCGCGTGCGATCGACGGGCTGCCGGCCAGCAAGCAATTGACCGACCCCACCGGGTCCGGCCCGTTCATCTTCAAGCGCGACGAATGGGTGGCCGGCAGCAAGGTCGTCTACGTCAAGAACCCCGGCTACAAGCCGCGCCCCGAACCGCCGTCCAGCATTTCGGGCGGGAAGGTCGTGTATCTGGACCGGGTCGAGTGGCTGAACATCACCGACCCCACCACCCAAACCGCCGCGCTGAAAACCGGGGAGGTCGATTTCATCCAGTTCGCGCCGTTCGATCTGGTCGCCGATCTGCGCGCGACGAAAGGGTTGGTCGTGCACTCCCTCTGGCCGCTGGGCCTTCAGGGGCAGATGCGGCTGAACTGGACCAACCCGCCGCTGGACAAGCAGGGCATCCGCGTCGCCATCCAGAATTTCATCCACCAGCCGGACATGATCATGGCCGTGGTGGGCAATATGAAAGACGCACAGGTGTGCGGCGCGCTGATGATGTGCGGGTCGGACATGGGCTCCGAAGCGGGGACGGAGATGCTGCTGTCGAACGATCCGGAACCCGTTCGGCTGAAGCGCGGTATGGATATGATGCTTGCCGCCGGGTACAAGGGCGAACCGATCGTCATCATGGATGCCACCGATCAGGTGATGCAGCACAACGCCACGCTGGTGCTGGCCGAGGCAATGCGCAAAGCCGGCGTCAACGTCGATCTGCAGACCGTCGAATGGGCCACCATCACCGCCCGTCGCACCGTACGAGGACCGGCGCCGAACGGCTGGCACATCTTCCTGACGACCGGCGGGCAGGTGGCGATCGCCAATCCCGCGTTCTCCATCCAAGCGCCGGCGAACTGCGACAAGGCGTTTCCGGGCTGGCCTTGCGACGCCGACCACGAAAAGCTTCGGCTCGCGTGGCTGCATGAGTCCGACCCGGTGAAAGCAAAAGCTCTGGCGGTGGAGATCCAGCGGCACGCGATGCAGATCGGACTGGCCTATCCGTACGGACAGTACCTGTCCCCGGCGGTCTGGCGCGACACCTTGGAAGGGGTGCTGGACGTGCCGGAACACGTCATTTTCTGGAATATCCGGAAGAAGGGGTAATGTGCGGGACAATCGCTCGCATGCGTTTGCGATCCCGCAACCTCCCTGATTCGGCCATGTCCTCTGGCTATATCGATGTGTTTCTCACGAAACGCACACAAGAAAGATTAATCCACGAAGATCGATAAGACCGCACGCCCCGATCCGCCCGAATGCCCTTGGCGCTCTTCGTGGCGTCATCTTTCTTGTGTGCGCTTCGTGAGAAACACTGCGATCGCCGACACCGCCGCATATGGCTCGATCTCGTTCACGCGATTGGCCTGGATTTTGAGGTGGCATATCGCTTGACAAACCCAAAAGATACGGTCATCGTCAAAATAGTCGGTTCATTTCAGAAATTCATCGGTATGATACGATGGCAAGTCGAAAGACAGGATGGCTGGCATTGGCGGCATTGACCGTCTTGCCGGCCTGCGAACAAGGTACACCGCTACCACGTCCCTTGACCTACGATGAATTTGTGGCTGGAATGGATATGATGCCAACCAGCATTATGCGCCTGCCCAATAACGGTGTTCGTGTGACGTTTTTTCGAGGCGATGCCGACGCCGACGAGTCGCATACGATCGATTTCGGACCGACAGGACATTGTATGTTTGGGACGGCGACGTCGACGTGGGATCTTAAAACCCAAAAATTCGTCCTTGGTGCCAATGGCAGACTCGAACTACCTAACGAGCCAAAAAGCGGGCTGTCCGCTCGCTTTGACGCGCTCTCTAGACAATGTTTGATCTTCGCCAGTCAATTGAAATAGCACACGAAATCGCTCACAGTTGCTAATCAGGAACGTTCTGACCGCGCGTGGGTCGGCCACTCTGGGTCGTACTACCAACAATGATAGGCTACCGGCCTTGTACTCGGCTGCGCTATCCTGGCCCATCGAAATGAAAGTTGTTTTCATCACCGATGACGCATTCCTACCTTAATGCAGAGTCGAACTAAGGGAAATGGCCGATCGAATGCTATCGGCGTTCACCAGCGTTCATCCGTCATCAAACAATTCTTCGGTGCGACACCACGGACCTCGGCTCTGCAAATCGGTTACATACGCTGTATGTAATCTCGCTCTAGCCTAGTCGATTCGGGTGACCCCGACCATTACTCAGGCAGGCGACAAAACCTTCTACCTCGATGATGCACAGGCCTACCGCTGCTGCGAGGGGCGGTGGCGCCTGGAATGGTCGCCCCCCTATAGCCGCCCCATCAACGCCGCCGTATCCAGCATCCGGCACGAAAACCCCCACTCGTTGTCGTACCAGCCGACCACGTGCGCCAGCCCCCGGTCCACGACCGTGGTTTGCGAGGCATCGAACGTGCAGGACACCGCGGTGTGGTTGAAATCGACGCTGACCAGCGGTTCCGTATTGTAATCCACGATGCCGCGCAGCTTCCCCGCACTCGCCGCCTTCATCGCGTCGTTGATCTGTTCCTCGGTCGCCGGGGTTTTCAGCACGACATCCAGCGAGACCAACGACACGTTCGGCGTCGGCACCCGGATGGCGGCCCCATCGAGCTTCCCTTTCATCGCCGGGATCACCAGCCCTACCGACCGCGCTGCCCCGGTGCTGGTGGGAATCATCGACACCGCCGCCGCTCGGGCGCGATGCAAATCCTTGTGCAGCGTGTCGATGGTGCGCTGGTCCCCGGTATAGGAATGGATCGTCAGCATGTGGCCGCGCTCGATGCCGAAAGCATCGTTCAGCACCATGACCATCGGCGCCAGACAGTTGGTGGTACAGGACGCGTTGGAGACCACGGTCATGTCGCGCGTGATCGTCTTCTCGTTCACGCCATAGACGACGGTGGCATCCGCGCCTTCGGCCGGCGCCGACACCAGCACCTTTCGCGCCCCGGCGGTCAAAAGCGCGGAGGCCGCCGCTTTCGTCGCGAACCTGCCGGTGCACTCCATCGCCACGTCCACGCCCTGGAACGGCACCTTCGCCGGGTCCCGTTCCGCCGAGACCCTGATCGGCCCGTAGGTCCGCCCGTGGCAGCGCAAGGTCATGGTGTCGCCCTCCACCAGGACTTCCCCGGCGAACCGGCCGTGCACGCTGTCGTAGCGCAGCAAATGGGCATTGGCCTCGACACTGCCGAGGTCGTTGATGGCGATGGGCACCAGGTCGTCGCGCCCGGTCTCCGCGATGGCGCGCAGGACGAGCCGGCCGATCCGGCCGAAGCCGTTGATTCCGATTGTGGTCATCGTCGCTGCCTCCTGGGGGTACCAGTGGAGACAGGACCACGCTCACCCCTCAGGGCGCATTGACCGGCGTCAACGATGCGGCGCGGGCGTTGGCGATAAACGCGCGGATCAGCGCTGTGTCCTTCACGCCGCGCGACCGTTCCACGCCGGAGGAGACATCCACCGCCGTCGCCCCGGTGGCACGCATCGCTTCGCTCACGTTGTATGGGGTCAAACCGCCCGCCAAGATCCAAGGGCACGGCGCTTGCCACCCGGCCAGCAACGACCAATCGAAGCTGACGGCATTGCCGCCGGGCCGGGTCGCGTCTTTCGGCGGCTTGGCTTCCAGCAGCAGCCAGTCGGCGCCGCGGTTGTCCGCCGGGAGATCGGCCTCGGTCTCGATCCCCACCGCCCGCCAAACCGGCCGCTCAAAACGGGTACGCAGGGACGCGATATCTGGGATATGGCCATAAAGCTGCAAGACATCCAGGTGCATTTCAGCCAGCACGGCGGCGATGGCGTTTTCGGTGGGATCGACGAACAGGCCCACTCGCGCCGGCCCTCCGGTCGCCCGCGCCGACAGGGCGGCGGCCTGGGCGGGTGTCACGTAACGGGGCGACGGCGGGAAGAACACGAACCCGACCCAATCGGCACCGGCTTCCACCACGGTATCGAAGGACTCCGCGTCGTTGATGCCGCAGATTTTGACCCGGATCACGGGAAGGAGCTCGCAATCGCGGCAGCGGCGGCGGCGGGATCGGCGGCCCCAGTGATAGGCCGGCCGACGACAATCCAACTCGCCCCCGCCGCGATGGCTTCCGCCGGGGTCATGGTGCGAGCCTGATCGCCCGCTGCCGCGCCCGCCGGCCGAATACCCGGCACGATCAGCTTCACGCCGATACCCAAGGCATCGCGCAGCATCGCGACCTCCAACGGGCTGCACACCAGCGCATCCGCCCCGGCGGACAGAGCCAAACGCGCCAAACGCAACACCTGATCCGCGGGCGACGCCGCGACACCGGTCGCCGCCAAAGCCGTCGCATCCAGGCTGGTCAGCACCGTCACCGCCAAAATCATCGGGCGCTCCGCCCCGGCGGGTTCGGCCGCCTTCCGCGCGGCCTCGATCATCGCGGCACCGCCAGCGGCATGGATGGTCAGCATTTTCGGCCGCAGATCGAGCACCGCGCGCACCCCGCCCGCCACCGTATTCGGAATATCGTGCAGCTTCAGGTCCAAAAACACTGGCCGTCCGGCGATGGCGCGCACCCCGGCGGCGCCATTGGCCAGGAAGAACTCCAATCCCAGCTTGAACAGCCCGACATGCGGCGCGGTGGCCTCGGCCCAGGCCGCGGCGCGTGCCAAATCGATGGTATCGAGTGCGACGATCAGCTTTTCGGCGGACATGACAACCCTATGCGGCGGGAGGGGATAACGCCGGAACCTCCGACTGCTGCGCCTTCATGGCATTCAGGCGGTCTTCCAGCAGACGGACGGTTTCCTCCAGCCGCCGCAATTGCCGGCGGCGGGCGAAGGTGCCGATCCAGACGAACATCCCGCCCGCGAGAAACGCCAGCAGCGCGGCGCCGAGGATCGCCAGCGACAGCGGCAACGTCGCGGTATAATCGGTCGGCCAAAGCCGCAGCGTGACGGGCGCGCGGTTGGAACCCGCGAACAAAGCCAGCAGCAGAAGAAGCAGAACCGTGACGATCAGGCGGAGCAGGCGCATCGCCGCGCTTACGCTCGTGCCCGGCCCCGCGCCGGTTTGCCGGCATTCACGCGTTCCCGCAACTCCTTGCCGGCCTTGAAGAAGGGCACGGATTTTTCTTCCACCGGCACGGCTTCCCCGGTGCGCGGGTTACGGCCCGTGCGGGCGTCGCGATGCTTGATGGTGAAGGCGCCGAAGCCGCGCAACTCCACCCGTTCGCCGCGCGAGAGCGCGTCGGTGATCTGATCGAAGATGGTGGCGACAATGACCTCCACATCCGCGCCGCGCAGATGGGGGTTATCCGCCGCGAGTGCCGCGATGAGTTCGGATTTCGTCACAGCCTGCCCCTTTATTGATCTGCTGAACGCTGCCAGACAGCCCACGCTCCGTCAAGCCTAACGCTTTGGGAAACAACCGTTTTCCATAGGCCGTCGAACAGGGGTCCGAGGCTGCTGCTCAAGGTGCGGCTCAGCAAGCCGCCAGCGGTGACATCCTCCGCCGGAAGGTCGGCGGATATTTTCCGTTCGGACGCCAGCCACGCGCGGGCATCTCGTTCCTCGCCGATCTGGTCGATGAGGCCGAGTTTCAGCGCTTGGCGGCCGGTGTAGGCGCGTCCGTCGCCCAGTTTACGGACCTGATCCGGTTCCATATGGCGCCCAGTGGCGACCATGCCGACGAACTGGTCGTACATATCCTGCACCAGCCCATGCAACACCGCACGCCCCTCGGGCGACAGCGGATGGGTCAGGCTCGGTTGGTCCTTGAGCGGACCCGACACGATGGTTTCCGACCCAATACCGATTTTCTCCAGCAGGCGGGACAACTCATCGGTTTGCAGCAGCACCCCGATCGAGCCGGTCAGCGTGGATTCACGGGCGAAAATGCGGTCGGCCGGAACCGCGATCATGTAGCCGGCAGAGGCCGCGACCCCGCGCATGACGGCGATGACGGGTTTCTTGTCGTGCACGCGCGCGATGGCGTTGTGCAGGCTTTCGCCGCCGGAGACGGTGCCGCGGGGCTGTCGATCGCGACGATCAGCGCCTTGACCGTATTGTCGGTCGCCAACCGGTCGATCGCCTCGGTCAATTTGCGGTCTTCGGCGATGATGCCGGTGACGGACAGGCGGGCAACATGCGGGCCGGTGGGCAAGGAGCCACCATCGCGAACGGATACGAACACCGCCAGCGCCACCGCGAGGACGGAAAAGCTCCGCCAAAAGACGAGGCGGCGCTTGAGGCGCCGCCTGTCCAACAGCAGATCGGTTTCGAGGGCCACTTAGCCCCCGGTCCGTTTAGCCAACATCCTGGGCCTGATTGCGGCGACGGATCGCCGCACCGAGGATGTCGCCCAGCGAAGCGCCGGAATCGGACGAACCGAATTCCTGCATCGCCTGCTTCTCTTCCTCGACTTCCTTGCCCTTGATGGTCAGCGTCAGTTTGCGGGCGGCGCGATCCACGGCGGTGATCTTCGCATCGACCTTCTCGCCGACGGCGAAGCGGTCGGGGCGTTGATCGGCCTTGTCGCGAGCCAGTTCGGCGCGGCGGATGAAGCCGGTCAGCACGTCGTTGACCTTCACTTCGATGCCGTTTGTCTGGATCGCGGACACGACGCAGGTCACGATGTCGCCCTTGTGGACGGAACCGAGGACCGAAGCGGCCGGGTCTTCGCGCAGCTGCTTGACGCCCAGGCTGATGCGTTCCTTCTCCACATCGACGTCGAGAACCTTGGCCTGCACGATCTGGCCCTTTTCGTAGGCCGCCATCGCGGTTTCGCCAGCGTCGTCCCACGACAGGTCGGACATGTGGACCATGCCGTCGATGTCGGCGGACAGGCCGACGAACAGGCCGAATTCCGTGATGTTGCGGATTTCGCCTTCGACGGTGCTGCCGATCGGATGCAGTTCGACGAACTCTTCCCACGGGTTGCGCTGCACCTGCTTGAGGCCCAGCGAAATCCGGCGCTTGGAGCTGTCGACATCCAGGACCATGACGTCGACTTCCTGCGAAGTGGCGACGATCTTGCCGGGATGGACGTTTTTCTTGGTCCAGGACATTTCCGACACGTGCACCAGGCCTTCGACACCGGGTTCCAGCTCCACGAAGGCGCCGTAGTCGGTGATGTTGGTGACGCGGCCGGAGTAGCGGGCGCCCGGCGGGTATTTGGCGGCGACGCCTTCCCACGGATCGGATTCCAGCTGCTTCATGCCCAGGCTGATGCGCTGAGTGTCGGCGTTGAAGCGGATGACCTGCACCTTCACGGGCTGGCCGATAACCAGAGCCTCGGAGGGATGGTTGATACGGCGCCACGCGATATCGGTGACATGCAGCAGCCCATCGACGCCGCCGAGGTCCACGAACGCACCGTAATCGGTGATGTTCTTGACCACGCCGTCGAGGATCTGACCTTCCTTAAGGCCCTGGATCAGCTCGGAGCGTTGCTCGGCGCGGGTTTCTTCCAGCACGGCGCGGCGCGACACGACGATGTTGCCACGGGCGCGATCCATTTTCAGGATCTGGAACGGCTGCGGCATGCCCATCAGCGGACCGACGTCGCGCACGGGGCGGATATCGACCTGGCTGCCCGGCAGGAACGCCACGGCGCCGCCGAGATCGACGGTGAAGCCGCCCTTGACCCGGCCGTAGATCGTGCCGTTGACGCGCTGCTGCGCTTCGAACGCCTTTTCCAGGTTGGTCCAGGCTTCTTCCCGGCGGGCCTTTTCGCGCGACAGGACGATGGCGCCATCGCGGTCTTCGTACCGCTCGACATACAGCTCGACAGTGTCGCCGGGCTTCACGTCGGGCACGGAACCGGGCGGACCGAATTCCTTCAGGGCAACGCGGCCTTCGGACTTCAGGCCGACATCGACGACAGCGTAGTCGTCGGTCAGGCGGACGATACGGCCGGTGACGACCGACCCTTCGAAGCCGCTGTCCTTGCCGAGGGTCTCATCGAGCAGTGAGGCGAAGTCTTCGCCCATGAAATGGTCTTGCGCGGGCGCTGGGGCCCGGGCGGCGGCGGATAATGCCATGTGGTTGCTTGTTCCGTTACGGAGGTCCGGGTCTGGCCCCGGAGATGCCGTGGCTTGCGCGTTTCACATTTTGGAAACACGTCTTGCCCGCACGCTGGGCGCGGGCCGGTTGAGGATGCAGGGACACATACGCGCGGTTGGGCGAGAGTCAAGGGTTGAGCGGCGGAAATTCACGCGGCCGTGGCGATAGCTCGCTGTTTTTCGCCGTTATGTTCCAACGGGAATGCATCGTGTCGTAAGCCGTCGGCCGAGAAATCGACCTCTCCGGGCCACGTCAGGCCTATGCCGCCACGCATGACCCGCATCTCCCGCACGAACCAGGTTGGGTCTTGCAGGGCCGCGAAGACGCCGCCTTTAGCAAGAAATGGAGTCAGGCTGACCGTGCCGGTGACACCATCCGTCCAGGTCACCTTTACAGTGTGGTCCGGGTAGGGAACGGCGGCGGCTATCTGGTGCTGCATGGCTAACCCTCGATCTTCCTGGCGGGCGCACCCGAGGCCAATCCGTTGCCAAAACCCGTCATGGTCGGGCTTGACCCGACCACCTCAAGCCATTTAGGCACCGACGCAGCAACGCGAGACATCAGGTCGCAGGAGATGGTCGGGTCAAGCCCGACCATGACGGTATGGTACCGTGTTTGTCGTATCCAAAAGCCCGCGAATCTCATCATCCCCAAATCACATCCGCACCGTAATCCGCGAACACACTGTCCCCCGTGACCACCGGCAACCCCTCCAGCCCAGCCTGCGCGATCAGCATCCGGTCGAAAGGGTCGCGGTGCGGACCCGGCAGCCCGCCCGAACGAAGCGCGTGGTCCATCCCAACCGGCAGTGGCTGAAACCGGGAACGGCGCAGAAGGGACGCAAACTCGGCGACCATACGTTCGACCTCGCGCCATTTGCCGATGCGGTGCTTGGTCGCGATTTCCCAAGCCGATACCGTGCTGACGTACACCACATTGCCGGGAGCGGCGATCGCGGCCCGAGCGGCGGCGGGCAAGCGGGAGTCGTCGGTCCACCACCACACCAGAGCATGGGTGTCCAACAGCAGTCTCATTCCCATGCTTCCAGTTCTTCCTCGGGCAGAGGATCGAAGAAGGCATCGGGGATCGGCGGTCCCTTCAACAAACCGGGCTTACGCGGCAGCGCGTCTTCCACGGGCACCAGACGCACGATGGGCTTGCCTGCGCGGGCAATCATGATGTTCTCCCCGGCCGCGGCGCGGTCGATCAGGCGTGAGAGCTGAGCTTTTGCGTCGTACATGTTCACGACATCGGTCATGGCAGCCACCGGTTAAGGAAAGGTTAACAGACCCGAAAAAACTTTCGTCCGTCCGAAAATTTATTTGGTCAGGTTATCTGACTAGACCAACCTAAGCAAGTCTTTCCCGCACCGCCGCCAAAGCCGCCGCGAACGCCGCGTCCGCATCCATTGCCGAGGTATCCAGCACTACCGCATCTACCGCCGGCCGCAGCGGTGCCGCCGCTCGGGCCGAATCCCGCTCATCGCGCGCGCGCAGATCCAGTTCGACGGTGGCGAGATCGGCGTCCTCGCCTTTGGCCCGCAGTTCCAGCCAGCGGCGGCGGGCGCGCTCCTCCGAACTGGCGGTGACGAAGAGTTTGGCCGGCGCGTCGGGGAAAATCACGGTGCCGATGTCGCGCCCGTCCAACACCGCACCGCCGCGCGCCGCGAAGCCGCGTTGAAAATCCAGCAGCGCCGCGCGCACGCCGGGAATGGCGGCCACGCCCGACGCGGCGGCATCGGCGGCGGGACCGCGCAGGTCGCTCCTATCCAGGTCCGCCGGATCGAGCCGCCGAGCGGCGGCCTCGGCCGTCGCCACGTCGTTCGGGTTGCCGCCAACATCCAACACTAGCCGCCCAACCGCGCGGTACAACAGCCCGGTATCCAAATACGGCAGGCCCAACTCGGCCGCCAAACGGCGCGCGAGGGTTCCTTTGCCCGCCGCCGCCGGACCGTCGATGGCGATGATCGGCCCCATGCTCAGGCGTCCCGCAAATCCGCACCGGCGCCGTTCATCAGGCCGATGAAATCCGGAAAACTGGTTTCGATGAACCCGGCATCGTCGGCGGTGACGGGCTGTTCGGTGACCAGACCCAGCACCAGCGCCGACATCGCGAGCCGGTGATCCATATGCGTGGCGACCAGACCGCCACCGGCCGGAGGCTTGCCGGTGCCGTGAACGATCAGGTCGTCGCCCTCGATCTCCACCTTCACACCGTTGACGGACAGCAGCGCCGCCGTGCCGGCGAGGCGGTCGCTTTCCTTCACCCGCAGTTCCTTCAACCCGCGCATGCGGGTGGTGCCGACCGCCATCGAGGCGGCGACGGCCAGGATCGGGTATTCATCGATCATGCTGGGGGCGCGCGCGCCGGGCACGTCCACCGCTTTCAGCGTGCCATGGTTGACGAGCAGATCGCCGACAGGTTCTCCGCCCTCCAGCCGCTGATTCTGCACGACGATGTCGGCCCCCATTTCCAGCAATGTGGCGAACAACCCGGTGCGCAGCGGGTTCAATCCGACCGCCGGAATCGTCAGGCGGGAACCGGGGGCCAGCAGCGCCGCGACCATCGGGAACGCCGCGGACGAAGGATCGCCCGGCACGATCACATCGGCGGCTTTAAGCTCCGGTTGGCCAACCAGCGTAATAATCCGCCCGTGACCGGCGGTTTCCACCGTCACCGTGGCGCCGAAATGGCGCAGCATGTTCTCACTGTGGTCGCGGGTGGCTTCCAGCTCCTCCACCCGGGTGATGCCGGGAGCGTTCAGGCCGGCCAGCAGCACGGCGGATTTCACCTGCGCCGATGGCACCGGCACCCGGTAATCCAGAGGCAGCGCGTCCACCGCACCCTGCACCGCCAGCGGCAGACGCCCGCCCTCCCGCGTGGAAAACCGAGCGCCGGTGGCGGCCAGAGGTTCGGTGACGCGGCGCATGGGGCGGGAGCGGAGGCTGGCGTCGCCCGTCATGACCGCGAACAGCGGATGCGTCGCCAGGATGCCGCACAAAAGCCGAGCGGCGGTGCCGGAGTTGCCCATGTCCAGGATGTCGGTGGGTTCGGTCAGCCCGCCAATGCCGCGGCCGGCGACGCGCCAAATGCCGTCGGGGTCGCGCGTGACCTCGGCACCCAGCGCGCGCATGGCGCCGGCGGTGCGGAGCACGTCCTCCCCTGTCAGCAGGCCGGTAATCCGTGTCTCGCCCACCGCCAGCGCGCCGAACATCAGCGCTCGGTGGCTGATCGACTTGTCGCCGGGAACCGCGACAAGACCGGTGAGCGGGCGGGCGGCGCGATGGGAGCGGATGGGACGGGCAGCGGGATGGTCCATGACAGGCTTCCTTGGGATCGGTGCCGCCCCCTATCACGCACCACATTTATTTGACAGCCGGCCGGCGTGGTGGCATGGGCGCCGGCTCTTGATTTCAGACAGCGCGCCAACGAAGGGGCCTCTCGGCATGGCTAAACCGGAACTAGGAATGAAGCGCGTCTGCGTTGCCTGCAACGCTCGCTTTTACGACATGACGAAAACCCCGCCGGTCTGCCCCAAGTGCGGGACGGAACAGCCGCTGGATCAGCCGCGCATCCGCCGCGCCGCCGGCAACGTCGCCGAGGATAAGCGGCTGAAGAAGCCCGCCGTCGCACCGGGGGTCGAGGACGTGGAAGTCGAAGGCGTCGAGGACACCGAAGAGGAAGATGTCCTGGAAGCCGCCGACGACCTGGAAGACGACACCGACGCCATTGCCGCCGACATCGAAGTCGAGACGGACTCGGACGACGTCGAGCGTTAAAGCGACCACCCCCATCGCGTCATGGTCGGCGAAGGCCGACCACCCACGCCTTTGGGGGGAAACCAAGATAAGGCTTGGGTCCTCGGCCTTCGCCGAGGATGACGTGGGGGGACCGATCTGGCCTCACAACCGGCGCAGCAGACGAAGCCACAAGACGATCGCCGCGTCGTAGGGAATCGCCGGCACCTCCCGCAGGCGCCAGTACCACCGCCGCCAGCGATTGGCGGCGGCGGGGGCCGGGTGCGGCGGGCACGGCCGCGCCGGTATGCCCG
>Ga0214182_1000495_pt1 | contig 15074 bp, 13 predicted proteins | sample TroBogEpilimnion_8_FD_153020 | JGI IMG/M metagenome (GOLD analysis project Ga0214182, IMG submission 153020) | Freshwater microbial communities from Trout Bog Lake, WI - 14NOV2007 epilimnion | ecosystem: Environmental > Aquatic > Freshwater > Lake > Epilimnion/Euphotic zone | place: Trout Bog... | reverse complement strand
ACCGGCAGCGGTGCCGCATGCCGAGGAATTCGACACGCTGCATCGTCTTGTCGGCGATCTCGAACGCCGCCTTTCGGCCGAAACGAAGCGCCGAAGGACCGCCGAAGCCAAATTGACGGACGCGCAGGACGCCTTGGCTGTGGAACGCAGTGCGCGCTTGGCCGCCGAAACCGAAGCCCAGGCATGCCGTGAAGAACTGCAACTCTTCGAAGCAGGATTGCAGCCGGCACAAGGCGAATCGTCGGTTCGCCTGGACGGCACCACCATTCTTTACGTCGGCGGTCGTCCGCCGCAAATCGCCCATCTCCGTCAGCTCGGCGAGGAACGCGGCGCAACGCTGTTGCATCACGACGGCGGCATCGAGCATCATTCCGCTTTGTTGCCGGAATTGACGCGGCGCGCCGACATCGTTCTGTTTCCCGTCGATTGCATCAGCCACGACGCCGCTTGGACGGTGAAACGCGTCTGTAGACAGACGGGGAAACGGTTTATCCCGCTACGTTCGGCCGGCGCCACGACATTCCTCGCGGCCCTGCACGGCCTCACCCCTTAAAGGGACAGTTCATCATGGACGGGTCAATGGATTCCGCCTTCGTGGCGGATCAGAAATTCGCGGTCGGGCAACCCGTTTCCCGCAAGGAAGACCCGTATCTGCTGCGCGGCGAGGGTCGCTACACCGACGATCTGAATCTGCCGAACCAGCTTTATGCCGTCATGGTGCGCAGCCGCGTCGCGCACGGCGATATCCGTTCGATCGATACGGAAGCGGCGCTGGCGTCCGACGGCGTGCGGTCGGTGATCCTCGCGGCCGATCTGGATGCAGCCGGCATCGAGAACATGGCGGCAGCCGCCGGCAAACACCGCGACGGCACGCCGACGCCGCGCCCGCCGCAACGGCCGCTCGCCACCAACCGCGTTCGCTACGTTGGCGAGCCCATCGCCATGGTCGTGGCCGAAACCGCCAAGCAGGCAAAAGACGCGGCCGAAGCAATCTTCGTCGATATCGACCAATTGCCCGCTGTCACCAGCGCCGGCGCCGCAGCCGCCCCAGATGCACCGATCATTCACGCCGACGCGCCCGGCAATCTGTGCCTGGATTTCCATTACGGCGACGCCGCCGCCACCGCCGCGGCCTTCGCGAAAGCCGCGCATGTGACGAAAATGGCGATGCGCAACAACCGCATCGTGGTTTGCGCCATGGAACCGCGTTCCGCCATCGCCGCATACGAACCGGAGGCCGAACATTTTACCTTGCGTCTGGGCTGCCAAGGCGCCTTCGGACAGCGCCAGCTGCTGAGTAACATCATGGGCGTGCCATTGGATAAAATGCGCGTTCTGACCGGCAATGTCGGCGGTTCCTTCGGCATGAAGGCCTCCGCCTACCCCGAATATATCTGTCTGCTCCACGCTGCCCGCACGCTGGGACAGCCCGTCAAATGGACCGATGAGCGATCAGAAAGTTTCATGTCCGACAGCCACGGCCGCGACCACGAAATGACCGGCGAACTGGCGCTGGACGCCGAGGGGCATTTCCTGGCGTTGCGCATCACCGGCTACGGCAACCTCGGCGCCTGGCTCAGCAACGCCACGACCATTCCGGCCACGATGAATGCCGTCAAAAACATCACCGGCGTCTACCGCACCCCGCTGATCGAGGTGGATACCAAGTGCATGTTCACCAACACCACGCCCGTCGGCGCCTATCGCGGCGCCGGCCGGCCCGAGGGCAATTATTACATCGAACGCCTGATCGAAACCGCCGCCCGCGAAATGGGTATCGATCGCGTCGAGCTGCGCCGCCGCAACCATATCCATCCGGATCAGATGCCGTACAAGGCGCCGTCCGGGATGCTGTACGACAGCGGCGATTTTCCGGCGATCATGGACGAAGCCCTGATCGCCGCCGATTGGGACGGTTTTCCAGCGCGCAAGGCGGAATCGCGGGCAAACGGCAAAGTGCGCGGTCGCGGCATCGGGCAATACCTGGAAGTCACCGCCGACGCCGCCAACGAAATGGGCGGTATCCGTTTCGAACCCGACGGGACCGTGACGATCGTCACCGGCACGCTGGATTACGGCCAGGGCCACGCCACGCCTTTCGCCCAGGTGTTGTCCGGCAAACTCGGCATTCCCTTTGAGCGGATAAAACTGCTGCAAGGCGATTCCGACCAGTTGATCGCTGGCGGTGGTACCGGCGGATCGCGGTCGATGATGCAAAGCGGCGGCGCGATCCTGGAAGCCAGCGATATCGTGATCGAGCGGGGACGCCAACTCGCGGCGCATGTGCTGGAAGCCAGCGCCGCCGACGTGGAATTCGAACGCGGCGGCTTCCGCGTCGCCGGCACCGACGTCGGCATCGGCCTGCTGGACCTCGCCGCCCGCGCCCGCACGCTGACGGGATTGCCGGAAGAACTGCCGCCGACGCTGGATGTCAGCCACATCTTCAAAGGCGTACCCTCCGCTTTTCCCAACGGCTGCCACATCGCCGAGGTTGAGATCGATCCCGATACCGGCGTCGTGGAGGTCGTCAGCTACACCACGATGAACGATTTCGGCGTGCTGGTGAACCCGATGCTGGTGGAGGGTCAGGTGCACGGCGGCATCACCCAGGGCATCGGTCAGGCGCTGGGGGAAAGCGTGGTCTACGACGAAGATGGCCAGTTGCTGACAGGATCGTTCACCGATTACCAGTTGCCGCGCGCATCCGACCTGCCGCAATTCGGTTTCGGCAGCCATCCGGTGCCTGCCCGCACCAACGGCCTGGGCGCGAAAGGCTGCGGGGAGGCAGGGTGTGCCGGGGCGCTGCCCGCCGTCATGAACGCCGTCGCCGACGCGCTTGCGGAATTCGGCATCCATCACATCGACATGCCGGCGACGCCGCAGCGCGTTTGGCAGGCGATTCAGGACGCGAACCATGGCCGATAGACTGAAAATCACCGCCGTCGATCTGGTCGGCGTCCAGGTGTCGCGGGACGGCTGGTTCGTGCGCGCCGATCTGGTCGATCAGGATGGACGTACCGTGTGCGTGACGCTGCCCACCGAATGCCTGAACGCGCTGGCGAACGCCGTGCCGCAAGCACCGGAACCGGACACCCTGCATGTGCTGGATAATTGGTCCATGGATCGGTCCGGCAACGGCGAAGACCTGGTCTTGACGTTGCGCACCGCGGATGCCCGCGCGGTCACCTTCCTGACAAAGGCATGGCAGGTCAAAGGCATGGCAACGGTCGCCACCTGGGCGAACAGTCACACCGACCTCCCCAAATCCGTCCACTGATAGCTGAGAGTCAAAATCATGTCCGTCACCGAAGCCGTCCGCCTGCGCCACGCCCAAATGCTGATCGGCGGCACCTGGACCGACAGCGCCTCCGGCGCCACCATCGCGGTGGAAAACCCCGCGAAACAGCAGCCGGTCGCGACCATTCCCCGCAGCGGCGCCGAAGACGTCAACCGAGCGGTGGCGGCGGCGGAGAAGGCGTTGGCGGGGTGGAGCCGGGTGGTGCCGCGCGACCGTGGCCGTTTGCTGCTGCGCATCGCCGACGCGATGGAGGCCCGTTCCGAAGAACTCGCGCGCCTGATCGCGCTGGAAACCGGCAACGCCATCCGCACCCAGGCGCGCGGCGAGGCGAAACTGTCGGCCGATATTTTCCGCTATTTCGGCGGTCTCGCCAGCGAGCTGAAAGGCGAAACGATTCCGATGGGCGAACACGTCCTGAGCTACACTCGCCGCGAGCCGCTCGGCGTCGTCGGCGCCATCATCCCCTGGAACGCCCCCGTTCTGCTCGGCGCCCTGAAAATCGCCCCGGCCCTGTGCGCCGGCAATACGATGGTATTGAAGGCCGCGGAAGACGCACCGCTGGGCGTGCTGCTGATGGCCGAGGTCTGCCACGAATTCCTGCCCGCCGGCGTGCTGAACGTGCTGACCGGGACGGGGTTGGAATGCGGCGGACCGCTCGCGGAACATCCCGGCATCGCGAAATTGTCGTTCACGGGATCGACCGAGGTCGGCAAAATAATCATGCGCGCGGCGGCCGACCGGATCGTTCCGGTGTCGCTGGAACTCGGCGGCAAAAGCCCGTCCGTTGTTTATCCCGACGCGAATGAGGATTGGGTGGTGGACGGCGTGATCTCCGGCATGCGCTTCACCCGCCAGAGCCAATCCTGCACCGCCGGATCGCGCCTGTTCCTGCATGCCGACATCTTCGACAGCTTTCTGGATAAGTTGCGCCAGAAGACCCAGGCGCTGACCATCGGCGACCCGCTGGACGAAGCGACGGACATCGGCAGCATCATCAACGAAAAGCAATTCCGCAAAGTCTGCGGCTACGTCGATGACGGTTTGAAGCGGCCGGATGCGCGGCTGGTGTTCGGCGGCCTGCCGCCCAGCCAGGGGCCGCTCAGCCAGGGTTATTTCGCGCTGCCGACGGTGTTCGCCGATACATCCAACGACTGGCGTCTGGCGCGGGAGGAAATCTTCGGGCCGGTGCTGGTCGCGATCCCCTGGCGGGACGAGGCCGATGCGATCCGCATGGCCAACGACAGTCATTACGGTTTGGCCGCCTATGTCTGGACGCACGACATCGGCAGCGCGCTGCGCTCCGCCCATGCCATCGAGTCCGGTTGGGTGCAGGTGAACCAGGGCCTGGGTCAGCAGCCCGGCCATTCCTACGGCGGCTACAAGCAGAGCGGCATCGGGCGGGAATTCTCGCTGGAAGGCATGCTCGACAGCTTCACGCAGCGCAAGAACGTGACGGTCAATCTGAATACGCCGCGCCCTTCGTAAGGCGCGGTCGAACGGGCTCGGCTGACCAACCGAGCCTTTGTCGTCACATCGTCCGGGTCAGAAGCAGCGCCAATGCCCAAGCCGCGATCGCCGCCGCAATCCACCCCCAAGGCGGGATACGGAATTGTCTGGCCGGCAGCAGTTCCGGTAACGGTTCGGCGGCCGGCGCTGGAACCGGCGCGTCCGCTGGTATGCGGTTTTGCACCTCCTCCGAAAATTTGGTGAAAAACTGTTCCGCCATTTGCTTGGCGGTCGCGTCGATCAGTCGCGCGCCCAGCTGCGCGAGTTTACCGCCGACCTGGGCGTTGACCTCGTATTTCAGCAGCGTCGCAGCGCCGTCGTCGGTCAAGGAAACCTTCGCGCCACCTTTCGCAAAGCCCGCGACACCGCCCTGACCCTCTCCCGCTATCGTGTAGCCATTGGGCGCGTCGATGTCGGATAAAGTCACCGCGCCGTTAAACCGCGCTGAAATTGGACCGAGTTTCACGGCCGCCGTCGCTTTCATTTGATTTTCCCCGGTTTTTTCCAGGCGTTCGCAGCCGGGTATGCTGGCTTTCAGGATCGCAACATCGTTGAGCGCGTCCCACACAATGCGGCGCGGCGCGTCGATCCGCCGCTCTCCGGTCATATCCATCGATAGTCGATCCTTCGGTTTCGAGCCTTGGTATCGTTATACCCGAGTGGATACAACGACAAGCCCGGAACACCCAGCGGGAGAAGGATCAGCCCCCGGTGCGGACCTTGTTCAGTGCTTCGATATGCTTACGGGCGTTGGCCTCGGCCTCGGCTTCGATGGCGCGGTAGCGTTCCACGACGGCCGTGCCGACCGGGGTCAGGCTCGCCCCGCCGCCGCCACTGCCGCCGGACGCCGTGGCCACCACCGGGCTGCCCAGGCCGCGGTTCAGGTCCTCCACTAGCTCCCACGTGCGGCGATAGGACATGCGCAACGCCCGCCCGGCGGCGGAGATGGAGCCGGAGCGCGCGATTTCCTCCAGCACCGCGATCTTGCCCGGTCCGATGCGCACGCCGGACGCGAGATCGACCCGGATGCTCAATCGGTCGTGCGGCGTCGCTGCCGGTTCTTTTTTGGGTTTGGGCATGGTGGCCGACTGAAACACGGTGCCCTGGATGGCGCAAGCACGAGGGCTTGCCGTTATATCCATTGGGATATATCGTCCCGCCATCGGAGATCGCTCATGCGCCGCGCTTTGTTGTTCCTGCTTCTGATTTTCCCGGTCCTGGCCCGAGCGGAGATGGTGCGCGACGCGACGGGGCGTTCGGTGGAGGTGCCCGCGCATGTCGCGCGCGTGCTGCCGGCCGGTCCGCCCGCCGCCGTGCTGATGCTGGCGATCGCGCCCGACTTGATGATCGGGTTGCCCTTTTCCGTGTCCCCCGAAGCGCGCCCGTTGTTGAGCGACCCCGCCGCCGCGCTGCTGAAAATCCCGCGCCTGACCGGCAAGGACGATGCGACGGACGCGATAAAGGCGCTGAAACCGGATTTGATCCTGGATTACGGCACGGTGTCCCCGCGCTTCAGCGCGCTGGCCGCCGCGATGCAGGAGAAGACGGGTATTCCCACGATTTTGCTGGACGGCGCTCTGACGGATACGCCACGGGTGCTGCGCCAGCTCGGCGCGATCTTGCACCGCGAACAGCGGGCGGAAAGCTTGGCCGTCATGGCGGAGGCGTTGCTGAAGGTCGCGCCGCCCACCGGCAAAACGCCCACCGTCGTCTATGCGCGCGGCCCGGACGGGCTGACGGTGGTGGCACCCGATACTGGCGCTTCGGAGGTATTCACCCGTCTCGGGTGGAAAGTCCTCGCCCCCGCCGGCGACGGCTGGTTCCGCCCCTCCGACGTGGCGGCCATCGGCGCGTTGGACCCGGATATTTTGGTGTTCGCCGACCCCGCGATGCGCGCCATCCTGGCCCATTCCGACGCGTGGCGCGGGCTGCGCGCGGTGCGGGAGGGTCATGTTTTCGTCGCCCCCATTCTGCCGTTCAGCTGGATCGAGGATCCGCCCTCGTTGAACCGCCTGCTCGGTCTGGCATGGCTACAAGGCCGCGATCCCGGCGCTCTGGCAACGGAATTCAACGCCGCCTTCTACGGCCGAGCACTGACGCCGGCACAGGTCCAAACCATCGTTTCACCCGTTTATCCCTAGGGGTTTCGTTTCATGCGCCTTTTGTCGTTCGCTTTCGCCGCGTTGTTTTCCGTCGCCGCGCACGCGCAGGAACTTACCGTCATGGCCGCCGCCAGCCTGACGGATTCCATGCGCGACATTTCCGAGGCCTGGACCAAAGCCGGCCACAAACCGTTGCGGATGTCGTTCGGCGCCAGTTCCACCCTCGCCCGCCAGATCGAACAGGGCGCGCCGGCCAATCTGTTCGCCTCGGCCGACGAGCAATGGATGGATTACCTCGCCAAACGCGACCTGATCGCCCCCGACACCCGCAAAAGCCTGCTTGGCAACGATGTCGTTTTGGTCGTGCCCGCCAACAAACCCCAGCACGTCGTTATTGCCCCCGGCTTCGATCTGCGCGGCATGCTCGGACCCGACGGGCGGCTGGCGGTGGGCGACCCCGCGCATGTGCCGGTGGGGATTTATGCCGAGCAGGCGTTGAAGAAACTGGGGCTGTGGGATGCGATCGAACCGCGTCTTGCCCGGACCGAGGATGTGCGGGCGGCGTTGCGGTTCGTGGAACTGGGGGAAGCGCCGGTCGGGATTGTTTACGCGACGGATGCGGCGATTTCGGATAAGCTGACGGTGGCCGGGGTTTTTCCGGCCGATAGTCACGATCCGGTGACGTATCCTTTCGCTGTAGTGAAAACCGGCGACACCCCGGAGGCACGGACATTGCTCGGTTTTCTGTCCGGCCCCGAGGCGCGCGCGATTTTCGTGAAGCGTGGATTTCAGGTGCGGTAATCTCACACCGTCATGCCGACGCAGGTCGGCACCCACGACTTACAAACCCGCTTGGCGAAGGACGTGGATGCTGACCTACGTCAGCATGACGATTGTGACGACGGCGCCCCCTATTCCGCCGCCAGCGGCAACCGCGGCAGCCGAGCCTCCCGCATCATGTCGGCAACCAAAAACGCCAGTTCCAACGATTGCGAACCGTTCAGCCTCGGATCGCATAGCGTGTGATAGCGGGCGTCGAGGCCGGCATCGTCGAGGCCCTCGGCACCGCCGGTGCATTCGGTCACGTCCTTGCCGGTCATTTCGACATGAATGCCGCCGGGGTGGCTGCCCTCGGCCGCGTGAATGGCGAAGAATGCCTGAAGCTCCGCGAGGATGCGCCCGAATGGGCGGGTTTTGCGGCCGGACGGTGTGGAGATCGTGTTGCCGTGCATTGGATCGGATACCCAACCGACGACGCGGCCTTCGCGCTGCACGGCTCGAATCAATGCCGGAAGGTTCTGCCCGAGCGTCGATTCGCCCATGCGGCAGATCAGGGTCATCCGTCCGGCTTCGTTGGCGGGGTTCAGGATATCCAGCAGTCGCAACAATTCGTCCGGGTGCAGTGTCGGCCCGCATTTCATCGCGATCGGGTTGGCGACGCCGCGCAGGAATTCCACATGAGCATGGTCCGGCTGGCGCGTACGGTCGCCGATCCATTGCAGATGCGCGGAGCAATCGTACCAGTCACCGGTCAGGCTGTCCTGCCGGGTCAGTGCTTCCTCGTACGGCAGCAGCAACGCCTCATGGCTGGTGTAGAGATCGACCGTGTGCATCGACGGGGAGTTGATGCCGCAGGCCGCCATGAACGCCAGCGATTCCTCGATCCGGTGCGACAGCGCGGTGTAGCGCTCGCCCTGGGCGGAGGCCGCGACGAATTCCTGGTTCCATTTCTGCACCAGACGCAAATCCGCGAATCCGCCCTGCGCGAAAGCCCGCAGCAGATTCAGCGTGATCGCCGACTGGTTGTAGGCTTTCAGCATGCGGGCCGGATCGGGGACCCGAGCTGCGGCGGTGAAGGCATCGCCGTTGATGATGTCGCCGCGATAGGACGGCAGCACCGTGTCGCCGGACTTCTCCACGTCGGAGGATCGCGGCTTGGCGAACTGCCCGGCCATGCGCGCCAACTTCACCACCGGCATGGCGCCGGCGTAGCTCAGCACGACCGCCATTTGCAGCATCACCTTGACGGTGTCGCGCACGGCGTTGGCATGGAATTCGCCGAAGGATTCCGCGCAATCGCCGCCTTGCAGCAGGAATGCCTCGCCCCGCGCGACCTGCGCCAAAGCGGCTTTCAGCGCGCGGGCTTCCCCGGCGAAAATCAGCGGCGGGGACACGCGCAGTTCGGCCTCGGCGCGCGCCAAGGCGGCGCCGTCGGGATACGTGGGCTGCTGCTTGATGGGCAGCGCGCGCCAAGTCTGGGGATTCCAGGTCATCGCCGGTCCCCCGGGGTGGCTGGACCTGTGAGAACATCGAAATCGATCATGGGAGCCTCCTGGTATGTGAGGCCGACCGACCCGGGCGGGATTTCGCGATTGCTGTGGGACGCCGAAAAAGCAAAAGCCGCCTGGGTGGGGCGGCTTTGGGGTCTTGCTTACGAGTGCACGATCCTAGGCCGCCGGGTTATACCAGCGGTACCAAAATCGAACGGTGGGAAGGGCGACGGCGTTCAGCATGCGGGCATCGTAAGCGCATCCTCCGGGGCCGCGCAAGGGGGCAGCTATTCTATTTCGTCATGGTCGGGCTTGACCCGACCATCTCCTGCGACCTGAGGGGCATTGAAATCGTTGGCGCCCCATGGGCCTGAGATGGTCGGGTCAGGCCCGACCATGACGATGTGGTGGTGACACCCGCCATAATGAGCGCTGCTGGCACGTGGGTATCGGCTACGCGATCCGGTCCAACCCCTTCGTCCTCGCCAGAGCCAGCAGTTTCAGCGACGGCCCGCTCGGGCGTTTGACCCCGCGTTCCCAGTCGCTGACCAGCTTGGTCCCGACATTGAGGTGATGCGCCAGCACGGCTTGGCTGACGCCTTCCTTGGCGCGCAGGGCCTGGATTTCCTCTCCGGTCACGGGCGCGACCGGGGTTAGGCAGAGAGCGTCCAGTTCGCGCATGGTGGTTTTGTCGAATGCGCCGACGCGAAAAAGCGCGGCACCGGTTTTGTGGAGAACTTCCAGCCTCCGGCTGCGGTAGGTTTTTCTAGCCATAGGTACCAACCTCAATGACTTCCCGTGTCGCGATCATCGTGTTCATAAGGGCATCGTCCATCGTGGCCCAGGCCCGAGCCTCCCGCCGCCAATGGACCAACTCATCGTCCTCGATGTTATCGCGCTCGCTTTTGGCGAACGCGTACAGGAAGACGACCAATGTCCCCACCCGATAGGCCATCAGCGTGCGGTATCCTCCGCTTCGCCCCTGACCCCGGCGCGGCACACGCTGTTTGATCAGGCCGCCGCCGAGGTCGGCGTCCACCAAACCGCGTTCGGCCCGTTTCGCCGCGTCGAGCAACGCTGCGTCCGAGATGCCCTCCCGGCGGGCGAACCGCCAGAATTCCTTCGTTTTGAGGACTCTCATGCGAGAGCCGACGGTCTGTAACTATCCCACATAGGGTGATAGTGCAAGTTCTTAGGCATGGTGCTCTCCCGGAACGAGAGCGGCAGCCTACCGACCGAAAGTTAAGGAACCGTTAACGCAACGCCTGAAAATGCGGAACCCGGCTCAAGCCGCCCGCGCCTGCCCCACTCGCCCGGCGTCGGCCTTCAGCGTCGCCCGCAAATCCGTGAGATACCGGACATGCTCCTCCTCGATCGTATGCCTGGGGCTGTCGCGGTATTGGCTTTTGTACCACGCCGTCCGGTCGGCGATTGCCTGCCGCATTTCCCCGTCCGACGGCAGGGCGGCATTGCCGAGCAGATGTTCGCGGACCCAGCGGGCTTGGTGCTCGAAGACCATGTTCAGGGCGGTATCGGTGTTGAAGAACCCCATCAGGAACAGACCCGGCCAGCCGGGCGGGACCATGCGCATGAACAGGTCCAGGCGGTTGTCATCCACCCGAATTACATCCGGGGGCAGCATGTCCAGATCGATCCGATAGCCGGTCGCGGCGATGATCGTATCGAATTCTTCCTCGGTCCCATCGACGAAGCGGATCGTGTGGCCGTTCACCGCCTCGATCCCCTGTTTCACATGGATGCGGCGATAGGCGATGTCGGTGACGACGGTGCCGTTGGACGTGACGTGGCTCAGCGAGGACGATTTCTTGAACCCCAGCTTCTGCATGTTGCCGTGGGCGACCCAGACCAACGCCCGCACCAGCTTCTGCCGCAGCTTCCGCGGCAGCCAAGGCCGCTGAATTTGCGCGGTAATATCGGTGAACGGCCGGCCGAACAGCAGCTTCGGCAGGATCGTGACACCCGACCGCGCCACCAGGACCGTGCGACGGGATGTCACGCAGACGTCGGAGGCGATGTCGCAGGCGCTGTTGCCGACGCCCACGACGCAGATGCGCTTGCCGACGAAATCCTCCGGCTCCCGGTAATAATGCGCGTGCAGATAGCCTTCGCCGAACGACTGAAGCTCGGACACGTGCAGCGGCGCGGTCAGATGGCCGGTGGCGATCAGCACGGCATCGAACCGTTCCACGGTTCCATCCGCCAGCTCGATCTCCCACACCGGCGGTTCCCGCGCCGGGTCGAACGCGGGCCGCACCTGTTGCACACGACTGTTGAAGCGAATGCGCGGCGTCACGCCGAAATGGTCGGCGTAGCGCACCAGATAGCGGTGCATGTCGAAATGGTCGGGAAAGGGCTGCGTGTCGGCGTCGAAATCCAGGTCGCTGAACCGAGTCACCCCGCGCGACGTATTGATGTGCAGCGTGCGATACGCCGAGGACCGGCCGCTGTCGTTGTTGTAGCACCACATGCCGCCGATCTGGCTGCCGATCTCGAACACCGTCACGTCGAAGCCGGATTGCAGCAAATATTTCGCCGAACACAGGCCGCTCGCGCCGGCGCCGACGATGGCCACGCGCTTGCGGCCGCGCTGGTTGGGGCCGAGCACCGGGGCGTCCAGGCCGCGTTGAAATACCGATTGCACATCCGTCATGGGGTCTGTCTCCTTCGCGCGCCGGCCGGCATATGCTCTATACGGGGTCTCCCGGCCAACCCCTTAACCCCAGGGATCGACCATGCGCCATTGTTTGCTTGTCCTGCTCGCTTTGCTGCTGTCTCCGTTGCCGGCGATGGCGGAAAACGACAACATTATTTTCGATGCGCCCGGCATCCTGCAGAAGGGCGGGAAGAAGGGCCTGCCCGACGTGAAGCCGTCGCCGCTGGCTTGGCCCCGGCTGGATCCCGGCGCGCCGCTGTGCCGCACCGCCGACGACTTGGCGCGCCTGACCGCCAACCGCCATCATACCGAGGGCGGTGGACCCGCCGACTGCCGTATCGTCCAGGTGGCGACGGCGGTGAAGATCGTGCAGCGCGCTGGCCCTGGCCGCACCGAGGTCCGGCTGAGCGATCAGCCCACCGTCACCGGCTGGACCGATGTCTGGCTGCCGGAAAAATCTCCCAGCGGGCGGTGATATGACGGCGCGGCCGCACGTTCTGGTTCTCGGCCTGGGAATCGCGGGCAGTAGCATCGCCGCGCACCTCGCCGCGAAGGGCTACCGCGTCACGGGCATCGAGCAGTTCGGGCCGCTGCACGACCGCGGATCGTCCCACGGCGATACGCGCATCTTCCGGCGCGTACCCCGCGAAGGTTCGGCCTACGTCGAAATGGCGACGCAAAGCTGGGGGGGCTGGCAGGATTGGAGCCGGCGCGCCGGCGAACCGCTGATGGTGACGTGCGGCGGGATCGACGCCGGACCGGAGGACAGCGCGGTGGTCGCGGCGTCCGAGGAGCTGTCGTTGGCGCACGGGATGCCCTGCGAGGTTCTGACCGGCGCCGCGTTCAACCGGCGGCATCCGTTGTTCAACCTGCCGCCGTCCTGGCGCGTGGCGTTCCAGCCCAAAAGCGGCATCGTGCGGCCGGACGCGACTCGGGTGTTTCTTCACGCTTGGGCGCGGTCCAACGGCGCCCGCTTGCTGCACGATACGCGCGTGGAGGGGATCGATCCGGGTCCGAACGGCGTTGCGGTCCGCACGGCGCATGAGACCATCGAGGGCGATGTGCTGATCGCCTCGGCCGGTGGCTGGATGCCGAAACTGTTTCCCGATCTGGCGCTGCCATTGGCACCCGAGCGGCGGGTGATTGCGTGGTTCGACGCGGCGGCTTCGACCGATGGCAGCGTGCCGATTTTCTGCCTGGACGGCGAGGGTGGCTGGTACGGCATGCCGACACCGGATGGGACGATCAAGCTCGGGCATGACAAGCACCTGAACCAGCGCATCGATCCCGATCACCCGACGCTGGAACCGGATGCGGCCGACGCGGCTCGACTGGCGCCCTGCATTCTGCGCTATTTCAACGGTATCTCATCCGAACCCGCGGCGATGAAGGCCTGCATCTACACGCTGACCCCCGACAAGCATTTCGTCGTCGACCGCCACCCCGCGCACGACAGCATCGTTCTGTTCAGTTGCTGCTCGGGGCACGGGTTTAAATACGCACCGGCCTATGGCGGGATCGCGGAGGATTTCATCGGCGGCGTCGCGCGGCCCGATCTGGCGGTTATGGCGCTGAAGCGAAGCGGGCAGCGGACGGTGCGGTACAGCGTGTAGGTGCGCTTATTTCCCGTCTTTGCGAGCGGAGCGAAGCAATCCAGGACATGTGTCTCCGACCGCTGGATTGCTTCGCTTCGCTCGCAAAGACGGAGAAGAGGCAAGTGCCATAAAGTCGCCGTCAGGATGCGCGTGTCACGGCACGCGCTTCCCCTCAATGCCGGAAGTGCCGCATCCCCGTCAGCACCATTGCCACCCCGGCCGCATCCGCCGCCGCGATCACGTCGGCATCCCGGATCGACCCGCCCGGCTGAATGACCGCCGTAGCCCCGGCGGCGATCGCTGCTTCCAGACCGTCGGCGAAGGGGAAAAACGCGTCTGACGCGACCACGCTGCCCTCCGTCAACCGGCCGGGCAGGCCGATGGCGCGGGCGGCTTCCTCGCTTTTCCAGGCGGCGATGCGGGCGGAGTCCACGCGGCTCATTTGCCCCGCGCCGACGCCTACGGTGGCACCGGCCTTGGCATAGACGATCGCGTTCGATTTGACGTGCTTGCAGACGCGGAAGGCAAAGATCAGATCGGCCAGTTCGGCGTCCGTCGGGGCGCGCTTGGTGACGATTTTCAAGCCTGAGGCCAGGACGCGCCCGGCATCGCGCGTCTGCGCCAGGAACCCGCCGGCCACGCTGCGGAAGGTCATGCCGGGCGCCGCCGGATCGGGCATGCCGCCGGTCAGCAGCACGCGCAGGTTCTTCTTCCGGCCGAGGATTTCGCGGGCCGCTTCGTCGGCGTCGGGGGCGATGATGACCTCGGTAAAGATGGCGGAGATTTTCTCGGCTGCCGCGGCGTCCAGAATGCGGTTGACCGCGACGATCCCGCCGTAGGGGGAGACAGGGTCGCACCGCAGCGCGCCGTCCCAGGCGTCGGCCAAACTACCGGCGGTCGCGACGCCGCAGGGGTTGGCGTGTTTGACGATCACCACCGTGGGCGCCTCGAACTCGGCGGCGCATTCGCAGGCGGCGTCGGTGTCGTTGAGGTTGTTGTAGGACAGTTCCTTGCCCTGGATTTGGGTCGCGCTGGCGACCCCGAAGCGGCTGCCGGCGCCGTAGAACCCGGCGGCTTGGTGCGGATTTTCGCCGTAGCGCAGGGTCTGGCGCAGCGTGCCGGAGAACGTCAGCCGCTGCGGAAAGGTGTCGCCGCGCTTGTCCGCGAACCAAGCGGCGATGGCGGCATCGTAGGCGGCGGTGCGGGCGTAGGCCTCGCCCGCCAGGCGGCGGCGCAACGTCTGTGTGGTGCCGCCGAGGCGCGAGAATTCTTCCAGAACGTCGGCGTACTGGGCGGGTTCGGTCAGGATGGTGACGTGGTCGTGGTTCTTGGCGGCGGCGCGGATCAAAGCGGGGCCGCCGATGTCGATGTTCTCGATGCAATCCCCGTCCGGGGCGCCTTTGGCGACCGTCGCCTCGAACGGATACAGGTTCACCGCTACGAGATCGATCGGCGCGATCTTGTGCTGTTCCATCTGCGCCACGTGTTCGGGAAGGTCGCGCCGGCCGAGGATGCCGCCATGGATTTGCGGCACCAACGTCTTGACCCGCCCGTCCAGGATTTCCGGAAATCCGGTGTGTTCGGATACTTCCGTCACCTTCACCCCGGCATCGCGCAGCGCCTTGGCGG
>Ga0214182_1000490_pt1 | contig 15153 bp, 13 predicted proteins | sample TroBogEpilimnion_8_FD_153020 | JGI IMG/M metagenome (GOLD analysis project Ga0214182, IMG submission 153020) | Freshwater microbial communities from Trout Bog Lake, WI - 14NOV2007 epilimnion | ecosystem: Environmental > Aquatic > Freshwater > Lake > Epilimnion/Euphotic zone | place: Trout Bog... | reverse complement strand
CACTCGGCATCGGTCAGGTCGCTTGGATAGCCCAGAGGGTCTCGCTTATAGAGGGGGCGGTTTTCGATGGTCCACATGAAGCACCTCGCGAATCGGTGCTTCGGATAGAGTCACAAATGTGTCCCGTCGGGCAAGACCCGGATATAGAGGTCAGCGGGGGATGTTCCCGGACAGACACTTAGAACCACGCTGTCTAGGGAATCCTATACCCAGTGACTGGTCCAACAATATCTGACCTTTGCACAGGATTCAACGGGGATGACTCCCTCGGGGACACGATGCCGGACAGGCGGCTGTAGGTGCGGTTGGTACGCGCGAATTCCTGTGTGGTGGTTTTGCCGACGATGACGGCTCCAGCGTTGCGCAGGCGTTCAACACAGATGTCGTCGCGGTCGGGAACGTGGTCGCGATACAGCAGGCCGCCCCATTGGGCCGGCAGGCCTTTGACGTAGATGTTGTCTTTGACAGAGACGGGGATGCCGTCCAACGGCCCGAGGCGTTTGCCGGCGGCTTGGCGTTCGGTGGCGGCCTGCGCCGCGGCCAGGGCACCGTCTCGGTCGACATGGGTGAAGGCGTTGAGGGTCGGTTCCAGCGCGTCGAGGCGTTCGAGCGACTGTTCCAACAGGTCCAATGGGGTGGTTTTCCGCGCGTCCAGCAGGGCGGAGAGTGCGGTTGCGTCCAGTTGCCACGTCATCGCCCGTCTCCCAAACGACCTGTCGCCATTCGTGCCAACCCCTTTGCATCCGCAGGCGCCGAATCTCCCCGCCAAGCAATATGTAGATCCGGCCGCAACAAAAACACCGACGCCCCGTATACCGCCCGCACCCGAGGCTCATCGCGCCGGACGACCGACAACGGTGCCCCCAGCGCAGCGAACGCCGCCTCGACCGGGCCGGTGTCGCAATCGCCGCGCAAATCCAGCAGGGTGTAATCGTTTCCGAGAATATCCTGCATGGCGGACCCGTCATCGAGCCACATATGCGGGATGCGCACGCCGGGCCGTGTGTGCGGTACGTAGCGGCTGGTTTCCCATTCCGCGATGTTCCCCGGTTCGTCGGCGATCAGGGCCGATCCGGCGTAGGAGTAGTTCGATTCCACCCCGACCATACCGTGCATCTTCCGATGTTCCACATCGAACGACGCCGCGACGCGCGCCCTGACGGCATCGCCCTCCGGCGTATCCTCATGGATCGCCGGCGTGACCAGCGCGCGCCAGACCGGCACTCCGGCCGCTGCCCATCCGGCGGCGGCGACGTTACGGAAACCGATGGGGCGGCGTTCGGCTTCGTATGAATCGAGCAACCCCGGCCCGCCCCATCCCTTCAAATCGCCGGACAATTTCCAGGCCAGATCGAACGCATCCCCGACGCCGGTGTTCATCCCCAAGCCGCCGGTGGGGATCACCAGATGGATGGCATCGCCCGCGAGGAACACGCGCCCGACACGGTAGCGATCCGCCAGCAGCAGATTATGCCGCCACGGCACCACGTAGAGAATTTCGAACGGACAGGGAAACCCGATCAAACCCTCGATCACCGGCCGGAAATCGGTTTCCGCCGGCAACGTCGAGTGCAACGTGAACTCCGTCCGGCACCCCTGTGCCACCATTGACGAGAAATTGGCATCCGCGAACTGATAATGCCGGCCTTTGCCAGTGACGATACGTGCGTACAGTTCGTCGGAGCGGAAAATGACCTGCACCAGCTGGCGCATGCCGCCTTGCCCCTCCAGCTTCACGCCGAGCTGCTTGCGGATGCCCGAACCGCCGCCGTCGCAGCCGACCATGTAGCGGCAGCGCAATCGTTCCGCCCCGTTGGCCGTGACGGTCACGCCGTCGTCGTCCTGCGCGAAATCGGTCAGTTCGCAGCCGTAGCGCACGGCGACGTTGGGGGTCGCCTCGGCAACTTCCTTCAGCAGCGGTTCCAGCTTGTTTTGCGACACCAGCTGATACGGTTCCAGCAGCCAATCCCCATTCGGCGATGCCGCGATCTGTTTCCGCCGTTCCGCGACCGAGGGATATTTCAGTGTCGCAATCGGCGGTTCGTTCAACGACCGCGTCAGGAACACGTCCATCGGGTTGTCCGCGGGGTAACCGAGTGCCCGCACACGATCCGCGATACCGATACGGCGGTAGAATTCCATGGTCCGAGCATTGGACCGGTCCATTTTCGGCCAGGGGAGCGGGGTGGGGCTTTTCTCCATGAGAAGGCAACGAATGCCACGCCGGCCGAGGTCGATGCTCAGCGTCAGCCCGACCGGGCCGGCGCCCGCGACGATGACATCGTACTGCATATCAGGCGACCAGGAAGACCTTGGAGGAGTTGAAAATCCAGGTATCCACGAACCCGGTTTCCCGCGGTTTGCGATCCAGGGCGGACAAGGCCCCTGTCAGGCACATCCAATTGAGAATTTCCTGCTGGCCGCAATCTTCGACGGCGGCACCGGAATATCCTCGCCACGCTGCGTAATCGCCGGCGGCGAGCCGGTCGTACATCGCACGATCGGATGCCGTATCCGGCCAGAGATAGTGGTTCTTCGCGGTCAGAAACGCGTGCGACCAGCCGGACGAGGCCAGCACCGCGACTCGCCAGGGCGATTCCGCCAGAATACGGGCGGTCGCGGCGCCCAGATCGAACAGGCGCCAGGGCGCGGGCGCCGGAGGGTCGAACGCGGGTACGGCCTTGCCGTCGAATTTCGGCACGCCCCCCCTCTGCGACACGACTTTGCGGCCGTAGCAATTTACTGCGAACGGCAGGATCGGATACGGAAACCCCTTGCGATCGTAATCCAGGTAATAGATCGCGTTGGTGAAGGCATGCCCGAGCGCGTGATGCAGCGGCTTATAGGCGTAGGCGGTGTCGAACCCCTGCTCCAGCAACCCGGTCGCCAAGGCGCGTCCGGCCTCCGGGTGACCGGGCAGGTCGTAGCCAACGTTGTCGTCCCAGACGTTGCCCGGCACCGGCCGAAAGGCGAAACGATCGTAGGCCGCGACGCAGTAGGGTGGGACGATGTCCTCCTGGAAATTTTCGTACTGATCGTCGCCCCAGATCAGCACGAAATCCGGCTTGAACGCGTCCAATTCCGCCCGCACCTTCCGCATCCACCCCACCAGCTCGGCGCGATGTTTTCCGGCGGCTTGCGTGCCGTGATCGGTGCTCCACTGCTCCCGCATCGGTGCCGGCCAGCCGGCCGGGGTGCGTAGTTCCACCGGCAAATCGGGGTTTTGCAGCATCCGTTGCAGAATGGCGGACATGCGGTCGTCCGGCCCGCTCATCGGCGGGTAGTGGGAGATACCCAACGCCAGAATTTCGGCCATCTTTTCCTCCGCCGGTTGTGGGCGATCGCCGATACTTTGACCTCGGCCCACGCTTTGGCAAGAGTGGTGCGCATGAACTGCCACGAGGACACCATGAGCAACCCGGCCTTCGCGTTCGACCACATTCATATCATTAGCGAGACCCCCCGCGTCTCGGCCGAATGGTATGTGGAAATGTTCGGCGCCACCATCGCCAAGGACACGATCGCCCGCGGCGCACCGCAGATTTTCGTCGAACTCGGCGGCATGACCATCCTGATCCGCGGCCGCCGCCCGGGCGAAGAACCGGTCCCGCCACGCCCGATCGAGCCGTTCTCGGATTTTTCCAGCCACAACGCCTGGGGCACCGACCATTTCGGATTCATGTATAAAGGCGATCTGACCGCCTTCGCCGCGGAACTCCAGGCCAAGGGCGTAACGCTACCGGTGCCGCTCAAGAAAGGCGTCGGCGGCAGCCTGCTATGCTACGTCTCCGCCCCCGATGGAGTCAGTATCGAGTTGATGCAGTGCTGACGGCGGTTTACCGGCCACCAGCGAAATATCGCTGTTGTCCTTCAACCGCACACCGGTCAGCCCGCGCCGCAAGGCCTCCCGCAGCAACCAGGCCAGCTTGAACGCCGCGAGTTCGTGCGACAGCCCCTCCGTTCGGATATTCGAAACGCAATTCCGTTCGCTGTCGTTGCGTCCGACCCGCGGGGCATAGGTGAGATAAAGGCCGAGGCTGTCGGGCGACGACAGGCCCGGCCGCTCCCCGATCAGCACCAGCACGGCACGTGCCCGCATCAGTTCGCCGATTTCGTCGCCGAACGCGACCCGCGCCTGCCGGGCAACCGCGACCGGTCCCACCGTCCACCGTTCGGCTTCGATCCAGGGGTGCAGAGCCGCCAGAAACGGCGGCGCCTGCGTGTGGACCGCGGCCGACGACAGCCCGTCCGCCACCACGATTGCCAGATCGACCGGTCCGATCCCTCGGGCGCGCAGTGCCGTTCGGCTGTCGTCCGACAGCACGCGCCCGAGGTCCGGGCGCCGCAAATAGGTCTCACGATCCGGGACCGCGCTGGTCACGCCGATCGTGTCGAAGCCCAACGACCGGACTGCCGCCGTCACCCCCTTCGCATCGAAGGGCGCATGCACGGCATCCCGTGCCCGAGCATGCGCCAGGGAGAATTCCAGCACCCGTTCCGTCGGTAGGCCCGAACCGGATCGCCCTAAAGCGATGCGCGCGGGTGTCCGTGTCCCCAGCGCCGCCCAAAAATCGGCGGTGACGTGCGTGTTCATGGCGTCCCCGCCAGGGGCAACAGGCGGTGGCCGGCGCCATGGTTTAGGATGCGTCCGTCCTCCCCGGCAATTCGCATATCGCGCAGCCAAGCCTCGAACTCCGGTGCGCGCCCGAGGCCGAGCAGATCGCGGATGTAGAGGGTGTCGTGGAAGGAGGTGGATTGGTAGTTCAGCATGACGTCGTCGGCGCCGGGAACGCCCATCACGTAATTAACCCCAGCGGTGGCGAGCAACGTAAGAAGCGTATCCATATCGTCCTGATCCGCTTCGGCATGGTTCGTGTAACAAATGTCGCAACCCATCGGCAAACCAAGCAGTTTGCCACAGAAGTGATCTTCCAGCCCCGCCCGCACGATTTGCTTGCCGTCGTACAGATATTCCGGGCCGATAAAGCCCACGACCGTGTTGACCAGCAACGGCTCGAACGGACGGCAGACGGCGTATGCCCTGGCCTCGCAGGTTTGTTGGTCGACGCCGTGATGGGCGGCGGCGGACAAGGCGGATCCCTGTCCGGTTTCGAAATACATAACGTTGTCGCCGATCGTGCCCCGGTGCAGCGAACGGGCGGCGTCCATGGCTTCATGTAAAATGGCCAGATCGATTCCGAACGAACGGTTGGCGGCCTCGGTCCCGGCCACGGATTGGAACACCAGATCGACGGGCACCCCTTTGCCGATCAGATCGGTCGACGTCGTCGCATGGGTCAGCACGCAGGCCTGGGTCGGGATCGCGAAGCGGGCGATGATGTCGTCGAGACGGTGCAGCAATTCGGTCACCGCCGACTGCGAGTCAGACGCCGGATTGATGCCGATCACCGCGTCGCCGCAGCCGTACAGCAGCCCGTCGAGGATGGAGGCGGAAATCCCGCCCCAATCGTCGGTGGGATGGTTGGGTTGCAGGCGCACGGCCATCGTGCCCGGCAGGCCGATCGTGTCGCGGAATTTCGTGACGACGCGGCATTTCTTCGCCACCAGAATCAAGTCCTGATTGCGCATCAGCTTCGACACCGCCGCCGCCATCTCCGGCGTTATGCCCGGCGCCAGTCCGGCCAGAACCGTGGGTGTGGCGGCGTCGGACAGCAGGAAATTCCGGAATTCTCCGACCGTCATATGGGAAACCGGTGCAAACGCGGCGGCATCGTGGGTGTCGATAATCAACCGGGTCACTTCGTCGGTTTCGTAGGGGATCAACGTCTCGGTCAGGAAACGCTTCAGGGGCACGTCCGCGAGGCAGATTTTCGCGACGATGTTTTCCTCGGCCGACCCAGCGGCGATCCCGGCCAACTGGTCGCCGGAGCGTGGCGGCGTCGCTTTCGCCATCAGCTCTTTCAGGTCGGCGAACGTCCAACGATGGCCGCCGGTATCGTGCCGGTACGTCATGCGGGCCCCCTCGCCAGCGTTTGACAGGGTCGCAGTATCGCACGGATGATCGTCGATGAGGAGAACGTCGTCATGACCGCAAAGCGCGCGCTGGAGAACATCCGCATCGTCGATTTCAGCTGGGTCCGAGCGGGACCGTGGGCGACGCGCTGGCTGGGGGCGCTGGGGGCGGAGGTCATCAAGATCGAATGGCCGGAAAGCGAGCGCGGGCGGCTTCCGAGCTCCACCACGCCGCAGGGCCTGCCGGTGAACTTGAACACGTCGGGGAATTTCAACGATACGAACGTGAACAAGAAAAGCCTGACGCTGAACGTGCGCAGCGCCAAGGGGCTGGATATCGTGAAGAGGCTGATCGCGAAATCCGACGTGGTGATCGAGAATTTCAGCTCCCGCGTCCTACGCAACTGGGGGCTGGGGTATGAGGCGATGTGCGAGATCAAGCCGGATATCGTTTATGTCTCGATGTCCGGCTACGGCCACACCGGGCGCAACCATGCCTACACGACGTTTGGGCCGGTGGCGCAGGCGGCGGCGGGGCTGACGTTTCAGTCGGGGTTGCCGAACGAAGCGCCGGCCGGCTGGGGTTGGTCCTATATGGACGATACCGGCGGGATGTACGGCGCGATGTGCGTGCTGACCGGCCTGTTTCATCGCAACATGACCGGCAAGGGTCAGCACATCGATCAGTCCCAGATGGTCAGCAGCGTGCCTTTGAACGGGCCGGCGCTGCTGGATTTCACGGTGAACAAACGCGGTTCTCGCCGACCGGGCTTTCCGCCGGGAAACCGAGCGCATTGGCCGGGGACGCCATTGGTGAACAATTATCGGGGGCCGACGGTGGCGCCGCATAACGCCTACCGCACCGCGCCCGGCGGCTATAACGACTGGTGCGCGATCGTGTGCCACGCCGATACGGAATGGCAGGCCCTGCAAGCGCTGATCGGCGGCACGCCCGATCCCCGTTTCGCGACCGTTGCCGGCCGGCTGGCGCATCAGGACGATCTGGATGCTGCCATAGAAGCCTGGACGTCCACACTGGATAAATACGAGGTCATGACGCGGTGCCAATCCGCCGGCGTGCGCGCCATGCCGGTGCAAAGCGCCGAGGACCGGGTCGACAACGACCCGCAGCTCCGTCATCGCGGCATGTATCGACCTTTGGAGCACCCCGCACTGGGAACGTTTGCCGTGCAAAACGCGCCCTTCGCGATGTCCGAAACCCCGGCGGTGAACACGCTCCCCAGCCCGATGATCGGCCAACACACCCGCGAAATCCTGGAAGCTTTGCTGGGCTTCGACGCCGATGAGGTCCGCGCCGGTTTCGCCGACGGCACGTTCTGGCCGCCGGCACGGCCGTTGTTTCCTTACCAAGAGGAGATGCTGCGATGACCGGTCCGTTCGCGGGGCTGCGAGTCCTGGAACTCGCGGATGAGAAAGGCCATTTCTGCGGCAAGCTGCTGGGCGACCTCGGCGCCGATGTGGTGAAAGTCGAGCCGCCGGGCGGGGAGCCGTGCCGCGATGTCGGCCCGTTCCTGGACGACGTGCCGCACCGGGACCGGAGCCTGTCGTTCTGGTATTACAACACCTCCAAGCGCGGCATTACGCTGAACCTGAAAACCGCCGATGGGCGTGCGTTGTTCCGGCGTCTGGCCGACGAGGCCGACGTGCTGCTTGAAACGTTCCGGCCGGGGTATTTGACCGGCATCGGCCTTGGCTACGAGACGTTGCGGGCGAGCAATCCCGGGCTGATCGTGTGTTCTCTGACGCCGTTCGGGCAGACGGGACCGTGGCGGGATTTCGTGTCCTCCGACCTTGTCCACATGGCGGCGGGCGGGGAAATGGCGTCGTCCGGCTACGACCATACCGATTTGCCCATCGCACCCGGTGGTGGCAACGCGTGGCATATGGGCGGTCATTACGCGGCGATGGCGATCATGGCGGCGCTGGTTTACCGCTCCGTTTCCGGGGAGGGGCAGTATATCGACACCTCCATCCACGAAGCCTGCGCGCTGACAACGGAATCGGCGATCGCGAATTACATCTACCGGGGGGAGGTGTTGCGCCGGCAGACCGGCCGGCATCACGCGATGACGACCACGTTGCGCACGCAATTCCTGGCCAAGGACGGGAATTATGTGACGGGGTTGATTTCCGGCGGGCTTAATCCGCGCAATGTAAAATCGCTGGCCGATCTGATGAATGTTTACGGGATGGCCGGCGATCTGCGCGACCCGAAATACGCCGACCCCGCGACCATCGCGGCGCAAACACCCCATATTATCGACGGGCTGCTCGCCGATTTCGTCGCCAGCCTGCCGGCCGAGGAAGTCTATCACGCGGCGCAAGCCCGCGGCTTCACCTGGGGCGCGGTACGGGCGCCCGAGGATTTGCTCGGCGACGCGCATTTGCACGACCGAGGCTTCTGGAAAGCGGTCGAACATCCGGAACTGGGACGCAGCTTCCTCTATCCAGGGGAACCGGCGATCTACAACGGCTCCCCCTGGGCGATTTCCCGGCGCGCGCCGCTGGTGGGGGAACATAACCGGGAAATTTATTGCGAGGAGTTGGGGTTGGATGCAGGTGAATTGGTGGCGATGGCGGAAAACGGGGTGGTGTGAAACCTACAACGCCCCCACCCGCTTCAACGCCGCGATCTCCTCTCCCGAAAAACCCCAGTCCCCCAGCCCCGTCTCGTTATGCGCCCCAATCCGCGGATCGAGTTCCTGTATCCGCCCCGGCGTCGCCGAAAATCGTGGCGCCGGAGCCGGTTGCAGCACGCCGTCTACCGTTACGAACGTCTCTCGCGCCACATGGTGCGGGTGGGACGGCGCGTCCGACAGGCTGAGCACCCCGGCGAAACACGCGTCGCTGCCCTCCATCAGCGCCATCCATTCCGCTTGGGTGCGGGTCAGGAAAATCGCCTCCAGCCGCGCCTTCAGGTCGGGCCAATATGCCGAGTCGCGCTGTTTGTCGCGCGGAAAATCCTCGATCCCCAACTTGTCCATCAGCTCCGCGAAAAACTGCTTTTCGATGGAGCCTAAAGCGACGAAGCGGTCGTCTTTGCAACGATAGACGCCGTAGTAGGGGGCGCCGCCATCGATGCCGTTGGACTCGCGTGTGTCGGACCAGCGCCCGCCCGCCATATGGCCGTAGAACGCGGCCATCAGGGACGCGGCGCCGTCGCTCATCGCCGCATCCACCACCTGCCCTTCCCCCGTCGCTCGCGCGTGCAGCAACCCCGCGAGAAGCCCGAGCGCCAAATACAAGGCGCCGCCGCCGAAATCGCCGACGAGGTTCAGAGGCGGAACCGGCCGGTCCTTCGGGCCGATCGCATGCAGCGCCCCGGTGATGGCGATGTAGTTGATGTCGTGGCCTGCGGCCTGCGCCAGCGGGCCGGTCTGGCCCCAGCCGGTCATGCGGCCGTAAACCAGCTTCGGGTTGCGCGCCAAGGCGATGTCGGGGCCGAGGCCCAGACGTTCCATCACGCCGGGTCGAAACCCCTCGAACAACGCGTCGGCGGTGCCGATCAGGCGCAGGCAAGCCTCCCGAGCGGCGGGCTGCTTCAGGTCCAACGCGACGGATTTGCGGCCGCGACGGGTGACATGGGTTTTCTCCCCCCGGTCGCCGTCCTTGCGATCGATCCGCAGGATATCCGCGCCCAGATCGGACAGCAGCATGCCGCAGAACGGACCGGGGCCGATGCCGGAGAATTCCAGGATTTTCACGCCGTTCAACGGTCCGCTCGCCATGGTACTGTCCCCTTCTTCGCTTCGATGTGACAGTTCCCTGACCAAACCGGCCGGTCAAGGATGGACGAACGGCAACGGAGGGAGGATACTGCCGGGTAGCTGGAGATACGCGCGATGCAGGAAACACGGGAAGGCGGGTGCCATTGCGGCCGAGTGCGGTTTCGCGCGCAGGTCGACCTCGACCTGTTGTCGCAATGCAGCTGCACCGTCTGCACCAAAAAGGGCATCCTGCATCTGCCGGTCTTCCCGTCCGAGTTTCAACTGTTGCGCGGCAAGACCGCCCTGACGGTCTACACGTTCGAAACCGGGGTCGCGCAGCACCCGTTCTGCGCCCATTGCGGGATGCACCCGTTCTACGTCCCCCGGTCCCAGCCCGACAAAGTCACCGTCAATGCGCGTTGCCTGGACGGGATCGACGGCCCGGCGCTGAAACCGACCCGGTTCTTCGACGGCAAGCACTGGGAAGACGCGCAGAAAAACCGCATCGCGGTGGGCGGCCACGTGTCGCCGGCCGGCTGGCGGGGCGAGACGACGCTGAAGGCGATTCTAGAGCGGGCGCTGGAATAGCCTGTGTCTTGAGGTTCGCCGCTGAAGGCGATAACACCCGTATAAATCATCGAAAGAAACAGAAGGCTCGAAACAACCTATGTCGGACGTCAAGGAAAGACCAACAACAGTCCGGGTCCAGAACCCGAACGCCACCGCGCGCCGCGTCGCCTTCGATCCGCTGCGCCCGACCGAACAGCCGCAGGAATTCTACGACCGGATCAAGCAGAAATTCGCGGAAGAACGCGATCTGCGCCTGAGCTATCGTCCCGACGGGCGGGCGCAGTACACGTCCGAACTGACGGGCGAGCTGGCGAAGTACGAGATGGACCCGTATGCCGGCGAACCGACGCCGCGCGAGCCGATCGTCGATACCGTGGAATGCCTGCTGATCGGCGGCGGATTCTCCGCCCTGCTGACGGCCGCCCGCCTGCGGGAACGCGGCGTGCAGAGCATCCGGATCGTGGAACGCGGCGGCGACGTCGGCGGCACCTGGTACTGGAACCGCTACCCCGGCGCGGCGTGCGACGTCTCGGCCTACGATTACCTGCCGTTGCTGGATGAGTTGGGATACGTGCCCGGCAGCTACTTCTCCAAGGGGCCGGAGATTTTCGCGCACTGCCAGGCGATCGCGCGGAAATACAATTTGTATGAGCTGGCGGTGTTCCAGACGACGGTGACCTCCACTGCGTGGGACTCCAAAGCGAAACTGTGGCGCGTGAAGACGGATCGCGGCGATACGCTGTCGGCACAGTTCGTGGTTTGCGCCAACGGCACGCTGTCCAAGCCGAAACTGTCCAAGATCGCGGGCATGGAGACGTTCAAGGGCCATTCGTTCCATACATCGCGCTTCGACTACGCCTATTGCGGGCCGGACCTGTCGAACTTGAAGGACAAGGTGGTCGGGATCATCGGCACCGGCGCCTCGGCCGTGCAGATCATTCCGCGCGTGGGACGGGCGTCGAAGGAACTTTACGTGTTCCAGCGCACTCCTTCGGCGATCGATATCCGCGACGATATTCCGACCGATCCGGACTGGGCGGCGGCGTTGAAGCCCGGTTGGCAGGCCGAACGGCTCGCCAAGCACATGAAGGGGCCGGAACTGACCGCGGAGCAGAAGGCTGAACTGGTCGCTCTGCCGCGCGAGGTCAAAATCCAGCGCCAGGAAAACCAGAACATCGAACACCAGATGCGCATTCATGCGCGTGTGGATGAGATCGTGAAGGACAAGGCGACGGCCGAAGCGCTGAAGCCCTGGTACATGCACCGCTGCAAGCGCCCCTGCTACGACGATGAGTATTTGCCGGCGTTCAACCTGCCGAACGTTCATCTGGTGGATACGCATGGCAAGGGCGTGACCCAGATCAACGAACGCGGCGTCGTGTTCGAGGGTAAGGAATACCCAGTGGACGTGCTGATCTATGCCACCGGCTTCGAAGTGCAGGTGACCGGGATCTACAACGACATCCGCGGCGAGAACGGCCTGGAACTGAACGAGAAATACGCCGATGGCATGCGGACGGTGTTCGGCATCCAGTCTTCGGGCTATCCGAACCTGTTCATCATGGGCGGGTATCAGGCGTCGTTCCAGTTCAACCTGACGTTCATGTTGCAGACGCAGGGCAAGTACATCGCCGAATGCGTGAAGTACGTGCGCGATCATGGTCTGACCACGATCGATGCCAAGCCGGAAACGGAGCAGTGGTGGGTGGATGAGGTTATCCGCCACCGCGGCAAAACGAACCGGAACAAGGAGTGCACCCCGGGTTATTACAACTTCGAGGGTGAAGAAAACCGTCGCCAGGACGGGAATTACAATGGTGGGTTCTACCAGTATTTCCTGCACATGGAGGACGTGAAGAAGGACATGGAGAAGCATTACAACTTCTCCTGACGTGCAACAGGCGCCGTTCGGTCACCCGAACGGCGCCTTTTTTCCTCAGTATGCAGCTTCCAGCAATTTCAACGCATCGGCGATCTGATCCTCGGCCGAACGGGCGCCGGGATTGGCGTTGAAGTTTTTCACGGTCTCCTTGGCGATGTTCGGCAGATCGTCGCGCGGAATATCCAGCTGCCGCAGCCGTGTCGGCATGCCCATCGCGGTATACATCTCCTCCAACCGGTCGGCGACAGCCGCTGCGGCTTGGTTGGCGTCCATATTGCCGGCCCAAACCTCCAGCGCTTCGGCGACTTGACGGGCCGATTGCGGATCGAATTTCTCCGTCAGGCGGATTTTCTGGGCGTGCACCACCGAGGTGGACTCACCTTGTCCGACATGCGGGTAGCGGACGTGCAGCGCGGTCGACACCGCGTAATTGCCCGAGAATATCTCACTGCGAATGAGACCGACGCCATCGTCCTCAGCCCGGTTACGCAGGAACGCGGAAACGCAGAAATCGATGCGATGCGCGGGATTGTCGATATCGTCGATCAGCCGCGGATAGGCTCGGTGGGCCAGCCGGAACGCATGCCGCAGATCGGCGTCCGCCAGAGGGTTGACCCGGGTTTGCGCCATAGCGCCGATCAACCCGGCGTAAACGGTCGTCGCGGTGGATTTCAGCAGATCGGGCGGCGCGGTCATCAGGGCTTCTTCGTCGAAGAAGATGGAATGCGGTCGCGTTTTCGGATCGAAATATTCCATCCGCTGATCGAGGTCGGGGTTTTTCAATCCGGTGCCGGCGCGGTTCATCGCGCTGTTGGGCGTGGTCGGAATATTGATAATCGGCGGCTTCGGCGCCATCAGACGCGGGCTGTAAGCGGGTTTTCCTTCCGGATATTGCGTCATGAGCTTGAACGGATCGCCCGTCTCCCCCATGAAAATCGCCACCGCGCGACAGGCGACAATCACGCTGCCGCCGCCGACGGCGATCAGCAGATCGGCGCCCGCGGCCTGCGCGGCTTCCTTGCCGGCCAGGACCGATGCGTAGGTGGAATCCTTCTCGATCCCGTCGTAGACGCCGGCATAGAGGTCGCCCAGCGCGGATTCAATGCGGCGGATCGTGTCGGTGCGGCGGTTGACAGATGGCGAGCAGATCGCGAACGCCCGCTTGGCGCCGGCACGCTGCACGGCTTCCTTTAGGCTTTTCTCGATGGTCTCGGACCCGGAATAGAGGCGCCAGAGAAAGCCCGAGGCGCGGAACGATTGTTGGGGCATGGTTGTCGTCCTTATTTCGGCGGTTCCCCGCCCTCCGTCCGTCATGGTCGGGCTTGACCCGACCATCTTTATCCAAGAGGCCTGAGGTGGTCGGGTCAAGCCCGACCATGACGGGAGCTAAACCGGCAACCGCAGCAGCTTATCCGCGTTGCCATGCGCGATCTTGAGCCGGTCTTCCGGCGACACCGGCAGGGAGTCCAGAAACGCCCGGGCCCGAGCATTCGATGCGAAGGGATAATCGACCGAGAACATCAGCCGATCGGCCCCGAACGTCATCATGACCGCCATGAACGGCACCATGGTGAAAAATCCTGACGTGGTGATCCACACCTGATCCACCAGCGTCTGCCGCACCGAACGATTGAGGTGTGCTTTGGCCCCGGCGGCGGTGGTTTCGTCGATCCGGTCCATCATGAAGGGAATCGCCTCCCCCATATGGCCGATGATCAGTTGCAGGCCGGGATGACGGTCCAGCGCGCCGGACAGCACCAGACGCAGCGTATGGATCGCGGTATCGGCGTGCCAGCCCCAGGCGGATTGCGCCATGGTGAAGCTGAAATTACCGGGCAGCCCGTCGAAATAGGCGCTGCGTACGGCCTCGGTGGGCAGGCCGGGATGCAGATAGATCGGCACCTGTAACGCTTCCGAACGCGCCAGAATCGGCTCGTAGATCGGGTCGTCGAGGAAGCGGCCGTCGGTGGCGCCGTTGATCAGGCAGCCGTGAAAGCCGAGGTCTTTGACGCACCGTTCCAACTCATCCGCCGCGGCTTCCGGCGAGTGCAGCGGCAAATGTGCGAACCCCCGGAAGCGGACGGGTTGTGGGGCGCAGGATGCTGCCAACGCGTCGTTGTAAGCGCGAGCCAGCGTGATGCCCTCGGGGCCGGGAACCAAATCGGCACCGGGGCCGGCGACGGACAGGACCTGCGTGGTGATGCCGCTGGCGTCCATGTCCGCGAGGCGAGCGTCGCCCATATCGGCGAGTTCGGCGCGCTTGATGGTCTGCGCCCAAGCGACCTCGGGGCCTGGAAAGCCGCGGCGGCGGACTGCGGCTTGGTCGATGCCGGCGACGAGGCTGGGGACGTTGAAGTGTTCTTCCAGGGCGACGATGCGCATGGGTGGTTCCTCCGGTGGCGTTGCACCGGAGGATCGCATGCTGGCCGTTATCGTGCCATCCCGGTCGCGCCGGCCGGAACGTCGTAGAAAGCGAGCGTCATGGAAACGCTGCTGTAATGGCCCATCAGGGTGATCACGTCGGTGATCCCCACATGGTCCAGCGCCTTCACCGCGCGGTCGTACAGCCCAACCGACACCCATCGGGCGTTGGCCAGGGTCACGGCCATTTCGTAAACGACCTGCTCCCGCTCATCCTCGAACGATGTGGTCAGGGCGCCCAGGATCGCTTCGACCTTCTCCGCCGGCAGACCGACGGCCTTGCCACGGCGTTCGTGCGCCCAGGTGGGATACGCCGAGTGGAACTTCGACGTGATCACGCACACCGCGATCTCCCGTTCCCGTTCGGTCAGCGAATAATGCCCCTCATGGAAATGCCCGCCGAACGGGCCGATGACCTTCGACAGTTTGGGGTTATGGATATAGATTTTTCCTGGCCCCGGCAGCCCGCCGCGGCTTGCGAGCATGGCTTCGTAGCCTTCCTTCTGCTCGGGGGTCATTTCGTCGACGGGGATTTCGGCGTAGCGGCCGAAGGTCGGTGTGCGTGCCATATCGGTTTCC
>Ga0214182_1000489_pt1 | contig 15154 bp, 10 predicted proteins | sample TroBogEpilimnion_8_FD_153020 | JGI IMG/M metagenome (GOLD analysis project Ga0214182, IMG submission 153020) | Freshwater microbial communities from Trout Bog Lake, WI - 14NOV2007 epilimnion | ecosystem: Environmental > Aquatic > Freshwater > Lake > Epilimnion/Euphotic zone | place: Trout Bog... | reverse complement strand
CCCAATGGCGCGTCCGCACAAACTGGGCTTTTGAAACATCCGGTCGAGCCAAGAATGCTAAGAGGGACTATAACCGTTAATTTTTGAGGCAATAGTTACAAGCGGTATCTTTAGTTAAATTTAGATCTCTAAAAAACACCACGTCATAATTTAAGCTTATTTGACTCCTCTCGAATATGGCAAATTGATAGGTATAGCGTAGAACAATTGCAGGCACAAAAAATGCCGGAGTAGTACCAGCAAGTTCATGACGAAGAAGATACTATTTATCCACGCTTCAGAGGTGCGGGCTGTTTTAGCTTGAATGTGGTTGAGTCCATAAGCACGCTTTCCTTGGTCAAACTTACCTTCAATCGCAATATGTTGTCGATAATCGGCTTGGCGCTGTTGTTTTTTTGCTTAAGTTGTTCTCTGTTTTGTTCGGTTTGCTTTTTAGGACGCCCCAAGGCTTTTTCTGCATAGCGGATGCCCTTGTTTTTAAGATAAGCTCTATTTTTCTGATCGTAGAGTGGATAAGCCACGACAGCTTCTGGATAAAAGCCGTAGCGCCGCTTATAAGCTTCGACTTGGCTTTCGAGATCGCTACCTTTATTGAAGGTATCCCAGCCTAGATGATCGACTTTGGCAAGACCTTTTTACGATAAGTTCTGGTTTTTTTAGTCAGTGAGCTCAGCGCATAGAGTTCATCAATCAGGCGCTCGCTAATTTCCCGACTCTCGTTGAGTAAGCTTAAATCGGTGGGAAAGCGAATAGTCTGCTCTACGACGGTTGTATCCAATATAAGACGACCTTAATGAGTGACAACCTATTGTTTCTATTCGCTAATGTTCTCAGAATCGGTGTTATCTACTGCAGTCTCAGTAGAGGCGTCAGAAGCGCTGATAGGGTTAGTCAATTCAGACGTTGCGCTTGCTTCATCTGTCGCTGGAACAGTATTAATTTAAAGGTTTATTTTGTAGATTAGTGTCATCTTCTGTTTCCGTACTTGAAATCAAATCTTTTTTATTAGCAACATATTCCCTCCTCTTTTGCATCTGATTTTTTATCGTTTCGTAATCATAAAAATTACTATTGAGAAATTCTTTTACAAGCGTTTATAGATCGTTCAATGGTCAAATATAGTATTGATGAGATTGAACCATTAACTTCATAACCAAAATAAAGCTAGAGCATTTATTTCTAGTTGTTTTGTTTTTCATTGGACCCCCAACGCCTTATAAACCGCATCAACCGGATCAGCGAAAAAGCTAATTTGAAATTTAGAAAATATCTCAGCGGGTACAGTTGGAATATCTGAGGCCGAAGACATCGGCAACAATACACGCTTAGCACCGCTTTCTAAGGCTACTTGTAGGCAACCCGCTAGATCTTCAACAGGATTAATCACACCACCTAAGGTCATATCACCTAAAACAACCATTTGTTCCTGAACAGGCTTGTTCATTAAAATAGAACAAAAAGCAATTAACGCGGCCAGACTTATTTTGTTACTGGGGCCAGTGTTATGCAGCTCAATAGCATGTATATGATATTCATGATCGGCAAATTTAGCGGTTACACTGATCCGGTTCAGATTACCTTTAAAGTAATCAAAACCTACCCTAACAGACTCTTTGGCAGCGGTATTAGAACCAAAGCCTGAAACTGTATGTTTAGCATTGCCTGGCGTCATTTGGGTTTCAAAACGATACAAACCAGGTTGGTCCGTTGACCCTTTAGTCACCAGATGCACGACACCTGGTTTAGCAATGCCTTCGGGGATTAATTGATTACCGCCTTGCTCGGGTACATTAACAAAAAACTCTTCCAAGGACTCATTGTCGATGTAACTAAAATGCACATCAAAGAACTCCATACCGCCTAGTTTTTTCAATTGCTCTTTGATACGCCGTCTGACTTCCAGTGCATAAGTTAAACATACCCGTACATCGTCTTTTTCATATAGACCATTAGGGTAAATCAGTTTAAGCAAGCCAGAGACAGTTCGACGTACGGCAATCACATCACGTTGATTAAGATTATTGCCCAACTTAAAATATTTATCGATGGCATCAGAAAAGCTGCGCTTACGCATTTCCCGCATATATTCGGCCAGATAATCAGTGATTAAACCATAGCGATCCGTAAAAAACTCTGGGCGCATTTTAGGGATTTCCCAGCCTGGAATATAGGCATGAAAACGATCAAAGAAAGCGGTATCAATCATAGGCTCTGGAAAAGGTGCAAGCAAATGACTGGTCTTAACCAAGGTTTCAACGCTATGGTTGATATTACCAACGAACACCATAGAGGCTTTACCTTCTATGGAATCACGACCTCGCGAGAACGAACCCGAAGCCATGTAATCTTTCATGATCTGGATGCCGTCGTTATCCTTAAAATTAATACCGGCGACTTCATCAAAGGCAACCACATCCCACATGCCTACTAAGCCGATTTGACGACTACTCATGTTATAGAAAAGATTGGCGACTGTAGTTTGTCCACCCGACACCAATAAGCTGTTAGGTGAGCATTCTTTATAGACATGACTCTTACCCGTACCCCGTGGCCCTAACTCACAGACGTTGTAATTATTTTCAACAAACGGGATCATCCTAGCCAGCAAATGCCATTTAACCCTCAGTGTTAAATTAGTCGGCTCCATGCCTACTGAGCGTAGTAGCGCATCCATCCACTGATCAGTCGTAAATTGTTTTCTGGCCTCAAATATCTCGTCCATATTCATGGAGGGCATTTGGATAGGTTTTAGCGTTTGAATCGAAAAAGGTGAGGTTTTTTGCCCTTCTTCATAAAAGTATTGCGCGGTAATAATGCACCAAATACCACCGGTTAATAGCTTCTCGTTTTCCTTAACGATTTGAGTCGGCACCAAGGCATCTTTAATGCCTAAATTGGACAGCATGGCTTCATAGACATCTTTTTTCTGATTTAGCTTAACACTAACCTTATCAATAATTCGATAGGTACCACGCTCACGTATCAGCGACTTAATCTTTTCAGCTTCATCGGGACGCACATAGTTTTCCGTTAATATGCGCTTTACGTTTTCCATGCCCGTACTAACGACCTCATCGTCATCGGAGGCACAGTACATACCTAGTAGATACTCCAACACATAAACCGGCACATTAGCGCCTTCTTTTAATTGCTTGGTCAGATCTTTTCTAACGACCCGACCATTGAAGTGTTTGTTCAGCAAATCATCCAAATCTTCACTGCGCAGTTCGTTGACTTCGGTAGTTTGCAGGTCAGTTGTCTCATCTAATTCATTCATACCATCATCCACTTAAAAAAAGTCATCCTGAAATGCCAGATCAATGGTGACGGCATAGTGTTGATAACGGGTTTGTGTATCACATTCTTCGAGTACCAGTGTATAAGCAGCATGTCGATCAAAAACCGAACCCACTAATTTCAAACGTGCTTCTCGCGTGCGCTCATCCATGACCTTAGAACTACTATCAAAATTAAGCGTTTCCCGACTAGATACAACACGGTTATCACTATCAACTATATACACATCTAATTGCCTAGCGATAAAGCCTTCAGCTACAGCATCGGTTTGAATAAAAGCTATCTTGTCTATATTATTGACTAACTTAATGGGTTGTCTGACCACCACCACACCCACACGTTGTTGCTCATGCTTAGCGACCTGTTCTTTTTGCAGCTCTTTGATATAAAGCACCGGCACACAGATTTCTTGTAGCATCGCCCCGCCATGTACAAACTTGGCACCACCGACAAAATGAAAGCGTTGCGCCCCCTTAGGTACCATAAACTCTGTATCACCTAAAGCACCTGCGGTATCGGCTATTTTTCCTTTCCAATACAGCTCATTAGAGGGTAGATTTTCACCGACGATATAGCGCTTCTTAGCTTCAACAGCCCCATTAGGTTTAATGGCTAACTCAGTCTTATCTGACTTATCCAAAGCTTTTTGCTGAAACAGAAAACCATGATCCGCCGTTACCAACACTTGACTACCATTAAGACGATTAACGATACGACCTATTAAGTCGGTCAGTTCTTCAATGGCTGTACGGCATACTTGTGGCGTTCTATCTTCACCACCTTGTTTGTCACAGATAAAATCAATGGTATCGTGATAAATATAAACAATCACAGCGTCACTTATTTTCTCTCGACCTTCTTGATTGCTCCAGCTCATCAAGTCTTTTGAACTTACCGCAAGGCCCTTGTGCTTTTCCAGCACAGCGTTACGATTATCTAAGCCAGCGGTAGATAATCCATCAACCAAAACGGTTCCAGTTCCAGCTTGATATTCCAAGGTTTTATGCGGCAACAAGGCCGCCATGCCTAATTGCGTATAACTGGGTAGCACTCCCAATTGCGACGATAATTCGGCTTTAAAGCGCTTTTCTCTATTGAGCATAAAGCACAGCTCTTCAGCAATTTCATAACGCAAGGCATCAGAAATAATCACAAAAATACGCTTAGTTTGTTTGGCCTTAATGCGTGGCTTAACGGCGGTTTGAAAAAAGTCATACTGCGAGGCAATACCAGAGAACTTCCAATTGCCAAGGCGCTGCTCTTGTTCTAATAATCGATCCCAAGCTAAACCCAACTCATAGAGATACCACTGGGTATAAAGCTTCTCTATGGCATGATCCAACTGCCTGAGAATTTCAGCACCAATATTAACCAAGGCCTGTACATGCTCGTTAAACAAGCGGTAGGCTTGATCAAAGCGATACAAGTCAGTTTGATAAGCCTCATACATGGCTTTGCCTGACTCGTAATGAAAACCATCAACAAAACGCTGACGTAAATGCAGTAACAGTTCTGCGTTACGCATGGCTTCATAAATAGCCGTGTATTCTTTTCTGGATAGACACCAATGACCGACTAAACGTCGTGAGAGTATGCTTTCGAACAATGCGCGATCCAACGCTTTAGAACTATCTAATAAATCACGCACTAAACTACGAATCAGCGTTTGTTCAACCGCCTCAAAACTAGCACATTCAACTAATTCATGGGCTTGATAATGCGCACACTTAGTAGCCACTTCTAGCTTTTGTCCCAATAACTGCGAAATACTGTCGTGGTACTGCGCATAGCTGCGACTGTCACGCCAACTAGCCATAAAAGCTAAGGCGGTGGCTCTACCTGCTGAGGTCTTCAAGACATTATTAAGTAACCAATCTCGATCTGAGCCATCAATCTGGCTCCATAATTCTGTGCAAAACAGTTTGAGAGCAACATCGGCTAAGCTGGGGTCTTTGGCTTCGTAAGCAAATTCTTCTGTAAGATTAAGCCATAAAGCCTCGGCCAAATTAAATTTAGAAACGGCCGCCATTAACGGCCACTCATCCGTTTCAAGCCCTAGACTATAATCTTTAAGCAAACTTAATAAAATATCCGGCAATGCGGCAGAATCCGCCTTAACCAAGACCGCCAACATTTTACGATCCAAGGAGCGCTCATCCTCATTTTCGGTCACTAAGCGTTTCAAGCTAGTTATGCGCTGCTTATTGGCAAAAAAGTCCTGACGCGTATAAATATGGCCTCTTAAGGACATTTTTTGTATGCCTAGCTCATTTAGCAATAAGGAGCTGGCATCAGCGTAAAACTGTTCACTGTATAAGCGTATATCTAAAAACCAGTCTTTATCCGGTTCCGGCTCAGCATAAGGGAAATACAACAAAAACCGACTATTAGGCTCGTCTAGCTCAATACGCTTTTTGGTTTCAAAAATAGAAAGGCCTGACATATTCAAGACCGTCACCTCAGGAATTAAAAGACCTGAAAGCGCTACTTCAAAACTTTGCTCAGGATCATACCAAAACAAAAGCCGGCATTCATTAGCAGAACCCAAGGCAAATTTAGCGATGATGCCTTGTTGTAATTGGCTAATATCCATTAATACTGATTCCTTTTAAGTCTTTTGATTTCCAGTTCTGCGCTTTTTTAACAACATTCTCAAGATTGGCTTTAAAAACATTAAAAGAATTCATATCAATTCGATCAATATTAACCTGCCCATTGAGCACGAGGTCATTAAGTTGTGCTGTAGCATCCTGTCCCTCTAATGCCTCAGATAATTGATTTTTTAATGGCTTTTGGCTGTTATCGTTACCACTTAAATTTTCTAACTGTTGACAGTGTTGATAAGGATTTTCTTTGAGTGCGCAAAGTAACCATGCTTCTGATTTTGGTTTAGGCATCATCGCTATTCCATATTCAAAATCTTCGATAGCAAAACCAGCCTGTATAGACTGTATTTTATGGGCCCACTCTCCACGACCTGCCGAGGCAGTACCATCTGCATCACGAAATAATACAGCAATAACAACATCATTAATTTGGATCATTTTAGATTTTGCAGCAACGGCTAATGCTCGCGCATTCTCATAATAATACTTGGTTTCTATCGGCTTTTTCTTACCGGGCAAACCTGTTGGTTTTTTGGGTTTAATCGATAACGACTTATTCGTAGCCAAATAAGACTCTGAAACATAACTAACACAAGCCATTCCAATATAAGAACAATCGTAACCTAGACTACGCTCAATCAACTGATCAACCATCCAGCTCATTGGCCCCGGTTGAAAATTGACTGCATCACATGCGTCTAATGCCAAACTGCACGCGCCTATATCGGACTTACCCTCACCGCTTAACAATAAATACATAACAATACCATCAATGCAGCGTGTCTATTTCTTGATACAAATTGGTTAAATCTGTATCAGCAAACACCTCTCCTGGGCCCATAAACTTTAACTTCTCGGCCATTGAAGGAATATCAAATAATTTGATTAAGCGAGTAATACCTTGATTATTCTTATATAGATAAACGATACCCGCTACTGCAATCTCATCTTCCATATAATTTAAAATCATTGGACTATGAGTCGTCACTAACACTTGAGTAGGTGCATTAACTAAACGATCTATTAAGAATTCAATTAACTCTGGATTTATACCATTTTCAATCTCGTCAAATAATAAAAATGGCTTTGCGGATTCAATCTGAGACAAAATAGCCATTAACCTCAATAATCCGTCATTCATCTGCCTAGCGGATGATTTTATTTTTTGCTTACCAAACCGCTCGACTATCTCTAACTCTTTAAACCCTGATGGCAAAGAACGCGTTTCTATAGACTCAAGTTGCGTATAGACCTTGGCCAAGTGCTGCTGTAACTTTGCTTTACCGTCTTTACCTGATTCATGAATAAAAGCCGCCAGTTTTTCGCCGCCCAAGCCTAACTTACCACCGGCAGTTTTTGTTCGGGTTCTAAGCAGTTCAGGTGATAACAAATCAAGTGACTCAACGTTTAAAAGCGTCAACTTCAAAGACTGAAGTAAGTCTGTTGTTTGGTTGTCTTTTAATTGTGACAGAATTGAGCCTTGATATTCAAAAACAACAGGAAACATCAAAGGAAATAAAGTTTTTCCTGGTTTATCAGATAATTTACGAATTTTACAGATGCTATTATCAACTTCTAATAGAGTTACCTCACCGACTTTAACCCATTCTTGCGTACAACATTTGCTAACACGATTAAAACTGCCACTCCATACGATTTCTCCAAAAACGGCATCCTCTAGAATAACTTCAAAATCAATATTACTTTTCTTGGTCAACTTTGAGTTAATATCCGCACTTGTCCAATGTCGAAATTCTAACCATTGATCCACGTCACCCTGCATCAGTTGTGATAAAAAATCCATGGCTTGCAACACGGTTGATTTACCTGAACCATTAAGCCCCACCAAACAGGTAAACTTAGCAAAATCTAACTTAAAATCAACTAAAGACTTAAAGTTATCTATTTTTATAGATTTAATCATTTATCTTCTCAATGAATTGAATGGATATCACTTCTCTTGCATGACCGATAATAATACTTTGACCACTAGCCATTAACGCACCTCAACATCAGACTTGGTAATACTATAAAGTTGTTCTTGATCGAATACAGTTGAAATAACTCGTCCTTTATCACTGGTACGAACACTTTTACCGACTCTAAACAACACGCTATCAATGTCTTTTTTAGCCATTGCCACTTTGGCAAAACTCTCAATACAATCCCAACTATGAGTAGTCGCAAATATCTGAATATCTAGCTTTTCCGATAACTCAAACAATAAGCTCCATACTTTTTCCTGAACGCTATAGTGCAAGCCGTTCTCAAATTCATCAATTAAAAGAAAACCTCCTTTTGCAGAAAATAGCTTTAACACTAATTGCAAAATCCGTAACATACCGTCCCCTAAACTATTCAGCGGGACAGGACGAGGTAAGCTCTTTATTTTTACTTTAGCAATGCGGCGAACGGCTTTGCTTTCACCATAACTAGAATCATTAACAAAAATAAGATTCTCAAACTCTGGTAAGATAATTTTCATGGCTTCCTTAACAGTCTCTTCTGCCTCAGTGAGCGCAATACTATCCCAATCATTGGCTAACTCATTCATCGCTATCAACTGAGTCGGTATAAAGCTGCAAGACAGTGAATCAGGTAAGGTGATGAAGCGTTTAAATTCAGCACTGATTTTATTAAAATCAATAGTTGCCGCATTATCTTTCTTTTTAATCAGCAACCCTTCACCCACTAGCTGACTAAACTTCTTTAAATCAACCTGTGTCATTGAAACCGGACGCTTTATTGTTTCTTTATTACCCTGCTCATCAGTAACAACGTAATCTTTTTCAACCGTATAGGCATGATAAATTTTTAATGCGTTATCACTCTCAAGCTCACCAATACTAATAGGACATTCATCAATCGGAAACTCTCTGCCCGTAAATAATTCTTCATAAGGCAATGAAGCATCAAGACCCTCACTAAGATTTTGATCTAAAAAATGCTTCTCATCATGGCTTTGAGCAATTTTCTCCAACAAGGCTTGATTAGCATTGCCCGCATAAATTCTTAATGCTTCCAGTACCGAACTTTTACCTGAATTATTTTTGCCGACTATTAAATTAACTCGACCCAGTTTAGTGACCTGAAAATCTTCCAGAGATCTAAACTTTTTAATGTTCAGTGAATTAAGCATATTGATTCCTAGGCATCCCATTAATAGTATTCTTGCTCATTCCTTACCACCCGTAACAGCTTTAACCTCGGCCAGTAAATCACCAAACTTGCCGTAGTTAACTTTTACGCCGTCATCTAAATCTAGCTTGATGCGTCTGTCGGCATAGTGTTTTAGGTTGTCGTCAAAGGCACGCAATTCGGTTTGTTTTTTCTCCAGCGCCAGCAGTTCTTTCCTTAATAACGTGGCTTCGCTGGTGGTGGCGTCTTCCAGTTGTTTTTTTAACTGATCGGCATAGGCATCATATTTACCTAACAGCGGCGTAACGTATTCGGTACGCATTCTGGGTAGTGTGCTGTCATTATAGCGATGCAAGTACACCAAACCTTCAAAAGCCTTTTGTTTGCCGGAACTAAACAGCCAATAGATCGGGCGTTTTTTGTAGGTTTTTAGATGGTCTTTATAGAATTGATTGGAAAGATAACGGCGTATGGTTTCTACGCTCTGTTCGCCGCGTTTAGCTGTTAGCTTACCCAAACACAGGCTTTCAGCAACAAAGGACAGGTTAGCTTGCAGATGCTCTTCACCCCAGACCGTACGCACAAAGTCACGAAAACGATTGGTGGCATCGTCTTTAAACCAGTCTTGATCGGTTAAAGGGATAATGCCATCGTCATCGGCGCTAAAAGGATTGCCACCCAGCAAGTCATCAGTCTCCCCCTTTGGAAAAGGGGGGTTAGGGGGGATTTTTCCATTTAAATAAATCCCCCCCTGCCCCCCTTTTTCAAAGGGGGGAGTCTTATCGTTATTATAAATTTTGTCGAAATCGATATTACCGGAATGCGCATAAATCAATCCAGGTTTATCGAGGCGATAGCGGCCCATCATGCAACCAATGGCGTAGCTAATCAGTTCAGCCAAAGTATCAGACTGGAAGCGTTGAGCGAGTTGTTCATCGGACAGGTTGCCGCCGTAGCGGTATTTGGGGTTGATGGTTAGGGTGATTTGTTCCAGTGGTACATCAGCATCGAGTTCGTCTTGCAGACCATAGGCATCAATGAACAGACGGTTATTCTGTTCTTCAATTCTTTTAGCATAGCTAATTTTTGATGTTATATTTTGTTTGTAAATAGACCATGTGTACTCAATTAATTCACCTATATTTATTAGGTCAACAAGCGGAACTTTCAAAAAGTTCCAAGAGATCTCAGAACTATCCCAATCAGACCTATATATTTCAATAAGGCTATCTGAACAATCAGTTACAACGTCATTACTTATAATTGCAGGTATTTTTGCAACATCAACAACTTGATTTGATAAAGTGGGGCTAAGTAGACTTAAGAAATATCCTGAAACCTTTGAATTTAACAATGAAAGTAAGAGTTTTTCATTTCCAGAGGAAAATAAGCACGGAGAATTCTCCCCAAAATTAACATCCTCCGTTTTAATTCGAAACGACAATGGACCAGATGTAATTCTCGACCAAGTTACACCTGTTTTTGTATAATATTCTTTGCTACGCAAGCGGAAGTTATTTCCGCTCCCAATAATATCTGCACCATCATTTTCAAGATTAATTACCGATTCCCTGTTTCCATACCAGCGTCGAAAGTCACCCCCTCGAATAATTGGAAACCATTTCCCAGTATCAATCTTTTCGGGAATAAAATTAATTTTATTCCTAGAAAGTTCAAACCAACTTCTATAAAACACTTCATTCTCGCCAGTGCTAATACCAAATCGAAGATCAGCAATCTCTCCCAATGATTCAGTTAATGAAAAATGAACAAGCGCAGATTTATTAGCCCAGTAGACAATTGGATAACCTGATATTTTTGTAAACTCGTCAGATGAAATAATATGTTCTATCTCATTAGTTCGATTTAAAAAAACTTCATTCTTGTTAGCTGACTGAGGTGCTGAATTTAAATTTATATACGTTCCTTTGTAGTCAGGACATTGTAAATTTTGAATTACAAACATCACAACTTGAACGACTTTTGAATTTAATTCTGGAAAACTGTTATAACCAACTTGCGTTAAGGTTTGTATGGTTTTGTTTTCTAATAGCCACTCACGCATTTTTTCGTAACTAGATAAAAACATCCAGCTTTGCATATTCACTTGAGCGTTGCAGCCACTGTCTTTTAATAAATCAAAAGCCCGTTCCATAAACATCGCAAACAAATCTGACTTACTATCAGGAAAGTATTTTTGCGCAAACACCTTTAACTCTGGATTCATGCCTTTTCCGCCCATATAGGGCGGATTAGCGATAACGGCATCAAATTTCATCGCTAAGATTTGGGCTTGTTGCACAAACGGCAATAACGTTTTTGCGGCCGGTTTTTGAAAACTATTACCCTGCTCAATCAGCGTTTGTAATTGCTTGTTTAAGTCCTTTAAAAAATCAGCCTGATCAGCAGGTACCTGAATTAAGGAGCCAAAGGTTTTCGCGTGTTCAAATAGATCTATAACACTCTGCAAGGTTTTAAAATCTGCATCATTCACTACATCAACCAAGTCACTTTGGTCATCGTCAAAGAGTGACTCGTTAGTGCCTAACGATAAAACATTATTTACATCCAACCTGCGCCATAAATACGGCACATCCAAATCCATTGAGGATTGCAACGCCAAGACATTCAGCTTGATATCCCGGGTAAAAATGCGCCGATCATCTTCTCGGGCTTTCATCATTAAGGCAAAACCGGCCAACTGCGCGGCGCGGTCGTCTATATCCAAACCATACAGGTTGTTTTCCAATATCAGTTTGGGAATGTCGCGACTGCGATAGCCCCGTTCCTCATAGATGGCTTTAAGCAAGTTGTAGGCTTCGACCAAGATATGACCGGAACCACAGGCCGGATCAATGACTTTGATGGCTTCGGGTTCTAAGCTGGTGGGGGTGATCGCGGCTAAAGCCACTCCTACGGCGGGTTCTTGCTCGGCGGGTGTTATGTAATAGTCCATCTGGGCTTTTAAACCGGAATCCGGATAGGTCATTAACCACTGCCGGCCGACCGAGTTCTGCACCAGATATTTAACTATCCAGTTGGGTGTAAACAATTGGGTAGCGGCAGGAATATCCTCGCTTTTTACCACCTTGCCGATCACCTGATCATTCTTTTCAGAGATATAAAATTGATACAACCAACCGATAATCTCAACTTGTTCCCAGTCTTCTTCGGGAATGCAATTTACCAAACCACGCAGTATGGAATGGGTACGGGTTAAATTATCGGGCAATAATAATTCAGTTTCATCATCCAAGGCTTCAAACAAAAACGGCATGGCCTGATGCAATTGATGGCATTGTCCCAGTAACAATTCACGATAGAGTGCTTCATCTTTGTTACCCGCCAACTTGAGTTCAACGATGTGGCTGCGCTCCAAACACAGGGCTTCTGCTACGTCTTGGGCATGGTCGAGTATTTCAAACCCCTTAGCATTATCTGGGTGCGACAACACGCGAAAACCGTGTTCCAGATAATCGGTTTTTAACTCCATAAAGCGCAAGGCGCACAGTCGGTTAAACCAAGTGTAAGCGACGTGTTCTACCAAGGCCGCAAAACCCAGTTGTTCTGCACGAAGTACCAGACGCTTGCGGGCTAGTGCCAATCCGGCATCAAACGCATTGCCGTCAATCTGCATCACCGAACCAGAAATAGTCGGCTCGCTAATCGTTAGCGCATTGCCTTTATTGTAAACACCAAACTGGTTAAGCCGCTTACCGACCGCTTCAATAAAGTCACGACGGGCGATGGGCGCGTATTTTTTAATGTTATTGGTGTTCATGAGAGAATGAGGTTAGGTTTTGGAGGGGTTAGCATTCGATTACCATTGAGAATTAACAGGGTATCTAATAATGGCATGGTCAGGTGTTAATAAAACACAGCCATGATAAATAGCCTGACAAATTAACATCCGGTCAAAAGGATCGTTATGGTATGTGGGTAATTTACCCAGTTGAGCAACGGCTTCTTCTACTAGTGGTAACGATTCAATGCCATGCTTTTGACGCTCATTTTGAATATAGATACTGGGTAAATCTGCAAGCGGCAAACGACCCAAATCGTGTTTAACTGTAATTTCCCACGCTGAAACGCTGCTAAGAAAGATGGTATTATCGATATCGACAATCAATTCTCGTGCTTTGGACGAAAGCGCAGCATCATCCCGTACTAACCATAAAAAAGTGCAAGTATCCAAAAGGATTTTTTGCGCCATTTTTATATCTCCCCACCATTAAAAGCAGCCAGCACATTATTGGGTAAGGGTTGAAAAAAAGACTCAGGCAATGGGACGCCTTTATCCTTAGCTAATCCGAGAGGGCGACTTAGATTTGTCGGTTTTATACTTTGCTGTGTAGCAGGAGATTCTAGGGTCAACTCATCTTCCAATGTCAAAAATATAACTTCAGTTCTACGATGCTGCAGTTCATGTGGCACAGGAACAAAGGCTGGTGTATCTTCAAAAATCAGTCGGGCGTGGTTCATAGTTGATTCCTCGTTGTGTTTTGTTGCTGATAAGTAATATCATCTTAGGCAATCTGTGTGGCAATAAGTACACCTGATTATAAAGATGCTTCAGCAACAACGTCATATCGGCATGGATCGCCGGTATCCAGTTTACATAAATGATTCAAAGCGTAAGGGGGTTTATAACCCAGTTACTCACATTCCGAAGTTATCGAAATATCTAAACATTTCGGTCGGGGTTGCAAACCCCGACCGGCATTGGTGCAGTATTAAAATATTTTGAATTGGATACTCATACATTTTTTAATAAACTCCCTAGCTTGCACAAGTTGATACTGCCTAAAATTCTCAGCTTTTCTTGATCGCAATCGTTTAGTGGATACTTTTATTATCAAATTTTTAGATTTAAATATATGAATCATTTTTTCCATCGAATCCTTCTTGTTTTTCTGCAAGAATTCGATCTCTGATTTCGTCAGCATTCTTCTTTGTGTTGAGGATGTATTTTGCTTCTGATTCTGTGAGTTTTGTAAATCCGTAGCCAAAGGAATTGATCCACCATTGTTCAAGTTCATGATATTTATCTCTTAATAATATGAGTGTTTCATCTGTAATAGCTAAAACAGAAGAATAATTTTTACCTGTTAATGTTGTTGCTGCAATTGTTTCAATACCAAATTGAGCAACATAACCACATAAATTTGCGAGTGTGCCACCTTGGGTCAGAGTATCGTCAAAAATAATTGCATACTCTGATACATTACTCGGCGTTCCCGCAAAAGGCGGCGGAAATGCTAAGCGTGTAAAGCCACTTGAACCTGTACGATTTACTCTGGCCGCTTGCACGATATTAAACTCAATAGGTAAATCAAATTCTAATCCGATAGCAATTGCATAAGCCAATGGTATTTGGTTAATACTTATTGCTTCTTCTGCGTGGACAGGAATAAGCAAAGGTTTTTTGGTATTAATAATAACAGCTAATTTGGCAATAGCTTCTTTGTTAATCAAATCAGAAGTCAACCTAATCGCCGCCTCTAAATCACCACTTTTTGCTGCGTAATAATCAGGATGCCTTGCTGCCTCACCAACCGGCGCATTTAAGATCACTTTGGGGAAATCTTTTGGCCATTCCTCTCTATAAAAAGCAACGGGCGAATTTATCTTCACTTAATCCTAACCCTGTCACCGGCTTGAATCGCTTTTAGCAATTCATCACGAATACGGCTGAGGTATTGATCTACTTGTGCTTCTGTTTCTATAAAAGAAGAGACACTCATAGCGGCTATGTTGGCTGGACTTATAGTAACGGTCTTTTTAGGCGTAGGCACTACTAAAGTCGGTTCTGCTATTTTACCGGCACTTGGATTAGTTACCGGAGGCACAGGTGGATCTTTCGGCCGCTGTGACTCAATATAACGGTTTATCTGTTCATACGCTTCTTCTTCAAATGATTCAGCTTCTTTTTGCTCAGCGCTTAACTGAGGTATTGAGTCTGTATTATCAATACGTTTTTTACACAGCTGTAACGGATGTAGCGCTTGATTTTTAAGTTCTAGCGTTGCACCCGCTTGATTAAGTTCTGACTGAATATGTTCAAGTCGTTTATCAATCTCTTCATGAGCCAGTTTGCGCTTATCCAGCACAAG
>Ga0214182_1000488_pt1 | contig 15191 bp, 16 predicted proteins | sample TroBogEpilimnion_8_FD_153020 | JGI IMG/M metagenome (GOLD analysis project Ga0214182, IMG submission 153020) | Freshwater microbial communities from Trout Bog Lake, WI - 14NOV2007 epilimnion | ecosystem: Environmental > Aquatic > Freshwater > Lake > Epilimnion/Euphotic zone | place: Trout Bog... | reverse complement strand
CGCAAAGTCGTGGGTGGCGGGCCTTCGCCCGCCATGACGATTGGAGACAACGCGGGCCTCGCGGGTTCGGCGACCGCCTTGCCGTCGTTGTGGCGGGGCTGACGGGCTTGCTGTAGCATCTCGATATGGCGGAATTCATCGTACAAGCAGCGATGTGGTACGGGATGGCGGGCTGCGTCGTCGCGGCCGTGTTCCTGCTGTGGGGCATCGACCGGGTCGATCCGGGTGCGACCGGCGGTTACGCATTCCGCCCGCTGTTGATCCCCGGCGTAGTCCTGCTGTGGCCGGCCGTTCTCCGCTGCTGGGCCGCGTTGGAGTCCCGCAAATGAGACTCGGTCATCGCCGCGCCCATCGCTGGATCTGGCGGGTGCTGGTCGTGCTGCTGCCGGCCATCGTCCTCGGCGCAGTGGCGATCCGCCCCTCCGGCCCGCTGGAAGCACCGGCCATCCGGCTATCCCCGCCATGAGCGCCCGCTACGTCCCCGTCGGCTGGAACGCCAGCAAGCTGGTCTACGACGTCGTGCTGCTGGCGGCGATCGGGCTGTATATCGGCGTCTTCCTGTGGCTCGCGCCGCGCTTCCAGCACGTGACGCTGCCGTTGGACGATTACTCGGCGCGCATGGCGGCGTTCGGCAGTTGCGCCTTTTTGCTGCTGACGATGATCCTGTGCATCGGGCCGGCCGCGCGGCTCGACCGGCGGTTCCTGCCGCTGCTGTATAATCGCCGGCATTTCGGGGTGATGACGACAGCGGTGGCGCTGACGCATGCGAACGCGGCGCTGGACTGGTATTTTTCGTATTCCCCGCTCGATCCCTTCGTCGCGCTGCTGTCCGGCAACACCAGCTTCAGCCGAACGCATGGGTTCCCGTTCGAGGTGTTCGGCATTTTCGCGCTGTTGGTGCTGGTGCTGCTCGCCGCCACCAGCCACGATTTCTGGCTGAAATTCCTGACGCCGCCGGTCTGGAAGGCGCTGCATATGGGGCTGTATGCCGGCTACACCTCGGTGGTGCTGCATGTGGCGTTCGGCGCTTTGCAAACCTCCCGCAACCCGCTGCTCGCGGTCGTCATGACCCTGTGCGTCCTGTTGGTCGGCACCCTGCATGTCGCCGCCGGCCGGCGCCCCGACGATCCGGTGGTGCAACCGCCCTGGGTCGTGGCCGGGAACGTGGCCTCGATCCTAGAGGGCCGCGCCATCGTGGTCCCCGTGCCGAACGCCGAACCGGTGGCGATCTTCCGGCATGAAGGCCACTTGTCCGCCGTCACCAACCTCTGCGCCCATCAGAACGGCCCGCTGGGGGAGGGCGCGGTCGTGGACGGCTGTATCACCTGCCCCTGGCATGGGTTCCAATACCGGTTGGCCGACGGGTGCGCCCCACCGCCGTACACCGAGAAATTGGCGACATTTCGGTTAAGATTGGAGGGCGATACGGTGCTGCTGGACCCCAATCCCAATCCGCCGGGCACTTACATCGAGCCCCTCCCCATCGTCATGGTCGGGCCTGACCCGACCATCTCAGGCCCATCGGATAAAGGTGGTCGGGTCAAGCCCGACCATGACGCGGGAGAGAGCGGAGCATGAACGCCGATCCCTTCTTTGTCGGCTGGCGCGGCCGTCCGGTCAGCGGATTTCTGATCGGCGTGTGCGCTCTGGCGTTCTTACTGTTCAGCGGCTTGGCGCTGGCCATCGGCAGCGCGGTCAACGACCCCGGCGGCGGCGACTTCGCGGGGGACAAGGACCTGACCGGCGTCGTGATCGCCGAACCCTATCCGCTGCTGGTGCTGCCCCCCGACGCAACCCATCCCAACGGCCACGCGGTGCTGATGTCCGGCGGTGGCAAGCATGGTGTGCAGGCGCAGGCCGAGGCTCTGGCCGGCAAACACGCCCGAGCGACGGGGATCGGGTTCAAGCGGGGCAGCATCGATATGCTGCTGGTGGATAAGATCGCGGCCGCCGATGGCGCCGCGCCAGAGCCGCCGGTGGCCGCTTTGGGCACGTGGCGGCTGACCGGGGAAATCTGCGACGGCAAATGCGTGTCCGGCGTGATGCGCCCCGGCGACGGGCTGGCGCACAAGGCCTGTGCCAATTTGTGCATCTCCGGCGGGGTGCCGCCTGTTCTGGTCACCACCGCACCGGTGGAGGGCGCCGGCTTTCTGCTGATGGGCGACAGGAACGGCCACGCCTTGCCAGACTCGTTCCGCGACCACACGGGCATCCCGCAGCGCATGGACGGTATTGTCCGGCGGATCGCCGACGTGTCGATCTTCCAAACCGATATCGATGCGGCGGTGACGCCATGAGGCCGATTGTCGCCGGGCTGATTGCCTACGCGGTCTGGCGCTGGGCGGATGTTGTGCTCGATCCTTTGGGGCTGGGGGAATTCCTGTTCCTTGGGCGCTTTTGCCTGATCGCGGCGGCGTTGACGGCCGTGGAAACCGTTTTCACCAAGGTAGCGACATGATCCCAACGAACGAAACCTTCGACGGCACCTGGCCTTTCGCGGCGCGGTACTGCACCGCCTCCGGTTTCCGACAGCACTACATCGATGAGGGCACCGGCCGGCCCGTCATTCTGCTGCACGGGCAACCGACCTGGGGCTATATCTACCGCCGCTTCGTGCCGCCTCTGGCGACGACGCACCGCGTGATCGTCCCCGATCACATGGGTTTCGGCAAAAGCGAAACGCCCGCCGACCGCACCTACACGCTACGCACCCATGTCGAGAATCTGACGGCGCTGATCGACACGCTGGACCTGCGCGATATCACGCTGGTCATGCAGGACTGGGGCGGCCCCATCGGCATCGGTTACGCAGTGCGGCACCCGGAACGAATCCACAGTCTGGTGCTGATGAACACCGTGTTCGGCTACGGCGCCGCCGGCCGCCGCGATCTGCCGAATCCGCTGGAAACCCCGTGGTTCCGCTGGATCCGCGAGGGTATGGAAACCGGCCGGACCGAAGCGGTGCTGTCGCATCTGGGATCGACCATTCTGTCGGTGATGCAAATCGTCGGGCTGGAGCGGCTGGACCGTGTCGATCCGACCTTTATCCGCGCCTATGCCGCCCCGTTCCCCACCCCAGCCGATTGCCGCGGTGCCATCGATTTTCCGTTGGACCTCGCGCTCGGGCGTATCCGCGATTTCGTGCGGGAGGGCGCGGCCGGCGTGCCGTCGCTGCGCGACAAGCCGGCGATCATGATCGAGGGCATGCTGGACCGCGCGATTCCGGCGGCGCTGGCGATCGCCGATTTCCAGGGGATTTGGCCGGCGGCGCCGGTGATTCAGGTACCCGGCGCCGGGCACTACATTCAGGAGGATGCGCCGGAGGTGGTCATTCCGGCGCTTCAGACCTTCCTGGGGATGGTGGGGTAAGACTCACCCGCCGTGCCGTGTGTCAGGTATGGCAACGATCTGCGCCGCTCAAGCACGCTGGGGTCAGCTTGGCCGGTAACGCCACACGCTGGCCGGCGGCAGGTTCAGCGGCGTCCAGACCTCCCGCTTGCCCGTCAGCCCCAGCTTCTTGGCCGGCAGCGGCGAGGTGATGCAGTAGCTGAAGTGCAGGAACCCCCGCCCCGGTGCCACAGCGACCATCGAATCGACGAACTGCTGCTGTTGCGCCAAGGGCAGCAGCACCATCGGAATCCCGCACACCACCGTCGAAATCCGGCCCTGGAATCGCTCCGGCAGATATTGGGACAGCGCTCGTGCATCGCATTCCAGCACTTCGACGCCACGCATCGATTCACGCAGATGGCCCGCGAGGTCGGGATCGATCTCCACGGACACCAGCCGCTCGGGCGGCAATCCGGCATCGAGGAACGCACGCGAAATCACCCCCGTGCCCGCCCCCAGATCGAGCACCGCGCCATCGCCTTCCGGCCAACCGCAACGGACGACATGATTGCACAGCGTGGCCGAGGACGGGACGACCGACCCCATGCGCAGCGGATGCGCGAGCCAGCGTCGCAGGAACAGCGGCACAGCGTTCAAAGGCGTGCGATCGATGACGGCTCCGGTCATGGGTCCCCCACTACAGCTTCCTGGTCCGCCATAAGCGGCACCAAATGCGAAAGAAAAGTCTCGGCGCAGGCGCGCCATGAATAGGTCTCGGCGTGGCGCCGGCATGCTTCCCGGTCACCCGACAAGGCCCGCAACGCGGCCGCGCGCAAATCGGTATCGACCGCGCCGATTAGGCCGTCGGCCCCGGCGAGCACGTCTTTCGGCCCAGTTACCGGATAAGCCGCGACCGGCGTGCCGCACGCCAGAGCCTCCAAGATCACCAGGCCGAACGTGTCCGTCAGCGACGGGAACACGAACACATCGGCCCCGGCATAGGCGCGGGCCAATGCCTCCCCGTGTTTCGGGCCGGTGAAATGGACGTTCGGATAATCCCGCTGGAATTTCGCCAGCATCGGGCCGCCGCCCACCACGACCTTCGAGCCCGGCAGATCCAGGTCCAGGAACGCGCCGATGTTCTTTTCCACCGCGATTCGCCCGACATGGATGAAAATCGGGCGAGGCAGATCGAAGACCTCCCGCGGTTCGGGCTGGAACAGCGACAGATCGACGCCGCGCGACCAGGGCCGAATGTTGCGGAAACCGCGACCGGTCAACTCGTCCCGCAGCGACGCGGTGGCGACCATCGTGCCGTGCCCGGCGCCGTGGAAGCGGCGCATCCAGGCGTAGATCGGGCGTACCGGAATGCCGGTCCGAGCCTTCACGTATTCGGCGAAGCGGGTGTGAAAGGCGGTGGTGAAGGCGAATCCGGTGCGTTTCGCCCAGCGGCGAGCGGCCAGACCCAAGGGACCTTCGGTGGCGATATGCAGCGCGTCCGGCTTGAAGGCCTCGATCATACGGATCAGGCGCCGGCCGGGCAGCAGCGACAGCGAAATGTCCGGATAGGTCGGGCAGGGGATGGTGCGGAACCGGTTCGGGCCGATCACGTCGACCTCATGACCCATGTCGCGCAGCTCGCCGGCCAACGTGGTCAGCGTGCGGACGACCCCGTTCACCTGGGGCTGCCAGGCGTCCGAGACAATCAGAATCCGGTGCGAAGGGGCTGGCGGCAACATTTCAGCGGCGCCTGCGAAATGAATGGGGGGGATCGTGTCAGGCAGCGGCCGGAACCCTGGTATGGGTCGGTTCGAAGAAGGACAGGCGGTTCAGCGCCGCCCAGTCCACGAGTTCGAACCGCCCGTCGTGATGCTCCACCAGCGCTGTGCAGCTTTCCACCCAGTCGCCATCGTTCATGTACACAACGCCGCTGACTTCGCGTATTTCAGCGTGATGGATATGGCCGCAAACAACACCGTCGAAGCCGCGCCGGCGGGCTTCGTTGGCAAGCGCGCCTTCGAACCGGTCGATCGCCTTCACCGCGCCCTTGACCTGACGCTTTAGCCAGGCGGACAGCGACCAGTAGGGGTAGCCGAACTGGCGCCGCACCGCGTTGAACCAGCGGTTGGTGACCAGCGCGAAGGTGTAGGCGCTGTCGCCGAGGATCGCCAAAAACTTAGCATACCGCACGACGCTGTCGAACGCATCGCCGTGAGTCACCAGCATCCGCTTGCCATCGGCGGTTTCGTGCACCGCCTCGGCCCGCAGTTTGATGCCCGCGATTTCCAGCCCCAGCGGCAGCCACGCCCGGAACATCTCATCGTGATTGCCGGGGATATAGACGACCTCGGTGCCGCCGCGGGCCTTCAACAGAATCTGCCGCAGTACCTCATCGTGGCTGTCGTCCCAGTACCAGGACTTGCGCAGGCGCCACCCGTCGATAATGTCGCCGACCAGGTACAGTTGCTCGCAGCTCGTCTGGCGAAGGAAATCCGCCAGGAACTCACCGCGGCAACCACGTGTGCCCAGATGCGTGTCCGAGATGAAGACGCATCGGTAGTCGTGGCGCGAAGCCAGTTTGTTAAGTGCGTTCATGCGAGGCGCATGCAATAGGGCCGAATCGGCCGGTGCACAGTGAAGGTTGGATGACAGGGCTGTAATGTCGCAACTCTGTCGAAGATCATTGTTGTGTCGGATTTCTGTAATGTGCTTGACACAAAATCCTGCGCAATAGGCGCTTTTCGTTGCCGGGAGACGTCCGATTCGTACCCAAGCCGGGCCCAGTGAATGCTGATCGTGTTCAACCCCACCGCAGGACGCCGCCGCGCGGCCCTTTTGTGGCGGGTGCTCGACGTGCTCGTCGCAAACGGCGTGAGGCTCGATCTGATGGAGACCAATCGCGCCGGCCACGCCGAAGAACTGGCACGCGAAGCTGTTGCCCGCGGCGAACCGTTGGTGGTCGCGGCCGGTGGCGACGGCACCATCGCCGAGGTCGCCAACGGCTTGATGGGCAGCGATACCAGCCTGGGCGTCATCCCCCTCGGAACCGCCAATGTCCTGGCGCACGAGCTGAACTTGCCCTTCGCCCCGCGCGCCGTGGCCGCCGCACTGGCGTTCGGCCGCACACAAGCGATCTGGCCCGGCGTGGTGCGGCAGGGCGAATCCACCCGCTTGTTCGTCCAGATGTTGGGCGCCGGCTTCGATGCCCATGTCGTGCACACGCTGCCCCTAGCGCTGAAGCGGCTGTTGGGTCGGGGTGCCTATGTGTTGTGGACCCTGCGGCAGCTGACCCGATACGACTATGCGCCGATTCCGCTGCGTCTCGACGGGCAGGACATGCAGGCCGCCAGCGTGATCGTCAGCAAGGGCCGGCTCTACGGCGGCCGCTTCCTGTTGGCACCCGACGCAATGCCGCGAGAGCCCGGATTCTCGGTCGTACTGTTCGAACGCGGCGGGCCGGGCATAACGCTGTTGTATGGGGCGGCGTTGCCGCTGCACCGGCTCGGCCGCGCGCCGGGCGTCCGGCAGGTGCACGCCCATCGGGTGGAGTTCATGGGCAACAACCCGGTGCCGTTGCAGACCGACGGCGATCGGGCGGGCTTTACGCCCGCCGTCGTGACCAACGCTCAGGGTGCGATCCGGATCGTGGTGGGATGAGTCCGGCCTGAAAAAATATTTTACTTTCGCCCGAAAAATTAACCTTTCGTTAATACTCTATCCCGATACTCCCCGCTTAGCGAGGTGCCGACCGGCACCATCGGCTGCAAGCAAGGAGTTTCATTCAATGATCTTCAAACGCCTGATCCAAACACTCGCCCTCATGCTTGGGTATGTGGCGACGCCCCTGGCACACGGGGCCCTGGCAGCGGAATATACGTTGCGGTTCGCCTCGATCAATCTCGCCGGCACCGCCGCGTACGATCAAGTTCTGATGCCTTTCGCCCACGATGTAGAGCAGGAATCCGGTCAGCGGATCGAAATCGCGCTGAAACCCATGGGCGGTTACGGCAAACCCGCGGAGCTGTTCAACATGACCGAGCGAGGCGACATCGAAATCGCGGCGACCGTGCAGGGGTATAATCCCGGGCGGTTCCCACGTTCCTCGGTGATGGAACTGCCGTTCATGTTCGATACCGCGGTGCATGGCACCCAGGCGATGTGGAAACTGTTCCAGGAAGGGCAGATCAGTGCCGACTACGCATCGGTGAAGGTGCTCGCTCTGTACACGCTGCCACCTTATGGCATCTTCACCAACGGTAAACCGATCGCCGAATTGCGCGATTTGCGCGGCCTGCGGGTGCGCACACCCAGCCCGACCGTCGGTCTCGCGATGGCACGTCTGGGCGCGATCCCGGTCGGTATCCCCACCGACATGATCGGCGACATGCTGGAAAGCCGCACGATCAACGCCATTACCTATGGTTGGGATTCACTGCTCACTGGCAAAGGCGCGGGCTCAAAGAAATTGGTCGAACAGGTGAACGTGCTGGTCGATGCCAACTTCGCCGCGCCAGCTCTGATGATCGTGATGAACCGCGCGAAATGGGACGCGCTGCCGCCCGACCTGCAGGCCATCATCGACAAACACAGCGCCGGACTGGTCGCTGGCAACGCCAAACTGCGTGACGAAGCCGACGCCGCGGCACGCCAGAAGCTGCGGGCCGATCCGCATTACACCTACCGCGATCTCACCGCGCAGCAGCGGGCGGAAATGGCGACGATCATCGAACCCGCGGTCGGCGATTGGAAGGCGGCGATGGCCAAGCAGGGGATCGATGGGGAGGCTTTGTATAACAAAGCCCGTTCCTTCGCGCAGCAATTCAGCACCGCCGCCCGTTAAGACACGATCGCGCAGGAGGCGAATCATGAACCTTGCCATCCATAAAGCGGGTATTCGTACCCGCCTGTTCCTTGCGTTCGGGGCGATCGCGGGCTTCACGGTCGCCGCCAGCGCGACGGCCTGGCTGTTGCTGGCCGGGATTGGAGATACCTTGCGGACCATCACCCGCCAGGATGTTCCACAGGCGCTCGTCGGCCTGGAACTCGCCGGCCAGGCGCAGGCGCTGGCTGCCCTCGCGCCCAACCTGCTCGTGGCAACCAGCGCGGAGCAGCGTCAAAACCGGGTCGCTGAACTGGCGGCGGCGCAAAAGAACGTCGCGGGTCTGTTGTCGGCATTGGCAAGCACCGGAAGCGGGCGCAAGGCGGCGGGCGATTTGAATGGCTTGGTAGCGAAACTGAACGCCGAAATGACTCGACTCGACGGCGTCGTCGGCAAGCGGCTCGACATCGCCGCGCGCCGCGATGCAGGTGCGGCGATCGTTGAGCACACGCATAACGCCTTGACCGAGCTGCTGCGTCCCGCCTGGGAAAAGGTAAGGTCGGATATCGAGATGGCGTCGATGAATGTCGGGACCGATCAGGCAACGACCGTGACCATGCTGTTGGAATTGACGGCCCAACAGGTGCCGCTGTCGCAGGCCCTCGCGGATTTGTCGGCCGACGGCAACCTTGCCGCCGGCCTGCTCGTCAGAGCAAATTTCGCACCGACCGCGGAGGCGGTTCGGTCATTGCGTCAGGAATTCACCGATCTTAGCACGCGGATGGCGGAACGAATCGACGTCGCCGAGAACATCCGGTCCACCGCTGAGTTGCGCGCCGCCGTCGACGCGATGATCGCCCTCGGTAGTCAAGCAAACAATCCGTTCGCGTTGCGCGAAGCAGATCTGCAGGCGGTGGCCGAGGGTCGACAGGTGTTGACCGACACCCGAGTCGCTGCCAGCGACCTGTCGGCTTATGTCGCACACGAAGTGAACGGGGCCAGGAACATGATCGATGCCTCGACGGCGTCGTCGGAACGCCAGATCGGCACCGGGGAAACCGCCATGGTCGGGTTGACGATCGTCAGCATCGTGGTCGCGGCGCTTGTAGGGTGGCTCTATATCGGCCGCAATCTCGTCGCGCGTATCGTGGCGCTGAACGCGGTTATGGGGCGGCTGTCGGACGGCGATCTGACGGTCTCCGTCCCGTCCGCTATCCAATCCGACGAAATCGGCCATATGGCGGAAACGGTCGCGGTATTCCGGGACAACATGGTCCGAGCGGAGCAGCTGACGGCGGAACGGGCGGCGGAGCAGGAGGTGCGGGAGAAACGGGCCCTCCGGCTCGGCGATTTGACGTTGGGGTTCGAGGGCCGGATCGGCGGGCTTGTCGGCCTGGTGGCCTCTGCCGCCAGCCAATTGCAGACCACCGCGCAATCGATGACCGGTACGGCGGGCGAAACGACGCAGCAGGCGGCCAATGTTGCGTCGGCAGCCGAGGAAGCCAGCGCTAACGTGCAGACCGTCGCCAGCGCGGCCGAAGAGCTGGCGGCGTCGATCGGTGAGATTGCCCGGCAGGTGGCGCAATCCGCCAAGGTCGCCGGCAAGGCGGTGGAGGATTCGAAGCACACCGATACCGTGGTGCGCGCGCTGGCGGAAGGCGCGCAGAAAATCGGCGAGGTTGTCGGGCTGATCAGCAACATCGCTGGCCAGACCAATCTGCTGGCGCTGAACGCCACGATCGAGGCGGCCCGCGCGGGCGATGCCGGCAAGGGTTTCGCGGTTGTGGCCAGCGAGGTGAAAAGTCTGGCGACCCAAACGGCCAAAGCGACCGAGGACATCGGACGCCAGATCGCCCAGATCCAATCCTCGACGCAGGAGGCGGTGGCGTCGATCCAGGGTATCGGGATGACGATCGGCGAAGTCAGCGAGATCGCCGCCGCCATCGCCGCGGCTGTGGAGGAACAAGGCGCGGCGACGCGGGAAATCGCCCGCAACGTCCAGCAGGCCTCGGCGGGAACTCTGTCCGTCACCACGAATATCGCCGGCGTGGGGCAAGGAGCCGACAATACGCGCAGCGCGGCGAATGAAGTTCTGGGGGCCGCCGGCGTGTTGACCCGGCAGGCGGAGGAGTTGAACGGCGCGGTGACGCAGTTTGTGCGGGACGTGAAGACGGCGTAACGGCTACGGATCGACCGCCAGGAATCGGCGCGGCCGTTCGCCTTCGTGTTGGAATGCGGTGGCGCGCGCCAGCAGTTCCCGGTCGGAGTCGGACAGGCGGCCGGATTCCCGCAGGTGGTCGGTCCAGCTTTCCATCGACCAGAGCTCCACCCAGCCTTCGGGGTGGGCCACGTCCTCATACAACTGCCAGAACTGCGCCCCGGTGCGTCCGCGCAGCAGGCGCAGTTCCCGCATGATCGCCATGAAGGCGTCGCGCTCTCCGGGGTGGACCCGGTAATACGCGGTTTCCATCACCCTGCCGGCGGCGTTGCGCAGCACTGGCACCAGTTCGGCTGCGGCCGCTTCGGGGGTCAGCATGTCGGCGGCAACGGCGGCGGGGGCGATGGGCGCGGGCGGTTCGATCCCGAAGCCCAACGCCACGACGGCCAACCCCACGCCGGTTCCAGCGGCGATCGCCAACGTGACGGCCATCCCGATATGCCCCGCAAGCCAACCCCAACCGAAGGACCCGATGACCAACGCACCGTTCTGCGCGAGCTGATAGATCGACAAGGACCGCGCCCGCACCCAAGGCGGGCAGGCGAGTTGCGCGGCGGCCTGCATGGTCGCGTAGGCGGCCGTCCAGCCGATCCCGAACAACAGCATCCCGAAGGCCGCGACGGCCCAGTGATGCGCGAAGGACAGCAACGCCATCCCGGCGCAGGAGGACAAGGAGCAGACCAGCACCGTGCGCCCTCGGCTGAACCGCTTGCGCGCCAATGGCAGCAACATGCCGGAGGCGACGCCGCCGATGCCCATCATCCCGAGGAGCACGCCGTACATCCCGGCGCCCAACCCCAGTTCCTGCCGCACGAACAACGGCAGCAACCCCCAGGGCGCCGCACAGGGCAGCGAGTAAGCGATCGTCCGCATCATCGCCGCTCGTATGGCCGGGGTATTGCGGACGAACCGCACCCCGGCGCGCATCGCCGACAGGAAATGCTCCCGTGGCAATCCCGTAAAATGGCGGCTGTCGCGCCGCCACAGCACCAGCGCCCCGATGACCGCGGTGATCGACACCGCATACAGACTGAACGCGAGGCTGGTGCCGCCCAGAAGGATCAGGAACCCGGCCAACGCCGGGCCGACCGCTCGGGTGAGGTTGTAGCCGATGCCGTTCAGGGCGATGGCCTGCACCAGATCCTCGCGCGGCACGAGTTCGGGGACCACCGCGCTCCAGGCCGGGGCGGTCAGGGCGGTGCCGATGCCAATGGCGAAGGTCAGGAACAGCAGCCAACCCGCGGTCATGGCGCCGGCCAGAGTCAGGATCGCCAAAAGGGCGGCGGCGAGGCAGGTCCAGACCTGCGTGCCGATCAGGAACATCCGCCGGTCCACGATATCGGCCAAAGCGCCGCCGGGCAGCGCCAGGAGGAAGACCGGGGTGATCGTCGCCGCCTGCACCATCGACACGATCAAAGGGTCGGGCGCCAGCGAGGTCATCAGCCAGCCGGCGCCGGTGTTCTGCAGCCACGTGCCCAGCCACGCCACCACGCTGGCAAGCCAGATGGAGCGGAACACGGCATTGCGGAGCGGGACCAGGGCGGCGGGGAGGCTCATGCACTTGGATATACGGGCGAAGTGCGGCGATTTCATGTGAAATGCCCGCCATGCCACGGATTCGTTGACACGATTTGTCCGAACGCGCTGAATCCCGGCGCTGGAAAGGAGCGGACAATGCCCCCCGATGGGACGAATACCGGATTGTACGAACGCGATTTCTACGCCTGGACGATGCAACAGGCGGAGGCGATCCGCGCCGCGCGGGCGGCACGCTTGGCCAATTCGGACGATTTGGACTGGGATAATCTGGCCGAGGAGATCGAAGCGTTGGGACGCAACAATCGCCGCGAACTCCTGAGCAGGATGACGACCGTCATCGAACATTTGCTGAAACTGGAACATAGTCCGTCGGCGGAGCCCCGGGCGGGTTGGGTTGAGACCGTCGCTCGGTCCAGGATCGAAATCGCGCTGCTCCTGGATGACAGCCCCTCGCTTAGGACCGCGATACCGGAGCTTCTGCCGCGGGCGAGCGTCTCCGCGCTGCGTATCGTTTCGGGCGCTTTCGAATCCTACGGCGAGACGGGGGCCGTGGGTGTCGTTCGGCGGCGGGAAACGATCTACACCGCCGACCAAATCCTGGATGACTGGTGGCCGGAGACCGCATCGTGAAAGTCTTTTGGAACCCTATCCAACTGCGGCACGCCCCGTCCTTCTTCCTGACGCGCGGCAATGTGCGCCCGAACTTCGAAATCCCGGTCCGAGCGGAGGCGTTGCTGGAAGCGTGCCAGGGGATGGGCCTGAGCGTGACCGCTCCGCCGCCGCTGGATATCGCCGCGCTGCTGGCGGTGCATGAGCCGGAGTATCTGGCGTTCCTGCGCGACGGTTACGCCGCCTGGGCGGAATTGCCCGGCGCGGGGCCGGAGATCGTGGCGAATCACCACCCCTCGCCGGAGATGATGGCCAACGGCGCCCGTCCGCCGGCAGGGATCGCCGGTCGGGCCGGCTGGTTCGCCGTGGATGCCGCCTGCCCGATTGGGCCGCACACCTGGGAAGCGGCCTTCCATGCCGCCGCCGGAGCCGCGGCCGCCGCCGACGAAGCCTCCCGTGGCGCGACCGCCTACGCGCTGGCTCGCCCGCCCGGACATCATGCCTACCGCACGCGGGCCGGCGGTCATTGCTATGTGAACAACGCGGCGGTTGCGGCGGAGCGGCTGCGCGCCAAGGGCGCCGAGCGGGTGGCGATCCTGGATATCGACAGCCACCACGGCAATGGCACGCAGAGCATCTTCTGGAACAGACCGGACGTGCTGTTCGTCTCGATCCACGGCGATCCGAACCAGTATTACCCTTGGTTCACGGGGCATGCGACCGAACGCGGCGGTGGTGACGGGGCCGGCTGCAATCTCAATCTGCCTCTGGCGATCGGTACGGGCGACACCGGCTGGGTGGACGCCGTGGAAACCGGCGTCGCCGCTGCTCGGGCGTTCGGGGCGGAGGCTTTGGTGATCAGCTTGGGCTTCGATGCTTCGGTGGACGAACCCCTGAACGCCCTGTCCGTCACCGCCGACGGCTTCGCGCGCGCCGGGGCTGCAATCGGGGCGCTTGGATTGCCGGCCGCGATCGTGCAAGAGGGCGGTTACAACGTGGATGTCATCGGCGGACTGCTGACGCGGTTCCTGGATGGCTTCGGCAGATGAAACAGCAACCGGGGCGAGTCCCGGCAACATAAGGGACAGAGTACCATGAACCTGACATCCGGACTGATCGGCGCGGAAGTGACCGGCCCCATCGGTTGGCTGATTTTCGACAACCAATCCAAGCTGAACGCTCTCTCGCCCGGCATGTACGAGGACGGGCTGGAGGTGATTAACGCCTTCGCCGCCGACCCGGCCATCAAGGTCGTCGTGATGCGCGGCGCCGGCCGGCGGGCGTTCATCTCCGGCGCCGACATCAGCAGCTTCAACAAGCACCGCTCCACCCCGGAAGCCGCCAAGCTGGCGCGCGAGGCTCCCGGCAAGCTGCGGCACGCGCTGATCCATCTGGAAAAGCCGCTGATCGCGATGATCTACGGCTACTGCCTGGGCGGCGGCATGGGCATGGCGCTGAACGCCGACATGCGCTTTGCGTCGTCGGACTCGCAGTTCGGCATCCCGGCCGCGCACCGCGGCGTGGCGTATGCGCCCGAGGGTCTGAAGCAGCTCGTCGATGTCGTCGGCCCGAGCGCGGCGAAGGACATGATGTTCTCGGCTCGGCGGTTGAAATCGGATGAGGCGCTGCGCATCGGCCTGATCAACCGCGTGGTCGATGCCGAGGAACTGGAGAAAGAGACCATCGCCTACTGCGAAGTCCTAGCCAACAACGCGCCGCTGTCGATGCGCGCGTCCAAGTACTTCATCAACCAGCTGGGTCTGGAGCGCGCCGAACGCGACTACGTCCGCATGGATCACATGCAGCGCGAGGCCGAAGCCAGCGAGGACTTCAAGGAAGCCACCCGGTCGTTCATGGAGAAGCGCCGGCCGGTGTTCGTGGGGCGGTAAACCAACCGCTCCGCAAAATCGACTGCCAGCGGCGGGGTGCCACGGTTTAGGCCCCCGTCCTGCTTTCCGCGATCCGAACCAGCAGGGACGCACCGATCGGGGTGACAGCGTCGTTGAAATCGTAGCGCGGATTGTGCAGCGCCGGCCCGTCTCCCTGCCCAAGGAACAAGAACGCCCCCGGCACCACCGCGAGCATCTCGGCGAAATCCTCGCTGCCGCTGACGGGTTGATCGACGATATGCGCGAGTTCCGAACCGACCAAAACCCGGGCGATGGCGATCGCCGCCTGCGATTCAACTTCGCCATTCACCACGGCGGGAAACCGCGGGGTCACAACCGCCTCCGCCGTTACGCCGAACGCGACCGCGACCGACTGGGCGATGGTCGCCAGACGTGAGGTCACCAGCGCGCGGGTCGCGGCGTCGAACGTCCGGATCGTCCCGCCCAGAAACGCCGTATCGGGGATCACGTTGTAAGCGGTGCCCGCCTGAAGCATGGTGACCGACACAACCGCCGTCCGCGACGGTTCGACGTTCCGGCTGACAATCGTTTGCAGCGTTTGCGCGATCGCCGCCGCGGCCATGACGGGATCGGCGGATTGATGCGGCATCGCGCCATGCGCGCCGATGCCCGTAATACGAATATCGAACTGATCGCTCGCCGCCAGCGCGACCCCCGGTTTGACCGTGATCTCACCCAGGCGCGCACCGGGCCAGTTGTGCAGACCATAGATCTCGTCGCAGGGAAACCGCTCGAACAATCCGTCGGCGATCATGGCTCGGGCGCC
>Ga0214182_1000483_pt1 | contig 15288 bp, 12 predicted proteins | sample TroBogEpilimnion_8_FD_153020 | JGI IMG/M metagenome (GOLD analysis project Ga0214182, IMG submission 153020) | Freshwater microbial communities from Trout Bog Lake, WI - 14NOV2007 epilimnion | ecosystem: Environmental > Aquatic > Freshwater > Lake > Epilimnion/Euphotic zone | place: Trout Bog... | reverse complement strand
GCGTATTGACCCAACCGATCGGCGATCAAGTCCTCGATAGCAGGGAATACAACCTCCGCGTCTTCTATGACGGGAACCGCCAATAGTTTTTCGTCGTCTGCTCTGCCATCGAATAGCGCGCCCGAGACGAATTCGAAACCGAGACGCGGAATAGCCGGATGGTGGTAGCCGCCCAGAAATTGCCCTGGCCCCGAATCCTTTCGAAAACCCTCGGCAAGGAGGAAGTGCTCGAAACCGATATCGGCCACCAAATCGAAGTCGCCGGACAACACCGCGCCCTGGGTGTAAAATGAGACCGCCGCACCGCCGACGATGACGACACGATTGCCCGTTGCGGCGAAATAGTTGCTCGATGCCTTCGCGAGCAACTCGAGTGCGGTCCAAAAATCCGGTGGTAGGGATGACACGGCAGCGGCCTCCAAGCGCTTGAAGCATTCTCGGAGCCTTCCTAACACAGAGGGAGTATTGGCCATTTTGCCGCGATGGCTCGGGCGGTAGGATTCGAACCTACGACCAATCGGTTAACAGCCGATTGCTCTACCGCTGAGCTACGCCCGAACATGCTCGCGAGGCGCACTCTCTAGTGGCGTCACGCACGCGGGTCAACAGGCGTTCTGCATCTTCTCATTGTCATGGGCTTCTGCTATCCACCCCTCCGCGCGGCCGTCTGGCGGAATGGTAGACGCAAGCGACTCAAAATCGCTCGCTCGAAAGGGCATCCCGGTTCGAGTCCGGGGACGGCCACCAGTTTAAGCGTTCCCGAGGGCCAAGCCCTCCAGCGCCGCCGGCGCTTTGATGGCGATCTCGGTCGCCGAGGGCACGTCGATATACCCCTCCGACCGCAATTTCGTGATCGTGCGGCTGACGGTTTCGATCGTCAGGCCCAGGTAATCGGCGATATCGCCGCGCGACATCGGCAGCACGAACCGTCCGCGCGGGCTTTGGCACATCACCCCCTGCCGGCTTTGCAGCATCAGGAAGGACGCCAGCCGTTCGCGCGCCGTCTTGCGCCCGAGCAGCAGCATCTGATCCTGTGCCGCGACGAGTTCGGTGGACGCGATTTCCAGCAGGCGCTTTTCCATCGCGGGGTAATCGTCCAGCAGCGTGTGCAGACGCGCCCGGGAAAACCGGCAATAGCGGACGGTGTCGATCGCCTCCGCGCTGAAGGCATAGGTGGAGGAGACGGCGAGCCCCAGGAAATGCCCCACGCCCGCGAAGCCGGTAATCTGCCGCCGCCCGTCCGGCAGCAGCTTGTACATCCGCACGGTGCCGGCGGAGATGTTGACGAAATGGCTGGCGGGGTCGCCTTCCTGGATCAAGGTCGTGCCGGGTTGCGCCGTGGTCACGACGGCGATGGCCGCGAGCCGGGCGATATCGGAATCGGGCACAGCGTTGCACACACTGTGCGAGCGCGCGTCGCAGTTGATGCAGCTGTTGGCCGCACCGTGCGGGTCCAAAACCACCGGTCGGGTGGAGGGCGCGTACATTGTGTTCCCTTTCTCTCTGACTCCCCCAGCGGTCTTAGGGCGGCGCTTGGTATTTTTATATTCGCGCCCGCTGGTTCATCGAATCTGGATCGGTTCGGTCGCGGGGACATTGATCTGGATCAAGGCACGCACCCGAGAAGGCCCGCAGGAAGCACATACTAGCTGGGCCACCACCGCATGTCGAACGTCGTCATCGAACCACTCACCCCCGATCTGATCCGTTCGGCCTTCCCGTTGATACGGGAGGCTTTGCCCAACCTCGACCTTCCCGGCTGGCTCCGGTTCGTCCGTCAGACAAACGCCGCCCGCCGCACCGGGCGCGCCGGCGTCATGGTCGCTCGTCGGGCCGGGCGCCCTTACCCCTGTGGGCTGTTCTGCTACCGCGTCGATCAGGATGTCGCGCGGGGACGGGTGCTTATTGCCGAGCATTTCGTCGCGATCGACCTGCTGGAACCAGCCGTCGTGCTCGCGGCCCTGGTCGGGGAACTGGATTTGCTCGGCGCCCGCCTTGGATGCAACGCGGTGCGCAGTCTGGTGCACGGCACCGCGGCCGAAATATCGGGCGGTTTGGCAAAGGCCGGGCACACGGAAGCCGGAACCCTGCTGTTTAAACCGCTGATGGCTTGAACCGGACAGGTGTGCACCCCCACATCCCTGTTATCGTCCGGCAGGGGTATCGATGACCGAAAAGCACACCCGACATCGCCACCTTCCGGTTCTCGCCGGCCGGATCGCGCGTAGACGAGCGCCACGGAAGCCGCCAGGCAAAGGGTGGCTGGCGATGTTGGGGCCGGGACTGATTACCGGCGCGTCGGACGACGATCCCTCGGGCATCGCGACGTACTCGCAGGCCGGGGCGCAGTTCGGCTTCAGCATGTGCTGGGTGATGCTGTTCACCTTCCCGCTGATGGCCGCGATCCAGGAAATCAGCGCGCGCATCGGGCGGGTCACTGGCCAGGGCATCGCCGGCAACATCCGCGCGCATTATCCGGCATGGCTGCTGCGGGGGATCGTCGGGCTGCTGCTGGTCGCCAATATTATCAATCTCGGCGCCGATCTCGGGGCGATGGCCGATGCGCTGGCGCTGCTGATCCATGGACCGGTGCACTTGTATGTCGTCGGGTTCGCCGTGGCGTGCGTGCTGCTGGAGGTGTTCTCCCGCTACGAAAACTACGTGACCGTGCTGAAATGGAGTTGCCTGTTCCTGTTCGCCTATGTCGGCACGGCGCTGGCGGTGGATGTGCCATGGAGCACGGTGGCGCTGCGGACGTTCGTGCCGACTTTCTCCCTACAGACGGATTACGTCGTCACCATCGTTGCCGTGCTGGGCACCACCATCACGCCCTATTGCTTCTTCTGGCAGTCGTCGCAGGAGGCGGAGGATGAGCGGATCGACCCGCTCGCCCATACCCTGATCGAAGCGCCGGAGGAGGCGAAGACCCAGATCGGGCGGATGCGGATCGATACCTATGTCGGCATGGGGTACTCCAACCTGATCAGCCTGTTCATCATCATCACCACGGCGGCGACGCTGAACGCGCACGGGATCACCGATATCCAGACCTCGGCCCAGGCGGCGGAGGCGCTGCGGCCGATCGCGGGACTGTTCACCTTCGCCCTGTTCGCGGCGGGGATCATCGGCATCGGCATGTTGGCGGTGCCTGTGCTGGCCGGGTCCTGCGCCTATGCGCTGGGGGAGGCTTTGGGTTGGACCACGGGCCTGTCCCGTCTGCCGCTGGACGCGAGGGCGTTCTACGGCACAATCGCGGTGTCCACGCTGATCGGGATCGCGATCAATTTCGTCGGCATCGATCCTATCAAGGCCCTGTTTTGGGCGGCGGTGCTGAACGGGGTGGTGTCGGTACCGTTGATGATTGTCATGATGATCATGGGCATGAACCCCGCCGTGATGGGGCGCTTCGTGCTGCCTCGGCCGTTATGGGCGATGGGGTGGTTGTGCACCGGCACGATGGCGGTAGCGGTGGGGATCATGTTCTGGGCGTGGTGAAACGATCGTTCCGGCGCCAGCCGCAACCGGCCCCAAACCCGCATGGGGCGCCGATCCGTAACCCGATTTCGCGGCGCTTCGGGCCGATCGCGGATTTTCCTTGTCGCGGAGGTTGGATGGGGTTATAGAACATATAGTGAACAATATGAACTCTCATCCAACCTGGGAAGGAGCGCCCCATGAACGCCATATCCACCAACCCGATCCGTCATACGACCGTGGCCAACGGGGCGTGCCTCGCGGTTGAGGCATTGGAATTCGCGCTACGCGATGCCTGCGAAAAGGCGAGCGGCGCTACCGCGTCCATACAGGTCGCACTGGCATACTATCGGTCGGTTATCGCGCTGGCCGCTGCGCTACGGGTCGCGCGGTCGGATGCCGGGCTTCCGATTGCGTTGGCGGCCGATCCGATCGAAGCGATGGAATGTGTTCTGGTCTCGGCGACGCGGATGCTGCGGACTCCCGGGCTGGCGTCGGAGGAGTGCTTGCGGCTTTACCGTGTTGTCTCAGCGCTTGCGCGGGCACTGCATCGGGCGCGGGCTGGCACACCGGTGCGTGCGGCAAAAGATCGACGGCAAGACCCCATACGCCGTGAGGAGCCGGCCGAACCGCCGGCCGTGGCGGCGGCGGAGGAGCCGCCGGCGGAAGCCGTTCCAAGCGATGCGGCCGTGCGGCGGGCATGGCCGGCGATCCTTGGGATCGACGAGACGGACGATACCGGCGGCCGGCCGGATATCGGGCAATGGATGATGGACCGGGCCGCGGGGGGAGGGGCGTCAGCGGTTTGGCGGGAAACACCCCATACGCCGTGAGCGCCGGGCCTCAATCCTGGAAGGGATCCCGCACCATGATCGTGTCGTCCCGTTCGGGACTAGTGGACACCAGCGTCACCGGGGCTTCCGTCAGTTCCTCGATCCGGCGGACGTATTTCACCGCCTGCGCCGGCAGATCGGCCCAGGATTTGGCACCACGGGAGGAGCCGGACCAGCCTTCCATCGTCTCATAGATCGGTTCCGCCGCCGCCTGAGCGCCCGGTGCCGCTGGAAGATGCGACACCAACTCGCCCCGAATGCGATAGCCGGTGCAGATTTTCAGTTCGGACAGCCCGTCCAGGACGTCCAGCTTGGTCAGCGCCAGCCCCTGGATGCCGCCGACCTTCACGGCTTGGCGCACCATCGCGGCGTCGAACCAGCCGCAGCGGCGCGGCCGGCCGGTGACGGTGCCGAACTCGTGCCCGCGTGCGCCCAGGCCTTTGCCGATGTCGTCGTGCAGTTCGGTGGGGAAGGGGCCCGAGCCGACGCGTGTGGTGTAGGCTTTGGCGATGCCGAGCACGAACCCGACGGCCTGGGGGCCGATGCCGGCGCCCGAGGCCGCGGTCGCCGCGACCGTATTGGACGACGTCACATAGGGGTAGGTGCCGTGGTCGACATCGAGCATGACCGCCTGCGCGCCCTCGAACAGGATGCGCTTGCCGGCTTTGCGCAGGCCGTCCAGCCGTTCCCACACCGGTTCGGCGTATTGCAGGATCGACGGGGCCAGCTCCAGCAGGCGGGCCAGAACGGCGGCTTTCTCGAACACCGGCGCGCCGAGGCTTGCCAGCAGCGTGTTGTGATGGCGCAGCAGCTCGTCCAGCTTGGCGTCGAGCGTTTCCGGTTCGGCCAGATCGGCGACGCGGATGGCGCGGCGGGCGACCTTGTCCTCGTACGCGGGGCCGATGCCGCGGCCGGTCGTGCCGATCTTGCGGTCGCCCCGGGCTTCCTCGCGCGCTCTGTCCAACGCGCCGTGCATCGGCAGGATCAGGACGGCGTTGTCGGCGATTCGCAGCGTGTCGGCGGAGACCTTCAACCCCTGCGCCTGGACACGGGCGATTTCGGCCAGCAGCGCCTCCGGGTCGATCACCACGCCGTTGCCGATGACGCCGAGCTTGCCGCGGACAAGGCCGGACGGCAGGAGTGAGAGCTTGTAGGTCTCATTCCCGACCACCAGCGTATGCCCGGCATTGTGTCCGCCCTGGTACCGCACAACGACGTCCGCGCGACTGGCGAGCCAATCGACGACCTTCCCCTTGCCCTCGTCGCCCCACTGGGCGCCGATCACGGCGACATTGGTCATTGTACTTAGTCCTTGGCGGTAAGAGGGACGGCGGCGTCGCCGACCAGAAGATGGGTGCAGCCCAGGCGCAGGGCCTCGGCCGGTTCGTCGGACGCGGCGGAAAGGGCCGCGACGGTCGCGAAACCTTGCGCGCGCAGGGCGGCGCCGTCCATCCCGAACGGCACGTAGGCGCGCGGACGGGCTTCGCGTTTCGGGGCGGCGCGCAGCACGGCGTCGGGGAACAGGGTCAGGCCGGTCGCGGGTTCGGCATCGCCGCAGGTGTAACGCCCGCCGCGCCCGAGTTCCTCGTGCCGGCCGGGGGCGTAAATGGTGACCGAAACGCCGGTCTCGTAGCGGAAGCCGCGGAACTCCACGGGGTCGATGGTTAGCCGCAGGTCAGGGGACCGGGCTCGGATCGCGGCGACCACTGCGGCCACGCGCGCGGCCAACACGCCGGCGCCATTGGGAAGACGGGCGGCGCGCAGAGCCTCCAACGCGCGATCAGCCGGACCAGCGGCGAGCAGCAGATCGGTCAGCACCGGCGTCAGCGGGCCGGCATGCCGCGTGACGGCGGCGGCATCCTTGCGGTCCAACGCGCGGGAGACGGAGGTTCGGCTGGCGGCGGACAATCCGGCTTCCTCGAGCAGCAACGGCACCAGCATCGGCAGCGTCAGGTCGAAGCTGACCCGGGTCAGCCCGACGGAGGCCAGGGCCTCGGCCGCGACGAGCACGATTTCCGCGTCGGCCTCCGGGCTGTCCTGGCCAATGAGTTCGATGCCAGCCTGGGCAATCTGGCGGTCGGGTGCGATCTCGGTCCCGCGCACGCGCAGGCACTGGCCGGCGTAAGAAAGCCGCAGCGGCCGGGGCGCCTGCGCCAGACGGGTCGTCGCGATGCGGGCAACCTGCGGGGTGGTGTCGGCGCGTAGCCCCATCATCCGGTGGCTGTCGGGGTCCATGATGCGGAACGTCTGGTCGGCGGTCGCGGCACCGTTGCCGGCGAGGAGGGAATCCTCGAACTCCAGCAGCGGCGGCTGGACGCGCTGGTAGCCATGGCTGGCGAAGATATCCATGAGCGATTCCACCGCCGATGCCTCGGTCTCGGCATCGGGGGGCAACAGGTCGCGCAGTCCGGCCGGCAGGAGGGCCAGGTTGGGTGGCAGGTCATCGGTCATGGCGTGGCGTCAGCTATCAGCATTCGGGCGGGGGGGGAACACCTGTTCGCGCGCGATATTGACAATCCTTCCCGGGGCCAGCCATGCAACGGCGCGACTGGCAGAGTGGAGACCGCAGCCATTTCCTACGTCCTCACAAGCGAACCGCCCGTCTTTCATCTGGAGCCGTTGGGTCTGATGGCCAATCAGATGATCGAATACATGGCGGCCTTGAAGTTCGTCAGTCTGGTGCCGGGCTGCCGGATTTCGAACGTGCATCTGCCGCGATGGGGCATCGAACACCCGGCCATCGAGTCACCGGGGCCGGTCGCGGTGGCGCGGGATGAACAGCATCTCGACATTCCTCGCCTGTCCGCGGCGATGCGCGCCGGGGAGATCAGGCGGGTCGAATGGGCCGGCTACGGTCAGCGGCTGGAGAATTTTCTGCCGCGCGAAGCCTATCGGGACGTGTTCGTCGCTCCGCCGGGTTTGAAGGTGGGCTGTGGCCCCGAGTATCTGGTCTGTCACATACGGGCGGGGGAAATCCTGGACGACACCTCGCCCGATTATCCGCTGACCCCCGCCGAGTTCTACGCCGATCTGGTCGCGGAAACCGGCCTGAAGCCGGTGTTCATGGGGCAAACCGCCCCGAACGCTTACACCGACCGGATCCGGGACCGGTTTCCGAACGCCTTGTTCCTGGATACGCAGGATATCGTCGCGGATTTCGAGACCATTCGTCGTTCGAAAAACGTGGTCGTTGGGATCGGGACCTATGCTTGGCTCGCGGCTTGGCTGTCGACCGAGGCGGAGACCATCTTCATGGCTGTCAACGGGCTCGTGAACCCGATGCAGCGGCCCATCGTCGATCTGGTGCCGTACGGCGACTCCCGCTACCGGTTTTACCTTTTCCCGATCAATTACGCTGTTAACCTCGACCGTATCGAGGCGGTGCACCGCTCCATCGCGCCCTATTGGCGCTACGTGACCCATGACGCGCTGCGGGCCCAAGTCCAAAACGCGCCCCGCTTCGAACGGTCGCTGGACGCGCACCTCGCGGTGTTCGATGAGGCCCATTATTTGGCCGCGTACGGCGACATCGAATATGCGGTGAAGGCCGGTTGGATGCCCTCCGGCCGGCATCACTACGCCCTGTTCGGATTTCGGGAGCGGCGGTTTCCGTTCCCGTTGGATAAGCACTGGTACGCGGCGGCGTATCCCATGGCGGGGTTCGAGGTCTCGCAGGGCGATTACACGGATTTCGCGCATCATTATCTGGCGGTGGGGAAAGCGCGGGGGTATCGGCCGTTGCCGCCGTCGTAGAACCGCTTCGGGCTGGCCTTTCCGACCGGTTTCGTATAGATACGTCCACGTCTTTAGTGACAGGAAACGGACCATAACCATGACCACGCGCCGATCGTTCCTGCAATACGCCGCGACCGGACTGGGCGCGGCAGCAATCACGTCGGCATTGCCCGCGTTCGCCGCCAATTCGCCCCCGTTGATCGACCAGATGAAGGCGATTTGCGCGCGGCTGTCGAAAGGCGGATGGCGCGACATGCTGAAGGCCGTGACCGGCGGTGCTTTGGATATCGGGGCGCCGGATCTGAAGGCCGAACTGTCGAAACCGTTGGAAAAGATCGATCGCGAATTTCCGGGTTTCGGCGATTTCAGCATCGCCGGCAGGCGCGCCATCGAACCCGGTCGGCCGGACGCCAGCCTGCTGTACCATGCGATGGCAGCGCCGTCGGTTGTCGTCGGCGTCGGCGGCAAGGAACTGACGGTTTTTCCGACCCTGGCCGAGCTGGATACGGTCGAGAATTTCATTTTCAGCGCGGCCAATGCAACCATTGCCAGCCTGCACGAACGCTTCCATGGCAAGACGTTGGGGTTGGCGGTCTTCGCGGTCCACTACCGCAACGCCCCAGGTTCCGTACACGGCACCCACGCCGAGCTCTGTTTCGCGCGCGCGGGTATTGCTCGCTTGGGCACGGCGGAGGCGTTGTACGACGCCAAACAGCGCAATTTCACGCCGCTGTATGCCGCGAAGCCGTTCGATTTTCGTGTCGTGCCGCAGCGTTACGTGCCTTACATCGCGGTCAAGCTGCACGGCGGGGAGTCGCATATCGGCCCGCAGGACAAACTGCGGGGAGACGAGAAACTGAATTTCTGGGCGCCCGTGCATAAGCTGTTCAGCGGCGGGGAGTGTCTTCAAGGGCTCGATCTGGACGTCCGGCTCGATCGCGGGTTGCGCAACGACGAATTGGCGATGTTCCGCCGTTTCCTCGATCTGCACGGTTTGAAGAACGATATCCGCGGCGAGGCGCTGGAGGCGTATCCGTTCGTCATCAAGGACCAACACATCGGATCGCTGGCGCAGGCCAAGGAATTCGGACCGGGCGTGCTGGTGCCGCGGGCGCAAAATATAACCGAGGTCGCCGTATTCAAGGGCAAACCGCTCACGGTCCCCGTCGATGGCCATTACACGTCGCGGCCGCCGAATATCGCCTTGTCCTCGCTGCAGGTCCTGCCCAGCTCCCCGGCGGAAGTGCCGCGGTATATGGACGATGCGTCGCAGGACACCCAGCGCCCCGGGCCGGAATACGTGAATATCCGGCACCGGCTGAAGCCGAACGGGCAAGTGGACAATTTGAACCACGATCCGAACCTGAAGGCGGAATTGCGCAAGGGCGGCTACGATACGTTGCAGTATATCGACGGTGCCGGCGACGGTTGGGTCGAAGTGCACTGCGCGCAGTTGGACAAGGACATCGCAATCAGGATGCCGGCCTATGCCATGGTGGGGCTGCCGGATTTCTTTCCGAAGGTGAAGCAGCGCGACCTGATGCAATGGTGGAATTCTCAGGTGCCGGAGCCGGTCCGTGCCGCGCTTTGGACGGTACCGCCCCTGGCCCTGTCGCAGACCCGGATCGCCGGCAACATCACGCTGCCCATCGGGTTCAGCCTGGACGACAACACGATCTCCGCCATCGTCACCATCCCGAGCGCCGATGCAGGTCCGCCGCAGAAACCGAACGGGCCGGTGGTGGCGCAGAAAACCGGTTTGCCGGACGGCTCTCCCGGCCTGTTCGATCCGGGCTGGGACAGCAGTCAGGGCATCTATTTCTCCGACCCGCACCAACCCCTGCAGAAATTCCTCGCCGGGTACGGCCTGGGCTCGCCGTTTATCGAAGATGCCAAGCTCTGCGCGGCACTGGGCGCCTACTGGCCGGGCGTCGCGCCCGATGCCACGCGCACCTTCGCCCCGGACAAGCAGATCAGCGGCATTCCATACCCTTATCCCACCATCGCGCCGCTGACCGATGAGGAAATCGGCATCGTACCGTCGCCGAAATACGGCAAACCGATGCCGTGGGACGGCGTGCCAGGCCCCACGGCGGTCGAGGTCGGCGGCACCCGCTATGCCCAATATCGCGATGCGTGGCGCGTCGATTACATCGACACGATCGGCACCATGACAGCCGCTCTGACCGCCGAAATCGATACCGCGGAATATTTCGCCCGCATCATGGCCATGGAGGCGGTGTATTGGGGGCTGGGGATCCATGACCCGGATTTCAAACCCGACGACAGCGGTCCGCCGGACCGGCGGCAGACCGCGCCGCAGAAAGTCGTGGCGGCCAAGGCCAAATGGGCGGTGCTGTCGTTTACGAAATCCGATTTGAAGGACCCTGCCTTGGTCGCGGCCTACAAGCAGGCGGGCGTCGAACCCAAATCCGACCGGTGCTACCGCTTCCACATGTTCCTTTGGGAGGGGGAAGAAGCCCCGGTGCCCGGTAACATGTACGATGTGCGGATCAAGATGACGCAGGAGACCATGGCCTACGCCAGCGGCACGACCGTGATCCTGCAACCGCCCGGCAAGCCTTGGGTGGGAGCCGACCCGTTACCGACGTAGTCGTCCTGGGCGGCGGGCCGGCCGGAGCCGCCGCCGCCATATCCTGCGCCGCGCGCGGTCTGCGGGTGGTCCTGGTCGAGCGCGATGTCTTCGCACGGGAACGGCCGGGTGAGACGCTGCATCCGGGCATCGAACCGCTTTTGATCCAACTGGGTATCGGCGACGGTCTGGCCGCGGCGACGGGCGCGCGCCATGACGGCATCTGGATCGAATGGGGCGGACCGCCGCGTTTCGAACCCTTTGGCAACGACGCCAGCGGCCCCTGGTCTGGATTTCAGGTCTGGCGGGCCGCTTTCGACACCTTGTTGCTGCACCGAGCACGAGATTTGGGCGTGGATGTGCGGCAGCCGGCGGCGGCGACGGGGCTGCTGGAAGAAGGCGGCGTTGTCACCGACGCGGGCCCCATCCCCGCGCGCATGATCGTCGATGCGACCGGCCGTAGCCGCTGGTTGGGGCGGCAACTGGGGATCGCCAGTCCGCCACGGTCCCCCCGTCTGATTGCCCGTTACGGCTACGCCGAGGGTTCCTGTCCCGCTCGGGATGCCGCACCTTCCCTGGTCGGCGATGCCCACGGATGGGCATGGACCGCGCGCGTGCGGCCGGGCGTCTATCAATGGACCCGGTTGAGCCTCGATGAGCCGGCCGCCGACGCGGATTGGATGCCGGAGGAACTGCGCGGCCTGCGCGCGGTCACCCGCACCCGGGGCGCGGACGTGACATGGCGCATGGCGGACAAAACCGCCGGGCCGACATGGTTCATGGTGGGCGATGCCGCCGCGACGCTCGACCCGACGTCGTCGCATGGCGTGTTGAAGGGGCTGATGTCGGCGATGATGGCGGGGCACCTGATCGCCGCCGTTCTCGGCGGCAAGGCTCCGGCCGAGGAAGCCGCCAGCGTGTACCACACCTGGCTCGCCGGCTGGTTCGAAACGGACGTGGAGCGGTTGACCGGGTTTTACCGCACGTTGGGTGCTCCGGGGTTCTGAGGTTAAACCCAGGTCGGCGCTTCGTATCCGGTGATCCGCGTGTAGGCGGCCTTCACCTCGGGTGACACCGACTGCGTGTCCTCCTGCAGGTTCCGCGGCGTGATCGCGACGAAGGCGATTTCCCAGTTATCCGGGATCGGTTTTCCCACTTTTGGCAGGAACGCGTGCGGCGCGCCGGGGCTGTTGTGGCAGTGGTCGCCACCCGCGATCGGGGTCAGTTCCGGGTTGCCGTTTGCGTCCAGGGAGAACCCCTCCGCTTCGCCGATCGTGTACATTGGGAACTGATCGGTCCGGCTCTTCCGGTGCGTGTGCAGTTCCACCCGCGGCAGGAACACCGCCGCCGCGAACCGGCCGTGCTGGTTGGCCCCGAACCGCCACGCGACCGGCCCGGAGAAATCGACCGGCTTGCCACCCAACCGGTGTTCGGGGCGTTCCAGCACCGCCCGCAGCGCATCTTTCGGGTTCGCATGCCGCCCCCGTTCGGCATCGAACGCGGCGTAGATGCCGCGCACCCAGGACAGTTCGTCCTCGGCCAGTTCGTGGTCGAGCAGGGGGATGTCGGTCATGCGCGGGTCCTTCTCATACCGTCATGGCCGGGCCTGACCCGGCCAACTCGGGCCAATGGGATAAAAACGGTCGGGTCAAGCCCGACCATGACGATCACTGGATATTATACAACTTCGCCGCATTATCATGGACGATCTTCCGCCGCACCGTCGGGGACAGCGCCGCGAGGTTCTTGTCCAGCACCGCCTTGGAATCCGGCCACAGACAGTCCGGGTGCGGGTAGTCCGACCCCCACATAATGTTGTCCTCCCCAATCAGCGGCACGATCGGTTCCAGGAAATGGTCCTGCTGATAGGTGACGAACCCCTGCCGGCGGAAATAGTCGGATGGCTTCATCTTGAACCCGAGGCTGCGGGCACGGTCGTGATACTCGGTATCCAGACGGTCGAAGATATAGGGCAGCCAAGTCACGCCGGACTCACCCAGCACGAACTTGAAGTCCGGGTATTTCTCGCAAGCGCCGGAGGCGAGCAGCGACACCAGCACCTCCATCGTATCGGTCTGGAACAGGGCCGAGCGCACGAGGCGCCATTGGGTGAAGTATTCCTTCTCCATCTCCGGGTCGTTCGGTGCGCGGGGCGATTGCGAGCCGGTGGAGTGGAAGGAGATCGGGAAATGACACTCCGCCGCAGCTTCCCATAGCTGGTACCAATCATGGTGCCACAGCGGGACCACGCTGTGCTTAAAGGCCATGTCGCCGCCACGCAGGCCCAGCTTCGCGCAGCGCCGCACCTCGGCCGCCGCTTCTTTCGGGTCGTGGTTGGGCACGATGGCGAGCGGAAAAACCCGGTTCGGATCGGCGCGTTTGGCGAAATCGGCGACCCAGTCGTTGTAGACACTATCCGCCCAGCCGCGCATGTCGCGGTCGGCGATCATGTGGTTGATCATCAGGCAGCCATAGACGATCTCGGCTTTCACGCCATCGCGATCCAGGTCGGCGACCCGCAGTTCCGGCGTGGTGGGGCGCGGCTTGGCGCCGGGGTAATAATCCCACTCGAACCCGGCTTCCTTCATCTCATCGACGTGGGTGAACGATCCTGGCTGGTATTTCGTGAATCCCGGCCCGACGCCGTTCCACATGCCCTTATCGTCGCCATCGACGATCCAATGCAGCCCGTCGTTGCGTTGCTCGGTGTGCGGGGCGGTGTCTTTCCACTTGGCCGGTGCCGCGGCCGACCACAAATCGGCCGGGCAATAGGTCATGTCGATATGGTTGTCGGCGGAGATCAGCTGTTCGGCCATGGGACGCTCCTGTTCATTTTGACAGGACGCTAGACCCGGATCGGCGATCATGGCAAGCGCGGGAAATCGTCGTGGCGTTTACCTTTTGTTAACAATTGGTCCGGTAGAATGGCCGCGCCATGCTGTTCCACTCCCAAATTTTCGTCTTCGGCTTCCTGCCGCTGTGTCTGACCGGGCTTGTCCTGTTCCGGCGCTGGGCGTTGTGGTGGCTGATCGGGATGAGTTTCCTGTTCTACGGCTGGTGGAATGTCGCCCATATCCCGCTGCTGGCCGCGTCGATTTTGGCGAACTACGCGGTGGGTCTGCGGATCGCGCGTGGCCCGCACGCGCGGGCCTGGCTGATCGGCGGTGTCGCGGCCGATTTGGCACTGCTCGGGTGGTTCAAATACGCGGGGTTTCTGTTCGGGGTCGCTCCGACCGAAGCACCGCCGCTGGCGATCAGCTTCTTTACGTTCCAGCAGATCATGTTTCTAACGGATTGCTGGGGTGGTCGGGTAGGACTCCCCCTCCCCCTGCGGGAGGGGGTTGGGGGGAGGGGGCCAACCGGCACCGCCCCCCAACCCCCTCCCGCAGGGGGAGGGGGAGTCACCCCAATGCCGCCCCTTCTCCACTACGCCGCCTTCGTCTCCTTCTTCCCCCACCTGATCGCCGGTCCTCTGGTGCGGCCGCGCGATATCGTGCCGCAATTGTCCAACCTCCAACCGGACCTTCCGGTCGGGTTGACCCTTTTCCTCCTCGGACTTGCCAAAAAACTGGTCCTTGCCGATATGTTCGGCACCTTCGCCGACACCGGTTTCGACGCCGCTGCCCGTGGCGAAACCCTGACGCTCGTGGAGGCCTGGGCGGCGACCCTGTCTTACGCGCTGCAAATCTATTTCGATTTCTCCGCCTATTCCGACATGGCCACCGGCCTCGCGCGTATGATCGGCGTCCGCTTTCCGCTGAACTTCGACAGTCCCTACCAAGCTGCCAATATCGCCGATTTCTGGCGCCGCTGGCACATCACCCTCGGGTTGTTTCTGCGCGACCACGTCTACATTCCGCTCGGTGGCAACCGCTCTGTCCTGAACCTGATGGCGACGATGCTGCTGGCCGGGCTGTGGCACGGCGCGGCGTGGCGCTTCGTGCTGTGGGGCGGGCTGCACGGGGCGATGTTGATGGCGCACGCGTTGTTCCGCCGTGCCGGGTTCCGGTTGCCGAAGCCGGTCGGACAAGCCGTCACGCTGACGATGGTCTGCCTCGCCTGGGTGCCCTTCCGAGCGGACGGGGTGCCGGCGATGGGACGGATGCTGGCGGGATTGGCGGGGCTGAACGGGTTCGCGCTGCCGGCTATGATCGCTCATTTGGTACCGGGTATCGCCACATCGGTGCCGGTGCTGCGTTTCCTTGGCGATGCCCGAACGCTGAGCCTGCCGGAGGTCGCGGCATGCCTGCTGCTGGGTTGGATCGTCGTTCTGGTCCTGCCGCACGCCCAAGCGCTGTCGGAACGGGCGCGGTCCTGGGCCGTGGTGGCGAGCTTCGCGTTCACGGTGCGGGCGCTGTGTTTCGCGCCGCATGTCGTCCCCTTCCTGTATTTCCAGTTCTGATGCGCCGCTTGCTCCTGTCCTGCTTGGCATCGCTGGTCTTGTATGGCGCGGCGTTCGGATTCGTCCTCGACCGGCCGCTGTCGCTCGGGCAGCCGCGCGCGCTGCTCGACGCCAAGCTGGCGCGCGGGATGCCACCACCACAAACCGTCATGGTCCGCGCAGGCGGACCACCCACGACTTGCGTTGCCGAACCAAGCAAAGTCGTGGGTGGTCCGCCTTCCAGACTGTGTGAAAACCCTGCCCTTTCCCCC
>Ga0214182_1000480_pt1 | contig 15364 bp, 15 predicted proteins | sample TroBogEpilimnion_8_FD_153020 | JGI IMG/M metagenome (GOLD analysis project Ga0214182, IMG submission 153020) | Freshwater microbial communities from Trout Bog Lake, WI - 14NOV2007 epilimnion | ecosystem: Environmental > Aquatic > Freshwater > Lake > Epilimnion/Euphotic zone | place: Trout Bog... | reverse complement strand
TCCCGCTCCGCCGCCGCCGCGTCGTCGCGGATCATACCCCAGAGATTTTCCTCGATTTCCAGCAGGTCGGGATCTCTGGCGGAACGCCCGGCGATGGGACGGTCGATGCGGATTTTTGCCCTGATACGGCCGGGGCGGCGGGACAGGACGACGATCTGCTGGCCCAAACGCACGGCCTCCGACAGGTTATGCGTCACGTAGACCGTGGTGGTGCCGGCGCGGGCGATGATGGACGAAAACTCGTCCAGCAGCAGATCGCGGGTTTGCGCGTCCAAAGCCGAGAGCGGTTCGTCCATTAACAAACACGCCGGCCGCACCGCCAACGCCCGAGCGATTCCGACCCGCTGGCGCATGCCGCCGGACAATTGCTTGGGCCAAGCGTTGGCGAACTCGGTCAGCCCCGTCAGCGCCAACACCTCCGCCACGCGCTCCGTTCGGGCCGCGCGGGACAAGCGAGCTTCCAGCGGCAAGGCAATATTGCCCGCGACGGTACGCCAGGGGAGAAGCGAAAAATCCTGAAACACGTAGGTCAGCGGGTTCAGGCAATCGCCGGACGCAGCACCCTCGACCGAGACGCTGCCGCCGGATGGTTGCAGCATTCCGCCCATGATTCCCAGCAACGTGGACTTGCCGCAGCCGGAGGGGCCGACGAGCACCAGCACTTCCCCCGCTTCGGCAGTCAGGACGATATCGTCCAGCACCGTCAGGTCGCGATAGGCGTGGCGAACGTTGTTCAGGATCAGGCGAAGACCGGTCATCGCGTCCGCATGAACCGCGTATCCAGCATCGCCTTCGGGTCTCCCTCCCCCTTCACCAGCCCCTGGGTTTTGAACCAGCGGACCTGATCGACGACGTCCGCCACATCCAGCGCCGCGCCTTCGTCGTAGTAGCCGACACCCGCCAGGATTTTCTCCCGAGCCGCCGGATCGCCAGTGAATACGTATTTGGTGATCAGCGGAATGGCCGCATCCGTCTTCGCATCGTTCACCGGCTTGCCCGCCGCATCCAGCCGCAAAAACGCCGCTCGGTAATCCGCGACCCCGCGCTGATACGCCTTCGCGAACCGGTGCAGCAGTTCGGGTTTGGCCTCGATCAGGCCCGTCGTCGTGAACACCGCGGTGATCTGATACGGCACCACATCCCCGGCCCAGCCGAGGATATGCGCCTGTCCCGACGCCGCCAGCGGCTTGGCCTGGGAGGCAATGGCGATCGTCGCGTCCACCTGCCCACTGCTAACCGCCGCGATCATGTTCGACACCTGCTGCACCGGGCGGAGGGCGACGGATTTGATGTCGAACCCTTTGGCCTCGGCGATGCGCCCGATCATGTAGTGGAACGACGATCCATATTGCGTGATCGCGAAGCTGCGCCCGCCGAGTTTTTCGACACTGGTCAGCCCGGCGTCGAAGGCTTGGTTGGACACGAGGATCGCCGAACCCTCATACCCCTTCTGCTCATGCAGCCCGCCGCCGATGACCTTCAGCGTGCCTTTCTCCGCGAGGTTGAAGAACCCGCCGGTCAGCGCGGTCACCCCGACATCGATATCGCCGGACACCGCCGCGGCGGCGATCGGCTGGGCGGCATCGAAGAAGCGGAAGGTCAGGTCGATGCCTTCATCGCGGAAATAGCCGCTTTCCTGCGCCATGTAGAACGGCGCGGGGGACAAAGTGTGCAGCAGGCCGAGCCGCACCGGGTCGGCGGCTTGGGCGCCGAACGGGAGGGTCAGCAACAGACCGAATGCAAACGCGGCTAACAGTTTCATGGATTACGATCCCCTTGGCACCACACGCCCCAGCAACGGCTGCAACGCATATTCCTCCATGGCCAAATAAGCGGGATACGCCGCATCCACCATCGGCCGTGCTTCATCCGACGGATCGTACCAGCGCTTGGCGCGCCCATCCCGATCCTTGCGCCGGCCTTTTTGGAAAATGTCGCGATAACGCGCCGGCGAAATACCCAGAAACGGCTGAAATTCGACACGGTAGGGGCTGTCGCCCTCGACTTCGATTTCGTGCTCGTGCAACCGTTTCGCCATGCTTTTCGGGTACGGTTCGATGAACACGACCCGCTTGATCCCGGCGGCCAGAATATGTTTCGTGCAGTTGTGACAAGGGAACGTCGTGGAATACAGCACTCCGCCCTTGACGCTGCGCCCGAGCCGCGCGGCGTCGCAGAGTGCGTGCATTTCGGCGTGCACGACGCGCCCGTACTCGGTGACGTCCAGCAATGAGGCATCCGACAGCAGTCCGTCTTTGCCGGTCAGCGCGCGCACCATATCCAAAGGCGTCCCAAGATCGAGCGCGTCCTTCGACAACATTCCTCCGGCGCGCAGGCGCTGGAACAGGTCACGCAGGACCTCCCGTACCTCCAGCGCGTTCGGATCGTGGCCGATTTTGACATCGCGATAATCCGGTTGTTCGGAATCCCAATAGGCCCCGCCGAACGCCTTTGGGACTTCATTGCAGCCCTGGACGATCAATTCGCCGTCGCCGGTGAAAATCGCGGCGCCGACCTGACGCGACAAATCGGTGGAGCGTAAAGCCGCGCCGGCCGCAGCGTACATACCCAACTCGTCGCGGGAGGGGCCGATATCGACACGACCGAACAGCGCCTGAACGAAGCGGTTCAATTTATCGTTCATCGCGGGCCGATCCATGCCGTCGATGAACACGTCGCCACGGTGGAACGTATCCCGCAGTTGCTGGCCGAATTCCTTGTCTTCCTCACTGGCGTCGGTATCGACCAGTTCCTCGGCCTTTGCGCCCAGTTCGCCCGGACGGGTGGTCGTCGCCATGGTTTGGCGCAAGCGTTCGCGCAGCAGCGCCAACCGCTGTTCGCGGGGACCGTAGGCGGAGACCAGGATGAACTGGCGGCCGTACAAATGCCGAAGATAGGCCACCTCCTCCGGCCGCTTCAGCTGGCGGATGACATAAGCGGTACCCTCGGCGGGTTTGGATGCCCGGCCGGTTATGTCCGCACGTTTCGAGCGGATTCCAACCGCGGCGACCCGTGCCAACGCGGCGGGGTCCCCGGTCATGCGCCGGATCGCGTTGCCGTATTTCATCTTGGAGTCGGACTCGGCGTAAAAATCGTCCGGGTCAATCGACACGCCCGTGGGTATCGCCATCATTTCGGCGGTCAGGCGAATCGGCACCGGTCGGTATCCGACGCCGATCAGGGCGTCGTTCAGACCCTGGACGATTCCGTCCATATCGACGCCGATCGGGCCGGCAAGCCCGATAAAAAGTTCCGGCCGATCGGTCGGGGACAGGGTTTCGGACATCGCGGGGACGGTTTCCAGTGACGCGGCGGACGAGCCATTCTATAAGCAGCGCAGCGCCAAAGCGAGGACGAACCATGGGCCAGGAACCGCCGCTCTCCGACGATCCGGAAGTGCTTCGCCTGATCGAAAACATCACGATCATGGCCGACCGGATCGACCTGGACTTCATCCCCGACCCCGAGAAAGTGCGTCAGTTCACCATCGCCTGGGCACAATCCAAGGAGCGCGCGCGCGCGGAAATGGCGCAACTGCGGGCCAAACGCACCGACTGACGTTTTCCGCCGGGACGTGCTAGTCCCCCGCGCATGGCTCCTCCCCTTCTGCTCCTCCAAGACGTCAACCTCACCTTCGGCACCGCGCCTCTGTTGTCCGGTGCCGGGCTGGGGGTGTCCACGGGCGACCGTATTTGCCTCGTCGGTCGCAACGGTTCCGGCAAATCGACCCTCTTGAAAATCGCCGCCGGCATCGTCCCATCCGACTCCGGCCGCCGCTTCGCCCAACCCGGCGCGACGATCCGGTATCTGCCGCAGGAACCCGATTTCGCGGGCTTCCCAACCACCCTGGCCTACGTGGAAGCCGGCTTCGACGGCGCCGCCGCCAACCACCATCGCGCGCTCTACCTCCTCGAACAGCTCGGCTTGTCCGGGACCGAGGACCCCACGACCTTGTCCGGTGGCGAGGCACGCCGCACCGCTTTGGCCCGCGTCCTCGCCCCCGAACCCGATGTTTTGCTGCTGGACGAACCCACCAACCACTTAGACCTCCCCGGCATCGAGTGGCTGGAAAAGGAGCTGAACAGCCTCCGATCCGGCATCATCCTGATTAGCCATGACCGGCGCCTGCTGGAACGCGTATCCCGCACCACGCTGTGGCTCGATCGGGGCATCACCCGCCAATTGGAGCAAGGGTTCGCCCATTTCGAACCCTGGCGCGACGCCGTGTTGGAACAGGAAGAGACCGACCGCCACAAGCTCGGGCGCAAAATCGTGATGGAGGAGGACTGGCTGCGCTACGGCGTCACCGCCCGCCGCAAACGCAACCAGAAACGCCTCGCCGACCTACATTCGCTGCGGAAGAAGCACCGCGAACAGCGCGGCGCCCTGGGCAAGGTGCGGATGGAGGCTGCCGAGGCTGACCTGTCCGGCCGTCTGGTCATGGTGGCCGAAGACGTCAGCAAATCATACGGCGACCGCCCCATCGTGCGGAATTTTTCGGCCCGCGTGATCCGCGGCGACCGCGTCGGAATCGTCGGCCCGAACGGCGCCGGCAAAACCACGCTGCTGAACCTCCTGACCGGGGAGTTGCAGCCCGACACCGGCGAAATCAAAATCGGCACCAATCTGGCGCAGGTCACGCTGGATCAGCGGCGCGAGAACCTGGACTCCGGCCAAACCCTGTCTCAAGCCCTGACCGGCGGCGCCGGCGATACCGTCGTGGTCGGCGGCCAATCGCGCCATGTCGTAAGCTACATGAAGGACTTCCTGTTCGGCCCCGAACAGACCAACACCCCGGTCGGCGTGCTGTCGGGCGGGGAGCGTGGGCGCCTGACCCTGGCGCGCGCGTTCGCCAAACCATCCAATCTGCTGGTGCTGGACGAACCGACCAACGACCTCGACATGGAAACGCTCGAGTTGTTGCAGGAACGGCTGGCCGATTACGCCGGCACGGTGCTGCTGGTCAGCCACGACCGCGATTTTCTCGATCGTGTTGTCACCTCGGTCATCGCGTCGGACGGCGACGGTGTCTGGACACAATATGCCGGCGGATATTCGGACATGCTGGCGCAACGGCTACCGGTGCGTACCGCCGCCACCCCGGCCGCGCGTCAGAAAGCAGCCGCGCCGGCGGCTCCGAAGCCGGCATCGAAGCGCATGACCTTCAAGGACAAGCACGCGCTGGAAACCCTGCCGGGGAAGATCGCCGCGCTGGAAGCCGACATCGCCAAATTCAACCGCCAGCTCGGCGATCCCAACTTGTACGCCAAAGACCCGGCAAAATTCGCGTCCATTTCCCAAGCGTTGGTCGAAGCCCAAGCAGTGTTGGCAAAGGCCGAAGAACAATGGCTGGAGCTGGAGATACTGCGAGAGGAGCTCGGCGTTTAACGTCGCAACCTGAGGTCCAACCCCCGCGCGATCCACCCCGCTTCAATCGCGTCCAAATCTGTCAACCCCGACGGGTTTGCCTTGCTTGGCGCCACGCCCAAACGCGGCACGCCCTCCACCCGCCAGACACCCAGCAGCCGGCGCAGTTCGACCAGAGGCTGAGCGTGATCGTCGACCCGCAGGTTCAGGTCGGGAAAATCCTCGGTCGTCGTCATCAACATCGCCGCCGATTGCCGACCGCGCCGGTCGCCTCCGGCCGCTTCCCCCGCCTCCATCGCCAGCATGAGCCGTTCGGTTAACGACACATGATCGTTGGCGTTCCAGGCCGCCAGGGTTTCCACGATCGTCGGTTCACTGGCGAGCATGTTGCCGGCGACGGAAATACCGTCCGCCGCGACGTTGCCGCACCATTCCACGCAGTTCCGGCCCGTCCAGGCAGCGGTGCGTCCGTACCGGTCGACAGCATGGACCTGACGCAGCCCCTTGCCCTCATCCCCCGCCAGCGCACCCTCAATGGCCGCCGCTGGGGCCAACCCACGTGCCATGCCGTCCAAAATAGCCGGCCCGAGGTAGCGGTTGGTCATCGACTGCGTGGACACCGCCCCGATACCGGAACGAACGAAAGGACAGGACGCCCCCACCGCGAACGCCTTGGTGGCGACCGCCACGGCGAAGGCATTGGTGTCGGGGTCGTGGACGACGATGGACCAGGTCACGATGGCGGCTCCTTTCCTCGGGCGCCGCCATCATACCCGCAGTCAGTGCATGCGATACACCGCGTCGGCGTGCCGGTAACGGCCGGGCGTGATCAATTTCGCCGAGGCCACGCGGACCGAATGCACGGCGCCGTCCAGCTCCCGCTTCCAAAAATCCAGGAATTTATTGAGCACGGGATACTGCGGCGCGATATCCAGATCCTGCCAAACGTAGCTCTGCAATACGTTGGGATGATCCGGCAAATGGTAGAGAATTTCCGCCGTCGTCAGGCGGTAGTCCTTCATTTGAGCATCGAACCGCATGGTGAACTCTTTCCCGTCGTGATTTCCGTTGTCGCTCCTCCCGGCCTGAATTGGTCGGGATGACGAAATCATGACGTGGGACTTCGGCGTCGCGCAACAGGAAAATGTGGGATATCAGTAAGTTGGCACTCGGGTTGCGGGAGTGCTGCTTACAACGGAATTGCCACCAGCGTATCGAACCGCCCGCTGTCGCACACCACGATCCGTTCCGCGAACCGCAGCACGCCATCCGCCCCGGTTACTGTCCGGTCCATATACGAACCGGCCGCGAACAGATCCATCCGTCCGTCGCGCATGGTCCGAACGATAACGAACGATGTCTCGGACATTCCGGGTTCGGCGCCGAACACGGGCATGCCGATGATATGGCGATAGCGCTGGCGTTCGTAGATATTGGCGACCCGCAAGGACGAAACCCGGTCGCGCAGCATCGCCTTGCTGTCGCCGAAGATAATGCCGGCGGCATAACCCTTGGCAACGTTATCCGCCGTCGTCACCTTGTACAGACATTGGTCCGTGAAAAAATCCGGCCAAGCCTCCAGCCGGTCCGCATCGATCGCGGCGGCGTAGGCGGCATTCAGGCCGGACAGGCGGAACAGAGTTTCGGCGTCGCCCATCGGTCAAAGCCCCATGAAAGCACGATAGGCTTTCCAGAAGCCGCGAACCGACGCTTCCGTCGCCCGCGTATCGGCGGTCTCAGCGGTCGCGCCGCCCATTTCCACCACCGACAGCACTTGGTCGGCCGAGGCGATGCCGCGCTGGACGAATCCACCGACAGCGCCATCCTCCATCGAAACGAACCCCGCCGGCCCCACCAGATTGGCCTGTTTCAGCCGCATCGCACGCAGTTCCGGCGTATCGTCGGCGTAACCGAGGTAGGTCCAGTTCAAATCCATCGTATCGACCCCGGTCGGTACGACTTGGCGCACGGCGATGGCGTTATGGATTTGTTGCAGCACGAACCCCGGGAAAACCGACAATATCTGTAACTGAATATTATCCCCGAATTCGTCTTGGGAATGCAGCAGCGACGGATCGTCCAGCTGGAACCCGTCGTTATCGGAACGAATCCCCTGATATGTCGTATCGGCAGCCGGTGGCGCCCCCACGGTCGCGCTGGCGTGCGCCACCCCGTTCTCCCCCACCATCACGCCGCCGCCGGAACTGAGCCGGGTGATGCGGAACGTGGTGAAAAACAGATGCAGCAGGCTCGCATGGTACGTGTCGCGCACGTTTTCCATGTAGAGCTTCCAGTTGTTCGGCAGCGCCTGCGTGAAGCGGCCGATGACCTCCACCTTTTTATGCATGACACGGCGTAAACGGGCGGTGATTTCCGGCCCGATATATGCCTCGATATCCGGCAGGTTTTCCGCCATCGAACCGAACACGAGCCCGTGCAGCACCGTCACCCGCAATTTACGCGGGCCGTGATCCTCCATGCAGAAATCCTTGTCCATCCCGCCTTTGCCGTTCACACCGTGACGGAACGCGATGGATTTCAGATTGCCGCGCAAATCGTAGCGCCACGCATGGTAGACGCAGTGGAAATCCTTGTTGCCGCTGCCGGCATCGTCGAGGCAAATCAACGCCCCGCGATGCGCACAGCGGTTTTCGAAAGCGACGATTTCCCCGTCCTCGGCCCGAGCCACCACCACGGGCATGCTGCCCATGAAGGTGGTGCGGTAGTCGCCGGCGGATGCAACGTCGATTTCAAGGCAGAGATAGACCCAAGCCGAACCTTCGAAGACCCGAACCTGTTCGTCGCGCGCGACATCTTTGTCGGTGTAAACCCAGTAGGGCACCCGGGTCAGCCCCTCCGGCCAATACCCGGTCGAGAGATCGCGCACGGACTGGTCCATCCCGCCCTCCCGATTAAAGTTTGGTGGACGCCCGATCGAGCAGCTTCCACACGCCGTTCTGCTTCTGCCACGTCATCAGAATCGACAGATTGGTGCTGCTGCGCTTGCCCTCGGGCACCGATTCGCTTTCCGCCATCCAATGGAAGCGCACAATCGCCGCGGTGCCGACGACACGAACCGAGACATCCTTGTATTCCAAGGAAATCGACTTCGATTTCGCGTTGGTGGCGTTGGCGATGAACGTCGCCTTGTCTTCGACATGCGCGTCGGAGTGGCTGTAGCTCAGTTCCGGCGCGCACAATTTATCGAGCGCTTTGGGATCGCGCGCGGCTTGCGCGGCCCGAAACGCTTCGACACGCTTCGCGACAGTTTTTTCCTCGGCCGTCGCCGCGTCCGCCGAGACGGTACTCAGCAGCGCGGCGGCGGCGATTCCGAGGCCGGCGATATGACGGCGACCGATGTTCATTGTTGTTTCCTCCGTTATTTTTATCCCGGTATCAGTCTTTGTAGTCGGGCTCCTTGCGGTCGAGGATGCGCTTCAGCGCGTCGAAATGCCAATCGCAATTCGGACGCCCGCCGTACTGGTAGCGATTGTTGCGGAACTCGCTGAGGGTATGATCGACCACTTCCTCGGTGATCGGCTTCAGCGGGCGGTTCGTCCACATGGCATATAGCTGCACCTGCGCCACGCGTTCGGCGTAGTACAACCGGTCGTAGGCCTCGGCGACCGTCTTGCCGACGGTGGCGATGCCGTGATTGGCCATCATCAGCACCGTCTTGTCGCCAATGATTTCCGCCAGACGCGCGCCCTCGGCCGGATCGAACGCCGGGCCGGTGTATTCCTCGTCGTAGGCCGTATGGATCAGCGTGCCGAGTTCGGTCTGTCCGATCGGCAGGATGTGCTGATCCTGCAGGCGCGACAGCGCGCTCGCATACGGCATATGGGTGTGAAACACCGCCGCGGCGTGATCGGCCAGCTTATGGATCGGCGCGTGGATGCAGTAGGCGGAACGTTCGATTTCGCCTTCGCCGCTCAGCCGCGTGCCGTCGTAGGCGACTTCCATGAAGCAGCTGGCGGTCACTTCCGACCAGTGCAGGCCGAACGGAATCTGATAATAGCGGTCGTCGTGGCCGGGCACGCGCAGGGTGAAATGGTTGAAAATCCCCTCGTTCAGGCCGTGCATGACGGCCAGCCGGTGCGCGGCGGCCAGATCGACACGCGCCTGCCAACGCTGCGTGGACAGGTCGAGATCGTGGGGTTGCAGTGACTCCAACGGCATGGGGACGCTCCTTTGCGGCGATGATCGGGGATCATTGGCCTTACGCGCCTTCGCGTCAATCGTGACATGCACGCCGCAGCGCCTGTATGGTCGCGTCAACCGAACTGGAGCGAACCATGTCCTATCCCCTGCCTTCCGCCGACCTGAAAAGCCTCGGCTTCGCCGCCAAGCCGCTGGAGCATCTCGACGCCTTGATCCGCGGCCATATCGCCGAGGGCAAATACCCCGGCGCCCAGATCGCCCTCGCCCGTCACGGCCAGTTGGCCTTGTTCCGCACCTACGGTGAATCCCGCACCGGCCGCGCGGCGTCCGACGACACGCTGTGGCTGCTGTTCTCCCAAACCAAGGTCCTGTGCATGGCCGGCCTCTGGGCCCTGGTCGAGGAAGGCAAGCTGTCCTTCATGGACAAGGTCGCCGACCACCTGCCGGAGTTCGCCAAGCGCGGCAAAGCCGACATCACCATCCATCAAGTCGCCAGCCACCAGGCCGGCTTCCCCAGCGCGCATCTGGAACGCGATGCCTGGCTCGATCACGCCAAGATGCGCGCCCAGGTCTGCGACTTCTCCCTGGATTGGACGCCGGGATCCCGCATGGCCTATCACGGCCGGAGCGCTCACCCCGTCCTGGCGATGGTCATGGAAGCCGCCACGGGCGAGGATTTCCGCGACATCATCCACTCCCGCGTCCTCACGCCGCTCGGCCTGAGCAACGACGTCCGCGTCGGCGTGCCCGAAGCGATGCACGACCGCTGCGCCGACATGTACTACACCAAGGGCACCGAGATGCCCTACGACAACAGTACCGAACTGCGTCTGGCCGGCCTGCCGCACGGCGGCGGCTTCGCGACCGCCCGAGGCATCGCCGCCTTCTACCAGATGCTGCTGGGCAACGGCCGCCTGGGCGATGCCCGCATCTTTTCGCCCCGTCTGGTGGAATACGTCACCCGCAACCACACCGGGGAACTCGGCGACGGCACCATGGGCGCCATTCCGATGCACCGCGGCCTTGGCCCGCATGTGCGCGGGATGTCGGACCGCATTCGCGGCCTGGGCACCAACGCCCACCCGGATACGTTCGGACATGGCGGCGCCGGCACATCGTATTCCTGGGCCGACCCGGCGAGCGGGGTGTCGTTCACCTATCTCACCAACAACGTCGTTCCGGACCCGTTCCACAGCGCCCGTCTGGACCGGGTCGCGAATCTGGTGCATGCCGCGATCGACTGAGGGACAGCGTAATTCCGTCATGGTCGGGCCTGACCCGACCATCGTTATCCTATAGGCCTGAGATGGCCGGGTCAGGCCCGGCCATGACGGGGTACAATGACACAGACACTCCAAACCGACGTGGCGATCGTTGGCGCTGGCCCCGTCGGGCTGTTCGCGGTGTTCGAACTGGGCATGCTCAAGCTGTCCAGCGTGTTGATCGACGCCCTGGCAGATGTCGGCGGGCAATGCGCCGCGCTGTATCCCGAGAAACCGATCTACGACATTCCCGCGCACCCCGCGATCGAGGCCGCCGACCTGATCGCCCGCCTCGAGCAGCAAATCGCCCCCTTCCCCACCCCCCGTCTGCTCGGGCGTGTCGTCACGGGACTGAGCGGGGAAAAAGGTACATTCGTTCTGACCACCGACCAAGGGGACACGGTGGAGGCCAAAGCCGTCATCCTCGCCGCCGGCGCGGGCGCCTTCGGTCCCAACCGTCCGCCGTTGGAGGGATTGCCGGCGTACGAAGCGACCGGCGCCGTTCAATACTACGTCAAGCAGCGTGAAGCCCTGCGCGGCAAGCGCGTTGTGATCGCGGGCGGCGGCGACTCAGCCGTCGATTGGGCACTGGCGCTAAAGGACATCGCTCGGGTCGCCGTCGTCCACCGCCGTCCGAAATTCCGAGCAGCGCCGGAGACTGCGGCGCAGTTGGATGCGGCGGCGGCGCAGGGACAGGTGGAGATGGTGATTCCCTACCAGCTCCACGCGCTCCACGGCACTAACGGCGTCCTGAGCGGCGTCGAGGTCGCGACGCTGAAGGGCGAGACCAAACTGCTGCCCGCCGACGTGCTGCTGCCGTTTTTCGGCCTGTCGATGGACCTCGGCCCGATCGCCGGCTGGGGATTGGACAGCGACGCGCACCACGTAAAGGTCGAGCCTTCCACGTGCCAAACCAGCACACCCGGCGTCTTCGCGATCGGCGATGTCGCGACCTACCCGGGCAAGCTGAAGCTGATCCTTCAGGGGTTCAGCGAAGCGGCAATGGCCGCCCATGCCGCCCACGCCGTCGTGCACCCCGACACGGCGCTGCATTTCGAATATTCGACCAGCAAGGGCGTGCCGGGATCGTAGTTCGGCCTTCCCAAACCCCGTCACGCGGCCAAATTGAGCGCATCCCCCAGCTTGTCCACCAGATAATCGACATCCCCCGGATCGAAATCCTCCGTCCGCGTCAGCACCCGGGTGATCACCCGCGCCCGAAACCGCTCCAGCTCATGCGGTTCCCCGTCGAAGCCGGTTTCGTTCACCACATCCACCGCCGCCCGCACGCAGGAGAATAAGGCCGGCGGCAGCCCCGCACGCCGGTAAAGTGCGGCCAGCCCATTCGGCCCGGCGTCGTGCAGCAGCACCTGCACGTTCTCCACCTTCACCCCGGTCAGCTCCGCCATAGCGGCCTCGAAGAACCCGATATCGCCAGTGCAGATCGCCCGCACCATCAACGACGGCGTCAACCGCCCGGTATGGTGCATCTGCGCCACCATCGTCCGCAGATCGTCTTCCGCCGCCCCGGCGCTGAGGCGGATCACCGCGCGTTCCCGCCCCCGCATCACCAGATCGGCCGCCGCCCCGGCCGGCAAATTGTGGTTCCGCACCAGATGATCCTGTAGCCGGCGGGATACCAGCGCGATAAGGCGTTCGGCCACGGCCGGCGGCAGCGCATCGCGCTGCACCATTGCCTCCTTGACCGCGTTGCTCGCCGGGAACCGTTCAACCGCCAAGGCCAGCGACGGCTCCGCGATGCGGGCGCCAGCGTTACCCATCAGCGCCGCGACCGCTTCCTCCGCCCCGTGCGTGACCAGCGCGTCCGACACACGTTCCGACACCACGGGCCGGCCGGCGATGGCGGTCTGCTTGGGGGCGGACGCGCGCTGCACGATCACGACCAGATCGTCGTCCGTCAGCACCAGCGACTGCGCGAGGATGGGAAGCGACACCGCCTCCACATCGTCGGCCATGCGCAGCGCCACGTCGCGCGGCAAGTTACGGGCGGACCGGACGCTTTGCGCCAAGGCGGTGCGCACCCCGGTTTCGATATCCTTGGCCAGGATCCGGACGATATCCTGCGCGAGTTCCAGCTCGTGCGCGGCGAGTTTCGGACTGTCGAGTTCCGGTCCCAGTTTGCCGGCAAGCTCCGCCCGCGTGCTGGCCGAGGGTTCGGTCAGCAGCCGGGTGACGTCGGCGTGCGAGAGTGTCGATGTCATGTGACCCCTGTCTGGCTCATTGCCAGGAGATCATCGCGCGAATGTATGAAGAAAAGGTTAACGGCGGCGAAGAAATTTTTCGGTCCCCGAAGACTCTTGCGCGCGCCCCCCGGCACCGTCCACACTCCGTCGCAAGAAAGAACCGGAGGGAAACCCATGTTCATCCGCAATGCTTGGTACGTCGCCGCCTGGGCCGATGAGGTCGCCGACACCCCCCTCGCCCGCCGCATCTGCGGCGAAGCCGTGGTCCTGTTCCGCGACAAGCAAGGCAAAGCCGCCGCGCTGATCGACATGTGCTGCCACCGAGGCGCGCCTTTAAGCATCGGCAAGATCACCGACGCCGGGATCGAGTGCGGCTATCACGGCCTGACCTTCGACTGCTCAGGCGCTTGCGTCCGCAACCCCGGCCAGGAGCAAATCCCGGCGCGCGCCCGCGTCCGGAGTTTCCCGCTGGTGGAACAGGACGGGTTCCTGTGGATCTGGATGGGGGAGGCCGCGAAAGCCGACACCGCGTCCATCGTCCGCTACCCCTGGCACAACGACACCGCGAACTGGCCGCACAAGCACACTTTGTATCCGGTCAAGGGTGCCGCCATGCTGATGGTGGACAACCTGATGGACCTGACACACTTGGGCTACGTGCATGGCTCCACCATCGGCGGCAACCCGATGACCCATGTCGAAGCCAAGATGGACACCGTCCGCACCCCGCTCGGCCTGAAATTCACGCGCTGGATGCTGAACTCCGTCCCACCGCCCACCTACGTCAAAACCGTGGGCTTCACCGGCCGCATCGACCGAGCGCAGCAGTTCGAGTTCATCGCGCCGGGGTCGATCCTGCAACTCAGCGCGGCGGATGAGGCCGGGGCGTTCAAGGACGGGCTGCCGGAAAATTGCAAGTTGCAATTCCGCCTGTTCCACGGCCTGACGCCCGAGACGGAAACGACCTGCCATTACTTCTGGTCCACCGCCAACGGCTTCCGCCCCAACGATCCCGCCGCGACGGAACAGCTGTTCCAGGAAATCGCCGGCGCGTTTCTGGAGGACATGACGGTTGTCCAGCAGCAGCAGGCGCGCCTGACCGAACTGGGCGAGGACGCACTGGTCGACATCGTCTCCGACGCCGCGCGTATTCACATGCGCCGGGTGGTGGATCGTTTGCTGGCCGAGGAAAACCGGGCGCTCGCCGCCGAATAGGAATGCCGATGCTGTTTTCCCCGATCCGTTTGGGCGCCCTGGCGCTGCCGAACCGCGTCGTCATGGCGCCTTTAACCCGTCAGCGGGCCGGGGCAGGCGACGCGCCGACGGCGTTGAACGCGCTGCACTACGCGCAACGGGCGTCCGCCGGGCTGATTATCGCCGAGGCGTCGCAGGTGTCGCCGCGCGGCAAGGGTTACGCCGGCACGCCGGGGTGTCACTCCCCCGAGCAGGTCGCGGGCTGGCGGTTGGTGACGGACGCGGTGCATGCGGCCGGCGGGCGGATCGTGTTGCAGCTTTGGCACGCGGGGCGGCGGTCGCATCCGTCGTTGCTGGACGGGGCGCTGCCGGTGTGTGCCTCGGCCGTGCAACCGTCGCTGCCGGTGCGGTTGCCGAACGGCGCGGAACAGCCGCCGGTGCCGCATGCGCTGACGCTGGAAGAAATCCCCGGTGTCGTGGAAGATTTCCGCCGGGGCGCGGCGAACGCATTGGCAGCCGGGTTCGACGGCATCGAACTGCACGGCGCCAACGGCTATCTGATCGAGCAGTTCCTGACCGACAAAGCCAACCGCCGCACCGACGCCTATGGCGGATCGTTGCCGAACCGTCTGCGCTTCATGATGGAGGTCGTGCGGGCGGTCGTGGGAGTCTGGGGTGCGGACCGCGTCGGCATCCGGTTCTCCCCGTTCGGCTTCGCCAACGACGGCGGCGACAGCGACCCGGAGGCCACCTACGGTGCCGCGATCCGCGCACTGGATCCGCTGGGATTGGCGTTCCTGCATCTGATCGAACCCCGCGTCAGCGGCAACACCGACGCCGACCCGAACGCGATCTCGGCCGCGGCTTTGCTCCGGCCGCTATGGCACGGTCCGCTGATCGTGGCTGGGGGGTTCGACCGAGCGAAAGCGGACGCGGCGCTGGCGGACGGCACGGCGGACGCGGCGGCCTTCGGACGGCCGTATATTTCGAATCCGGATTTGATGGAGCGTCTGCGCGACGGCATCCCGTTCGCCCCATACGACCGCGGCACGTTCTATGGCGGGGGGGCCGAGGGGTATACGGATTATCCATGTGCCACCCGCCATGGCCGGGCCTAACCCCATAGGCATCAGGCTAAGGCGGTGGCCGGAGAAAAAAGGCCTCCCCCTCCCCTTG
>Ga0214182_1000474_pt1 | contig 15472 bp, 16 predicted proteins | sample TroBogEpilimnion_8_FD_153020 | JGI IMG/M metagenome (GOLD analysis project Ga0214182, IMG submission 153020) | Freshwater microbial communities from Trout Bog Lake, WI - 14NOV2007 epilimnion | ecosystem: Environmental > Aquatic > Freshwater > Lake > Epilimnion/Euphotic zone | place: Trout Bog... | reverse complement strand
ACCTTGCCAAGCGACTTGCCACCAGCCTTGAGCAATTTATTCAAAGCCATCCAGAATCACATCTCAATATCTCCCTAGAGGGTGACCTTGGAGCCGGTAAAACGACATTTGCTAGGCACCTCATCCAAAGCATGGGTCACACAGGTAAGGTGAAGAGTCCTACTTACACCCTTTGTGAGCCCTATCCTCTGAAATCCAACAATATTCCCTTTACCGTTCATCACTTTGACCTTTATCGCATGCGCGATCCCTTGGAGTGGCAAGAAGCGGGCTTTGCTGAGTATTTCGATATTCCCGGCATATGCATCATTGAATGGCCAGAAAAAGCCGAAGGATCTTTACCCGCATTTGATTTACAGGTTGAGTTAACTGCTGGCGCCACTGAGAATGAACGCTTGATCTCAATCAATGCACTATTAAATGATGGTGTCGCCGTCTTAAAGAACATCAAGCAATAGATGAGCAATCCATTTAGTAAGTCAAAAATAGATTTAGCAAGAAGGCGTCATTTGAAGTCTTCAGCAAAATTACTGGGGCTTGTCCTCCTATTAGGTGAAATCGATATTGCCTGGGGCGCCAAGATTTTAGGTGTGCGCGTCTGGCCTTCAGAAGACTACACGCGTATTACCCTGGAGTCTGATACACCCCTGCCGATTACTCAGCAGATTCTGACTAATCCAGATCGCCTAGTAGTCGATGTTCAAGGTTTAGAGCTCAATCCCACCCTCAAGGATCTCGTTGCGAAGATCAAACCGAATGATCCCTATGTTTCTCAAGTGCGAGTAGGTCAGTTTCAGCCTGGGGTTGTCCGCCTCGTGTTTGATCTAAAGGAGCCCATCAAGCCGCAGCTCTTTACACTTGATCCCGTAGCTGAATACAACTACCGGATGGTGTTTGACTTATATCCCACTACCCCACCAGACCCTTTAATGGAGTTGGTCAAGAGTAGCGCCAAAAAAGAAAGCGCTCTGACTAAATCAAACGAAGAGGTAGACCTCATTGCGCAATTTGCCACTAAGAAGGATTCCCCCAAGCCGCCCGTTGCTCAGGCTATCCCAGAGGTCAAAGAGGCTCCAGTACAAGCCAAATACAAACGCTTGATCACCATAGCAATCGATCCAGGACATGGTGGTGAAGATCCAGGCGCCATTGGCTCTATGGGCTCTAGAGAAAAGCATGTTGTTCTCTCGATTGCCAAAAGACTCAAAGACAAAATTGAGAATGAAGCCTATATGAGGCCCTACCTCACCCGTGATGGGGATTACTTTGTACCACTCCATGTCAGAGTTCAAAAAGCTAGGCGAGTTGAAGCAGATTTATTTGTATCAATTCATGCGGATGCATTTATTGAATCGAATGCCAAAGGTGCCTCTGTATTTACCCTTTCTCAAATGGGTGCCAGCAGCACGATGGCGCGCTGGATGGCAAATAAAGAGAATGCTTCTGATCTGATTGGCGGCATCAACATCAAGACTCAAGATCGGCAAGTAGCGAACCTACTTCTAGATATGTCTACCACCGCCCAAATTAAAGACTCATTACAAGTAGGCAACTCCATCCTCAAGCAAATCGGTGGATTTGCATCTCTGCATAAGGGAAAAGTGGAGCAAGCCAGCTTTGCCGTTCTGAAAGCCCCAGACATCCCCTCTATCCTTGTAGAAACCGCTTTTATTAGCAACCCCCAAGAAGAGGCCAAATTAAATGATGATGGCTATCAAGACCGGATTGCGGACGCCATTTTGAGAGGAATTAAGGACTATTTTTCCAAAAATCCTCCCGTTGCCCGTAGAGTCAATACGTAAGCTACTTGTAACTACAAGGGCTTACGGGGAGGCAAGCTAGACCCCAGGGTGGACTACAAACTTCTTGCTATAATTTATGGCTTACCGGGTCGGTAGCTCAGTCGGTAGAGCAGCGGACTTTTAATCCGTTGGTCGCGAGTTCGAATCTCGCCCGACCCACCAGTAATACACAAGCCTCTAGAGAAATCTAGGGGCTTTTTCTTTTAACTTATTAGAGATTCGAATACTCAGGAAAGACCATCTGGAAGGCAATAAATATGGCCAAGAATATAAATAGGCCAATCGAGACTAGATTAATCCACTTATCTGATTGTTCGGTACGCTCCTTGCGGATGACACCAATAAATGCAACAACTATAGTCAGAGCAGCATAAGCGGATAAATTAATAAATAGATTAGTCACATCGTTCCAAAATCCATGGTATCCGGGGATTTTGTCTTGGTTAACAATATATTGTTCTTTGCCAGCCCCAAGAACGCCAATAAACAATGTGCCAATCATGTTTGTCCATAGGCCAAGCTGAAGACTGAAATCGCCAATCCATAAAGATAATTTAGGCAAATTAAGAGCCGGCCAAAGAAAAGCCAAGGAGAAAAATAATAGGGCCTGAACCTCGCCTATAAGATGCGCTTGCAACAAGCCAAATGGTGCGGCCACATGTTTATGTGCCATCGGCGCCAAAAAACCGATAAAAATCATCATTAAGCCAGAAATGACAAACGGCTTGTTGTAATTAACCTTCATACTGGCGCTCCCGAGAAATAGACTTGAACAATACGATAATTCTGACACAAGAGATGGGGTAAGGCGCCATTTCCGAGCTCAAACCTCGCCCGACCCACTAGTTATACAAAAGCCCCTAGAGAAATCTAGGGGCTTTTTCTTTTGGTTTCTTGGAATGGGTTGGTATCTGTTCTACACAATCCGGAACTTATCTGACGTTTCGAGTGGGGATGGCGGACGCTGGATAGAGACTGTATGACTGCCAGAGCTCTTAAAAAGGCTGACTAGACCACCATGGATGGCAAATACATCAGCAGATTGGGACGTACTGGATTTGAAGAAAAGTTGGTTAAGATTTTGCAAGCAAGTGTCGTGTTTCCGGACACTTGTAGCTTAACTTCAGAATGGGGATTGGGCGACCACTATGTTTGTCGGGTTACCCGACAAAATAAAACCACCTTACACGGTGGTTTTATTAACCATTTTTACTCAAGACTTAAGGGGGGAATATTTTCAATTAACCAGCAATCCTTTTTGCTCAATAAACTCAATAATTCCCCTTAGTCCATCACCCGATTTCACGCTACCCATAATGAAGGGTCGTTCTCCACGCATTTTTTTGGCATCCGACTCCATAATGGGTAAGGATGCTCCAACATAAGGAGCAAGATCGGTCTTGTTAATTACCAATAGATCAGATCTCGTAATGCCTGGGCCACCTTTACGAGGAATTTTTTCTCCCCCAGCAACATCTATGACGTAAATTGTTAAATCAGAAAGTTCTGGACTAAAGGTTGCTGCCAAGTTATCGCCACCAGATTCAATAAAAATAATGTCTACATCAGGAAACTGCTTTTGCATACGATCCACTGCCTCAAGATTGATTGAGGCATCCTCCCTAATGGCAGTATGTGGACAGCCGCCCGTTTCAACACCCATAATTCTTTCTGGATCTAGGGCTCCTGCAACCGTAAGTAAACGTTGGTCTTCTTTGGTGTAGATATCATTCGTAATCACTACCAAATCGTACTGATCACGCATCGCTTTGCAAAGCATTTCAAGCAAAGTTGTCTTTCCTGATCCTACGGGACCTCCAATACCAACTCGTAACGGGGGATTCTTTTTTGTTCTCATATCTTTACTTAATTTACGAACGGAATAATCGGGAATACTGAGTCTCATGTCTTGATGACAAGATAGCCAACATCGGCGAAAAATTATCAATCATTGATAAACCTGATTTAGCTCTTTTTTCAGCTTCTTGAACCATCTCAGGCACAAGTAAGCGAATCTTTGTTAATGCCTGCTGCCCCGCAACTTGACCCAACGGTATTGCCTTGAGTGAAGCTGCAACCTGATTTTCAATCCAAGAAAATGCATACGCAGCAAGACCATTCTTAGATTGAATATTCAAATGAAAGCATGCATAGCTATGTGCTACCAAAAGGGATAAAGGATTAATTGCAGCTAAGTTAATAAGACGGTCATCACCCCAACCGAGGGATTGAGCAATTTGCAATAAGGACCAACCCATTTGCTCTGTTTCAGATCTCAGCTCTGAGGTTTCTCGAGTTACCAAGAAATACTCATTGAGATTGTTTACTGAGTCGATATCCTTGTTAGCCCACGCTTCATAACAGAGAAGCCAGAGTGGCGCTTCAGATCTCGCAAAAACGCCTAAAAAAACATCCTTGACCCATGCCTCTGCAGTTGAAGCATCTTTTACCAAGCCAGAATCAATGGCGGCTTCTAAACCCTGAGAATAGCTGTATCCACCAATTGGTAATGCTGGTGAAGCTAACTGCATTAATGCAGTGATTTCGTTTAGATCAATGATCATGCGAATGGCCGTGATCGCCATGGTGATGATGAGGGCAACCTGGTCCATGAACATGGGGCTTCTCATGTTCAGCGTACACCTTTTGAGCTAAGGCATAGTCACTGTCAAAAGTTTCTGCATGACTATGGCGATGCCCTCCACCATAAGCCCCCGTTTCAGGCTCAAAGGATGCGGATTCTTGCTTAGCCACTAATCCCAACTGAAGAATCATTCCTTCGAGCACCGAGTCAGGCTCAATCCTTAAAAATCCTTGGCCCACCTGCACGGGAATATGCCGATTACCCAAGTGATAAGCTGCTCGCATTAACTGATGCGCATCGTTAGATTCAATAGTGATCACTTCTTGATCGGCTGCAGCAATTCTAATCATGGAGCCATCATCGCCAATCAAGATATCGCCTGTAGTCAGGACGTTACCCCTAGGTAGAAAAAAGTGTGCCTCACGACCATCCGATAGCTTTTCTGAAAAACGACTTTTATTGCGCATCTCATATGGCAGCTTTAATTCTAGAGCTCTAGCTAAAACCGCCTTAGCTAAACCCTGTCCTTTGGGAATCACTTTCTCAACACGGATTGGTTCTGACATTCTTTTTCCTAGAATAAGAAATAACGCTGCGCCATCGGTAATACTTTTGCTGGCTCACAAGTTAAGATTTCACCATTCGCAATCACTTGATAGGTTTCTGGATCAACAGTGATATTCGGCTGCCAATCGTTATGAATCATGTCTGCCTTCCTGATAGATCGGCAATTCTTAACTGCTTCAACCTGTTTTTCCAGCACATAAGCATCACGAATATTTGCGTTCATAGCTGATTGCGAAATAAACGTTAAAGAGCTATGACGAATACCCTGTCCAATTCCTGCAAACATATTTCGATAATGAACCGGTTGGGGAGTCGGAATGGAAGCATTAGGGTCACCCATCGCCGCTGCTGCGATAGAGCCACCCTTCAATATTAACGAAGGCTTAACTCCAAAAAAAGCAGGCTTCCAAAATACCAAATCTGCATACTTGCCCACTTCAATCGAACCCACAACATGCGAGATACCATGCGTAATTGCAGGATTAATGGTGTATTTGGAGATATATCGTTTTACTCGGAAATTATCATGACGGTTGGTATCACCAGGCAATAATCCACGTTGCGCTTTCATCTTGTCAGCAGTTTGCCAAGTCCGAATAATGACTTCACCAACACGACCCATTGCTTGCGAGTCAGATGAGAGCATCGAAAAGGCGCCAAGATCATGCAAGATATCCTCTGCTGCAATCGTTTCACGACGAATGCGGGACTCAGCAAATGCAATATCCTCAGCGATAGAAGCATCTAGATGGTGACACACCATCAACATATCCAAGTGTTCATCTAAGGTATTCACCGTAAATGGTCTAGTTGGATTAGTCGAGGATGGCAGAACATTAGACTCACCGCAGGCCCGAATAATATCTGGAGCATGTCCACCACCAGCACCCTCTGTATGGTAAGTGTGAATAGTGCGCCCTTTAAATGCAGCGAGCGTAGTCTCTACAAAGCCAGATTCATTCAAGGTATCTGTATGAATAGCAACTTGAGTGTCTGTTTCATCCGCCACGCTCAAGCAGCAATCAATTGCCGCAGGTGTAGTACCCCAATCCTCATGAAGTTTTAAGCCAATAGCTCCTGCATCAACTTGCTCACGTAGTCCAGCTGGCAAACTGGCATTTCCTTTACCTAATAATCCAATATTCATTGGGTAAGCATCGATTGACTGCAACATCTTTTGAATATGCCAAGGCCCAGGAGTACAAGTTGTTGCAAAGGTACCCGTTGCTGGGCCGGTACCGCCACCAATCATGGTGGTCACACCAGACATCAAAGCCTCTTCAATTTGTTGCGGACAAATAAAGTGGATATGGGTATCTATTCCACCTGCAGTGACAATCATTCCTTCGCCAGCAATGATTTCCGTTCCAGGCCCAATGACCGAAGTAATACCGGGCTGAATATCAGGATTGCCCGCTTTACCAATATTAGAAATACGTCCATTTTTAATGGAGATATCAGCTTTGACAATACCCCAGTGATCGATGATCACTGCATTGGTGATGACGGTATCAGCGCAATGCTTTGACTCTCGCTGGCTTTGACCCATGCCATCACGAATCACTTTACCGCCGCCAAATTTGACCTCTTCTCCATAAATGGTGAAGTCCTTTTCAACCTCAATCATGAGGCCAGTGTCCGCAAGTCTTAGGCGATCGCCAACAGTTGGACCAAACATCTCTGCATAAGCTTGACGACTTACCTTAGCCATTACACACCTCCCATGACGCGGCCTGCAAAGCCATATACTTTCTTATCGCCTGCAATTTCAACTAATTCAATAGTGCGCTTTTGACCGGGTTCAAAACGAACCGCTGTACCAGCCACAATATTGAGACGCATCCCTTTAGTCTTTTCGCGATCAAATAACAATGCATCGTTCACTTCATAAAAATGAAAGTGCGAACCTATTTGTACTGGACGATCACCGCTATTAGCAACCTCTAGTGAAAGTGTCTTTCTGCCCACATTCAATTCAATATCACCAGGTTCAACAAACATCTGCCCCGGTATGAATCGCTGACCACTTGAATTTGGAAGCGAACTCATACCCCAGCTCCGCCAAGCAATGCAAATGAGAGCTGGCTAATTAATACCCAACCGTAAAGCACGCTAGAAAACCCAACAATTCTTGCAATGGCAGTTGATTTTTCTTTAAGAATCTTGACCAAAAGCACGCCCGATAAGTGCAAGGCAGCTGTTGCTAAGATCAAGCCAGTGACATCCTGAATCACCAATGAAATAGCGAATGATGAATCTACAAATAATTGGGTATGTGCAAAACCATGGAATACGCCAAAGGCGCCAATTAATAGCAAAATTGCTTTGGGTGAATATTGATTTTTTATCATCAGCAATAAGCCAATCGCAATCACGGATGTAGCAATACCAAATTCAAAGAAGTTCATAGGCATGCCAGCCAATCCAGCCAAGACACCCAAGCACATACCGAATATGAAGACACACGGACCAAGCCAGATCTTCTTCAACGCAAATGCACTCCAAAATCCAACGAGGATAATCACCAGAAGATGATCGGCACCACTAAAAGGATGCAGCAAGCCAGACATAAAGCTCACCGAAGCATCATGCCCCGCATGTGCAAAGGTTAGTTCGGAAAACAAAGTACTGACTAAGCCTACGGTAACTAACAATATATTTTTCATGTGAAAGTTCATCTGAGCAGTCTCCTAGACAATTGGGTTATGAACGGTAACTAGCTTGGTTCCATCGGGAAACGTTGCCTCAACCTGAATATCAGGAATCATTTCTGGAACACCTTCCATGACATCATCGCGAGCAAGGATGGTTTGTCCTTCATGCATTAACTGTGCAACCGTTTTGCCATCACGCGCCCCTTCCATAATGGCGACACTTATTAAAGCAACTGATTCCGGATAATTCAGTTTTAGTCCTCTAGCTTTTCTTCGCTCAGCTAAAAGTGCAGCCGTAAATATCAGTAATTTATCTTTTTCGCGTGGAGTTAATTCCATATCTCACCTCAATAACAATTTTAAGAAACCCAAAGCCTTAAGGGCTGGGCTTGTACACCATGAACGATTGGTCTTAATTTAGTCCATACATCGATCATTAAATTTCTCGTAGCTTCAATATCCCTTGAGACTGCGCGCATTACCAAGACACCTTGCGGCATAAATGTAATACCTGCTCTTAATACATCTGTCCAGGGCATCATTTCAGAAAACTCTTCACTTAAATCATTAGAGCACCTTGGCCCTATAGCCAGCAAAGTAGCGCAAACAGGCCACGATCCCAACTGAGGCAGAGACTTAGAATAGATATCTTCTGCATCTATATGCCCATTCTCAACCCAAATGAGTTTTCCACCCTGTCTAATTTCATTCAGCAAATGCACATGACCGCTAGACCACTCCTCACCAGAGGCATGGCGACCCAACATCAACGCATCCCATCCAATATAAGAAGCACTAGCAGGAAGATTTAATTTGGTGATGACATTGGAACTTGCACCTTTAAAGAAAAGATTTTCTTGAGGTAGCCAATCTAACTTCGCACCCTCACCCATTTCAAATTGAATACTTTGGGTTGCAGGGTTTTTAAATGACTTGTACCACTTTGTTGCACTCGGTGTCGATAAAACTACATGAGCATCTTTAGCAACAGAAACTTGTATATCTAAAGTATCGCCACCGGCAATACCAGCTGGTGGATGAATGATGACTGTATGGCAAATATCCTCACCCTCTGGATACAAGGCTTTCTGGACTCGCAGCGGCCCCTCATGCAAACTTTTCTTGAGTACGCTGCCAATCGGGGTGCGCTCATAAGAAAGGCTCAGCTTAGCCATCCAGCTGGGACTTAAAGACCTAAATAGCTGTTTTACTGCGTTATCTGGGGCCAAAAACATATGGTTAAACCATCTCAGTGGATATCAGCATCCACTTTAAACCGAAATCATCTCCTGGACACCATTGATGTCCATATCGGCACCTTTTCCTTGGGCGACGACTTCGCCGCGGCGCATCACAATATAGTTATCTGAAAGCTCTTTTGCAAAATCGTAATACTGCTCTACCAATAAAACAGTAATGCCCATCTCATCAACTAGCTTACGAAGACAGCGCCCAATATCCTGAATGATGGATGGCTGGATACCCTCTGTAGGTTCATCTAGAATAATTAGTCCTGGTTGCGACATAAGAGCACGGCCAATAGCCAACTGCTGTTGCTGTCCGCCTGATAAATCGCCACCCCTACGCGCCTTCATATCGGACAGAATCGGAAATAACTCATAGATATAAGAGGGAATATTTTTTGGGCTTGAAAATTTTGCAGCGCCAATGAGTAAATTCTCCTCAACAGTAAGTCTTGGAAAAATTTCTCGTCCCTGGGGAACATAGGCAAAACCATTGTCGACTCTAGACCATGGCGGTAAATTGCCCAACTCTTTTCCATCCCAAGTAATCGAACCAGTCTTTACCTTCACCACACCCATCAGAGATTTGAGCAATGTGGTCTTACCAACGCCGTTACGACCAAGCAAACTCGTTAACTGGCCTTTAGGTACCTCAAAGTTCACATTACGAAGAATATGACTACCGCTGTAATATTGATTGAGGTCTTTGACGATCAACATGATTAACGTCCCAAATACGATTCAATGACGCGCTCATCGCGCTTAACTTCATCAAGTGTGCCTTCGGCCAACACAGAGCCTTCAGCTAATACGGTGACCTTGCCTTTGTCTCCGGCTAATGCAGCAACAAACTCCATGTCATGCTCGACAACCATCATGGAGCACTGACCACGTAAAGAGTTAAGCAACTCAGCAAGGCGCATCGTCTCTTCATCCGTCATACCAGCAACGGGTTCGTCGAGCAATAACAACTTAGGTTGCTGCATCAACAACATACCAATCTCTAAGCGCTGCTTTTGACCATGAGAAAGAAGGCCGGCTTCACGATAAGCTTCTGATTCGAGTTGCGTAAGCGCAAGAACAGCCTCCATCAGGCGACGCCCCTCTAAATCTACTTTGGCTACCAATGAGTGATGCCATGACTTGTCTCCTGCCATTGCAAGCTCAAGGTTTTCCCAAACAGGATGCTGCTCGAAGACTGTAGGCTTCTGAAACTTACGACCCACACCAATCTGGGCTATCTGAGGCTCATTCATCGTCATCAGATCAATAGTTGAACCTAGATAAACAGAGCCACTAATATCCGCAATAGTTGAGCGGGTTTTACCAGTAATGACATCCATCAGGGTTGTCTTACCAGCGCCATTTGGACCAATTACACAACGTAGCTCACCCACATCAATAGTCAACGACAGTTTATTGATTGCCTGAAAACCATCAAAGTTAACCGACAAATCTTCCACATAAAGAATGCCTGTGTGTGAGGTATCAATGCCTTTTTCTAGAAAGTGTGCGCTCATTTAGAACCGTCCTTCCTGTTAAAGAATTGGTGATAAACGCCCAATAAGCCATTAGGCAAAAATAAAGTAACCAATACAAACATAAGGCCCAAAAAGAACAACCAATACTCTGCAAAGTTGGCGGTGAAGAAGCTTTTGGCTCCACTTACCGCAAAGGCACCAATAATGGGTCCAAGCAAAGTCCCGCGACCGCCTACCGCTACCCAAATTGCCATTTCAATAGAATTGGTTGGAGACATCTCACCTGGGTTGATAATGCCCACTTGAGGGACAAATAAAGCCCCTGCAATTGCGCACAATATAGCGGAAAGTACCCAAATAAATAACTTGAATCCCAAGGGGTTGTAACCACAGAACATCAAACGAGACTCAGCATCACGAACAGCAGTAATAACTCTACCCATCTTAGATACAACAAGCGCCCTGCAGAGAATAAAGCTGCCCAATAAGACTAGAAAAGTAATAACAAAAAGTGTGACTCTTGTGCTGGGTGCACTAATGGAATAACCCAAAATTCGCTTAAAGTCTGTAAACCCATTATTACCACCAAAGCCTGTTTCATTTCTGAAAAACAGGAGCATGGCAGCATAAGTTAATGCTTGAGTAATGATGGAGAAATACACCCCTTTGATCCTCGAGCGAAATGCAAAGTATCCAAACACCCAAGAAATAACACCTGGCACCAAAATCAACATCAAGAGCATCCACCAGAAATGATCGCTACCCTTCCAAAACCAAGGCAATTCTTTCCAGTCCAAGAACACCATGAAGTCAGGCAATTCGCTTTTGTATACCCCATCAGCGCCAATCTGACGCATTAGATACATGCCCATGATGTATCCGCCGATAGCAAAGAAAAGTCCGTGCCCTAAGCTCAGTATTCCGCAGTAACCCCACACCAGATCGAGCGCTAAGGCTGCAATTGCAAAGCACATGATCTTACCAATCAATGTAAGTGCATAAGCAGACATATAAAACATACTGGTTTCGGGAACCAATAACGAAAAGATGGGAACGCCAATTAATACACATAACGTTAGCGCAGCTAATGCAATATAGGATCGCTTACTCAGAATGGATTCACGCTCTGGAACCAAAAGACTGAAGCTAGATGAAGGAGCAAGCTTTTTAATATCCATATTAATCAACGCTCCTACCTTTTAATGCGAAGAGGCCTTGAGGACGTCTTTGGATAAAAATAATGATGAATACCAAGATAGCAATCTTGGCCAATACAGCGCCGATAAATGGCTCCAGTAATTTGCTAGTGATACCTAAGCCAAAGGCTCCATAAATAGTGCCTGCAAGCTGGCCTACCCCACCAAGTACTACCACCATAAATGAATCAACGATATAGCTTTGACCAAGATCAGGGCCAACGTTACCAATCTGGGAAAGTGCTACCCCACCAAGACCCGCAATGCCTGCGCCAAATGCAAAAGCATACATATCTACGCGTATTGTTTTGACGCCAACACAGGCAGCCATTGTTCGGTTTTGAGTAACCGCCCTCACAAAAAGACCCAAGCGAGTTTTATTAAGAACCAACCAAGTAACAATGACTACTGCAATAGCAAAGCCAAAAATAATGATACGGTTGTAAGGCACCACCAAGTTCGGCAACACCTGCATGGCACCTGACATCCAAGTTGGATTGGCAACCTCTACATTTTGAGCGCCAAAAATGGATCTAGTCATTTGAATCATGAGCAAACTAACGCCAAATGTTGCCAATAGAGTTTCCAGTGGGCGACCATACAAGAACTTGATAACGGTTCTTTCAATCAAGATGCCAACCAAAGCCGCCGTAAGAAAGGCGACAGGCAATGCAAATAGCAAATACCAGTCTAGATAGCCTGGGGCATACTGCCTAAAGAAACCTTGAACCACATAGGTTGCGTAAGCACCCACCATGAGAAACTCACCATGCGCCATATTAATTACGCCAATCAAGCCATAGGTAATTGCAAGACCCAATGCGCAAAGCAAGAGAATACTTCCGTAACTAAAACCAGCAATGACATTACCTAGAATTTCGCCACTAAACTCCGATTTCTTAATTTTGGCCAAGGCTTTTTCAGCGGCCTCCTGAACTGGACCGCCTTCTTTAGCCAATGGCGCCAGTAAAGCAGCTACTTGAGGGTCGCCACTATCACCCAACAATGCAATAGCCTTTAATTTGGACTCTTGGTTATCTGACTGTAATGCCAAGAGCGCCCAAAGCTTTTCTACTTTTGGCTTAAGCGCAGGATCACTTTCAGTAGCAAGTAATTTTTCTACCAAAGGATAAGTATCAGGCTCAGGATCCTTAATCAGAGCGTTCACGGCCTTAGCGCGAATCTGTGGATCCGTAGATGCGAGTTGCAATCCCAGCAGAGCGTTATCCACCTTACCGCGCAATTGGTTATTGAGAACTACATCTTGTAATTCATCAGCCTTAATCGAAACATTTTGTCCCGTTAGGGCATCAGTATATTGATCGCCTTTTTGAATGACGACGCCTTGTGGTGATAGGAAAAGACTCTCCGCACTTAATGACTCTAGAATCTGGAGCGCTTCAGGGCTACCTTCTTTAGATAAATTATGAACCACTTTAACTTTGGCATCAAAGTTATCGCTAAACAGTGGCTTTAAATCTGTAACGTTAATTTTTGCAAAAGTAATCCCACAGGCCAGAGTGCAAATGACCGAAAGGATTAGTTTTGAAAAAAATGGGAATTTCATAACAAAATATTGAAAGTCCTCCCCCGCTTGAGGGAGGGAGTTTCTATGGAAAATTACTGAACTGAATCAGGCTTACCTGCATTACCGTCGATGTACTGACTCCAAGGTTTAGCTGGAATTGCTGTTGGAGTTTTATAAATCACATTGAACTGGCCATCAGCTTTGATCTCGCCAATCATGACTGGCTTGGACAAATGATGATTAGCACCCATTACCTCAAGATATCCACTAGGAGTATTGAGTTTTTGGCCAATCATTGCTTTACGTACAGCATCAACGTCAGTTGTGCCAGCTTTTTCAACCGCAGCTTTCCACATCAAGATGCCGGTACGACTAGCTTCCATCGGGTCATCTGTCAAAGGCTTGCTAGCACCTGGCAACTTCTTCTCAACAGAGTAAGCGGCCCATTGCTTTTTCCACTCGTCATTTACTGGATTTTTAACAGACATGAAGTAGTTCCATGCGGCTAGCTGACCAACTAATGGCTTGGTATCAACACCACGCAACTCCTCTTCGCCTACAGAGAATGCTACTACTGGGACATCTTTAGCTTTCAAGCCAGCGTTACCCAACTCTTTGTAAAAAGGAACGTTTGAGTCACCGTTAATAGTGGAAACAACCGCTGTTTTACCGCCTTGAGAGAACTTCTTAATATTGGCAACAATGGTTTGATAGTCAGAGTGACCAAATGGCGTGTAGGTTTCTTGAATATCCTCATCTTTCACGCCTTTGGATTTCAAGAACGCGCGGAGAATCTTATTGGTTGTGCGTGGATATACATAGTCTGTACCCAAGAGAACCCAACGCTTAGCGCCGCCGCCCTCTTTACTCATCAAGTACTCGACTGCTGGAATTGCTTGTTGGTTAGGTGCCGCGCCGGTGTAGAAAACGTTACGAGACATTTCCTCACCTTCGTACTGCACTGGATAAAAGAGCAAGCCGTTTAATTCTTCAAATACTGGCAATACAGATTTACGTGATACAGAGGTCCAGCAGCCAAAGACCACTGCAACCTTGTCTTTGGACAATAGCTGTCGAGCTTTTTCAGCAAACAAAGGCCAATTAGATGCTGGGTCAACGACTACAGGCTCTAATTTACGACCTAAGACACCACCGCTCTTATTAATCTGATCAATCACCATCAAATCCATATCTTTAAGCGATGTTTCGGATATAGCCATCGTTCCAGATAAAGAATGCAAGATACCAACCTTAATTGGCTCTTTATTTTGAGCCATCGCTAAATGGCTTAAACCTGTAAAGCTTAAAGCTGCCGCTAAGGCTGACAACTTCAGAATTGATCTACGTTTCATATCTCACCTTTTGAGTAAATTAATCATGTGGGCAGGAATACTTATGGCCTATGAACATTAGAAAATGTTTCAAGATGGTGCAAACATCGTTTATCACCAAAAAAGAGCTCTTGCACCAAAAAAGAGCGTATTGAGTTGAATAGATGCACGTATTACAAGCATTTGTTGCAAGTGCAAATAAAAATCGCCCCGAAGGGCGATCTAAAAGATTTTAGCTTTTAAGCTCTTACCCACCCAACCAGTATGAAATGAATAAGCGCCCAATTATTTTGGAGTACTTCTAAGCGCGATGCAAGTAGTAATTAGAACCCTTAAAAAATAATCTTTAACAAATAAAACTTACTATTTGCAGAGTGGGCTTGCGTTTCTGCTTGGCCAATACTTTAAAACAACCAAATGTATGGCGCAGTCTCTTGCCATGCAACATGTCGGTTTAACCGACAAATCAAGCGTCACGTAACCGGACACTCCTTAACGATACTGTCGACACCAGAGGAATTCCAAGAGCTCACATCTGGCGCCAGGCGAGCACCCGCCTATCAAACACCACTTTCCCCACAGGTTTAAACCAATGTCTTAATTACTGTAAAAACACAATTTCACGTCTTTTAATCCGTTGGTCGCGAGTTCGAATCTCGCCCGACCCACCAGTTACACAAGGTACGTACCGGACACATGCTTTACGTCCGGTACCGACCACATGGTTTACACCTTTACCAATCACATCCCCAATACTTTGGGACCAAATGGGTTTTCTAGGGCTTGTACCCGAGAAGACTCCATATCAAAGTAAGCCATATCGTAATCCATAAAGCTGACTAACCACACGTCGTCCTCGACTTGCCGCAGGCCCACGTCATGACCAGCGAACACCGTACTAAAGTGAATCTTCTTACCATCAAGGCAGATGCGTCCGCAGTTAGTCACCGTCACGGTTTTATCGTGGAAGGGATAACTCACATCGGGCAGTCCTTCATACTTTCGGGTCGAAGGAACATAGAGCTCAGCTGGCTTTTTCATCTCCAGTGCTTGATGAGGCCTTTCATAGTTGTACTCATAGATAA
>Ga0214182_1000471_pt1 | contig 15551 bp, 14 predicted proteins | sample TroBogEpilimnion_8_FD_153020 | JGI IMG/M metagenome (GOLD analysis project Ga0214182, IMG submission 153020) | Freshwater microbial communities from Trout Bog Lake, WI - 14NOV2007 epilimnion | ecosystem: Environmental > Aquatic > Freshwater > Lake > Epilimnion/Euphotic zone | place: Trout Bog... | reverse complement strand
CCGGCGGAACTCGCGAAGGTGATCAGGCCGCTCTCCACGGCTTCCTTGCCAAAGCCGACCTGGAGCATCATCGGCAGAAGGAATGGGATGGCGCCGATACCGGTGCGGAACAGCATCATCGCGACGAACGCCACCCCGAAACAGGGCAGCCTCAGGAGCGTGAAGTCCAGCACCGGTTCGGCGTGCCGGCGGGCGTGCAGGAAGTACAGAAACACCGCCACACCGCCGGCAGTCAGCATCGCCTCGGTCGCCCAGAGGGGAACGACGCCGCGGCCGAGCGTCTCGAACCCGAACATCAGACCGACGAGGGCGATACCGGTCAGCAGCAGGCCTCGGGCGTCGAAGCGGCCGCGCGGGGGTTCGCGGACGTCCTCGATGAACAGCGTGACCAGGACGAAGCCCAGGATGCCGATGGGGATATTAATGTTGAAAATCCATCGCCAGTTCAGATAGGTGACGATGAAGCCGCCCAGCGGCGGGCCGACGACGGGGCCGAGCAGGGCAGGGGTGGTGAGCCATGCCATGGCGGCGACGAGCTCGGTTTTCGCCGCCGTGCGCAGCAGCAGCAGCCGCCCGACCGGCACCATCATGGCGCCGCCCAGTCCCTGGAGGATGCGGCTGCACACCAGGAACGCCAGGCTGTCGGACTGACCGCACAGCACGGACCCGATGGTGAACACCACGATGGCGATGCGGAACACGTTGCGGGCGCCGTAGCGGTCGGCGATCCAGCCGCTGGCCGGAATGAACACAGCGAGGCTGAGCAGGTACGAGGTCAGCGCCACGCTCATGTGCTGGGGATCGTAGCCGAACACCTTGGCCATGGTCGGCAGCGCCGTGGCGATGACCGTGGAGTCCAGGTTCTGCATGAACATGGCGGTCGCGACAATCATCGCGGTCATGCGGGTGCGGCGTGTTGTGGCGTTGGGGGAGCGCTTGGCCTCGGACATGGGGCCATTGTCGTCCCTGCGGGCGCGGGAGGAAAGCCCTGGCAATTTTTGTGCGATCCGTGGGTACGGATGTGTGCGGCGTTAACCTTTCGTTAACCCGGCCCCCTTATGAAGTTCGAGCCGGCGGGAATAGTCCCACCGGCTCAACCCAAGGAGTCATACGATGCGAGGACATCGTGTACTTCTGCTGCTGATCATACGGATCGGGCCCTATTGGGTCAAGATTCTTATCGTTCGGCGGTAGGAGTGGGCCAGCCCTTTCGGGGGCTGGCTCGTTCCTGGGTGAGGCGCTTGGCTTGCCGGGCGGCGGCGGCTGCCTTACCGTTTTGGCAACCTGCAACGGAAACGGTCCAGACACCATGAGCACCATCGAACTCGTCGATCCCGAATTGCGTCCGACCCTGGCGCAGTGGCCTCAGGCTTCGCTGTCGGCGGAGACGCTGGCGGGGCGGCGGGTGGATGCGTTGAAGGGGTTGGACGCGCTGCCGAAGCCGGTTTTGCCGGACATTGTGACGGGGGAGATCCATGTCAGCAGCGCGTTCGGCGCGGGGCCGATCCGGGTGCTGACGTATCGGCCGGCGGCGTCGGACGTGCCGCTGCCGGCGATCGTGCATATCCATGGCGGCGGGTTCGTGATGGGCGCGCCGGAGATGAAGGATATCGAAAACCGGATTTTCGCGTCGGAGCTGAAATGCGCGATTTATTCGGTGGATCATCGGTTGGCGCCGGAAACGCCGCATCCGGGGCCGGTGGAGGATATTTATTCCGTGTTCGTCTGGCTGCACGCGAACGCCGCTTCGTTGGGGCTCGATCCGGATCGGATCGGCATCAAAGGCGAAAGCGGCGGCGGCGGGTTCGCGGCCGGGGCGGCCTTGTTCGCTCGGGATCGGGATGGGCCGAAATTCGCGTTTCAGCATTTGATTTATCCGATGATCGACGACCGGTCGGCGGTGCGGACGGATTTGCATCCTTATGTGGGGGAGTTCGTTTGGACGCAGGCGAATAATTATTTCGGCTGGAAATCGCTGCTGGGGCGCGAGCCGGGCGGAGATGGGGTTTCGCCTTACGCCGCGGCGTCTCGGGCGGCGGATGTTTCGGGTTTGCCGCCGACTTATATCTCGGTTGGCGGGTTGGATTTGTTTTTGGAGGAGAATTACGTTTACGCAGATCGGTTAAGCCGAGCGGGGGTGGCGGTGGAATTTCATATGTATCCGCGGGCGTTTCATGGATTTTACCGGTCGCCGGGGGCTCAGGTGACGCAGCAGGCGGAGCGGGATACGAGGGAGGCTTTGAGAAGGTTTTTGTGGGGGTAGCTGTCAAGAGGCTACCATTGTTATACGCACGGTGGGCGTGGCTCTCACATCCGGAGCCCAGAACTGTGGCATGTGCATTATGTCAGGTCAGAGGGCAGGACTCGCCAACTTTGATCATTCCCTCTTCCTGCATTAGCCGCTCGGCCAATTTGAGCGCTTTCTCATCCTCCAACGTAAAGTGCTCGTCGCTGCTATATTGTTCGTCAAGGTTGATGCTCTTTTCCGAAATAACCCAAAGTGTCAGCATAAGGTGAAGGTTGAAGGCACGGCGGGCCACGTCTCTTTCGAAGACTGGAAATTGGCGAGTTCCGGCGATCGGCCCACGCAGTTCGTCGCTTGAAATTTCTACTTTGGTGCTGGCTCTAACGATGTCATGATTCGATACATGCGCGGCGCCAGAAAGTTCATCATACATGCGTCCAATTGATTTTTCGAGAGCTGCAATATTCGGGGCGCGTTTTTTTTCTTCTGTCCAGTTCTTATAGAAATTAATTGGGCCAATATCTCCATTTCTTGCCGGATTAAGATAAGTGCCTGTATATACCGCCCCTCCTCTATAGCCCTTTCACAAAGGGGTATTCCGATAACAAAGCCGGCAAAAAGAGATTCACGCTCTTCACTGGTCGGTGTGATAGGTACGATCTTGCCATGAGTTCGATGTAGGGCAGCAGAAAGCACCCCCATGATCAACATGTGAGCATCATTCATTCGACCATATGCCGCCCTGGTCTGTTTACAAACCTTGTCGCCATAGAGTTTTTGCAGACCGAACAGCATGGCAGCCGGTTCTATAAGTGCCCGTTGATAGGACTCTATCTCTGCTTCATCGGCATCAGATATGCTCGAAAGCGTCATAATCATCCTACTAACCGTGGTTTCGTGGTGTCGCCGCAATTATAGTACTGCGCGATCTCGCTGAGCAACCCTTCGCCGTCACGCCGCGCCAGCGTGTTCCTTCTCTGGTGCACTGGTGCGCAGTGACTTGAATGCTTGGCCAAGGTTCTTACCCCGGTCTTGGCCTGCCCTTACGCGGATCAACTCCCGCTCACACCCCGCCAACCCGCTGAAGAACGTCAACGCTAACCGCCCCTGTACGGTGGCCATGTCCGTCATGTGTCGCTACAGGTTTGGAAGCCCGTCTGCACTCGGTACTCGTGGCAACCTTGTCCAACATGTAAGGAGGCGAACGCGCTAGATGGACGAGTAGCATAACCGGAAACACGCCTTTGGCCACAAGCGGGCCAAGTTATTGTGTTGTGGACGCGGTCGGGTCAGCATGTGAACTAGGAAACCATAGTTGCCACTTAACTGCATCAGCCGTATCGTCGCTCACTACTTGGGGTGAGGAGTCGAGGATGCGGCGTATTTCTTGGATCGCTGGGCTGGCGTTGCTGTTGACGAGCGGCTGTGCGGCAAACGGTCCGCAAACGCGAACTTCGGAGTCATCGGCCACATCGGCCCCGCAGGGTATGAGTTCGGCGGAAATGCCATCCTTCGATGCCATGATCCAGACATTGCCCAACCGGGCTGCGCTGAAGGCGACCGTCGCGGAAGCCGTGCGTCGGCACGATTATCGCGCGGCACTTGCCATGGAGCAAGCTTGGGTAAAGCGGAATCCGGACGATCTGGAGGTCCGCGACGAAGAGCCGATGCTCTATCTGGCAACTGGCGATATCGCGGGATGGGAGCGTTCGCGTGGCGAACTGACGGCGGTATTTGCCCGGGTTCGCGGCCGCGGAACCCTGCCTGCTCGGCCGGGCTTCGCAATCGATGTATTTAAGGCTGGCGACAAAACTGTGGTGGCTCAACAATGTTACGAGCGCGCCGGACGCTTCGGGGTCATGTATCGGTTCGATGTGACAGGACAGGACCACAAAACTCAATCGTTCTTCACGGTTGAATCGCCCGAGGCCGATAATCAGATCGCACGGGAAATGGGCCGGAAATCGCCCGTGTTTTTTCTCGATTACAATCGGCCAGGTGTCCATGAGTCGGTCGAGGTCATGGATCGCGTGCCGCCCTATCCAGCACTGCGCACGCGTGTCATGGACTATATCGCCAATCCAAAACCAGCCAGCAGTTCGACACAGGCGCGGCTGGCAAACTACGGGTGCGAGTTTGCCGGCACCGGAGCACGACCTTAGTCCCCGACAAATCGTGCTAGGCTCATAGGTTCGAACCATCGCTGTGCGATGGATGGCAGGGCATACGGCAGGCGGCTTACTGCCGCTATGTCATCCCCGGTGAATGCCGAGGACCGGCCTCTTTTGAGAAATTTTGTCCTTGACACAACCCTCGGTTGATGTTCTTCTTACGTTCATGTCTACCGCCGCCGCCCCCACCACCCAAGACGACATGTCCGGTTCCGACCAGGACCGGCGGGACGCGGGCGCGCCTCGGGGTTTTGCCGGCGTTCTTCTCGTGGTCCGCGCCTTGGCCGACTTCGGGCGCCAGATGCTGGCGACGGTGCGGCAGGGCTGCAATGACAGCCACGACCGCGCAGCCGTCGCGGGGATCAAGCTTCGTTTCCGGACATTGGATCTCGCGGCGATTATCGCGCGCATCACGCGCGGGCTGGCACTCGCCGCGGCCCTGGAAACAAGACTGGAAACACTGACCGCTCGGGTGCCGGCGGAACGTGGGTCCGACGAACCACGCAATCCTCAGCCGCGCGAGCAGACAGCGAAGGTAGCCAACGAAGGATTGCCGAGCGCCGCGGCGATCGCGAAGCGTTTGCGGCAGCGGCCGATCGGTGTGGTGCTCGCGGAAATCTGCCGCGAATTGGGCATTTCGCCGAGCGACCCGCTCTGGAACCAAGCGTTTGTGCCGATCCTGATCCATGGTGGCCGTCCGCCCTATCCGTCCAATGACGAAGACAAACAGCGCTGGGCCGCATCTCCCGTGCTATGGGCCGACCCGGATGTCCGGGACGCGCTGGAATGCCATGCCGCGGCCATTATGTCGCCGAGCGGCGCTGGACCGCCCTGGCTGGGCTATTAAGGACAGGGCGGAGGCGACAACACGGGGCCGGTGACGGCTGGTCCCGCCGTTCCGATTCCCGGTGTTTGGGGGTGGGGACTTGGGGTGCGAACACAAGCCGGCGCCACCTACCGTCCCACCAACCCCAGCCATTGTCCCAGCCGCACAAACTGCGCCTTGATCACCGCCCACAGCAACGAATGAGCGGCTAACGGCACGGGCGCCGGAGTCTGACGCACGGGTTCCGGTGCAGCCGCCTCCGGTTCAGCTGCCGCAGGCGCAACGGGCACTTCGTCCTTCGCGAACTCATCCGCGCAACGCCGCGCGAAATCGGCCATGATGACGTTCGCCACCGCGACCCCGCCGGCCTTGGCAAAATCCGCCAGCACGCCGCCGAGCTGCGCATCCGACACGATTTTCACCAGCGTCCCCGCCGGGTCCTCATGCAGACTGAACCCCACCTTCACGCCAATCCGCGCGGCGCGAAGGTCGGCGGCGCCTCGGCCCTCCAGCGATCCGGTGCAGTTTTCCAGATCGAATTCGGCGCTCGCCCGTCCTTTGAAATTGATTTTCTTCGGACCGAACGTGACCACCATCGCGCCCGGCCAGGACCCGTCCTCGGCCTGAGGCTCCAGCACCGCGCCCGGCATGCAGCTTGCCATGCGCGGCACGTCGGAGAACCGGCGGATGACATCCGCCGGCTTCCCAGGAACGCGAAATTCCCCTTCGAAGTGCATGGTCCGTTACGCCACCGGACGCAGCAGCGGGGCGTGATTGACCGCGCCGAAATACACCTTGGCGTAGCCTTCCGTCGGGGTGGACGGCGACACGCGCGCATCGATCACGTAAAGACCGCCCTTCGCCAGACCGGTCTTGATCGCCGCGCCGATGTCGGACGCCTTTTCCAACTGCACGCCGTCGCCGCCGAACGCCTTGGCGATCGCCGCGAAATTCGGCGAATCCCATTGCGCCAGCGTTTCGTCGAAGCCTTTCGCCACCAGTTTGTGTACTTCCGCGCCGTAGCCGGCATCGTTCCAGATGACCAACACGATATCCAGCTTGTGGCGGACGACGGTTTCGAACTCCTGGATGTTGAACATCGTGGAGCCATCGCCCTCGATCGCGACATGCTTGCGGCCGGGGTTGCCGGCGGCGGTGCCGATCATCACGCCCAGGCCCTGACCGACAGCGCCGAAATTATACGAGTATTGAATTTCGGCCCCTTTCGGCATCGGCATATACATGCCGATCCAGGAGAAGAAGTGCCCGGCGCCGCAGGTCACCAGCACATTTTCCGGCAGCGCCGCGCCGAGATGCCCGGCCAAAGATCGCGGATCGAACCCGTCCGTCGGCGGCGTGAACTGGTGCGGGGCCGCATCCAACACCGCACGGGTTTCCGGCGTGCGCATGCCCTGGCTCCGGTGTTGCCGAGCCTCCAGGGCTTCGTTGATGGCGGCGACCGCTCGGCGGCCGTCGGCTTGGACGTACAGACCCGGAATAACCCCGATTTCTTCCGGCATCGGCTTGATGTCGATACGTGCGACTTCCGCCGCCGGGAAAATCAGGCCGCCTTCCGTGGTGTAGTAGCCAAGCTCCGCGCCGACGCCGAGAACGAAATCGGCTTCCGCCAGCAGTTCCTCGGTGGGGGCGGAGGCGAAGGCGCCGGAAATGCCGACATCCCATTCATGCCCGGCGAACAGGCCCTTGCCCTGCAACGACGTCGCCAGCAGCGCGCCGGTGCGGTCGGCCAACTTCACGATTTCATCGCGCGCGCCGGCCATGATGGCGCCGCGGCCGCCGATGATGACGGGGCGCTTGGCGGCCATCAGCTTCTCGATCACCGGCTCCAATTGATCCGGGTTCGGCGTTTCGATCCGGCGTGGCAGGAATTGCGTCGACGGACGATATTCATAGTCCCAATCGATCTCTTCCTCCTGCAAATCCATCGGCAGGTTGAGCACGACCGGGCAACGGTTGATGCGCGCGGCATAGAACGCCTCGGCGATTTCCTCGGCCATGTTGTCCAGGCTGGTGACGGTGTGGAAGCGTGTGTAGCAGGCCTCGACGAAGCGGCGCTGGTCCATGAGCTGGGTGCGGTTCTTGGAGCCTTCCGCGATGTGGCCCGCGATCAGCACGACGGGGGTCTTGCCGCGATAGGCCGCGATCAGCGACGTGCCGCACTGCGTCAGGCCGGGGCCGCAGGTGACCATGGCGAGGCCGACCTTGCCGGTCGTGCGCGCATAGCCGTCGGCCATGGACACGGCCATGGACTCATGACGGGCGTTGTAGGGCTTCACCGCCTTGTCGCGGCACAGCGCGCCCCAGAGCCACATGTTCCCATCGCCCATCAGGCCGAAAAAGTCGGTGATACCCTCGGCGCGCAGCGACAGCGCAATTGCTTCGTAAGCTTTCATGGTTTCTCGTTCCCTTTGGGTTCGTTGGTCGTGTCAGGTTGCAGGATTCCGCTGGCCCTTCCCCCCATCGCGTCATCCTCGGGCATGACCCGAGGATCGCCCACGGCACCGTGCCGCTTGGGGTCCTCGGGTCATGCCCGAGGATGACGGGGGGAAAGCTTCGCGGCTTCCGATTGGTGTCCCTTTTGGTGGAAATAGTTCTTCCTGTAAAATTCCAGCACCAGATCGCGGTACACGGCGGGCGGATAGCGCGGCGGATCGGCCTCCGACGTGCAGGTCGACAGGCATTCGATCGTGCTGGCCGGATTGGGGCTGTGGAAATAGGCGATGGAGTAGCGGTCGGTGCCGCTGTCGTTGATCACCCCGTGCGGCGTGGACAGGAACCGGTCGTTCGACCAGCGGCGCATGATGTTGCCAAGATTGATCAGAAAAGTCCCCGGAATGACCGGCGGCTGGAACCACTCGCCCGATTGCAGCCGCACCGCCAGCCCTGGCACGTCGGTGCGGGCCAGAGCGGTCATGAAGCTGTTGTCGGTGTGCGGCGCGGCGCCGAAGGTGTTTTCGCTGGTGTCTTCCTGCGGGGGGTAATGCAGGAAGCGCAGATTCGCGTGTTCCTCATTGGCGAAATACGGCGCGAAATGATCCGGTTCCAACCCGAGCGCGACGGCGAAGCCCGGCAGCATACGCGTGCACATCGCCCGCACCGCCTGGAAATACGCCATCATGTCGGCGCGCAACTCCGGCATGTCGTCCGGCCATTGGTTCCGCCCCCGCAGCGGCAGCCCCGCCACAACATCCGGATGATCCGCCGCTCGGTCGTGGCTGACGAAAAAGCTCTCGTTCTGGTTCGGCTTCGTCGCCTGGTGCACGGTCGATGCACCCTGCACCGAGGCGTTCATCGGCATGTAGCCGATATTGTTTTCGTTCAGCCGGAGCTTGAGCTTTTCCTCCAGCGGCAATGCATGGAACCGTTTCGACGCGGCGAAGCCCCGATCGATGGTTTCCTGCGGTACCCCATGCCCCAGCACATACAGAAACCCGACATTCTCGCACGCATGTTGTATTTGCTCGGCCAGATGCGCCAGCGCGCCCGGCTCGCCCGCGAAATACGGGCCGTAATCGATCACCGGAATCGCCGCGGACGCGGCGTCGTAGTCCTGGACGGCGTGCTGCTTGAACAGGTGCATCGGTGGCCCCCTTGTCGGTGGGGGCCACTATAGGCTCAGACCGTCGGCGCGGCCAAGGACGTCAGGTCTTCGTTCCCAACTCATCCCCCACCAGCCGTTCCACCCATTTCGCCATCTCGGTGTGATCCGAACCCGGCCCGTACAACGCCTCGGCCGACACGATCATTTCCCGCACCAAAGCGCTCAGCGGCGACGGCGTGCCGGTCTCCCGAGCAATCTGCATCGCGATGGACAGGTCCTTCGCCAGCAGACCCATCGTGAACCCGGCATCGAATTTCCGCGACAGCACGAACTGGCGGAATTTCTTCTGCGTGGAGTTGTTCATCCCGGTCGCGGCATTCAGCACATCCGTCATCACGCCCGCGTCCAGGCCGAAGCGCTGGCCGACCAGCAGAGCCTCGATCCCGATCAGGAACCCGCCGGTGGACACCATGTTGTTCAGCGCCTTCACCGCCTGGCCCGCGCCGACATCGCCGGCCCGCAGGACGGAGGTGCCCATGGCGGACAGCACCGGCATCATCCGCTCGATCACCGCCGCATCGCCGCCGACCATGATCGCCAGTTGCCCGGTTTTCGCCCGCGGCACGCCGCCCGAGACCGGCGCGTCGATCATGACGCCGCCGAGCGCCGCGACTTTCTCGGCCAACGCTTGCGTATGGGACGGGACGCCCGAGCTCATTTCGATGATCACCGTCCCCGGCTTCATGCCGGCGAAAATGTTGTCGTCCCCGGCGGACAGCACGCGTTCGACGATCGCGCTGGTCGGCAGCATGGTCACGATCACGTCGGAGGCGCCGGCAAGCTGCGCCAGCGTGTCGGGCGCGGTGCCGCCGATCTGCTGAACGAAATTGTTCGCGACTTCCTGCCGCGCATCGGCGACGTTCACCGTGAAGCCGGCGTTGACGAGGCAGGCGGCCATCGGCCAGCCCATGTTGCCGACGCCGACGAAGCCGACGGTGGGTTTATCTGTCATTTTGCGTATCCGAGGTGGGTGAAACTAAGGGGAAGCTAGAAGCCCCCGCCCGACACGGCAAGCGGACCCAAATAATCCATCGGCGTTAACCTTGTGTTAACCTCGATACCGTATGTCCGAGCGGCATGTCGCATGAACCCTACCATCCACCCGCATACCATCGCCTCCGGTCCCATGACCTGTCGCATCTGGACCCGTTCGTGTTCGAGGCCGTCAGCGCGAAGGTGCCGCGGCCGCTGCGGATCAACGTGCGTTTCACCAACCATTGCTACTCGGAAGCGTTCGACCCCCGCCGGCACGCTCCGAACGATCCAACGATCCGGGACGGCGCCCGAAACCGCGTCTTCGCGCCGGACCGCTACGCGCTGTCGCTGCACCTACCGCCCCTGATCCGCAGACTCGCCACGCCCGGCGCCCGCGTTCACGAAACCGCTGCTCGGCGGAACTGGATGTATGCCGCCGCGATGGAGATACCGGCGGCCAACACCCGCTACCAAATCTTTTTCGAATTGCGCCGTACCGTGGCCGAGCGCCGGAAGTTCCAAGACCTGGATATGGTCGTCGAAAGCGCCTACCCCGCCGATCCCAACCGACCCGCACCCAACGTGCTCGGGCGCATGAACTTCCTGCTGCTGGCGGGGAACGTATATCTGGGCCTGAAAACCAGCACGCGCCGCTGAAACGCGAAAGGGCGCCCGAAGGCGCCCTTAAAGCAAGTCTATCCGGCAACCGCTTGGCCGAAGCCTCGGCCCGCCTCGCGCGGGCACGGAACCCGAAGGTGCCGCCAGGGGATGCTACCTCAGCCGGTCTGTCATCCCGTGACCCGCTTATACCCGGTCGGCTACGGCCCGAGCAAGACAAAACGTCTCAGCCCTTCTTCTCGTCGGCTTCCTTGAACACCTCGGTGGCGATCTTGAACGCTTCCAGCGCCGCCGGAATACCGCAGTATGCGCCGACCTGGACCAGCACTTCCTTGATCTCATCCCGCGTGACGCCGTTGGTCAACGCCGCGCGTAGATGCAGCCGCAGCTCGGCCCCGCGGTTCAGCGCCGACAGCATACCCAGATTGATGATGCTGCGCGTCTTGCGGTCCAGCCCAGGGCGCGTCCAGGCCATGCCCCAGGCGATCTCGGTCGTCATCTGCTGGAACACGGCGTTGAAGTCGTCGGCGCGGGCCAACGAGCCATCGACATAATCGCCACCCAGCACCTCACGCCGGACTTCGAGGCCTTTTTTGAACAGTTCGCTCTGATACTCGGGGCGGTTGGGAACGTCGACCATGATGGAGCCTCCTGGGCAGGGTAAAAAGACGGCGGGACCGTAGAGATTGCGGCCGGGGCCGACAAGCGGTTCAATCCGAGCACCACACTCAGGGGGGAACCGCACGATGACCGCGACCTACGAAATCCTCGGGCTGCGCTATGCCGTCATGGAGGAACGCTACCACTTCCAAAACTTCATCCTGCCGGTCGACGACCACGCGTCGATGGACCCGATGGATTTCCTGCTGTTCGCGATTCGCGGCAACGGACACACCATCGTCATGGACACCGGTTTCAGCCCGGAATCCGGCGCCCGGCGCGGCCGCTCGATCCTGCGCACGCCGGCTCAAGCGCTGCTGGACGCGGGCATCGACCCGGCGACGGTGACCGACGTCGTGCTGACCCACATGCACTGGGACCACGCCGGCGGGATGCAGTATTTTCCGAAGGCAAAATTCCACATCCAAGCCGCCGAGATGACCTACTGCACCGGCGTCTGCATGTGCGAGCCGTTCCTCCGCCGCCCCTACGATGTGGAGGACGTGCGCGCCGCCATCGATGCGCTCTATTCGGAACGGTTGGCGATCTATGAGGGCACCAAGGAGATCGCCCCGGGGATCACGCTGCATTTGATCGGCGGGCATTCCGGCGGCATTCAGTCGATCCGCGTGCCGACCAAGCGCGGCTGGGTGATGATGGCCGGGGATGCCGCGCATTACTGGCGCAATATCCGACTGCGGAACCCGTTCCCAGTGGTGTTCGATGTCGGCCGGATGCTGAAAGGGTATGAGATCATCAACAGCTTGGCCGACGGACCGAATCACGTGATCCCCGGCCACGATCCGCTGATCCTCAAGACGTTCCCGCCGCTGAACGGCAACAAGGAAATCGTGCGGATCGATCTGCCGCCGATCACATAACCCCATGCGCCCTAGCACGCCGGAGCCGCATCGTCTCGTGGCTTTCCGGCGTGCCGTCGTGCCAGCTGCCGAACCATTTATCGAACGGCACCGTGCCGTCGCCGCCGTAATTGCACTCGAAATACCGGTGGTGCAGGAAGTGGAAATAGCGCTGCCCGATGGAGTAGACATTCTCCCGTTTCGTCAGCAGCTTGTGAAACCCGACATGCCCCAGCGCGGGTGCCAATCCGGTTTGCTGGACATGGAAAATGGCGTGCAGCGGGTGCGACAGCAGCACCCAATGGATCAGAATGCCGCTGAAGTAGAACACATGCTCGACCGGGTGCATCGACATGCCGGACCATGGGCCGATATCGGTGTTCTTGTGATGCAGCGCATGGAATCGCTTGTAAAACACCGGGAAATGCAGCGCTCGGTGGATCAGGTAGAAATGCGCGTCGCGGATCATCGGGATCGCGCAGAACAGCAGCACGAAATAAACCGGATGTGCCTCCCAGTTCAGCATCGGGATGTATCCGTTGGCGAACATCCAGTAGGTGACGACCTGATAGGCGGTCCAGATGCCGACGCCGCTGAACGCGGTCCAGAACACGTTCTCCCGCACCTGGCTGCCGAACATGAAGCGGCTGTGTTCGGCGGTCGGTTCCCGCCGGTTGAGCATGTAGCGTGTGCCCTGCGCCTTGCGGATGTAAAACCGCAGATGCAGCCCGCCGTAGACCAGGACGGTGAAAATCAGGTTCTGCGCGTAGACGATGGCGATCCAGTCGGCATCGAACGTCTTCATGCGCGCCAAAGACGGGGTGAACGCAAACCACGTCAGGACGGCCAGCCCCATGTAGAGGATGTTCAGCGGCAGGAAATATCCGGGACACCCGAACAGGAATTTCGCCAACGCGGCCGGGCGCGGCGGCCAGACGAAGACAGGCGGTGTCATGATCGGTGTCGCGGGCGGGGCGTCGCCCCGGTGCGATACCGTGTCGGCGGTTATGTCGGACATGTTATTTTCCTCCGAGCAGAACGCGTGTTCCCGCGCTTGATCCAGGCCAAGGCTGGCAGCATTGCCAGCAGCGACAATGTCCCAGGCTCGGGCACACCGAAGCCGGTGTCGCTGGTCAGGGTGACGTTATCCGGCAGGGTCAGGGTGACGACGGCCGTCGCGTCGATGTTTCCGGCACAGCCGTCGCCGCCGCACAATTCGCTGGTGGCGGACAAGCCGGCGTTCAACACGTAGGCGCCATTGTCCAAGGTGCCGTTGGCGATGGGGAATTGGGCCGAGACGCTCCAAGCGCCCGTGGCAGCCAGCACGATCAATTCCCCGTTGCCGCCATTCGGCGGTGTTACGTAGCCCGCCTGAATCAGATCGGCGAAATAGCTGAGTGTCGAGGAACCGCCGACCGCCGCGGTGCCGGAAATCGTCACCGTGGCCTTCTGACCCGCCGTGACACCGGAAAATGCGAACGTATCCCAAATTTCGGCCAGAGAGGACGCGTAATGCCCGAACACCGCGTCTGTCGCGGTGGAGACCGCCAACGATCCAGTACCCAAATTCGCCTGCGCCGATGCGTAGGATTGGCCGGGATTGTTCAGACTGGAATTGCCCGACCCCACGGAACAGTTCGGATTGACCGAACCCAGAATGGAGCAGCCGGTGTTGTTGATCGCGGCCACCGTCAGCGACCCCGAGGGCGACGCCGATGCGGTCAGAGGCAACATCGCTGCTGCCAGGAAGGCGAGAATTCGGATCATTGTGGCCCCGGATGGCTGATTTCGGCCAAAGAGTAGGCCGATCCTCTCCGACCGTCCATCGTGCGCTCCCCTGTTCCTCGTGCTACAATGCAGGGAAGGGCAGAACCGCAGGAGCCTCAGCATGTCTGTCGATGTTGCCGCCGAACCCGTGCTTGTCCGCTTCCGTGCGGCGTTGGAGCAGTTGTACGGCCCCAGACTGGATCGGGTCGTCCTGTTCGGCTCCCGCGCGCGCGGCGATGCTCGGCCGGATTCGGATTACGATGTCGCGGTCTTTCTGAATGAGTTTCGCGACCGATGGAGCGAGATGGATCGGCTGGTCCCCGTCGTCACGGATATACTTTACGACGATGGCGCGTTCATTCATGCGATGCCATACCGGTCGGGTGCGGATCGGGAGCGGACACCGCTGATGCATGAGATCCGGCGCGAGGGGCTGAGTTTCTGAAACGTGAGCCGATACTTTATCTCTCGAAATCGAAATTTCATTCCCCATGCAATGGCGGATCGGTCCAGCTATCCGGCATGACGATCCGCGCATCTATCGCTGCATGTTCGGCGAGTAGGTGGAGTAGGTTCCCTCCATCCAATAGTTCCAATGGCTTTCCTCGTGCGAAATCGTAGGCAGCCTTGCCATACCCGCTTGTCGTCACAAGGATACCTTTCGACGCACCTTCGTTTTGGCATGTCCCAAACAGATCTCGGACAGCGCTGACCCCAACAGTATTCTTGTAGCGTTTGGCCTGGATCACGACCTTGCCACCGAACACTGGCCGCGGATCGAACGCGACACAATCAACGCCACCATCGCGCGACGGCCGCGTCTGGCGTGTATCCAGGCCCATTGCCGCAAACAAATTGGTGATCAATCCTTCAAATTCCGTTGGAGTTAATTCCATCAGGTTAGGGCGGCTATCCAATCCCGAAATAACGTCCATGGTTTCAACAAAACGTGGATCAACCATATCGAGCTCGATTATGGGTTTGACCGCCATCAATTCGCTCGGCGAGCGAGATACCGATGCTTTCAAGGAGCGTAAGCAATGTTCAGGCTGAACCTGTCCCAGATTAAGTGTGCGATAGATATCTGCCGTAACCCGGACCGATAACAAGCACAGTCTGACCTGTTGACCAGTGGCAGGATCGATTGTGTCCAACATTCCGTTCAGCGTCAGGCATTCTACCACGTCCGGTGGTGCGGCGCGATAAATCGTGTCAATGCCCTTGAGTGCGATTTGGCTTATCAGACTGCTATATACTGCCCGCCGCTTTGCCATTGGCCGAGCCACTGCTTCAATCCGGTCGGTCGCTTTAACATATCGAAAGCTACCTTCCTCGGGAACTAAATTGAATTCTGGCAATTCAAGGTCCATAACCAAATGCCTGGAATCCGGGGAATAGCCGATCTCGGCCGACACCGCGTCCGGTTCTCCAGATAATGCTTCATTCATCACAATGCCGAAGTACCTGATTACAGAGGGGTGGCTCCCAGTGGCTAGAGAGTCCTTGAATGTACGGAGTTCTGTGTTGAATCGTTCTATTTCCATTTTTCGTGTGGCCTCGTCCACTTCGAAGGCATGAAAGGCTGCCTCCTTCTCGCCTTGATGCTTTTCATAATCGCGCATCGCGGCATCGTATCGTTTTTCAGCATACGCCACCAAAGTCGCATGTCGGGCAACTGCGCCCGGGAAATAGCGCTTGAGGAAACCAAGCGGCTTTGGCATGAAAGAGTGCGCTTGCGGCTCGGGTATTTGCCATATCCTCTCGTCGAATTCTCTTGCCTCAAAGATTTTCTGGTCTCTAAGAATAT
>Ga0214182_1000468_pt1 | contig 15586 bp, 9 predicted proteins | sample TroBogEpilimnion_8_FD_153020 | JGI IMG/M metagenome (GOLD analysis project Ga0214182, IMG submission 153020) | Freshwater microbial communities from Trout Bog Lake, WI - 14NOV2007 epilimnion | ecosystem: Environmental > Aquatic > Freshwater > Lake > Epilimnion/Euphotic zone | place: Trout Bog... | reverse complement strand
CGTCAAAAATGCCCAACGGGCTCACCAAAACAGGCCTGCCTGCGGAAATGCCTACTCGCACGGCGCCGCTGGCGCTTTCCTCGGTGTTCTTGTACGGAAAAATAATGAAGTCCGCTGCAGCCAGATATTGAATGCATTCTTCCAGCGGATGATAATCATTAATCCAGGTAATCCGTTCACTCACCCCCAAGTTCTGCGCCAGCTGCCGGCAATCCGCCAGCGTATCCCGACTGCGCTGGTCGAGAATGGCGTTGATGGCCAGCAGGCGGACATTTTTATTGGTTAGCTTGGAGAGCGGACTGATGCACTGGATCAGTGTATCCACACCTTTGTGGGGAAGCAGAAATCCAAAATTAGCAATCACCAGGTCGTCGTCGGCGAGACCCAGCTTTTGCCGGACTTCCCGGTTGTCCAGCGGCAGAGCCGGCAGAACGACGCCCAAGGGAAGGAGTGTCACATTGTTCACGAGGCCCAATGAGGCCAGATTGTTCATGTCTTCCACCGAGTGGACCATAAGGCGATCGAGGGATTGAAGGGCGGTAATGGCGGCTGGCGCATGGCGCAAACGGGTCAACATGGGTTGGGTTGCATGCAGTTCGAGAATAACGACCTTGCCGGATTGGCAAAAGCCTTCCAGCGAATGATAAATTTCATAAGTCCCAAGATCGTAAAATCCGGGGTGGTGTTCAATGTAGAGGACATCGCAGGCCTCTTGTTCAATCAAACCCAGAGTCGATGCGAGGGAGCCGGTTTTTCCGATTTCCCAGGTGGGTCGATAGAGCGACTGCCCCGGATCGTCCGGCGTGCGGCTGTCGCAGTAGATTTGAATGGTGAATTGCTCAGGCGGAAAGTTTCCGAAAAGATGCTTGCTGTGCTCGGCCAGTCCGCAGGCGGTCTGCCATGGGCTGATCAGTGCCACACGCAAGGGCTCGACAGTGACGGACGTCGGATTGTCATCCAGCCATCGGGACGCTTTCAGAATGGCTTTTCCACCGTTTTCCCAGGAATAGGTTTCACGCACCTGGCGCAAACCTTCCGCGCGACGCGCAGCAAGCGCGGTGCTGTCCGCCAATATTTCGAAGTGCAATTTCTTCAGGAGGGCGCTCAGTTGGTCTGTTTCCGGTTCAACCCAACAGGAATGGGTAGTTTTCAGGTGGCTGGCGGAGCGGCTGAAGTGAAACGGGATCAGGCTTGCGGTGCCGGGTGAACAAAATTCCATGTGGCCGCCAAAACCGGTCACGATGACCGGCAGGCCCATGGCCATCGCTTCGGCAGCCGGGAGATTGAAGCCCTCGCCCTTGCTGGGCAGCACCAGTACCTGTGCGCTGTGGTAGAGCGCCAGCAGACCGGCATCATCCAGCGGTGATTCGTCCACAATAATGGAATGGTCTGGGTGGTCCCGGGTCAGTTCGGCAATTTGCTGGTGGATCCGGTTATGGGGATTGGGAAAGGTCTTGATATAAAGCTCGGTTTCACGATTGCATTTGAAGGCGGCCCAGTAGGCATTCAGCAGGGCGTCAACACCCTTGCGGTCAAAGGCGGAGGACAGGTGCAGAAACCGGAATCGCTTGCCCGGCTGGGGCGTTACCGATTCGATCGGTGTAACCCCGCCGCCGACCAGATGGTCGACCCCCATGGGAATGACGAACAGGGGGAGCATGCAGCCCGAGTTGCGCAACGCGTTTTTGACAAAGGTGCTGGCTACCAGGGCCGCGCTGAAGTCCCGGTTGATGGTTCGGATGAAGCCCTCTGGAACTTCGGTTTCCTCCCAGAAGAACAAAATGAACTTCTGTCTGGCCGGTTCCGAATCAGAAATTAGCGGGTAGTGATGAACGATTGAAATGGTTTCGGCAAGTCTACGGGCATCAATTTGACGCGCCATCATGACTTCCAGCGGGATACGGACATTTTCCGGAAGGTGGTTGAATTCTTCAACGGGGTGGCCGTTGTGGGGGCGCAGGCATAGGTGACTCTGGGTGAGTTTATCGAGGGCCATGGCAAGTCCGCGATTGACGATGGCCAGGCTGTAATGCCCTTCGATGTGCCCCGTCAACCGGAACCAGGGCAATTCGACCGCTTGGGGCAGCCCCGGAGGGGGCGGGGGTGCTGTCAGGGATCGGACTTCAGATTTTTTTTTTACGGGCCTCTCTGAGTGGCGTTCACACAGCCTGCGCCGCAATTGGTGAATATTTTCTGTAAGCCAGCGCAGAAAAGCCGTTACTCGCCAGGAATTGCTGGCATAGACGGCCTGCAGGTCGTTGTTCAACCGGTGAATCTCCAAATCCAGTTGCTGGATTCTGGCATTGGCCTGTCTGACTTTGGCCTCGGCTTCCTGGGTTTTGGCGTCCACTTCCCGCACGGCGACTTCGTTTTTCTGAATCAATTCCAGCGCACGGACATGACTGAGCCGAATGAAGTCATCAAATACATTGGGGGGGACGGACAGTGCGTCTATGAGTTCCGCATGCTCCCTTGCCACATAGAAGCGGTTGAGGCCGTCGAAGTAGGCAAACTGATATTGGTTGTCCAACAGGATTGCTTCCCACTGTTCGTAATGGGTCAGGGTGCTGTTGAGATGGGTTGCCTCGACCACCAGAATCCAGGGGCGCCAACGGGTGAAATCCATGCCACGCAGCACTTCCGATTCGAAGCCTTCCACATCCACTTTAATGAAATGGATTTCCGCCGGGGCAAATTTGTCGCAGATGCCGGCCAAGCTCAGAACGGGAACAGGATGGCGGGTCACCGCCAATCCTTGTTTCCGGTAATCGTCGGCAATGCCCTTGTCCAGAGTGGTCCAACCGCTAATGCCCTGGACTTCGAATAAGTTGAGTTGGCCATCTTGCGCACCGGCAGCCAGGTTAAGATTGGTGTCGAGGGGACGCTGCTGTTCCAGCAACAGGTGGCATTGGAGCAGGGGTTCAATGTTAATTCCGCGCCATCCCCGGTCATAAAACGCCTTGGTGACTGAATCTTCCTCGGGGTGGTTGGCGCCCACATCGATGTAGAAACCCCGGGGGATGTGCTTCAGCGCCCGCCAGAGCATTACATCCTCAAAGTTTTGTGCGTAGGAAATAAAGGTCATGCGCGTTCGATGGCGATGGAGGGGTCCAGCCAGGCACAACCCTCGAAATAGTCGTGGCGCAGATTGGTGACGGAAAATACCAGAGCCAAGTCTTTCCATTCGTAGTTTTCGTCCAGATGGGTGTCTGAATTGACCAATGCCGTCGAGATGGAATAACTTCCCGGGCCCAAATTCATGGGGAAGGAAAAGTGGTAGGTGACTTCCTCGTCGGGCAACATATTCGCCAGGGGCAGACCCTTGATGTGCGTGTTGGTGCCGAAGATGGGCTGGCCCAGGCGGTCCTTGATCAGGTATCCCAGCACCAGGCAGGGGATGGCCTCGTGGATGGCCACCTTGATTTGGAGCGTCGCCGGGTTTCCTACCTCAATATGCTCAACGGGTTGATTGTCATCGTTGAGCAGGGCGATGGCCAGCACGGATGCGTTGCCCGAACCCGAGATGGTCTGGGTCCGTCCGCCTTCCAGCGTTTGCAGGCGAACCTTCTGATGCTCACGCTTGGCCAGCATGGCGTTGTAGTAATCCATGACGGAATCGGGGGAGCCCTCCATGGCCAGTGCGCCATCATTCAGCAGAATGGCGCGATCGCATAGGGCCTGAATGGCGCTTTTATCATGGGAAACGATCAGCAGGGTGGTTCCTTGCTTGCGAAATTCCCGGATGCGCTCAAAACTCTTATGCTGGAAATAGGCGTCTCCCACGGACAAGGCTTCATCCACGATCAACACATCCGGGCGCCTTGCCGTCGCCACGCTAAAAGCCAGCCGCATCTGCATGCCGCTGGAATACACCCGCACCGGCTGATCAATGTATTCACCAATTTCGGCAAACGCTTCAATGCTGGGCATTAGGTCAATAATTTCGGGTTCCGATAAGCCCATTAATTGGCCGGCCATGAGCACATTTTGCCGGCCGGTAAATTCTGCATGAAACCCCAAACCCAGTTCCAGTAGAGCAGCCACCCTTCCGGTGATGGCGCAGGTGCCGGTGGTGGCCTGAGTGGTGCCTACAATAAGTTTGAGCAAAGTGCTTTTGCCAGCGCCGTTAATGCCAATAATGCCAACCGCATCGCCGGGGGCCACTTCAAAATTAACGTCTCTCAACACCCAAGTCAGTTGGTGTTGTGGTCCTAAAAATGGAAACATCCACTCGCGCAAGCGGGAGGTTCGGGTGGGGTAATGTTTGTAAGCTTTCCCCAAATTTTGCACACGAATCCAGCCCATTACAGTTCGTCCACCATTTCTCCAGAGTGCTTGCGGAACAGGTTAAGACCAAGCAAGCAAAGAAGTGCGCCAATGAGCAGCGGAAATAGGAGAGTACCCCAGTGAGGCGGTTGGTTTAGTATGAAAATATTATGAAAGGCGGCCATTAAGGTGGTCAGAGGGTTAAGCCACAGTAGTGCGCGCACATGCTCGGGCAGTATGTCCACGGGGTATACGATGGGGGTTAGCCAAAACCAAAATTGAAGAAAAATTGCAAAAAACTGACCCACATCCCTGAAAAAAACATGCAGCACCCCCAGCGTCACCCCAAGGCCAATGGCAAACACAATCAGCACGAACAGAACAGGAAAGAGTGCCAAATAAACCAAGCCCGGAAAGTTTCCCGAAAGAACGAGAAACGCTGTGAACACTAAAAATATAATGGCGAAATTAATCAGCGCAGTGAAGATGACTACCACAGGCAAACAGATGCGGGGAAAATTAACTTTTTTTAAGAGGTTGGCGTTTTCTAAAAAAACCACCTGAGCGCGCGTGGTTATTTCCGCAAACAGCCCCCAGGTTAAAACGCCGGCGCATAAATAAATACTATAGGCAAAGGGGGAATCGGCACCTGCGAGACGAGAGTGCATCACCTGTGCAAAGATAACCGTGTAGACCACAATCATGGCCAGCGGATTGAGAACGGCCCAAGTGGCCCCCAATACCGAGTTTTGGTAGCGTGACTGAAACTCGCGACGCACACTGCTCAGAATGAAGCCCCGATAATTCAGGACATCCTTGAGCTTTCCGGAAACCATTTTCATGGGTTATGCAGTAACTGTTGCAACGCTTCGGGTTTAACAATAACCAGGTGATGCGCCTCTTTTTGGATGATGCCCATTTTTGCCAGCAGTTGCAGGGAACGCGTCACGGTTTCCCGGCTGGTATTGATCATGCTGGCAATTTCCTGGTGGGTCGGCATATTTTCAATGATATTTCGATTACCGTCGGATTTGTCCTTGATTTGGGCAACAAAGCTGAACACCCGTTTGGAGGTATTCTGGATGCTGAGCAATGCCCTCTGTTCGGCATCGTGCTGGATGCGCGTAGCCAGATGCTTGAGCATCAGGCGCGCCACCGGGGGGGAATGCATGAAAAGATGGAGGGCGTGGGCGGCAGGCAAAAAGGCCACCAGAGTCTCGCTCAATGCAATCACCGAGGCTGAACGAACAGTAGTATTGATGATTGAGAGTTCACCGAAGAATTCACCCGCCGTCATGATCCGGTAGCCCAGGGTTCGTCCATCGTTGGTGATGTCTACCGCCTGAATCTGGCCGCTTAGCAGAAAAAGGAGGCTATCGGCCGTGCTTCCTTTTTGAAGGATCACGTTGCCTCGGCTATATAGGCGAACCCGTAAGCTTTCCTTAACTTTTTCAACTTCGGAATCGGATAATTCCGAGAAAAACGGGATCTTGCGGATATTGACGGTAATATCCAGTTTTTTGGTGGCGTTTGGTTGAGCCTGGGGCTCTACTTGCGGAATGGGGAGTTTCATCGGTTGTCAGTATGCATTGCTGAATAATTCGCAGCCCAGGTAAACCGCTAGTATACCGGCGATGTTGGACATCACATCATGCCAGCAAAATCGGCGCCCCGGAACCAGGTTCTGAATGAGTTCCACCGTCCAGCCCGCCAACGCCAGGGCAATGGCCCAATATAACAATGTTGTGGAGTCGAAGGTTATTTGCCAGGCCAGCCCGGTGAGTAGTGCATAGGCACAAAAGTGCATAATTTTATCGTTGGGCAAACGCTGCATCCAGCGTGCGGGGGCCAGGGAACCCGCCAAAATCAGCAATGAGACCGCAATGAAAAGAGCCCATTTACTCATAGTCCAGTTTGCCACTCCCAATTCAATTGCACTTGCTGGCTGTCGTAATTAAAGATGGGGATGTTTCCATCGTTTTTAACCGAGCGCCATTCCAGACGAAGCGCCTGCTGTTTTGTTAGGGGCAACACCAGCGCGCCGCGCAGCAGTTGTATTTGTTGTTGGCGAATCTGATCAATCAAACCCGGCGTGTAGGGGTTGGCGCTGTTCCAGGTTTGCACGTTCCAACCCAGTTCACCTAGGGTATTGGCCCACAGTGGCCTGCGTCCACTAATGCCGCCCAACCATCCCTGACGGTTGCCGCCGGGCCGACCTCCTGTTGCGGGGTCGAAGAGGTAAGCCAAATTGGTTTGAATGGTGGCGCCACCTTCTTCAAAAATTAATTGGCTGCGCAGCCCGTAGGTGTTCGAATCAAAGCTGGAAATGGTGTTGTAGTGGTTGTGGGTAATATCGGTCATGAAGCTCAGCGACAGGCGCTCGTTGAGTGGACGCGTCATTTTTTCTTGAATCTGCGACATTTCTTGATAAAGAGCGTCGCCCAAGCGATAGGCCGCAAGGGTTATTGAGGTGTCCATTTTCCAGTTGTTGTAGCGCCAAGGAAAATCGAACCCCGTTAATAAGGAGGCAATGTTGTATTGAGTGGCGGAGTCGTCGTTAACGGTTTGAAGCTGCACCAGGCCCACCACACCGTTGGGGGTGAGGGTGCTGGAGTAGGCGGTGGAAAATGCGGTGTAGTTGTCCCTGATTTTTAAATATTGGGGCAACAACTGAAGTTGCAACAGGTTAATGCCGCTGCCCAGAATAAAGTTAGGACTGCTCGGGCCTTGGTTGATATTGCTGCTATTGCCACGCCCCAACAGCATGGAGAGATGCCCCTGGGGATGCCATTTTGGGCATTCCATGGCGCGTACTTTTTGAATCACTTCTTGAATGGCCTGAGGGGGCTTAAAGCGTTGTTCTATTTCATCGAGCAAGTGGATGGATTCATCCTTGTTGCCCAATTGGCATTGCAAAATGGCGGAATCCAACCAAGCGCCCGCATGCTGCGGCAGTTGCGCAATGGTTTTTTTTAGTTCTTGAGCGGCATCTGTGTTGCGCTCGTCTTGAATGGACTGCAGCGCGTTGAGGTAAGTGGTGTTGGGGTCGGCATCGGCGCCAAAAGTCAACGTGGGAATGAGTAGCGCCAGGGCCAGAAAAACGTTCATGGGGCAGTACTTGAATCGAAGGTGTAGACGTTTTCGGGTTTTTCCATGCCACGCAGTACGAACTCACCCAAAAATGCTAAGCGATGTTGCTTGGAAAAACGAGCGGTCTGGTTTCCGATGATGACATCAAAGGGCAGCTCGCGCGCCAAATGCTCCAAGCGTGAAGCAATATTGACGCATTCACCCACGGCCGTATAGATGCTTCGAGCGGAAGACCCAAAATCACCGGTAATGGCCAGGCCGCTTTCAATGCCAATGCGAACGCGGAGCGGAGCTTGACCACTCAGCTCGAGCTCAGTACTGATGCGCTGTATTTCTTCAAGAATAACTTTTGCTGCACTAAGTGCCTGGTCAGCATGGTTGCCTGTGGGCAACGGTGCGCCCCAGAATGCCACCAGACCGTCACCCGTGTGACGATCCAGCGTACCACCATGATCCAGAACGGGCCGGGTCAGGCAATCCAGATAGACCCGTGTCAGATGCGCGGCATCGTCAATGGGCATGAATTCAATGCGCCTTGAATAGCCCTCCATATCGGCAATCAGAACGGTAATGGGTTGCCTTTTGGGCACCAGCGGGTTTTCAAAATCGTTCTTCAGCAGTTCATTGACCACCGGTTCGGAGACATATTGCAGAAGTGTGTTCAGCAGCTTTCTCGATCGGCGCTGGCTGACACGCCAATCGAAAGGAATTGCCGTTCCCACCAGAAACATGATCCCAATCAGGGGGGCGCTCACCGCAAGACGGTCATCGTGCAGGCTGATGAAATAGGCGAGCATAAGCCAGAGCATTGTCGAGGCAAACAGGAATATCAGGTTGGACCAGGCCGTGAGGCGGGGAAGGGTGTAGAGCGCAGCCAGTGCCACCAGGGCGGTGAAGGCGACGGCCAACAGGGCTCCGGGCCAATGGGCGGAATGCAGGCCGGCTTGCTGATCCAGCAGTGCCGAGAGCTGCTCAGCATGGACCATCATGCCGGCGGTGGACGTATCCAGCGGCGTGGGAACACGGTCCGTGATGCCCAGTGAGGATGATCCCAGAATGACCAGTTGTCCTTCCAGCATCTGGGGGTCTAACGAAAGGTTCAAGATCCGCTGGGCGGGGATAACAGTGTAGGCTGAAAATTGCCGTGCAAACGGAACGCGTGCCAAACCACGATCCAGGGTTCCTTCAATGGCCCGATGTGATAGCGGTGGCTGGGTGCAACAATTGACGAGCGCCAGTGAAAGCGAGGGGTAGGTGAGGCCTTCATATTGGGTGAGCAGGGGCAAATGGCGCAGCAGGCCATCCTGGTCCGGAAGGTATCCTATATTGCCGGCCCAGGGTACCATCCCCAGCCCGGCGTGATTGGCGATGTAGCCGCTGGCCATGAGGGCTGAAATGGGCGCCGCGGCGCCCACCCCGCCAGCCAGATAACCAACGCGCAAGGGGGCGATTCTTTTTTCATAATCCAGCACCTGCCCCAGTACCAGCGGACCCTGTTGGGCCAGCATGGCCAGCCGTTGGTCGCCTGCTGCGTCGCCTGCTTCCGGCAGCACCATGTCCAATGCGATGCCGCGAGCGCCGTAATGTCCCAGGAGGTCTTCAATGAGGTCGGCAATCCGCGCTCTGGGCCAGGGCCAGGCACCAACGGCCTTAATACTGGATTCATCAATGTCAACCAGAACGAAACGAGTTTCGGCGCGGTCCTGCGCCTGCAGGCGGGTGAACTGGTCGCGCAGCCATGCGTCTCCCCAGCCGGAATCCAGTGGCCTTGCCTGAAACTGCAGGCCTGCCGTTATTAGGACCGCAGTTAGTACGATGATGAAGCGCAGGGCAGCAATCTTGGACAAGAGGTGGTTTATTGATTTTGGTGGCATTGGCGACAGTTTAGCCGATGGCTTGGGCATCGGCTACAATTAAACCCACTCATGCTGTATTATCGGCAGTGACGACCGGCGGTTATGTTGTGTTGGAGGTGTGCCCTTGTTTTTCATCATTGCCAGATTCCTGCTCCTCCTGTACGTCGGCTTTTGGGCGAGTCTCGTCCTGGCCGGGGAGGCCGGTACTGTAGTCTTTGCCACCGGGTCTGCGCACAATGGCAAGTCGCCCATTGCCGTGGGAGACTGGGTGAATGAGGGGGATGAGATCCGCACGGGTGGCGATGGATATCTTTATCTGAAAACCATTGATAATGGTTTTCTGGTGTTGAGACCCAACAGCAGGGCGCGAATCGTGGCCTTTCATGTGGACCGGGAGCATCCCCAGAACACGCGCATCAAATTTGAGTTGCTGGCTGGGGTGGCGCGGAGCATTTCGGGCGAAGCCGCCCGGCAATCCCGTGAAAACTTTAGGTTTAATACCCCCGTTGCCGCCATTGGCATCCGTGGCACAGACTTCACGGTGTTTACCGACCAGGAGATCTCCAGGGTCTCGGTGGTGGCAGGCGGGGTGGTGGTGAGCGGTTTTACCGAGGCCTGCGCCCCGGCCGGGATGGGTCCATGCCAGGGAGCAACGGTCAGGGAGCTTTTCGAACGAAACAGCAATCTGATGATTCAAGTCACCAGGGCACAGGTTGTTCCCAGCCTCATTAAAATAAATGAACTGGCGCCGGACCTGATCAGCCCACCCCGCGGCGATGAGCCCGCATCAAAAAAAACCAGTAAAATCAACGGACTTTCTGTTCCGAACGATACCACAGCCGTCATCTATCCAAACAACAGCCTCGTCAATACCGTGGATACAGCGGTCGTTACTGCCGCCGCCACTGCGGCATCGCAGACTGACATCATCTGGGGCCGTTGGCAGGTCCTGCTCAACCAGCCGGCTACCATTGACCTTACCACCCAACTGAATAACAACGGTGCGCGACTGGTCGCCATTAATTCCAATTTTGCCCTGCTGACAGACAAAAACCGGGTCTGGATTGCGCCGTCCAATATCAGCTTGGGTTTTGCCTTGCAACAAAGCGAGGCCTATGTGCTCAATACCGCATCCAACGCTGTGAACAGCGCTTCACTGCAGAACGGGGTGTTGCTGGTTAATTTTTCCACATCATCATTCAACACCAGCTTCAATGTGCTGTATGGTTCCAGCACCGCTAAATTGCAGGCATTGGGGAATGTAACTTCCACGGGTGAACTGATTGGGGCCAACCAATTCATCGCTCCCACTAACATGGTGGTGAATGGGGTTTTGAGCAACCAGAATGGCGGGTCGGCGGCCTATTTGTTTCAAAGCCGGATTGACAGTCTGCACAGTATAACGGGTGCTACCTATTGGACGGCCAAATGAAACTGTTTCATTTTTGCAACAGTGAAAAGCAGGCTTTTGTGGTTATTTCACATTAAAATTAAAAAACAACCTATTGTTTTTAAAGGATTTTAAATATAAATGAATATCAATGTGACGGTCATCACAACAATTTGATTGTTTTCTGCTTTATGATTCGTCCATAACTGATGGTAGAGTGCGAATTGCGGTACTTTTCACAAGTAAATTAATTCAGTTTTGCAAGCGATTTTTGTAATGAATGACATCAATAACGCTGTAGCGTTTTTCAAAATTTAAGAGGATTTCACAATGGCACTTACCGCCTCCCAAGTCGAGTTGCTTTATGTCGCTTTTTACAACCGCCCCGCTGATCCTGCGGGCCTAGCCTACTGGGAAAGTTCCAGTGCGACCTACGGGCAGGCTGCAAACTACTTTGGCGCTTCGCCGGAGTACACGGCAATGTTTACCGGGCTTACCAACACGCAGGTTGTGGCTCAGGTCTACGAGAACATGTTCAATCGGTTGCCTGATCCGGCCGGCCTGATCTACTGGTCGAATTTGCTGACCGCTGGCACGCTGACCTTGGGGTCGATCGCACTGGCCATTGCCGGTGGCGCACAGGGCACCGATGCAACGATACTCGCCAACAAGGTTACGGCGGCTACCGATTTCACCAACAACATCGTCACCACACCAGAAATCCTGGCCTACTCAGGCGCTGCAGCCAACCACCAAGCATCGCTGTGGCTAGACACCGTAGGCTCCTCTCCGTCAAGCCTGACGGGCGCACTGGGTACTGAAGCGGGTGTGATTGCAGCGCTCATTGCTCCCGTAATCGGCACAACCTCTACACTCACAACTAATGGTACAGGCGCAACATTTACAACAGGTATTACTGTTCCTGCCGGCGCATTGGTTTTGAATGATTTATCTGGCGCTGCAACTGATACTATTACTGCACCTGCTGGCGCAACAATTAATGCTTCTTATTTAACTATCAACGGCGGCTCAATTGCTGGTGTAGCGGACGCAATTCAAGCTAATTTGAATTCAACAGCCTTTGCTCCTTTGACTAACGTTACGATTAACGGTGGCTCAGGTACTGCTGCAGCAACTACTGTTTTAACAGCTGCTCCTACATTGACAATCAATGGTGGCTCAACAGCAAACATCTCAGATTCCTCTGCTGGACATAATGCCATTACTAGTTTGTCACTAAATGGTGAGTCTGGTGCAGTCACTTTGGCAACAAACTTGAATGCATTGACAAGCTTGTCCTTGACGAGTGAAGCTCAATCTGTAGCGGTTGTTGCAACAGCTGGTACTCGTGCTCAAACGCTAACGCTTAATGGCGTTACTGGCGGTACTGTTACTGATGCAACTGCAACTACATTGAATATCGTTTCTTCTGGAACAGCTACAACCGGCCTTACAGTTGCTACTGCTGCAGCTACAACAGCAAACATCACCTCTAATGTTGCTACTACATTAGTGGCGTTGCAAGATGCTGCGGCAAAAACGGTGACAATCAATGGTTCAGCAAACACAACAATCACTACTTTGACTGATGCTGCTGCAACAACAATTAACGTGAGCGGTACAGCCGGCGTTGCTAATATCGGTACATACACTACAACTGGTGCAATTACTGGAATTGCTGTCTCAAACGGCGAAGGATTTACTTCTAACGTATCAGGATTATCCACGCTTGCTACATTGACAGCATCAGGCGCGGGCGTTATTACTGCTACCTTAAACGGTACAGTAACGGCCTTTACTGGTGGTGCTGGACAAGATGTGATCACCATTGGTCAGGTTGCCACTCAAGCGATTGCAGGCGGAACAGCAGCAAACAACGAAATTATCTTCGCTGCTGCTGCAAATGCTGCTGGTTTAGGCACGGTTACAGGCTTTACAACATTAGGCACAACTGGTCTTACTTCTGGCTCATTTAACATGGCTAAGATTGCTGGGATTACAGCCCTTGATGTTCAGGCTGCTGGCGTTACAGGTTTTACCAACGTAGTAGCAGGAACAACATTGACATTTGCTGCAGCTAATGCAACAGCGGTTAATTATCAAACTGCCGACTCTACTGGTGCTTCAGATACACTGGCGCTTACTTTAGGCACATCCAATACAACAGGTATTGTTGTTGCTGGTTTAACAGCTCAGGACTCGGTAAGCACAGGTTTGGGAACTATTAATCTGACTTCCAATGCAACATCTGCCGGTGCTGCTAACACGATTACAACCTTGAATGACTCAGGTTTGGCATCGTTTACTCAGTCAGGTGCTGGTGAGTTAATCATTACTAATGCTTTAGTTCTCTCAGGTGCTAGCTTCGCGTTTACCGATAACAGCACAAGTACTGCAGTTGGTGCAACATTTACTGCAGGTATTACTGATACTGCTTTGACAACATTGACATTGGCTGGTTCAAATACCAAAACAATGTCCATTGGTGGTCTAGCAACTTCTGCTGCAGCATTAACTATTAATGATAGGTTTGCTGGTACAACCGCACTAGGTGCAATTACTGATAGTGCTTTGACAACATTGACGCTAAATAACACTGGCGCTGGTGCTGAAACTCTTAGCTCATCTACATTAGCTGCCTTAGCTTCTCTGACATTGTCAGGCAGTGTAGCTGCTACCATTGCTGGCGATGCGGTAACAACTGGCATTACTGTTGCTGGTTCAAGCGATAACGCAGTCGTGATATTTACTTCAACTGGCGTTACAGCTGCAACCAAGACTGATAGCGTTACATTAGGCAATGGCGTTGATGCTGTTACTCTGGGAGCTGGTGCAGCGACATCTACTCAAACTGTTGTCTTAGGTACGGGTGCTGGAGACACAATTACGTCCGCATCAGTTGGCACTGTTAATGCGACCGTTGGTAGCGGAGCTGCAGATACTATTACTGCATCGGGCGCTGGCGTTAAATTAAATGTTGTGATGGGTAACGGTGCAGCTGATTCAGTAACAGCAGCTGGTGCAGCTGATTCAGGAACTATTACAGTAGGAACTGCCGCAAACACAGTAACAGTAAATGGTGCGGCTGATACTCTTGCAATTAACTTTGGAGCACACACTGCTACAACAGTTGACGCAGTATCGATCGGTAACTCTGGCATTACAGGGACTGGGCCAGCAATGACAGCAGTAAACATCGACGTCATTACAGGTCTAAACAATGTTGGCGTTGATACCGTTACATTCAATAACGACCTTAATGACCTAGTAATTAATGCTACATTTGTGACTGCTGCTAACGTAATAGCTGCTGGTTTAGATGCAACTTCTTTGAAGAGCTGGATTTCAGTAGCTGATGGTGCTGCTCTCGGCGGTCATACAGCTGGTGCTGTTCATAGCTTGAATGCTTTTGTCTTCGGTGGAAACACTTACTTAGTTGAATCGGTAGCTGGTAATACAGCAAATGCTGGTACGATGACGACTGCTAATACTGTTGTGGAACTCACAGGGGTATATACACTTGCTGCGGCAACTGGCGCTGCTGGTGTATTGCACCTCTTGGGCTAATCCTAAAAGGAAAACCCCACAGCGCATCGTGGGGTAGTAGTAAGGTAGTAGATCCTAATAAGCAATAAATTGAAACACCGCTCACAAGGCGGTGTTTTTTTATGTCTGAAATTTGAGTAAAACAATTCTTTACATTTTTCAAATTTCTGAAAAATTTTCAAAAAATATATAAAAAAGCGAAGTGCTTACCCAACAGACTTTAAAGAGACTCCTTTTTGCTTTTTATATAGCAAAAAACCGCTATAGCAGATGCTGGTAATTCTGTCCTTCATCAGTGAAGATGATTTTTTGACCTTTAACTATTCGGCTGAAAGCATAAGGACTGTTACCAACTGAACCATCTTCCATTTCGAGTGAGTTTAACAAAATGATCACAATCTCATTTTCAGAATGACTTTTCTCCAATTGCTTGAGTCGACTTTTGATAGTGCTCATGATCTTTAAGCTTTCTGCTCTAAAACAATCAGTCGTTTTTCCAGCTCCTCATATTCTTTCAGTCTGGCAATCTCATTACCCATGGAAATAATTGCTGCTGCTTGATCGGGAGAAATATCACCTTTGATAGCAGCATTAAGTACTGCATTAGCTTGTTCGAGCAAGGAGCCATCAGGGATAGAAATATCTAAGGGTGGTAGTTGGGGCTTTTGATTTGGGATCAATTTTTCCAGGACGATACGCATAGCCGTTGAGTCCCCCGCTTTAGCCGATTCAATCAGTTTTGCAACGATATCTGGGGCGGCGTCAGAAAGCTGTTGGCGCAATTGGCCAACTAGGCCAGAGCCTTTGGGACGTCCAGCGGGGTTGCCAGACTGGCCAGGTTTGAAGCGATTACTTCTGTTTTTGGTTTGATCTTTCAGCGAATTCATTGATGCCCTTTCATTGAATAATGGATTCGGGCATCACACCGAGTAGCTACATTTTGAGGCTCATCTAATAAGTTGTCAAAGGGGAGGTTACAAGTTGCGGGTTACAAGTCTTTTCTATTTGGGTAGTTTATATATAAGCGGGCATAGTGTATTGGTTATTATTTTTCTATGCTACTTTAATTTACTTGTAACTTGTAACCTCAAAAGACCGATGGTATGTAAACAAAGGATCCCCGCTGGTTACAACTGTTTTCAAGCTTGTAACTTTTGAAGCTTGATTTGCAACCTGTAACCTTTTACTGGCAACCGTTAGCTATCAGTTGCCAGTTATCAGCTAAATACTCATACCTTTTGCCCCCACATACCCATTGATAGAATTGCCCCATGGGGGGATGCTCGGCTCAAATTGAATAGTGGTATCAAGCTCTTGCCTAATCAAGATTGTCAAACAGCGCCCAATACTTTCCACTAATCAGCGCCCAATACTTTCCACTTTTTCGGGTTTCTGATGGCTATTTTTACGATGCTTAAAGCGGTAAGAATCGTTACCC
>Ga0214182_1000466_pt1 | contig 15688 bp, 10 predicted proteins | sample TroBogEpilimnion_8_FD_153020 | JGI IMG/M metagenome (GOLD analysis project Ga0214182, IMG submission 153020) | Freshwater microbial communities from Trout Bog Lake, WI - 14NOV2007 epilimnion | ecosystem: Environmental > Aquatic > Freshwater > Lake > Epilimnion/Euphotic zone | place: Trout Bog... | reverse complement strand
AATTTAATTTATCTTTAATACTTGATTCTAAAGGCGTTTCAATAAACACATCTATATCTCCGCCTTTTTTAGTATCATCAACTCTTGATCCAAATAAAATAACCTTAGCTTGCTGACCATAAAATTGTTTAGCTAAGTTTTTGATAGTATTTCTTTCAAAATCAGATAATCTCATAATTAGAATTTAAATTGAGCTTTATTTTTAAATACCAAATGTATACGATTTAATCTAAATAACAACCTTTTTATGATTCACTTATTGTATTACATCGCTTAGTATGAAATAGCGCAGCGTATTACACCAAATGCTTGGTAATTTTCACTTGGTGTAATACGCTACGCTCACACCCTACATCTCTGCAGCTTCCGACTTTACCCGTAGGGCAACAAACAATTGTTAGCATTCCCACGCAAGAACGATAACATTGTGGTGAAGATCGTAGGGGCGTATTGCATACGCCCTTATAAAATAAGCTCTATAACATATAGACTTTCAATGTTGGGCGTATGTAATACGCCCCTACGGTGTTTTTGCGGTGTAATACGGCTATTGACTCACACCTTGCAGTACCCAATAACTGGAAAAACTAATAAAATCCAAGCTTGCAAATTAATATCATAAGTATTATTACGAATAGCTATACAAAACTAATGTCTATAGGCTAAGCACTCACTTATTAAATAGAGAGCAACACATGAACGACTATCATCTAGCCATGTCCATCACCCAAGCAGAAGTTGACACCACGCTTGCCACTATAAAAACTCTCAATAGCAGTATGCCTTCGTTAATAGAACTCACACCCGATCAGCGTAAAAGCATGCCGCATTACAGCGACAAAGAACTTGGTTTTATTCAAAAAACCCAGCAAATAGTTGATCAACATCCTGAAGTATTACCTGCAAACTTTAATAAAGAAGATATGCGTAGAGACATAGACACTCTGCAAAAACTAGACACCATTTTATATGCCTTAGTAGTTTTAACAGGTAAGTTTCAAGATTCTCGATTTGCCGCTGCAAGTCAAAGTATTAGTCAAGCACGTACAGCCTACCAATTTATAAAGACTCATAACCAACTCACCGGCGGTCTTGAAGATGCCGTCGCTGATTTGTCGAAACAATATGCACATAGCAAGCCTGCAAAAGTGGCTGCTGCAGCCCCTGCAACAGCTTCCCCTGCCCCTCATCTGGGCTCAGTTAGTTAGTATTTTTCTTATAAAGCTTGCCTGCTGGGCTAACGAGACCAGCAGGCAGGCTTTGTAGCCCAGCAAGCCTTAAAAGCAGCCTATCCGTATATCAAATAATTAAGACCGATGAGGCTCTTGAGCCCCCATTGGTGGCTCAAGAGTAACTTCTATTAGCAAAATAGTAGAGTAAATAGGTTGTAAAGGAAAACCGAAGGGCTTTCGACTCAGCAACTGTAGCTTTCGACCGAAATAAGCCGACCGAGCTTAGCACCGGGTGGCGTTTCAGGCACAGGATCGGCACGCATGCCGCAAACGCTTTTCGCTTACGCTCGCAAAGCCATATTCCGGCCTACAACTTATTTTATAAGGTCATATGCAATACACGACTAGTATGTCCGCAGGAAGTCAGGCTTGAACCCATAGTCGCTGCGGCCTTTAAAAGTGATGCAAGGCTCCACATTACTTACAACAATCAACCCTAAGTACAGTCGCTAAAGAGACTGTGAAAGTATTATGACTTTAGCTTCCCCCTTTGTAAAAGGGGGATCGAGGGGGATTTTATTAAGCCATAGGTTATTGATATTTAATGATAATTTTTTAATAGATCAAATCTCCCCTGCCCCCTCTTTGCTAAAGAGGGGAATAAAAAGAATACTTTCACAGCCTCTAAAGACTACGACCTCAGTTTTACCGTTTATTTAAGCGACAGCCAAAGTTAGCCTTAGAATTATTAGGCTTAGGCTATGTAAATGACAGTTATCGCTTTAGCTCAGAAGACATCAAACAAACCGCCTTTCGAGTCGACGGCTAATTTACACCAATCACTAGCGACCCAGAACAGCCACTGATCTTTGTCGAAGTGCAATATCAGGCTGATATTGAATATTATGGTCGATTATTTAGTGAAAAGATCAACACTTACCCAAATCAACCAGCATACTTATAAGGTATATACTCTGCTCGCCACAAATTTTCTTCTACATAGCTTTGGATATCAATGTTTTTTAAGTCATTAACTGTGGTAGAGCCATCTTCCAGGGCTTTAGACAAAACACGCGTTGCCACATAAACACTAATTTTTCTCAAATCTTTAATGGGCGGATAGATATAATCATCACTACAATGATCTTTAATATAATCAGCTAAAGCGTAAGCCGATTCTAAGATCATCCCATCGCTAATTTGCCTACATTCACCCAATACAGCAGCCAAACCGACACCAGGAAATATAAAAGCGTTATTTCCTTGCCTAATTTCATGACGTTTGTTTTGATAAATAACATCTGGAAAAGGGCTACCTGTTGCAACAATTGCGCGACCATCTGACCATTTAATGATGTCTTCGGGTGCTGCTTCACAATTTGAATTTGGATTAGAAAGGGGAAATATAATCGGAGTCTCATTATATTCTGCCATCGCCTTAACGACAGATTCATTAAATATACCCAGCGCACCCGACAAACCTAATAAAGCATGGGGCTTTAAGTGCTGAACCACTTCTAATAAGGTCGGTGTTTCACCTTGCATTACCCATGATTGATAAATATTTTTAGCTTGTGCAAAAGCTAATTTATAGTCTTCAATATTATCATCTTTAATAATTAAACCATTAACATCGACTACAAAAACTTGGCGACTAGCCTCTTGCTCACTGAGACCTGCATTCAACATGCCTGTTCTTATTGCACTTGCGACACCAATTCCGCCAGCTCCTGCTCCAACCACAATCACGATTTGATCGATTAAGCGTTCAGCTTTTTTATGACAAGCTGCCAATAAACCAGCAAGTGCCATAGCACCTGTACCTTGAATGTCATCATTAAAGCAAGGAACCACATCTCTGTAACGGGCTAAAACGTCAAATGCAACATCTTTGGTAAAATCTTCCCATTGAATAATAGCTTTTGGCCAAGTTGCTTTAACCGCGTATACAAATTTATCGACTAGCTGAAAATATTCCTCGCTTTCTAATCGCTTGTGCCTGATACCCAAGTAATGTGGGTCGTTAAGTAATTTTTCTCGATTAGTCCCTACATCAAGATTAATAGGCAAACTTTGAAATGGACATAAACCACCACCCACCGTATAGAGAGCAAGCTTTCCTATGCAAATTGAAAGCCCTCCCATACCTTGATCGCCAATACCTAAAATGGCAGAGGCATCGGTAACGACTATCATACGAACATCATTAAGGGGGTAATGTTGCATAATCGTTTGGGCACGATCGATATTTTGAGCAGATAAAGTGATGCCGTGAGCAGTTCTATACAAGGCACTAAACTGCTGAACAGCGAGACCAATGGTTGGTGTATAAACAATCGGCACCATTTCTTCTAAATGACGCTCTAATAATGCAAAAAAAAGTACGATAGATCGTTCTTGAATAGCTCTTAAAAACTGGTATTTCGATATATCATCAGGCAACTTTTCATAACTAAAATAAAGCCGTTCAACTTGCTCTTCTATAGTAGCAACAAAAGGCGGCAACAGACCCTCCAACCCAAGATCTATACGCTCTTGTAATGTAAAAGCCGTTCCTTTATTCGCCGCAGGTAATCTAAGTAATAACACACCGTTAATGGATACTTCCATATAACGATTATTGTCTGAATCAATTTTATAATCAAAATAGTCGCTTAATTTTGTCATTAGGTAGTGTGGGTTAGATTATAAATAAGTAATGTAAATTACAATCAACTTGCAATTAAAGTGCCATAGTAAATCACTACTCTTAAGTTTATATCTATGGATATTAAAACGCTAAGTTAAGCTTGTTCAATTAAAGCACTATCATCTTTTTTTACTAAATACTTTATTGGTTTAATTAAATTGTTCATGCCCTGCTTTGGTGCGGTGATTGCTTAACAACAGGGCAAAGCAATATGTTCTAAATTTAAATTCATTCGAATGCTGTGCGTCATGTCATCGTTCCAATTCTCCATGTCACTGCCCAGAGTTAAGCATTTGTAGGCCGGAATAAGACTTTTCGAGCGTAAGCGAGGAAAAGCGTTTCCGGCATAGGCTAAAGAGACTGTGAAAGTATTTTTATTTTTGGCTTCCCCCTTTGTAAAAGGGGGATCGAGGGGGATTTTTAAAATCATAGACTACTGATATTTTATGATTATTTTTAATAGACCCAATCTCCCCTAACCCCTCTTTGCTAAAGAGGGGAAATAATAAGAATTCTTTCACAGCCTCTAAAACTACTTCCACATCTTAAAGGCAATCAATGCTTTGTTGGCATAATATCTGCATAAATTAAATAAAGTCACTAATCCACACCATAAAACACTATGAATTCTTTACAACATATAATCCAAGGCGACAAAGCCAACTCAGCTTGGTTCAATGAATTTCTTATCAAGCTCTTAGAAGATCGTGATCGCATTGGTCTTACCGATATGATTCAACAAATTGATGCTTTAATTATTAATGTTGAAACCGGCTGTTCTGTGAGTTATGTCAGTGAACTCGCTTTAATGACACCTTATCATTATTTGGTTACTTTAGAATCAGAATCGTACTGGACACACGTTCTGCGTATCGACATGAACTCACCTGATATTTTAGTAAGAGAAGTTAGAAACTCGAACACTCACGGAATTTTTCGTAGCCTTAACGAAGTCTACCCAATTGGTGCACATAAACCCAATTCTCGCTACATGGGTGAAATATTCCGTGTTAGCAACTTACAAGAAGTCGTCGAAATACAAAAGTCACGTGAAGTTAGGTTTTTTAATCAAGACCAAATCAATAAGCTCGAATTACCAGGAAAAATGGCGATCATTAAACCGTCACCTTATACACATAATATCGTCGGTTACTGGGAAAGGCCTGATGAAAATCTGCGCGTTTATGCACTGGGAAATAGCGTCATCCTTTATGATGTAAACCAAGCTTATTTAAGATCTAAGGATATACAAAAGTCACTAGGATTAGATCATTTAATTCTCCCCGTTGATCATTTGGCTACCCGTGTTTATAGCCAAAATCGTGAAGTAGCAATTCTTGAATACCTCACCGTTTCAAGTTATTACTACTGGGGATCTTATGATATTGCAAAACAAAATTCTTCTACTAATGTGACTAAAAGCATACATTATTCAGATGAAAAGCTCTGCCCTGCCAAGGTATTTACTGCAGCAAACAATCCATATTTTGTCAATCATCTAGTCGGACTGCCCTCCCCGACTGAAAACTTTGTGCGTAATTATGGTCCTAGACTTCATCACATAGCCCTTATCGTCGCTGATGGTGAAACTGCTGGGCGAGCGAATATTGATTACGTAGTCGATGCTATTCGTTCAAATGGAAAAGATTTCCTTCTGGATGTTATAGGTTCTAAAGATGAAGGATTGAAACAAATTTTTTCCAGTGCTTCAGAGCATTCTTCACTTATCGTAGAATATGTGCAAAGATTTGGCGATTTTGATGGTTTCTTTACTAAGAGCAATGTAGCTGAGTTGACTGCGGCAGCAGGTGTTGAAGAAAATTTACGCTTACTACAAGCGGAAAGTTCTTCATAACTAAACTAGCCAACTGTAGTAAAAACAATTTGTACATGAATTACATCTAAGCTTGGCGTGGGAACGACAGCTGTATATATAGAAACGAGACTGTGAAAGTATTATGAATTTAGCTTCCCCCTTTGTAAAAGGGGGATCGAGGGGGATTTTATTAAGTCATAGATTATTGATATTTAATAATAATTTTTTAATAGATCAAATCTCCCCTAACCCCTCTTTGCTAAAGAGGGGAATAAAAAGAATACTTTCACAGTCTCAAACGCGAAGCCCCAGCTCGGCGGTAGCAAAGCCAAGCTGGGGCTTCGTGCACCCAAACCATTCAACATTTTAATTGATGACTATTCAAAAAAATAAAACAACCATAGCTGGCGTTGTATTAGCGGGTGGACGAGCTACACGCATGGGTGAGCAAGATAAAGGCCTGATACTCTTTAAAAATCAGCCTTTAATCAGTTATGCCTTAGAAGCGTTGAGTTCTGTTTGCCAACGAACTTACATCAATGCCAATCGTAATCTCATCGCTTATAAAGAATTTGGGCTAGTTGTTATTTGCGATCAAACCCAAAGTTTTGATGGCCCTTTAGCCGGTATCTTAACAACATTACTGCATACTGATACTGAAGTATTAGTCGTTATGCCTTGCGACACACCATTTTTTAAAGCAGAACATTTGCAACGACTACTAAATACTCGTGCTGAACACGATGCTGATATTGCCATCGCTTTTGATGGTGGGCAACTGCATCCTTTATTTTTAGCTCTTAAAACTTCACTAGCCGAAAATTTACAAGGCTATTTGGCTAGTGGTCAACGCAAGGTTGCTGATTGGTTGCGACCGCTTAAGAGTGTTACTGTTGATTTTAGTGACGAACCTAAAATCTTTACGAACATTAATACCTCAGATGAATTAGCTGTACTGGAAGCTCAGTGATTGATAGAAATATGGGGGATTAATCATTAAATCGATCGTAATGTAGGGACAGGTCTCAACGTGTCCCTACGGCGTAAAATGTAGTGATGAGGAAGCTAAAATCTTCGATGCCCGGCCCTGGTTTATAACCCCGACCGAAACGTTTTAATGTCTAAATAACTTCCGAGATATTAAATGTTAGGAACTGGGGTTCAAATCCAGCCCAACATGCGAGAATTATTAAAAAGACACATAACTACTGTACTGCCTTCTGCGGCTCTGGATATTTAAAATACCGACTTTTATCAGCAGGCTGTGCTTTTTCAGGCACCGTCTGTTTAATACTATCTACTATTGGACGCGACACTTTGGCTGCAACACTTAACTCAGCTTGCTTTATGCCCGAACTTGTTCCTTGCGTAACAGGTGTTTTAGCAACTTCTGGAACTGTTTTGTTGACAGGCATACCGATCACCTTCGCGGGAACCTCTTTAATTTGAGGATTACTTGCATTATTACTGACATCTTTAGCTGATAACTTCGCCTCATTAATATTGAGCACTTTATTGGGAGTTGACGTAACCCTAGTGGACAGGTCTTTTTTAATTGATGGCTTAATTTCTGCCTTTGTCACCGGTACAGCAGGCGGTTGAATTAAAGCACTGTTACTTGTCGCTATTACAGGCTTTGGTTTCTGAGCACTAATGACTTTAGTGACAGGCAAAACTGATGGCTGTACGGCAGTCGTATTTTTAGAAATAACGGGCTTTAATTTCTCAGCAGTGATTTCTTTTGCCACAGATAAAGCAATCGGCTCATCACTATCAGCCACCGTATCTTTATTTTCTGGCTTTGTCTTCGCCTCTATAGCTAAACCATTAATCAACGGTGACAAAGTAGGCTTTAAAAATTTCATTATTTGTACCGGTAATGAGCTAGTAAAGTGATAAAGCCCCGCATTTTCCCCCTCTACATAAGCAGTCATTACGCCAAAGTATTTCTCACCAATGAAGAAGGTAAAAGTAGCTGCACGACTGACAAACTTAGAATCTAAAAGCCGCCCTCCAGCAGCCCATATTTGTTTACGATGATCTCCTGTGCCGGTTTTACCGCCAACGGACAATACCTGACCATTTGCATCTGTATAAATACCATTGAGTCTTGAGGCGGTACCGCCTTCAACAACCCCCACTAAGGCGCCTCTTGCTACTTTGGCAATTTCTGGGGCAAATATTTTCTCACCCGGGTCAGCTGCTTTATTAAGTAGGGTTTCATAAGGAGTATCTTTTGCATAATGCAAACTATCAAATCGCACCACGGGTAATTTGACGCCATCATTAACTAGAATACCGGTCAGTTCGGCTAGCGCCGCAGGCCTATCACCTGATGCTCCAATTGAAGTTGCATAAGAAGGTGTAAGGGCATCAAAGGGATAACCTACCCGCTTCCATGCCGCATGAATTTCATTGAAAGCATCTTCTTCCAGCAAGCTCATAATGCGTTGCTGTTGTGCATTGACACGATGATTTTTAAACAACCAACGGTAAACTTCTTGGCGCTCATCGGCACTGGCAGCCATAATCTGCTCTTGAGTCGCTTTAGGATGTTTAGCTAAATAAGCTGCCAACCATAATTCTAAAGGATGGATTTTGGTGATATAACCCTGATCTTGTAGATCAAATTTTTCTACTGAGTATTTATCAAATAAAGTGTCAGAATCTTCATCATTAATCACTACGGTTTTTGCTAAATGCTCATTAAGAAAAGCATTTAAAGCGTTTTCATCTTTATCAGGATAAACAGCCCTAAATAACATACTTAAACGCGCAGGCGTAAAACCGACTCTGCCTGCTAACAGTGACATAACCTCTTTAGGAGTTTTATCTTTATATTTAGCGTAAAAACGTTGTAAATAAACACGTCCCTCGTTATCTGCAAAACGCTGTAAATATTCATTACGCCTAGGATCCTCAGGACTATCCAGCCAACGAGCCAAGCCCTCTGGCTTATAAAGATGATGATAAACAACCTCGCGCATCAAGCGTATAAACACTAAGTTAACTGAGTCCCTTAAAGCAGTTCGCACTGACATCATTTTGCCATCTTCATCGGGCGTAAAATTATTAAAATGATGCAAGCCACCTCCAGTGAAAAAATATTCGCCAGGACTTGAGGAATACGTTCTATCAATGGCTCGATTAAGCAAAGTTTCTAAATTTATTCTAGGCGTTGAGTGCAATTGTTCAACGACCCAAGCTGACAAATAATCTCGTGGATGTAGCTCTAAGTTATTTAAGTCTTTTATCGATAAAGATTTATATTTTTGATAAACATCGGTGACCAATTCAAGATAATGCACCATAGTACGTAGCTTAGAAGTAGAACCTAAATCGATTCTGATACCCTCATTAATATCTAAAGGCTGATCATAATTATCGGTCTGAACCCGCAATAAATTACCAGTATTGCTCCGTTCAAATAACATCAGGCTATAGACGATAGGCTTAAGATCAGTATTTTCATTGAGCAGATGAAATCCCAGTATACCGGCTTTACGTGCAGCTTCTGGCTGACTAAGTTGCTTTAGTGCATCAGTGACTGCTTGTTGAGTGTCGAAATCTAAGGTTGTTTTAGCCGTTAAATCGAAACGATCGAGTTCATAATTTGATCTAACTCCCAGCGCTTTAGCTAAACGCGTTCGCAATACATTCTGGGTTTTTTTTTCGGCCATAAACTTGGCGGGCTCATTAGCCGAATGATTCGGTCGAACTGTCGAAAGCTTTAATGCCGCATCTCGCATGCCAACAGACATAACACCTTGTTCGGTCATGACGCGTAAATATCGATCGGTGAGTCTTTGCAAGGCATCATAACCTCGCCCCAAAAAATACGAAGGTCTTCTTTGTGATAACAGTATGTTCAATACTTGTCGATAAGCGAGTGCTTGTTGTGGAGTCACTTTCTTGGGTGGTTTTAAAGCATCTGCCTTCAGTAAAAGATTGGTCTGATCAAAATCTGCATTAAACCAAGCCGATAAGCCATCACCCAAACCGTGTACTTCTCCGAGCTGAGGTGTAGCGGCTAATGGCATTGAGTTCAAATAGGACAGAGCTATTTCTTCTCGCATTTTAAGCGTATTCGGCCCCATTAAATAAGCTCGTACCGAAGCTGTGCCCATCTGGCGAAACTTATCTATAATGGAATTGGTGTAGCCATTCTTTGAATGTCGATACTTTTCTAGCTGAGTCGCAAGCGTACTTCCACCTGGCACTGCACTGGTTGCACCTAATTTATTAGCCATTAATTGTAAGCCCGCATAGCCTAGTCGATCCCACTCAATGGCAGGATTAACTGTACTATTATCGTCACTTAATAATTCTCTATTTTCTATAAACAATAAAGTATCAAGAATTAACGGTGGGATCGCCTTAAAGTTGGGGTAGCCATGAGCAGGAAACAGGCTATTAAAAACGACTTGATCATTTTTGTCAGTAATACGAAGTCCTGCCTGACTTTTTTCATGATATATCGAAAATAAACCATAATCTGCCAACTCAGCCATCATAGGCGAAATGCTGGCTTGGGAAGTCACACTAAAACCGTTGATTTTTAAATGACCAATGATATCTGGCAATGAGGTATAACCTAGCCTTTCATCATAAGGCCCATATTCTGGAAAACGAATAGAGGCACTAGACCCGGGTACTAATTTATAGCTTAATTGCTCACTAATAGCCGATAAATATTGCGCTTGATATTTAGAGGTTCTAACCTCGTCACGCACTAATTTTGTTGCGACAAGACCAATAAGAGCTAATGCCAAAGCAATATACAACGCTCGGAATGATTTTGCTTTTATGCGGACAGGACGCCTACTCATAACAGCCACCAAGGCTTATTATAAGATAAAGTTCTCCAACAATTGGGGGCGCTTAAGATTAAGTTCTTAAGTAATGATTTCAAAATGATTAATTAGTTTTTTAGTTGTAGCGTTAAAAGATTTGATAAAACTGAATACTTGTTATTTATGACTATTAAGTTAAGCTTTTGTAGGGGCGAATTCATTCGCCCTGTATCTTGGAACATCCGATTACAACAGACGTGGTCGGGTTAGCGCTAGCGTAACACGACCTACATTAAAACCTTATCGTTCCCACGCTCTGCCTAATTGTCCACAGTAAAGCTTTGTAGGCCGGAATAAGACTATGCTAGCGCAGCGCATGGTGGCGTTTCCGGCAATACGAGACTGCCTATGCCGGAAACGCTTTCCTCGCTTACGCTCGAAAAGCCTTATTCCGGCCTACAATAAGTTCAAATATTTCTTAACTTAAGGCTGTCACGCTCTGTGTGGGAAGAACAAGAAGCTGCTTTTATTATAACAAACAATAGCTAAACCTTAATGCTCATCTCTCCACTGTCCACCTTCTAAAACTTGTAAAGGTTGATAGTCGCTTTTATAACTCATTTTCTGACAGGCTTTAATCCAATAACCTAAATATAGATATTTTTTTTGCTGTTTATGTGCATACTCAATTTGCCATAAAACCGCATAAACACCCAAACTCAAGCTTGCAAATTTAGGATCAAAAAAAGTATAAACCGCTGATAATGCATTATCAAATTGATCAACGACTGCCACAGCTACTAAGTCATTATCAATAAAAAATTCTACAAATAAAGTGTCACACCAGCTTGAACCCAAAAATTCCATATACTCTTCTGGACTAATATTAGCCATCCCCCCCCCTTTATGCCGACTCATTTGATAGCGTAAATAGAGTTCGTAATGTGACCATTCAAAAACCGCAGACTTAATTTTAACTATTAAATGGTTATTTTTATTTAAACAACGTTTTTGTCGTCGATTTGGCTTAAAGGCCTCAACAGCCAATCTAACAGGAATACAAGCACTACATTGCGAACAATGAGGTCTATAAACCTGATCGCCACTACGACGGAAACCTTGCTCAATTAATTGTGCATATAAATCGCTTGTTAATGTATAAGAAGGATGAATATAGACTGATTGCGCAGATTGCTCATCTAAATAGCTGCATTCATGTGCTGGCGTTAAATAAAGCGGGATAGAGATCATGGTAGCAGATGCCAAGCAGAACTACTGACAGGCTCATCACAATAATCATTAAGTAAGCCTATAAATTCACTACGTTCACAATTAATAGCACCAAAACTAGCTAAATGTTCACTATGAACCTGGCAATCAATTATTTGAAAACCCCATAATTTAAGCTGTTCAACCAAGCTTACAAAAACAACTTTAGAGGCATCTGTATAAGTATGGAACATGGATTCGCCAAAAAAGACCTGACCTAAAGCAACACCGTACAAACCACCTACTAATTCACCGTTCAACCAAGCTTCAGCCGAATGAGCATACCCAGATTGATATAATCGACAATAAGCCGCTTGCATATCATCACTAATCCAAGTTTCTTTGCTATAACTACGTGGTTTTGCACAAGCTTCAATCACTTCATTAAATGCCTGATCTACAGTAAATGTGAAGTTTTTTTGACGTAAGGTTTTACGCAAACTACGAGAAACCTTTAATTGCTCTGGAAATAATATTAATCTTGGATTAGGTGACCACCATAAAATAGGCTCACCAGGACTATACCAAGGAAATATCCCTAAACGATAAGCGTTAAGTATGCGTTTTTTGGATAAACAACCGCCTACCGCCAACAAACCATCAGGATCAGTCATGGCTTTACTTACAGAAGGAAAATCTTGCCTAGGATTATTTGGATCTAAAATAGTCAGATGCATGTGTTGTTAATTACAAATACGGAGCAATTGGGATAGCCTATGGTTGTTATTTTTGCGTATATGGATTTATTAATGTAATGGGTTTTTCGGCAGTTAAAGCTAATGCACTGCAAATGGTTACTTTTTTAAAACCCAACCACATAACTCTCAATCGCATATTTAAGCTTTTGTAGGTGCGACAAATTAGCCAAATAATTCAAAAACCGAGGATACAGGGCGAATTTGTCGCCCCTACAATTTTTCTAATCCTTAACTGTGGGCATCGAGGGGTGATCAAATACAAGAAAACAATCAACCCAGAAAGAATTTATGAGTCGATTAATACCTAGTTAACCAAATCATCCAAATATTTTTCAGCATCCAGAGCAGCCATACATCCTGATCCAGCGGATGTTATTGCTTGCTTATAGACTGAATCCATGACATCACCTGCAGCAAACACACCTTCAACGCTAGTCGCTGTAGCATTACCTGTAATACCACTATTAACTTTAATGTAGCCATGCTCCATTGCTAATTGACCTTCAAATATTCCGGTATTAGGGTTATGGCCTATAGCGATAAACACACCATGCACATCTATATCACGACTACTGTCATCTAAGGTACTTTTAATTCTAACACCCGTTACGCCCATATCATCACCTAGCACTTCTTCTAGGTAGGCGTTCCATTCAATCACAACATTAGCGTTTTTAGCTTTTTCAAACAATTTATCTGCAAGAATTTTTTCTGAGCGGAATTTATCTCGACGATGAATGATAGTCACTTTAGAAGCAATATTAGATAAATATAAAGCTTCTTCAACCGCCGCATTACCTCCGCCAATAACAGCTACCGGCTTATTACGATAAAAAAAGCCATCACAAGTAGCGCAAGCAGAAACGCCACGACCTTTGAAAGCTTCTTCCGAATCTAAACCTAAGTAACGTGCGGAAGCACCGGTGGCGATAATCAGCGCATCACAAGTATAAGTACCTGAATCACCAATTAAGGTATAAGGCTTCTTAGAAAGATCGGTAGTATGAATATGATCAAAAATAATTTCAGTTTCAAAGCGCTCTGCATGTAAACGCATGCGCTCCATTAGATCAGGACCTTGAAGGCCTTCGACATCACCAGGCCAATTATCAACATCGGTAGTAGTCGTTAATTGCCCGCCCTGTTGCATGCCAGTAATGATAACTGGATTTAAATTGGCACGTGCTGCATAAATAGCAGCGGTATAACCAGCAGGACCTGACCCCAAAATCAACAGACGACAGTGTTTGTTAGTACTCATTTTAAAACCTCTATACTCAGTAAATTGCTTAGAATTATGAAGATGAAATTAGTTTTGGTAAATGTAATTATGCATAAAATTAGTAATATGCAAGTAATATTTATCCAGCTACGAACTTAAAGCGGGACAGTTTGAGCGCAAACGAAAGGCTCGGGGCGAAAGATTAAGCCGATGAAGTTAACAAATTAAGCGTCGACAAATCTTAACTTTAACTTTTTGTCTTTAGCCCTACGCCCTTTGTCTGCGCTTAGGAGAGCCTTATCTAAAGCGAGCGTTTAGCTAAACTCAACCGTCTTAAATTGGCAGGCGTTTATCCTGTTGTTTTTTTGTGGTCAATAGTCATGTAGAATACCGATCTGTTGTCATTTAATCCAGTTTTGTATACTCCTGTATAAGTCGAGTTATTTAATTATGTCTGCGATAATAGAAAAAAAGACAATACGAGGGTTACGTGAAATCGGAATCCTTAGTTTTTTTACCGGTGCGTTATTTCTTTTATTAGCTTTATTCACATTCAATCCTAACGATGCTGCTTGGACTCACAGTAGCCAACTAACTACAATATCGAATTGTTGTGGTGTAATTGGTGCCTGGATCGCCGATATAATGCTTAGCTTGTTTGGTTTGTCAGCTTATTTATTCCCTTTAATTATTTCTTGGCATGGTTATTTGTTCTTCGCCAAGCCTCAATTTAATGAAGATAAACTTTCCATTCCATTGCGTGGTTTGGGCTCATTAGGTCTTGTAGTCTCCAGCGCCGCCCTATCTTATTTGTATATCTACAGAGTAAGCGTACAACTTCCAGGCACCACCGGCGGTTATCTGGGACAAGAAATTGGTGACAAAACATTGGTGTTATTTGGTAATTCTGGCGCAACTTTGTTTCTAATCATGTTACTTCTTTCAGGATTAACATTATCTACCAATCTTTCTTGGCTTAGCCTTATAGATACTATTGGCCGTTTCGCCTTATTATTTTGTCGATTTATAAGTCATGGCTTTAACATTTCAGAGCTTAGACCTTTGGCAGACACTGTTGATATTAATGATGAAAATTATCCATCATCAGTGATTCAAAAGCAGCCAAAACCCAAAAAAGATAGTCTTAAGAAAACTTCTACTTTTACTACTGAGCAAATAGAGGAATTTGAATCTGATACAAAATCTAATTCAACTGTTGCCGTTACGAAATATAGTGCGAGTGAAGGAATATTACCTTCTTTGAGCTTACTGGACGAACGTGACACCCGAGTCATTGGCTATTCAGAAACCGAATTAGAAGAAATGTCTCGGTTAGTAGAAGATATTCTTACTGATTTTAACGTAACCGTCACGGTAGTCGGTTTTCACCCTGGCCCTGTGATTACTCGATTTGAGCTGCAACCAGCGGCAGGCGTTAAGGTCAGCCGAATTAGCAACTTATCTAAAGATTTAGCCAGAGCCTTATCGGTTACCAGTGTACGTATCGTAGAAATCATACCGGGTAAATCAGTAGTTGGTTTAGAAATTCCTAATCGCGTTCGTGAAATGGTGACCTTACGCGAACTACTGGTTTCACCTAACTTTGTAAAAGCTAAATCCTTGCTGACCTTAGCAATGGGTAAAGATATTTCTGGCGCACCGATGGTTGCTGATTTGGGCAAAATGCCTCATGCCTTAGTTGCAGGTACTACAGGCTCCGGTAAATCAGTCGCTATCAATACTATGATCCTCAGTTTGCTTTATAAAGCTACACCTGAGGAAGTACGTTTAATTATGATCGACCCTAAAATGCTTGAGCTCTCAGTTTATGAAGGTATTCCGCATTTATTAACACCCGTTGTTACCGACATGAAAGAGGCCAGTAATGCCTTACGCTGGGCGGTTGCTGAAATGGAACGACGTTATAAACTAATGTCCAAGATGGGCGTTAGAAATCTTGCTGGCTTTAATCAACTGATCGATGATGCGACCGCCAGAGGCGAAACCATTAGAGACCCGATGTTTCAAA
>Ga0214182_1000460_pt1 | contig 15889 bp, 16 predicted proteins | sample TroBogEpilimnion_8_FD_153020 | JGI IMG/M metagenome (GOLD analysis project Ga0214182, IMG submission 153020) | Freshwater microbial communities from Trout Bog Lake, WI - 14NOV2007 epilimnion | ecosystem: Environmental > Aquatic > Freshwater > Lake > Epilimnion/Euphotic zone | place: Trout Bog... | reverse complement strand
CCGCTGATGTCCGCCATTCCCACCATCGCCGAAGCCGCGCGTCTGATCGCGGACAAGAAGCTTTCGCCCGTCGAATTGACGCAGGATTGCCTGGGCCGGATCGCGAAGAACAACTCCTCGCTGAACGCGTTTCTGCTGCTGACGGAAGAACGCGCTCTGGCGGACGCCAAAGCCTCCGAGGCGCGGCATATGGCCGGCACCGCACGCGGGCTGCTGGACGGAATCCCCGTCGCGCATAAGGACATTTACAATACCGCCGGCATCCGTACCACGGCGCATTCGAAGCTGCTGGAAGACAACGTTCCCACCAAAGACGCGGTCACGGTCACGAAACTCGCCGAGGCCGGCACGGCGATGCTGGGCAAACTGTCGACCCATGAATTCGCCATGGGCGGGCCGTCCTTCGATCTGCCCTGGCCGCCAGCCCGCAATCCCTGGAACCCCGCGCATTTCACCGCCGGTTCGTCGTCCGGCACGGGCGCGGCCATCGCGGCCGGGTTTATTCTGGGCGGCACCGGGTCCGATACCGGCGGATCGATCCGCGGCCCGGCGGCCTTGTGCGGCATCGCCGGGATCAAACCGACCTACGGGCTGTGCAGCCGCACCGGTGTCTTGCCGCTGTCCTTCACCATGGACCACACCGGCCCCATGGCCTGGACGGTCGAGGACTGCGCGTTGCTGTTGCAGGCGATGGCGGGGCACGATCCGTCCGACCCCGGCAGCGCCAACCGGCCGGTGCCCGACTTCTCCGCCGATCTGTCCAAGGGCGCCAAGGGCCTGCGGATCGGCGTGGTCCGGCATTTCTTCGAAACCGATCACCCCGTCAGCCCCGCCACCAAAAAGGGCATCGACGACGCGCTGGACGTCTTCAAGCAGCTCGGCGCCGAAATTCGCGAAGTCACGCTGTCGCCGATGGCGGATTATCACGCCGCGGGCTCCATCATCCTGACCTCGGAAGCCTACGCGGTGCATGAGCCGTGGCTGAAAACCCGCTTCAACGATTACGGCGAACTGTTCCGCGACCGCATCGCGCTGGGCGGGTTCATCACCGCCGCCGCGCTGTTCCAAGCGATCCGGCGGCGGCGGATTTTGACGCTGGAGGTCACGGCGGCGATGGAGGATCTGGATATTCTGGTATCGGCGTCGCAACCCGGCGAGGCCCCAAAAATCGACGAAGTGCCGAAATGGGGCAATCTGGAAAAACCGTCGCTGACCATGCCGTTCAACCTGACCGGTTTCCCGGCCATGAGCGTATGCACCGGGTTCGGCGTGGGTGGGTTGCCGGTTTGCATGCAGCTGATCGCCAAACCGTTCGCGGAACCGACGCTGTTCCGCGCCGGCCATGCGTATGAGACAGCGACAGCATGGAGGCAGCAGCGGCCGGCAATGGCGGGGTAGGAGACGAGCTTCCCGCTACCGCGCCAAATACCGGCGGCGCATCGGCTTCAACACGAAGATCGCCAGCGCCGCCGTCGCCGCATCCATCGCGACGATGGTGAAGAAAACCGGCATCCAGCTTCCGGTCCCATCGTGCAACGCCGCCGCCACCGGCCCGCCCAGGACCGACCCGATTCCCTGCGCCATGTACAGGAATCCGTATTTCGTCGTCGCGTCCTTCGCCCCGAACGTATCCGTCAACGTTGAGGGAAACAGGGAGAAAATTTCTCCCCATCCGAAGAACACCACCCCCGACATCAGCGCGAACAGCAAAGCATTGTCGCGCACCCCCAGCAGTGCCAGCACCGCCACTGCCTCCAGCGAAAACGCGATCAGCATCGTGTGCTCGCGCCCGATACGGTCCGAGACCCAACCGAAGAACGGCCGCGTCAGCCCGTTGGTAACCCGGTCCAACGTCAGCGCGAACGGTAGTGCCGCCATGCCGATGATTGTCACATCCGCGATCCCGAAGCTGCGCATCACCGGCGCGAACTGAGAGATCACCATCAACCCACCCGTCGACATCATCGTCATCATCGCGAACAGCAGCCAAAACACCGGCGTTTTCAACATTTCTCTCGCCGGCACGCCGGAAACAACGGCTGGATCGGCCGAACGCTCCGGCGGCTGACGCATGAACAACCCCGCCAGTCCGCCGATACCGCCCAGCACGATCCCGAAGGCGATCAGTGTGTGTTGATAGCCCGAGACTTTCATCATCGCGTCGATCGGGAACGTCGTGCCGATTGCCCCGAACCCATACCCCGCGGCGACAACCCCGGTCGCCAGCCCGCGCCGGTCGGGGAACCATTTCAGCATCAGCCCTACGATGCCGACGTAGACGATCCCGGTGCCGACGCCGCAGAACACCCCGTATGTCAGCCACAATCCCGTTACGCCGGTCACCGGGGCCGACAACACCCAACCCAAACCGCTCAAGATACAGCCAAGCGTGATGAGAAACCGAGCACCGAACCGCTCGATCAACCACCCTTGCACCGGGGAGAGCCAAGTCTGCAGCACGATCATCAGAGAAAATGTGACCTGAATGGCCGGCAGCGTCCCGCCGGTCGCGGTTTGGAATGGTTTGACGAACAGGGTCCAAACATATTGCGGGCTGGAAATCGCCATCATCGCGATCAATCCCAAACCGAGTTGCACCCAGCGGACATGCGGAAGTGGGGCGGCGGATGCGTCGGACATGCGATACTCCGGGGTCAAGGCCAGCGATACGTTGCATGTTTCGCGCCAGCATGCGGTGCGGCGGATGCCTTCCGTCGCGACCGACCGTCGCCTTCGCCCGTTGTCAGTCCGCCCCCGCGCTGCGACACTGAAACCAACAGCCAATCAGGGAAACGGAAAATGACTCCAACGGGCAAAATATGCGTGGTCACCGGGGCCGCGAGCGGCATCGGCGAAGCGGTCGCGCGCGCCTACGCCGAAGCCGGCGCGCGCGGTGTGGTCGTGGCGGACCTGAACGCCGAAAAACTCGCGAAGGTCGCCAGCGACATCGGCGGCCTCGCCGTGCCGACGGACGTCTCCAAGGAAGCCGACATCCAGGCGCTGATCGCCGCCGCCGAGGCGAAATACGGACCCGTCGATATCTATTACTCCAATGCCGGCATCTCCCGCGCCGGGATGGAAGACGCATCGGACGCCGACTGGGACCTCAATTGGCGCATCCATGTCCTGAGCCACGTGTTCGCGGCGCGAGTCCTTGTGCCCGGCATGCTGGCGCGCGGATCGGGCTATCTGCTGAACACCGCCTCCGCCGCCGGGCTGCTGACATCGTTGAATTCGATGGCCTATGGCGTGACCAAAAGCGCCGGGGTATCGCTCGCCGAACATCTGGCGATCCAGTACGCGGATCGCGGAATCCGCGTATCCGTGCTGTGCCCGCAATCCGTCCTCACCGGCATGACCAGCGCTCGGCCGGGCGCGGCGAGCGTCGATGGCGTCATGACCGCGACCGAAGTCGCCCATATCGTGCTGGACGCGATGGAGGCAGAGCGGTTCATGATCCTGTCGCACCCGACCGTGCATGAGTATGAGCAACGCAAAGTTCGCGACCGCGATCACTGGCTGAACGGCATGCGCCGGCTGCGGAACAAGATTTACGGCGCGCCGGCCACGGGCACGCTGTAACGCCGAGGAGGAAACAGATGCTGCAAGGAATCCGCGTTCTCGAACTGGGCCAAGTGCTGTCCGCGCCTTTCGCCGGTGCGATCCTGGGCGACCTGGGCGCCGAGGTGCTGAAGATCGAGCGTGTGGAGGGCGGCGACGACGCCCGCCGCATGGGTGTCGATTTCCGCCACGGCGACGCCCTGACCTTCCACATGGTCAACCGCAACAAGAAATCCGTGGCGCTGGACCTGAAATCCGATTCCGGCAAAGCCGCGTTCGAGAAACTGGCCGCCAGTGCCGACATCCTGATCCACAACCTCCGCCCCGGCGCACCGGAAGCGCTGGGCATCGACGGCGCGTCCCTCACCGCGCGGCATCCCCGGCTGATCTACTGCGCGATCTCCGCCTTCGGGCATAAGGGCCCGCTGAAGAACCATCCCGGTTACGAGCCGCTGGTGCAGGCCTATAGCGGCCTGTCCAGTTGCAACGGCGGCCCCGACGATCCGCCCATGCGGCTCGGCGTCGCGGTGTGCGATCAGGGGACCGGCATGTGGATCGTGATCGGCGCCCTCGCCGCCCTGCAACGGCGCGCCGCCACCGGGCGCGGCTGCGTGGTCACCGCGTCATTGCTGGAAACGGCCCTGGTCTGGGCAGCACAACGCGGCGACGCCTGGATCAATGGGTTGGCCATGCCGCCGAAGCACCGCTCCGGCCACCCGGCGCTGGTGCCTTACGAGGCGTTCGACGCCGCCGATGGCCCCTTCATCATCTGCTGCGGCAATGACCGCCTCTTCGCCAAACTCTCCGCCGCGCTCGGCAAGCCCGAATGGGCCGAGGACCCGCGCTTCGCCACGAATAGAGCGCGGCTGGCGAACAAGAACACGCTGGTGGTGTTGATGACGGAAATTCTCCGCTTGACACCCCGCGCGACGTGGATCGAACGGCTGGAAGCCGTGGGTGTTCCGGCCGCCCCGATCAACACGCTGCCGGAGGCTCTGGCCGAACCGCAGGCCCAAGCGCTGGACATCCTGCTGGACGTGCCGGGGGAGGATTACCGCTTGACCGGACCGGCGCTGTCGTTCGACGGGGTCCGGCCGGGGATACGGAACGCGGCGCCGCGGTTGGGAGATTGGACGGAGCGGGCGTTGGCGGGGTGATCCAGGATCAAGCCGCCTGTCGCGACGGCATCAGCTCGTACTCCTGCAACAAGCATCGCTCCGAAAGTCCGAGTCCTCCCGCCAGTTGCCGGATCATCGCAATGGTCAACCGGCGGCGGCGGTTAAGCAATTCCGAAACTCGCCCGCTCGTTGTCCCCAAAATCATGGCCAACCGGGTGCGATCGATCCCCAATTCGTCCATGCGGACCTGGATTGCTTCGATCGGGTCGGGCGGCTCAATGCGATGGTGTTCTGCCTCGTAGGCATCCAGCAGAACCATGAGAACATCCAAACGGTCGCCCTCTGGGCTGCCCGGAGTGGCGCCCCAAAGCGTGCGTGCCAAAGCGACGGCGCGGCGATGGTCGTCGTCGTTTCGAATTGGCGCGATATCGTGAGGGGTCATGGTCATAACTCCTTAAGCCCTTTGCCGCCCCGGTCGTTCAGTCGGTCGTATTCGCTGTGCGTCCCGATCCACAGAACAAGAACACCATGCCGAACGAAGTCGATCGAACAAACCAAGCGATAGCGGTTACCTTTGATATCGAACACGAATTTACCATGCGCCAAATCGACCCCGCTACCATAATCCTTCTTGATGTCGTTCAGGCTCGTCCACCGCGCTTTGGACACGACATCGAACCATGTTCGCAGCGCGGTCGCGGCGTCCGACCGGCCAGGGGTCTCCCAGAACTCTTTCAGGCGCCGTCGTGAGACAATTCTCAATCTGAGCTATCCTGCCGACCATCCTCCCAAAATGGGATAAGGCTGCGGGCTTGTCAATGGCGACCCTACGCCTCCCGCAGCACCATCCGCGCCTGCCGCCGGCCCCTAATCCCCAGCGCGATCATGGTGACCATCGCGATCCCGGCCGTCACGCAAGTGACCAGGAAGATCTGACGCGGCGGCCAGCCGAGGCCGAGCAGAAAGCCGCCGAGCCAGGGGCCGCCGATCCCTCCGAGGCGCCCGATGCCGAGCGCCCAGCCCATCCCGGTGTTGCGCACGCGGGCTGGATACAGCGCGGCGGTCATACCGTTAATGCCCGTCATGCTGCCGGTCGTGCAGGCGCCGATCAGGAAGATGACCAGCAGCAACACCGCGTGCGGCAATGCAAGCAACCCGATCGCGGCGATGCTCAAGATGCCGGTACCCAGCATGCAGGCCAGAATGTGCGCCGGCCCAAACCGGAATGCGAGCGGAACGACGAGGCAGATGCTGACCAGCGGCCCGAAATCGGCATAGGACGAAGCGCGTACGGCCTCGGCGGGCGGCAGGCCCGACAGCGACAGCACGGTCGGCATCCAGTAGCCGATGAGATAGAGGCTCATCAGGTTGGAGAAATACAGGATCCAAACCAGTACCGTGGTGCCGGCGAGGCCGTCCTTGAACAGACCGGCCACCGGATTTCCTTTAACGACATCGACATGATCGGCCGGTGTATCCAGATCGAGTCCCAGACGATCCAGCAGACGGCGGGAACTGTCGGTGAGACGGCCTTTGGACAACAGAAAGCGCGGCGATTCCGGCAACCAGATCGCCATGACCGGGATCAGCGCCAGCGGCAGCAGCCCCCCCAACCAGAAGATCGAGGTCCAGCCGTAGATCGGCAGCAATTCCGCGACAATCTGCTTGCCCAGGAAGCCGCCCAATGGCGAGCCAGTGAAGACGATCATGATCGCAACCGCACGCAGCCGGGCCGGCAGATAGTCGGACGACAACGCCACGGTGACCGGCATGACAGCGCCGATGCCGATACCGGTCAGCGTGCGGGCGATGACCAGTTCCTGAATATTCGTGGCTTGGGTGCAGGCCAGCGACGTGATCCCCAGGATCAGCAAACTGCCGATCATGACCGGTTTGCGCCCGATGCGGTCCCCCAACGGACCCGATCCGAGCGCACCGATCATGATGCCGACGCTGGAAAACACGAAGGTGTTGGCGAAGGCCGCGCCGGGCTGATGCCATTCGCGGATCAGCGCCGGCACGGCCATGGAAATGGAGCTGATATCGAACCCATCGAACAGCTGCGCCAAGGTGCAGAGCAGCACGACGCCGATTTGCAACGCTCCGATCTTCTGGGTTTCGAGCCGTGATTCGGTGGTGGACATCGGTCTCTCCTCAAGCAGCCAGGGCGCTGGCGGCGGGGACGTGGTCGATCTTGTGAGCCTGCAGGATAGGCAGCACGTCGCGGGCGAAGCGGCGGATTTGTTCCAGGAACATCTCCTGCGGCATGGCGCCGCGATTGAAATTCACCTGCACGGTTCCGGCCCCGGTATGGTTAGCCAGACGGATAATTTTTTCCGCGACCTCCTGTGGGGTGCCCCAGGGCATGCGATCCGCCAGCTTTTCCATGTCCGCCATGGTCATGTTGCGGAAATCGCCGCGGTTGAATTCGGCGGCGCGCAAATTCTCCGCCCGCACGTAATCGGTGGAGGACGCCGTGCTGTAGCCGGTTTCCCGCTGGATCGCGGTTTCCGTGAAGTTGCCGTGGCTGAACAGCGTGCGGTTGAAATACAGCAGATACGGCCCGCATTCGCGGATCGCCGCTTCCTTGCTGTCGGCGACATAGGCCGAAACGCCGATGGACAGATGGTCCGGCGTGATCCGCCTCCCGTGGGACGCAAGACATTTCGCGTAGTACGCAATGATGTCGTCCTGCAACCCGCCGGGGGCCAGGCCGGGGGTGATGCGGATGTCGTTGCGGGCCGCGAATTCGATGGATTCCTTGCTGCTGACGACGGGCGTCCAGATTTCCGGGCGCGGTTGCTGCACCGGCCGAGGCCACAGTGCCACGTCCTTGTACGACCAAAAACGACCCTCGTATGAGAATGTGTCCTCGGTCCAGGCTTTGGTCACGATTTCGAACGCTTCCTCGAACCGCGCGCGGGAGTCCGCCAGGGGAACATTATGCACCTGATATTCGCGGGGAATGCCGCGCGCGAAGCCGGAAATCAGGCGGCCGTTGGACAGGCAGTCCAGCATGGCCAGTTCCTCGGCCAGCCGCAAAGGCTCATGCAGCGGCAGCAGATTGCCGTAGATCAGCAGCTTGCAGCGTTTGGTCCGTTGCGCCGCCGAGGCCGCCATCAGGTTGGGCGAATTCATCAGACCGTAGGGGGAACAATGATGTTCGTTGAACCCCAACCCGTCGTAGCCCAGGCGGTCGATTTCCTCCCAGGCGTCCAAATGTTCGGCGTAGGTGCGGACCGCCACCTCGGGTTTGAAGTGGCGGGACGACAGCGGGTAAGGCAGCTCGGCCCCGACTTTGACATGGTCGAGCTGTTCCCCGTAGGCCAGCAGATCGAAAACGAAGACTTTCATGTATTTCCCTTACGGTGTGCCAGCCACATACGGCGTGATCAGTTTGCCCGAGCTGAACTGCTTCGGCAGCAGCACGATTTCGGTTTCGGGTTTGCGGAATTCATCCAGGCTGTTGCTCTTGATGCTCTGGAACTGCGTCCAGACCAGCCGCGATTCCGCCCATTCGCCGTCGCGGCCGTATGTCACGTCGCCCACCACGGTCTTGAAGGTATGCGTGCGGATGTAATCGGCGATTTTGGTTTCATCGAGCGTGCCGGTCGCTTTGACCGCCTGCTCCAGCACCTGCATCCGAGCATAGGCGAACGGCGGCAGGAACACGCCCAGCGGATCGACACCCTCGGCCGCGGCTCGGGCACGATAAATCTCCAGGAATTCCATCACCCCCGGAAATTGCAGCGCCGGCGCCGGCACCCATTGCTCGCCCAGCACAACGCCGTTCAGCAACGGCCCCAGCTGCGTCTTCATCGCGGCGGTGGCAAGGCCGACGAGGCTGCCGCCGAGCATCCGCGTCTTCAGACCCATTTCGGTGGCGGCGCGCAGAATGCCGGCGGTGTCGGTCGGGTACGACGCAACGTAGACGATATCCGGGTTCGTCGCCTTCAGCGCCCGCACAATCGGCGTATAGTCCGTCGTCGTGGGTGGGTAGCTGCCGTCGTAGACGATCTGCAAGCCCGCCGCCTTGGCGTTGTTACGGGCGCCGTCGGTCGCATTCCGCGGGAACTCCGCGTCCGCGCCGACGATCGCAAGGGTCTTCGGCTTGGGGTCCAGCTCCATCGCCAGATCGAAAAACCCCTTCGAGAAGGCGGGTTTCGGATCGGGACCGGACGCAATCATCGCGAATGTCTTGTCGTAATGGAACTCCGCATTGGTCGCGAGCGAGAACAACGACAAGTAAAGCCGCTTATGCTGGATCACCACCGGCATCGCTGGCACCGCCATATTGGTGGCATAGCCGGACAGGACGAAGTCGATACGATCGACATCCAGCAGCTTGACGTACAGGCCTGGAACGTTCGCCGGATTGCTCTGATTGTCGTAGACGATCAGCTTGACCGGCCGCCCCAACAGACCGCCCTTGGCGTTGATCTGTTCCGCCCAGATCTGCATCGCGGCGATGCCGGATTTGCCGATGGCGGCGAGGCTGCCGGTCATCGCCTCCCCCAGCCCGATCTTGATCGGCTCAGGCTCCGCCGCTCGGGCGGACGGCAGCGCCAGCGTGCCGGCCAGAAACAATGGACAAAGTCTCGCCACGAGCCCGCGGCGCGTTATGGCTGCTCGCATCGGTTCCCTCCTGTGCCCGGCATGTCGCGGGCTTGGGACGGAGGATGATACGTTCCGTGCCGAAACGCTACAGCAGAATGCACGCCAACGGCGTCAGGCGGATTCCGCCAGCCAGGTTGTCCGGTAGAACGCCGCGACCGGACCGGAATAACCGATGCTTTCCAGGGTCAGGTCGCCGGTTTCGACGGCGATCTGCCGTTCCGGCCAACTGCCGTCGGGTTGCCGCCGTAACAGATCCGCCCCGACCGAGGCCGTCCGCAACACCAGAATCTCCCGTACGGAGGGGATCGTGGTGTAGCTCCAGACATTCATCCAGGTTTCGGCGTGATTGCTGGGTGACAGGATTTCGATCAGCAGCACCGGGTCGCGCATGGCCGCATCGCCGGGGCGGGCAGGGGTGCAGGTGACGCCCAGGTCGGGGATGCGCATGTTGGTGTCGGACTGAAGGCGAGGAATGACCCCGGGTGTGGTCAGCACGACGCAGGGGCTTTGCTTCGCCCGCAGATGGTCGCGGATCAGCCCGTTCGCTTCGCTTTGAATCAAACCATGGAGCGGGCTGGGCGGCGCCATGGCGCATGGCGTTCCGTCGATCAGCTGCCACAGCTCTCCCTTCGGCGTGTCCCAGTCGAGGAACGCCTCCACCGTCATCGGGTCGGGTAATTTCAGCGCTGCGACCATGGCCGGATGTTATCACAACCGCCGCGCAATGCCAGATTCATGACCGGTCCCCGCCGAAAATCCCCCGCATCACGCTGCCGGCGACGTTCGCGGCGGGGTCCGAGGACGCGGACGATGTCTCGCCGCCACGCGGCATATAGGGCGCCAGCGCATGCGCCAGCGTCGGCACCGTCATGGTTTGCAGCCATACCCGGCCGGGTCCGGTCAGCCGCACCAGGAACAACCCGTCGCCCCCGAACAACGCGTTCTTGATGCCGGGAATGGTCGTGATGTCGAAGGTCACGCTGTCCTCGAACATGCCGACATGCCCCGGATGGACCAGCAATGTTTCGCCCGCCGCCAGTTCCGGATTGACGATCTCCCCGCCCAGCGCGACCCAGGCCTGACAGGTGCCGCCGATGTGTTGCAGCACGAAGCCCTCGCCGCCGAAGATGCCCGCGCCGAGCGACCGTTGCAGCGCCGCCGTCAGCACCACGCCCTGCGTGCCGCACAGGAACCCGTGCCGGTGCACCATGTAGCCGCGGCCGTCGGCGACCTCGACCGGCAGGATCTGGCCGGGCACTTTCGGGGTGAACGCCACCCCGCCGGTACCGCCGTTCGGCGTGAACTCCGACATGAACAGCCCGCCGCCGGACACCGCGCGCGTGATCGCGCCCCACAGGCCCGTCGAGCCGGCGGTGGCCGTGGTCGTGTTCATCCCCATGTTCGGCGTCATCCACGCCAATTCGCCGGGCGGTGCGACCACCGTCTCCCCGGGTTCGAGGGCCAGTTCCAGGACGGGTAACAGGTTACCGGAGATCAGCGATTGCATGGGGAATCACCTTTCGAGGATGGGTTTGCGCCGCCGTTTCAAAGCCGCCGCGACCGCGACACCCAGCCCAAAAAGAGAGGCCGAGGCCGGTTCCGGGATCGCGCCGACGTCGGCAACTTCCGCGTTCCAGTAGGTCGGCAGCGCCGCATAGGGGTTGGCGCCGCCCGCACCCTGATCCGTGATGTAGACTTCGCCCGCGTTCAACGAGACCGCTTTCGCGATGTCCGCGGCCATCGTTGCGCCACCGGATGCGTCATACACGATATTGGCGAAATCCTGAGCCGGCGAGGTCTGAAACCAGTCCAGCCCGTAGGGATAATTGTTGAACCCCGCCGCGCCGGGCGCACCCGTATCCGGCCCCTCGAAAATCGTCACGACATCCGCGGCCGCCAGATAATCCGCCGGCGCCACGCCGTTCAGGAACGGATGCCCCGGATTGCCGACCGTCAGATACGACGGTTGCAGTCCTTTAATGTACCCATTCAGGCTCTGATAATAACCCAACGTGCCAGGCAGAACCGACATCTCATCGAGAAAGAACCCATCGATCAGCCCGCCGTACTGGCCGATATAGGTCCCGATCTGTGACTCCACGGTCGCCAGAGGCACCGTGCCGCCCCCGGTCGCGACGTAAGCAATCGCTCGGCCGCCCGCCGCCTCCAGGTTCGACAAAGCCGCGGTGTAGGCCGGGTCCGCGGCGCCGGCCGGCCCGCTGTTCGGGTTCAGAACGGCCGTTACCGACACACCGCTCGCCGCCGCCGCCGTCATGGCCGCCCAGCCATCCCCGGACCCGCCGGGACCGCCGGTGCCCGGGCTGAAATAGGACGGCACCAGCAACCCCACCGGGCTCGCCTGCGCGAGCGCCGGCAGCAGCAGCGCGATCGCGCCGAGTGCGATTGACGGGCGCATCGGGCGCTTACCGTGTCTGGGTGGCTTTCCACGCATCGTAACGCGCCTTGTTCTCGGCGTTCGGGGGATACAGGCCCGGCAGCGACTTGCCGCTGTTTACCTCGCCCATGATCCATTCCTCCATCTGCTCCTGCTCGTGAGCCACGGCGGCGACTTCCTCGATCATGGCTTTCGGGATCACCACGGCGCCGTCGTCGTCGACCATGATCAGGTCGTCGGGGAACACCGCGACCCCGCCGCAGCCGATCGGTTCGTTCCAATTGATGAACGTCAGCGCCGCGACCGAGGCCGGGGCGGCCGTTCCTTGGCACCATACCGGCAACCCGGTGCCGAGCACGCCGTACATGTCCCGCATCACCCCGTCGGTGACCAGACCAGCCACGTTCCGCTTCGCCATGCGGGCGCACAGGATGTCCCCGAAAATCCCGGCATCGGTCACGCCCATCGCGTCGGCGACGGCGATGCAACCCTCCGGCATCGCCTCGATGGCGGAGCGGGTGGAGATCGGGTTGGACCACGACGCCGGGGTCGCCAAATCCTCCCGCGCAGGCACGAACCGCAGCGTGAAGGCATGCCCGAGCAGCCGGGGCTGCCCGGCGCGGATCGGACGGGTGCCGCGCATCCAGACATTGCGGAGGCCCTTCTTGAGAAGGACGGTGGTGATGGTGCCGGTGGAGACGCCCTTGAGGGCGGCGGCGATGGCTGGGTCTACGGTCATGGTTCGGTCCCGGGTTGGATTGTCTGGGGGAGGATTGTGCCTCGGTTGAGGGTGCGACGCTACTGGGGCGCATCCCACGGGCAAAACACCCGGACCCCGAGGGGCGCGAAATCGCGGACATCGCGGGTCGCGAGGGTCAGGCCACGCACCGTGGCGGTCGCCGCGATCCAGACATCCATAACGCCGGGCGTTCGCCCGCTCTGTTCGGCCGCCGCCATGATGCGCCCCCAGGCGTCCGCCACTTCGGTATCGATGCCCAGAATACGGCCGTCGAAGCGCTGTGTGAGGTCGGTTTCAAGCCACGTGTCCAGCGCGAGCCGCCGGCGCCCATCCGGCATGCGGGCCACCCCGCGCCGCAATTCGGCGAGCGTGACGACGCTGAGAAACAGCGTGTCCTCGTTCGTCCCGGCCAGGAAGGCCACGACGTTCGGATCGGGGCGCGGGCGGGTCCATTCGGATACGACGTTGGTATCCAGCAAATAGGTCACAGATCGATGTCGCGCGGCGCATCGGCGACGCGGTCGAGTTCCAACCCCGATCCGCGCAGCGGCGAGCGTGCGAAGAAATCGGCCAACGTGCCATCGCGGCTGGTCCGCCGTTCCCACTCCGCCACCGACACCACCACCGCGGTGCGGCGTCCGTTGCGCGTGACGACCTGCGGCGTGTCTCGCGCCTGTTCGAGGACTTCGCTGAACCGAGCCTTCGCCTCGGCGACGGACCAGACCGGGGCGTGCGGCATGGCGGGGACCTCCTGGATGGTCGGGATGACTATCATGGTCATCGCTGGCTCGCACGGCAAGGGGTTGTCCGGTGCGCGGTATCCTCACGGCGTATGGGGTGTTGCCGGCGCACTTTCCCCCCGTCATGCGCGGCCTTGATCCGCGCACCCCACCGGCACCGGCCATCGCCACCCCGAGCGCGGTATCCTCACGGCGTATGGGGTGTTTCCACCGCACTCTCCCCCCGTCATGCGCGGACCCGATCCGCGCACCCCCACCGGCACCGGCCATCGCCATCCCGAGCGCGGTATCCTCACGGCGTATGGGGTGTTGCCGCCGCACTTTTCCCCCGTCATGCGCGGACCCGATCCGCGCACCCCCACCGGCATCGGCCGTTGCCATCCCGAGCGCGGTATCCTCACGGCGCATGGGGTGTTTCCGCCGCACTTTCCCACCGTCATGCGCGGACCCGATCCGCGCACCCCCACCGGCACCGGCCGTCGCCATCCCGAGCGCGGTATCCTCACGGCGTATGGGGTGTTTCCACCGCACTCTCCCCCCGTCATGCGCGGACTTGATCCGCGCACCCCCGCCGGCACCGGCCATCGCCATCCCGAGCGCGGTATCCTCACGGCGTATAGGGTCTTGCCGCCACACTTTCCCCCCGTCATGCGCGGACTTGATCCGCGCACCCCCGCCGGCACCGACCTTCGCCACCCCGAGCGCGGTATCCTCACGGTGCATGGGGTGTTGCTTCCCCCGGTGTTCCTGGCGCCGCCGTCCCCCGCTGGTTCGACCGAAGGTTTCGCACCGCTTCAACGTCATCCTCCGCGAAGGCGGAGGACCCACGCCTTACCCCAGAAAACCGAGCACCAATGCAGCGCCGCCGGTCACCACCGAATCTCACCATCGTCTCAAACAGTCGCTTACGAGTCTTCAATCCAAAAATCTGATACAAACCTTATCCCTTAACGTTACCCAAACCCAAACCCCGCGCCAATCGAAAGGACACCCCCACCCCCTGGACGCCATCGTTTCCCCCTGGCAATCTCTGCTTCGCTTGTCGCACAACTTCGATCGGCAATGTCGTGGCACCCGGTCATCGCTCGGGCAGGCAAAGATCGAGCATCGGTAGAGTGAGAATCGCATGGACCTGTTGGCCCTGGAATCGCTGGGAAAGATCGCCGGCCTGGGCGGGATCGCGATCGGCTCCGTGGTGCTGATCGTCCGTCCCATCGTCGATCGCACGTCTTTATTGCCGCGCGACCAGCGTGGGCCGCTTCTGCGGTTCTTAGCCATGGGGTCGTTCGGAATAGGCGCGCTGGGCATCGTTGCCTGGGTGGCCGGCGGCTTGTCGATTGGCAATGTGACAGCGGACCACTGTGGCGTGGCGATTAAGGGCAACGTCTCCGGCAGCACCGTCAGTGCCTGTACCACAAAATGATCCGGGTCCCGCGACGGCTCCGTCCAGCGATTGTCGCGGTTCTGCTGGCCGCATACGCCAGCGCTGCCCCCGCGTTCAACGACACGACGGCCAACGGCGGTATCGCGGTGCGTGGCGACGTGTCGAACAGCACATTGAATGTCTACAGTCGCGACCCGGCCGACGTGAAAGCAATCGCGGACGCGCTGGCCAACCTTAAAACCGAAGCAGCGGCGCGACACGACGCGGAACAGCGCGCCGAGAAACTGGCGATCGAGGCCCAGACAACCAAACAACAGATGCTTGTTTTCCTGAGCATTCTGGCCATGCAGGATATCAAGCCCGAGCAGGTCGCCGCCACGATGGCGGAAATCGCGCGCAACTACCAACGCCAGCAGGACAATTACGCGACCCTCGCCCCCCAGGACCCCGGGGCGGTCGATCTCGTTCGTCAGGCGCGGCAAGCGACGGAGGCCGGGCGGTTCGACGACGCGGATCGTTTGTTGGCACAGGCGGTCGATCGCGAAACCGCTGCGGTCACGGAACATCGCATGAAGGTCGCGGAACTGACCGCGGCACGCGGCGACAACGCCGCCACCCAGCTGCATCATGCCGATGCCGCCCAGTATTACGAGGCCGCAGCGGACCAATGGCCCCGCCCCGGCCAGCGTCCGAAGGCAATCTATTTGTTTCAAGCCGGAGACCTGCGCCAGATCATCGGCAATCTGGCGATGGCCATGGTCGATTATCGGGCCGCCCACGCGATTTTCGACGGTTTGGCGAAGGCTTCCCCGGGCAACGCCGACGCCCAGCGCGATCTCTCGGTTTCGCACGAGAGGCACGGCGACGTTCTGCTGGCGCAGGGCAACCTAACGGAGGCGCTGGCCGCCTACCGCTCCGGCCTCGCGATCCGCGAGGCGTCTGGCGCAGGCAGACCCGGGCAACGCCGGCTGGCAGCGCGATTTCTCGGTCTCGCACAACAAGCTCGGCGACGTTCTGGTGGCGCAGGGCAACCTAACGGAGGGGCTGACCGCCTACCGCGCCAGCCTCGCGATCCGCGAGCGTCTGGCGCAGGTGGACCCGGGCAACGCCGGCTGGCAGTACGATCTCGGTATCAGCAACGAGAGACTCGGCGACGGTCTCGTGGCGCAGGGCAACCTGTCGGAGGCGCTGGCCGCATACCGCGCCCGGCACACAATCATCGAGCGTCTGGCGAAGGCGGACCCGGGCAACGCCGGCTGGCAGCGCGATCTCTCGGTCTCGCACAACAAGCTCGGCGACGTTCTGGTGGCGCAGGGCAACCTGACGGAGGCGCTG
>Ga0214182_1000459_pt1 | contig 15889 bp, 13 predicted proteins | sample TroBogEpilimnion_8_FD_153020 | JGI IMG/M metagenome (GOLD analysis project Ga0214182, IMG submission 153020) | Freshwater microbial communities from Trout Bog Lake, WI - 14NOV2007 epilimnion | ecosystem: Environmental > Aquatic > Freshwater > Lake > Epilimnion/Euphotic zone | place: Trout Bog... | reverse complement strand
GGCGGTTTACTTAGAAGGAAAAGATGACAGCAAGGAAAGCGACGATAAGGAAAGCTTTTTACCGCCCTTAGAAGAAGGTCGCCCAATTCCTCTTATTGACATTATTGCCGGCCAACACTTCACTGATCCCCCCCCCCGTTATGGTGAGGCTAGTTTAGTTAAAGCTTTAGAAGAACATGGCATAGGTAGACCGTCTACTTATGCGTCTATCATCTCGACTTTGCAAAATCGCGAATATGTTACATTAGACAATAAACGCTTTTACCCTACCGATGTAGGCAGAATCGTTAATAAGTTTCTAACCGACCACTTTACCAAATATGTGGATTATGATTTTACGGCTAATTTGGAAGATGATTTAGATGCGGTGTCTCGTGGCGAAAAGGATTGGATTCCTTTAATGCATGAATTCTGGCAACCTTTCAATGACATGATTCAAGAAAAGGATGCTAGCGTACAACGTAAAGATGTAACTCAGGAAGCACTTGATGAGAAATGTCCTGAATGTCAAAGCCCCTTATCGATTCGTTTGGGACGTAATGGTCGATTTATAGGTTGTACTCATTACCCAGAATGTTCTTATACTCGAAATTTAAATGATGATGGCAATGCGACTGAAGAATCAGAAACCGTTGAGGGTCGAGTCTGCCCAGAATGTGAAGCACCTTTAGTTTTTAAAATGGGCCGCTATGGTAAATTTATTGGTTGCAGTGCTTATCCAAAATGTCGCCATATAGAGCCACTAGAAAAACCCGCCGATACGGGTGTTGAATGTCCTGAGTGTAAGAAAGGCGTCATTTTAAAACGTAAGTCTCGCAATGGAAAAATATTTTACTCTTGTTCGGTTTATCCAAAATGTAAGTATGCACTTTGGAATGCACCGGTCAAAGAAGCTTGCCCAGATTGCCATTGGCCCATTTTGACCATCAAAGAAACTAAAAGACGCGGTGTCGAAAAAGTTTGTCCGCAGAAAGACTGTGGCTACGCAACACCTTACGAGGGTGATCCTTTAGATATTTTGGGCCCTAAAGGAACGGTTGACTAATGCCTTTGTGGGCGGTTAATCAAATCAATATTCATTGGTTAGGGGGGGCGCGATAGCAACCCCCCAGATACTTACAATATTGAAAACAATCCTATAAAAAGCTACACGAAGAAGCATTTAGGTAGAAGTTAGTTTATCGCTGCGTTTATGGTGGATTGCTAACGAGACTGTGAAAGTATTCTTATTATTTCCCCTCTTTAGCAAAGCATAGGTATCTACACAAATAATTGTTAGCATTCCCACGCAAGAACGATAACATTGTGGTGAAGATCGTAGGGGCGTATTGCATACGCCCTTATAAAATAAGCTCTATAACATATAGACTTTCAATGTTGGGCGTATGCAATACGCCCCTACTGTGTTTTTTTATCGTTTCCACGCCGATAAGACACTAGTGTAGATACCTATGCCTTAAGTGCATAGGTATCTACACTAGTAAAAATTTCATTATCGGTATTTTCACACTGTAGGGACAAGTCGCTACCTGTCCCAACATTACGATCGGCCCCTATATTATGATCGACATATTTTTTCTGAATTATTCAATGAATTATCTGCATTAAAAAATGTATTCAACGTTACAATGAAACCATGAATACACATTTAACTCCTTTTTCAGCTTTAAGCCCTGACCTTGTTCTTAACGCTATGACTAACGTTGGGCTTTCTAGTGACGGTCGTTTACTTGCGCTTAATAGTTATGAAAACCGTGTTTATCAGGTGGGCATAGAAAACGCAGCGACCGTAGTCACCAAATTTTACCGACCTTCGCGCTGGACTGATGATGCCATCTTAGAAGAGCATCGTTTTATTGAAGATTTAGCTGACAATGAAATACCCGTAGTCCCGCCTTTAAGGTTAATCGGAACGCAGACACTTAATCACCTTGATGGTTTTCGGTTTTCGGTATTTCCTAAGCAAGGCGGACGTGTTCCTGAAATTGATAGTCGTGACAAACTGGAATGGATGGGTCGTTTTATAGGCCGTATACATGCCGTAGGCGCAACAAAACCTTTTAATGCGCGCCCAAGCTTAAGTGTGATTAACTTTGGCGATGAGCCTAGAGATTATTTGCTTAAACATGGTTTCATTCCTGCTGATCTAATCAATGCTTACAGCACGACTAGTGCTCATGCCTTAGAGGCGGTAAAGCGCTGCTTTGAACGTGCTGGTAAAGTAAAAAACCTAAGGCTACATGGCGATTGTTACCCCGGTAATATTTTATGGACCGATGACGGCCCTCATTTTGTAGATTTTGATGATAGTCGAATGGGGCCAGCCATACAGGATTTATGGATGCTGCTCTCAGGTGATCGTGAGGAGATGAGTTTTCAGCTTAAATATTTACTTGATGGCTATAAAGTATTCTATGATTTTAATGTCATGGAATTGCATCTATTAGAAGCATTGCGTACCTTACGATTGCTACATTATTCTGCATGGATTGCAAAACGCTGGGATGACCCCGCCTTCCCTATGGCTTTTCCTTGGTTTAATAGCCCTAGATATTGGCAAGATAGAATCATTGAGTTACGTGAGCAAATTGCCTTAATGGATGAACTACCGATTGGTCTTTAGTAACGTTTGTTGGTAAGTGTTCAAATTATAGGATGTGCTGAACGGCAGTGAGGCGCATCTTATAACACTGGGCAGGAGCTAATGTAAATCTCAGCTCTTTCCTCCTTTTGTTTTGGCCCTAAATGCTGGGATGTAGCGACAGAGGCTGTGAAAGTATTATGATTTTAGCCTCCCCCTTTGTAAAAGGGGGATCGAGGGGGATTTATTGTGTGATATGTTACTGTTATTTAATGATTATTTTAAATAGACCCAATCTCCTTCGATTGCTGGGATTCCGCTGTCGCTACATCCCAGCATTAAGCCAGAGTTCTTCCAAATGCAGGCAATGGCATTCAATAGTCGTCATTGTCGTGCATGAATGCCTGACCTACAACTGTCCCGTGTTAAGTGGGTAGCCCTTAAATGACGCTGCTTTTACTTGTGTAGATACCTATAACTAAATAGGGGAAATAAAAAGAATACTTTCACAGTCTCGACAGCCAAAGCCCAGCAATCCGCGCATGGAGACTATCGCTACGATAATAGCTGGGTGCACTAGCGCTTACCCACCCTACAAAGCTGCATAATTTTATTATGACAACCTTGCATTAATAATCACTAACTTTGTTGGCTTAGTAGCGTTCTTAAAGGATTAAAGGATTTTCTATGTATAACTAAAAAACCGAATTCAGCTATTTCAGCTAAGTGCTGCTTAGTTCCGTAGCCTTGATGTAAATGGAAGGAATAATTGGGATATTTTTTATGATAATTAAACATCAGGCTGTCACGTTCAACTTTTGCAATAATTGAAGCTGCACTAATAGCCGGTATCTTACTATCACCTTTTATAATGGCTAATGTAGGAATCAATAGCTTAGGGATTTGATTGCCATCGACTAAAACCTCATCTGGCTGAATATGCAATCCATTAACAGCTCGCTGCATAGCAAGCAAGGTTGCTTGCAAAATATTAAGCTCATCAATTTCTTCTACGCTGGCAACCGCTATAGACCAGCTTAGAGCCTGCGCCTTAATGAACTTAGCAAGACTTTCGCGCTTAAGTTTACTCAGTATTTTTGAGTCAGCTAAACCATCAATAGGCTGTTGTGGATCAAGAATAACAGCAGCAGCTACTACAGGACCAGCTAGTGGCCCTCGCCCCGCCTCATCGATACCGGCGATTAAGTTTTTTATGATTATTTACCTACGCCTTTGAAATATTGTTAACTACACAAGATTTAGAGTTACTAGCCAAGTATCAGGGCCGACATTTAAGCATTTGTAGGCCGGAATAAGGCCACCCAAGCGCAGCGCGTGGTGGCGTTTCCGGCACAGGAAGATTGCCTATGCCGGAAACGCTTGTCTCGCTTACGCTCGTAATGTCTTATTCCGGCATACAATAAGTTCAAAATATTCCTAAACTGTGGGCAGGAACATGAAAACGATAAAATTCTTAACGCAATATTCCTCTGCGAACATTACGTAAAAAACCAATCATACTTAATAGTTCTTTGCTATCTCCAGCAAGTCCTTCTATTTGTACAATGGCATCTTCTAAACGCAAATTCATTTTGTAGATAATTTTGTAAGCATTTCTGATTAATCTAATATCTTCTGTTGATATACCATTTCGCTCCATGCCAACTGAATTGATGCCATGCGGCTTGGTAGGTTTGCCTCCCACCATAATAAAGGGCGGAATATCTTGCGTAATAGCACTACCCATTGCTGCAAAACTAAATTGACCAATCTGAGTAAATTGATGAACTAAAGTAAATCCACCCAAAATAGCATGATCATTGAGTTGAACATGACCCGCTAAAGAAGCTCCATTTGCCATAATCACATGATCACCAATAACACAATCATGTGCGACATGAGTGTAGGCCATAAATAAATTATCATGTCCTATTCGAGTGACACAATGGTCTTGTTGAGTCCCTCTATGCATAGACGTAAATTCACGAATGGTATTTCTATCACCAATTTCAAGTCGTGTAATTTCTGAAGCATATTTTTTATCTTGCGGATCTTCACCAATGGAACTGAATTGAAAAATGTGATTATCTTTACCAATGCTGGTCGGTCCTTTTATAACAACATGAGGGCCAATAACCGTACCTGATTCAATTTTTACATCTGCTCCGATAATTGAATACGCACCAATGCTGACATCACTGGCTAATTCAGCTTGGCTATCAATAAGGGCTGTTGGATGTATCAAACTCAATTTACCACTGCAGCGCATCTAATTTCTGCGCTAGCAACAAATTCACCGTCAACTTCTGCACGGCATTCAAAAGCCCAAATATTCCGCTTACTTTTGATAAATTTTGATTCCAACATCAGTTGGTCACCAGGTACTACAGGGCGTTTAAATTTAGCCTTATCGATACCTACTAAATAGTAGATCATGCCTATTAATTCGTCACCTGCGGTTTCAGAAGCTAGTAGCCCAGTTGATTGAGCTAAGGCTTCTAATATCAGCACACCGGGCATAATAGGCTTTTGTGGAAAATGTCCTTGGAAAAAAGGTTCGTTATAAGTGACATTTTTCACTCCTAACAACCTTACGCCAGGTTCGCACTCTATCACCTTGTCAATCAATAGAAAGGGGTATCGATGAGGCAAGAATGCTTGTATTTGTAAAATATCTAACGTTATAGACATGAATAGAGTGCTTCTTATAGGGTTAAGTTATACGTTTAAAGGGTGCGACTATGATTTATTCGGGAATAGTAGATAACTTTTTTACAACTTGAGCAGTGATATCAAATTGTTCTTTTTTATAAACAACAACGTCAGACAACAAAAGTAAGTCATACTCTTCATCTTTAGCTATGCTGCTAGCAACTTCACCAATTTTACGCTGTAATTTACCCAATTCTTCATTACGGTTAGCATTAATGTCTTCTTTAAACTCTTGCTCAGTTTTTTTGAAATCTCTGATTTTGTTTTGAAAATCTTTACCAGCTTTTTGTTTTTCTGCTTCACTCATGACCGCAGCGTCTTTATTCAACTTTTCTTCTAAAGTTTGCAGTTCTTTTTGTTGCGATTCAAGAATTTTACCTCTAGGTCCAAATTTTTGATCAAAACGTTTTTTAGCCTTTTCCATTTGTGGTGCTTGTTCTAACACCAAATTCATATTGATTACGCCCACTTTTAAGTCAGCATAACTCATACTACTTGCACACATTAAACCTAGAAATAAAGCAGTTTTTGTTTTCATTGTTATATTAATCTCCGATGACAGTTATATAATAAAATAATACTAAAAAGGTAAAAGATATGTCGTTAAATTATAAGGGCTTAATTCTATTCCGCCAAATTACTTCTTAGAAATTTTGGCCAAAATTAAATTGGAAATATTGTGTTTGATCTTTTAAGGTAGTGAGTTCCCCTCCGACTGGCGTATAGCTATAAGTACCTACATTAAGTGGATAAGCCGCACTTACAGATAAAGCACCAAAAGGCGAGAGCCATTCACCAGAAATACCCGCTGAATATTTTAGATTACTGACTGAAAGTCCATTACTAATCTCTCCAGCATCAATAAAGGTGCCCATTCTGACTGATTTAGTTTCTGATAAGAACGGCACAGGGAAAAATACTTCAGCATTACCCATAATTTTCGTCGCACCACCTATCGGATAGCCATTTGAATCCCTAGGTCCTAACGAGTTATTACGATAACCACGAACTGAGCCATTACCACCACCAAAATAATTATCAAAGAACGGTAGGCCTTTAGTGCCCATGTAACCGCCGCCATAGCCTATTTCGCCATTTAACTTGAAGACGAAATCTTTCGCAAGTGGATAATAACGTTGTTGACGGTAACCTACTTTGTAATAATCAATATCACTACCAGGAATTATACCGACACCGGAAATACGATGCTGAACACCTTGAGTTGGGAACGTTGCTTTATTAAGGGTGTTATGTACCCAGTTAATCCCTTGACTATAGGTCATAAAATCACTACCTATATTATTGATAAAATCAGTAATTTGAGATGATGAATAAGTAGTTGCCGATAAGCCCGTATGTTTTACTTCAGTAGTAAAAAGCAAATAATCGGTTTCATTAATGGGCAAACCAAAACTGGTACTGGCATTAGCAATACTCGAATTATAGTTAGCAATATTAATGGCTCCAGAATTTCGGGTCGTCCAACCAAGGTTATAACCTTGACTAACACCATCGGCAGTAAAATAAGGATTATTAAAGCCAAATTGATAGCTACGCATATAGCTACTATTATTGAAAGCAACATTGACACGCTTTCCTGAGCCGAAAATATTATCTTGAGCGATGTTAGCATTCAAAACAATACCTTGAACCTGAGAATAACCAACACCTGCTGACAAATTCCCTGAAGACTTTTCTTCGACTTTATAATTTACATCAATTTGGTCGGGCGTACCTACAACAGGCGGCGTTTCAACGTTAACAGTTTGAAAGTAACCTAAACGTTCTAGCCTAGTTTTTGAGCGTTCAATTTTTGAACTTGAAGCCCAGCTTGCTTCCATTTGGCGCATTTCTCGTCGCAATACCTCATCACGAGTTTTGGAATTGCCATGGAAATTAATACGATGCACATAAACACGTTTACCAGGATCTACAAAAAAAGTCATATCGACTGTTTTCTGAGTTTCGTTGATTTCTGGAACCATATTTACGTTAGCAAAAGCATAACCTTCATCACCTAAACGATCTTGTATCGCTTTTGAGGTTTGTGTAGCATTCTTTCTTGAGAAAATTTCTTCAGGGCCTACACTGACTAACTTAATAAGTTGATCAGGCGGAACAACTAAATTCCCAGCTAGTTTTACCTTAGATAGCTTGTAAATATCACCCTCTTTAACATTAATAGTGACATAAATGTCTTTTTTGTCAGGGGTAATCGCAACCTGTGTCGATTCAATAGAAAAGTTAATATAACCACGATCTAAATAATAAGATCTTAAAGATTCTAAATCGCCTTGTAGTTTCTGCTTAGAATATTGGTCGTCTTTTGTATAGAAAGATATTAAATTTGTGGTGCTTAACTCAAAATTCTTCATCAGCATGTTGTCATCAAAGGCATTGTTGCCAACGATATTAATCTGCTTAATTTTAGTCACTCTACCTTCAGAAATCTTAATATCAATATTGACGCGATTTCGAGACAGGTTAGTGACTTCGGTTTTTATTCTTAAGCTATATTTACCATGACTCAGGTATTGACGTGATAACTCTTGCTCAACCTTATCTAATATTTGACGATCAAATATTTTTCCTTCCGCTAAACCAATTTTAGACAAGGCTTTAGTTAGCTCGTCTTTACTGAGGTCTTTATTGCCATCAAAGACTATTTTAGCGATAGAAGGACGCTCTACCACATTAATAATTAATGTTGTTCCTTCTCTTTCGATGGAGACATCTTTAAAAAAACCTGTTTTAAATAAAGCCTTAACAGAGGGAGCTACGTTATCTAGTGAAAATTTTGAGCCGACATTGACGGGAAGATAATTATAAACAGTCCCCAAAGAGATGCGCTGCAGACCTTTGACTTTAATATCTTTTACAACGAATTCTTCATCAGCTTTAACCGCATTTGAAACAAGTAGGCCCAACATTAATAAGCAAGTAAAAAATTTTTTATTCATTTAGGCGGCTAAAATAAAACGGTAAGATTTAAAAGATTATAAAGAAAAAAATTATAACACAACATAAGTTGAATTAGCTTAAGATCGAGCCAGAGAGAAAGGAATTACATCATCTATATGCTTATTACTAGTCAGCACCATCAACAATCGATCCAAACCTATGGCCATCCCAGAACATTCAGGAAGCCCAGCATCTAAAGCGGCTATAAGGTGAGTATTTTTAACTATAACGGGGCGAGAATTTTGCTGCCTGACTAATATTTCTTCATCAAAGCGTTGATTTTGCTCTTGAGCATCGGTCAATTCATAATAACCGTTACCTAACTCAATTCCGTTTATAAAAATCTCAACACGATCTGTTACCTTTGAATTGTCTTTATTAATACGTGCTAATGAAGATTGACAAGCAGGATAACCGTAAACCATGCATAAAGCATTTTTACCTAAAGAAGGTTGTATATGATGACTAAAAATAAAATCTAACCAAGCATTATGATCAGTCTTACATAGCTCTATCGCGTCAAGTGACTGAGACTTTAGAGCAAAAGCACAATAATCGTCATAATTAAATAGCAAGGCATCCAGTCCGGTGTATTTAAAAAATAAATCTTGGTAATTTATGCGTTGCGTAGCGTTAAGTGATGCACGCTCTTTGAACAATAGCGCTAGCAACTCAGCAATTTCATCCATTAATTGCGTTAAAGTAAAGCCAACCCTGTACCACTCCAACATCGTAAACTCAGGATTATGATTACGCCCCGACTCACCATTGCGAAAGGCTTTGCAGATCTGATAAATGCAACCACTGCCCGCAGCTAACAAACGCTTCATGGCAAACTCCGGTGATGTTTGCAGATACAATGTTTGTTGCAACGGGTATGAGCAATAATCAGTGGTAAAAAAATCTAATTGAGGATCTGTTCCACTACTATAACTGAGCAAGGGCGTTTCAACCTCAAGCACTGCCCTTGTTAAGAAAAAACTGCGTATCTCTGCAAGAATCTGAGCTCTTAAATGCAGTAGCTCTATAGAGCAAGTGGGTTGCCAGTCAGCTTGCACTATTCTTTAACGCGCGAGATATATTCTCCAGTACGAGTGTCCACTTTAATGACTTCACCTTGCTGTACAAATAACGGAACTCTTACAACAGCGCCGGTTTCTAAAGTGGCTGGTTTTCCACCGCCACCCGAGGTATCACCACGAACACCTGGATCGGTTTCAACAATAGCTAGCTCAACAAAGTTAGCGGGAGTCACAGATAAAGGCGAATCATTCCATAAAGTCACGGTGCACATATCTTGATCTTTCAGCCATTTACTCGCATCACTGACCGCTTTCTCATTACACTGATATTGTTCAAAAGTATCAGGCACCATAAAGTGTCTAAAATCCCCATCGTTATAGAGATATTGCATAGCAACATCAACGACATCAGCCGCTTCAAGAGAATCACCTGATTTAAAAGTGCGCTCAATAACGCGACCTGTTTTAAGGTTGCGTATTTTTACTCGGTTAAAGGCTTGTCCCTTACCCGGTTTAACAAATTCATTTTCGATAATGGCACAGGGATCACTATCTAGCATGACTTTTAACCCTGCTTTAAATTCGTTGGTGCTATAACTGGCCATTTTTACCCTCAAGATTACAAACAATACAAAACTTGGGCATTATAATAGAGGCTACTATCGATAGAAACTTTAAAATAAACAACTCATGTCAGAACTACCCAATGAAAACCTATCCTTTACCAAAAACTGGCAACAACAATTGGCCGGTGCTTTTAGCAATATTGAGGACTTATGTCGTTATCTGAGCCTATCTTATAAAGACTTACCGGTTTCTGTAGCGGCTACAAAAAACTTCCCATTACGGGTACCTTTAAGCTTTGCTGATTGCATGGAAAAAGGTAATCCAGATGATCCTTTATTGCGGCAAGTCTTGCCGATTAATGATGAGTTAACAAATTACCCGGGATTTAATAATGATCCGGTAGGCGATTTAGCCTCAGCAGCAATAACCGGCGTTTTACACAAATATCATGGCCGAGTTTTACTCATCAACACCGGCAGTTGTGCTATTAATTGCCGCTATTGTTTTAGACGTAACTTTCCTTATGCTGACTTGCAACTTAGTAAGCAAGCAGAAACTGAGGCTATTCGATATATTAAAGATCACCTTGATATTAGCGAAGTTATTTTAAGTGGAGGTGATCCTCTGCTACTCAGTGATGAGCGCTTAAGTAAATTATTACAGCAACTTAATACTATAGAACATATAAAGCGCATCAGAATTCATAGTCGTTTACCGATCGTTTTGCCGGCACGTATTAACCTAGAATTTATTAACACCTTAAAGCTATGTACCAAAACAATGATTTTGGTCGTGCATTGCAATCACGCCAATGAAATCAGTACCGAGGTAAGTTCAGCTTTTTTGCAACTTAAAGCCAATGGCATAAGCGTATTTAATCAATCAGTATTATTACAAGGTGTTAATGATAATGCTGCCGTCTTATGTGATTTGAGCGAAAAGCTATTTAGCCATGGCGTAATTCCCTATTACTTACACTTGCTAGATAAAGCCACTGGCACAGGACACTTTGAAATCACAGAATCAACAGCCATCGCACTTATTGCAGAGATGCAAGTCTTATTGCCAGGCTATCTGGTACCTAAGTTAGTAAAGGAAATGGCAGGAGGAACATCTAAGCAAGCTTTGTTTTAGTTGATCTGTAGGGGCTAATTCATTCGCCCTGTCTCTTGAAACATCGAATGACTAGGCGAATAAATTCGCCCCTACAGGTAAAACGCTTACTTCCTATCATTAACTGTGGGCAATGACGAGGAACTTGGGAAACAAGACTTCAGCACTCGCACAATTACGGTGCATAAATAGCTTTATTTGCCCTCTAATGAAGCGTAATTGATAATAGATTGAACTAAATATTTTTTATTTTATCTGTGATAGGTCGCTGATAAAGACTGTTTAACTATTGGCACAGCAACTGCTATATATTATTTTGATATTGTCGTGCTCTCCTGCCGTAACCACTCAAAAGGCGTTTAATACAGTTAAACGCCTTTTTTTTATCCTAAAGAGCATAGGTATCTACACAAATAATTGTTAGCATTCCCACACGAGAATAATAACATTGTGGTGAAGATCGTAGGGGCGTATTGCATACGCCCTTATAAAATAAGCTCTATAACATATAGACTTTCAATGTTGGGCGTATGCAATACGCCCCTACGGTGTTTTTTTTTCGTTTCCACGCCGATAAGAAACTTGTGTAGATACCTATGCCTAAAGAGGCACACTAAACCTCATCTGGCGATAACGTTGCATCATCCTCATCCAGTACAAGACCTGCTTGTTCAGTGATACTTTTAGGTAGCGTCTTTTTAACTTTAACACCTAAATCAACAAAACTACTGGCTTGGCGGATTAAATTACCATTGCCTGAGGTTAATTTGTTCATCACGCCATCATAGGTAGTGTGAACAGTACTTAATTGCTTACCCAGCTTTTCTAAATCTTCTACAAAACCACGAATCTTGTCATAAACAACTCCAGCTTTATCGGCGATAGCACGTGCATTTTCATTCTGACGTTCATAACGCCAAATGTTTTCAATAGTACGTAATGTAGCTAACAAAGTTGTAGGCGTTACCACAATAATCTTATGTTCAAAAGCATCAGAAAATAAACGCTCATCCGCTTGAAAGGCAGCAATAAAGGCCGCTTCTATGGGCATAAATAATAAAACAAAATCTAGGGAACGTAAGCCTTTAAGCCCTGAATAATCTTTCTCACTCAATGTTTTAATATGAGTACGCACCGCTTCGGTATGTTGCTTTAAAGCAGCACTGCGCTCCTCTTCATCATCGCTGGAACAATACTGCTCATAAGCGACTAATGACACTTTAGAGTCGATAATAATATCTTTATCTTCAGGTAAACGAACGATGACATCAGGTTTAAATAGCCTATTGCTTTCATCTCGGAATGCGCCTTGAGTTTCGTATTCTATGCCTTTACGTAGGCCTGATTTTTCCAATACGGTTTCTAAGATCATCTCCCCCCAATTACCTTGAGTTTTCTTATCACCTTTTAATGCACGGGTTAAATTGAGGGCATCTTGATTCATTTGCGCGGTATCGCGCCGTAGCGAAACAATTTCTTCACGCAGCGAAATACGGTCTTTGTTTTCATTGTCATAAACCGTTTCTATGCGTTGCTTAAACTCACCTAATTGTTCCCGCAACGGCTTAACGATGTGATCTAAGCTGGTTTGATTATGCTCAGTAAATTGTTTGTTACGTTCATCAAAAATCTTACTGGCTAGCTGTTCAAATTGATTAATTAACCTAAGCTCGGCATCTTTTAACAACGTTAATTTTTCTTCCGCATGTTTTAGCTGTTCAGAGCTACGTGATTCTATTTCGGCAATTTTAGTTTTAGCCTCAAGAAAATGCTGTTGTAATTGTTTAAACTCAGCCTCTTTGTCTTGAAATTGCGATAATTTTTCTGACAACACTGCAAGATCGGTAGTCAGTGTATTGATAGTACTTTTGTCTTTAGCATTTGCTAAACGCATTAATAATGCGCCTAGCAAACAACCAATAAAGACCAAAAGAAATGGCGGTAAGTTATTGATAAATTGCATGTTAAATAATTATAACTGTTTAAATAGTTCGGCCGCAGCGGCTAGAGTCTCATTCAAATCATCATCAGTATGCGCGACTGAAACAAAACCCGCTTCATAAGCCGAAGGCGCTAAATAAACACCCCTATCAAGCATGGCATGAAAAAAGCGTTTAAATCGCTCTTGATCACAACGCATGACTTTAGCAAAACTATTAACTTGATTATCTTCACTGAAAAACAAACCAAACATGGCTCCTACATTATTAGTAGTGAACGGAATGCCTGCTTGATGAGCCAGCTCTTTTAAACCTGTCGTTAATTTTTCGGTTTTTGCACTGACAGATTCATAAAACCCAGCTTGAGAAATAAGTTCTAAGGTTTTCAAACCAGCCGCCATGGCAATCGGATTACCAGATAAGGTTCCTGCTTGATAAACAGGCCCTAAAGGTGCCAGATATTCCATAATTTTACGTTGCCCACCAAAAGCACCAACAGGCATACCTCCCCCTAAAATTTTACCCAAGGTGGTTAAATCGGGCTTAATATCATAAAGACCTTGCGCACCACCCAAAGCCACTCTAAAGCCGGTCATGACTTCATCAAAAATCAATACACTTTGATAACGGTCACAGACTAAGCGTAAGGTTTCCAGAAAACCAGGGACTGGCGGTATGCAGTTCATATTACCAGCGACTGGCTCTACGATAATACAGGCAATTTGTTCGCCTAATTCAGCAAACAGTGCCTGTACTGCATCACTATCGTTATAAGGAAGGGTAATAGTATCGGCCGCAACTGCCGCTGTTACACCAGGAGAGCTAGGCACACCAAAAGTTAAGGCACCAGAGCCGGCTTTAACCAATAAAGAATCAGAATGACCGTGATAACAGCCTTCAAACTTGACAATTTTGTCACGACCCGTATATCCCCTAGCTAAGCGTATGGCACTCATAGTGGCTTCAGTCCCAGAACTGACCATTCTGACCATTTCAATAGCAGGCATTAACTCACAAACTTTATTGGCCATTAAGGTTTCTATTTCAGTAGGCGCACCAAAACTCAAACCTTTGTCGGCCGCTAGTTTAACTGCTGCAATAACCTCAGGATGAGCATGACCTAAAATCATAGGCCCCCAAGAGCCTACATAATCAATGTAACGTTTCTGGTTATTGTCATAAATATAGGCGCCATTGGCATGATCAATAAAAACCGGTGTACCCCCTACCCCGCTAAAAGATCGCACAGGGGAATTAACACCACCAGGAATAACGTTTTTGGCATTCGAAAATAATACAGTTGCTTCGGTCATAATAGTTTTTTAAGGTTACAATAAATGGCGTAAAGAATAGGATAACTTTGCTAAGATTGAAAGGGCTCAATGCGTTCATCTAATACCAATAAGCAAAACTCATACAGCAAAGCATAAAATAATTAACTTACGGAAGAACTTATGAAATCAAGAGATAGACGCCACGGGCTAGTTGTAGTCAATACCGGCGAAGGCAAAGGTAAATCTTCCAGCGCCTTTGGCATGGTATTTAGAGCAGCAGGATGGGATATGAAAGTCTGTGTTATTCAATATATTAAAGGCCAATGGCAAACCGGTGAACAAAAAGCCGCACAACGCTTCGATAATATTGAATGGCATGCTTTGGGAGATGGCTTTACTTGGGATACTAAAAATCCTGAACAAGACATTAAAACCAGCCGAGCTATATGGGATCTCAGTAAACGGATAATTTTATCTGAAGAATTTGACGTCGTGTTATTAGACGAGATCAACTATTGCTCTAGCTATCAATGGATTACTGGCCAAGAAATCGCTAACTTTATTCGCGATGAAAAGCCTACTTGGTTACATTTGATTATGACAGGCCGTAATGCCGCCCCAGAAGTCATAGCTATAGCCGATACCGTAACCGATATGACTAAAATAAAACATGCGTATGAGCAAGGCATTAAAGCAGAACAGGGTATTGAGTTTTAAAAGAACCCAACAACCCATCAGCCGTTATCATTCTATTTAGTAGGCGCCATTATGTTTATTTATACCTTACCTATATTTTTCTCTGACATTGCTTGGGCAAGTCCTGTTGAATTACTGATGATAGCCCTTGCATTACTCGTAATTTTGTTTTTAAGCGCACCCGCATGTGCCGAAAATTTGCATCAACTGTCTTTGAAACAATATTTATTTTCAGCTTGGATCGGCTTTGTAAGGCTACATTGGGTATTCTGGCCCTTCTTTATTATTTTTAATATCAGCTTATATGTCGCAGATACCCTAGCAAAAACGGGCTTATTAACCGTCTCTAGTTGGGATGACGTACATTTAATGCTCTTATTACCCGCCATTTGGTGGACGACTGCGATTTGGCGCTGTTCAGCAAACACCACTCAAAGCATTTTCGCTGCAGGGGCACGCTTAATAACGTTAGCGGTATTTTTTGAATATGGCTTAAAGTTTTTAGTACGCTTCAATTACGCCCGCCTATTTTTTGGTTGTGAGGAATTACTACTAGATTATGGTAGTTGTTTTTAAAGTCGACTCTAGGTCATTTAACGCCAAAGCTTCTTGACAATAGAAAAAATCACTAGCAATTTTTGATGTGTTACACACATATCAATATTAGCACTTATAAAGCGTAAGCGACTAATTCTCCGCATATCCCAATTCCCCTCTAATCATGCCAGACTATCCTGAAACTAACTTTTAGGAAAACACCTATGGCATTAATAGAAAAAACAACCGAATCTAATTTCTGGGAACTTCACATCGAGCAATGGCAGGTCTCTGGGTTATCCAAAGTTAAATATTGCGAGCACCACGGCTTGCGTGCGCATCAATTGGGTTATTGGAAGCGCAAATTTTTAGTGAATGATAACGTCCTTGAGAGTGAACCTAAAACTGGTTTTGCAAGGGTTAAATTGGCAACATCCTTATCCTCAACTCTGTCTAATTCGGACTTATCTTTGCACTTTGCTGATG
>Ga0214182_1000458_pt1 | contig 15911 bp, 11 predicted proteins | sample TroBogEpilimnion_8_FD_153020 | JGI IMG/M metagenome (GOLD analysis project Ga0214182, IMG submission 153020) | Freshwater microbial communities from Trout Bog Lake, WI - 14NOV2007 epilimnion | ecosystem: Environmental > Aquatic > Freshwater > Lake > Epilimnion/Euphotic zone | place: Trout Bog... | reverse complement strand
GTGGGTGGCAGGCCTGCGCCTGCCATGACGATTTTGGAGGCTGGCGCGCTCCCTGGGCGATATTTTTCGCGCCTCTAAGTAGTTTCCGATCCGTTCCGTCCACGTGGACGCGTGCTACCGACATACGGGTGGCGTCCTATCTCGCACCGGCTGTCCGGTGCTGGCGGCACAAGGAATTCCTCATGCGCCGCCATAAGCCGTTCCGTTCGGCCATCGCCGTATCCCTCGTTTTGACAATCGTTTTCGACAGCGGCGCTCGCGCCCAGACCGAGGTGGTGGACCCGCCTTCGCGTGTCGGCCGGATGGCCCGCCTGCTGGGCACGGTGTCGTTCCATGCGATTGGGGAGACGGAGTGGCGTCCGGCGGCGATGAACTACCCCGTCACCTCCGGCGATGCCTTCTGGACGCAGCCGAGTTCGGCGGCGGAGGTCGATATGGGGCAGGCATACCTCGCGCTCGACCAGTCCACCGAATTCGATGTCGATGTGCTGGATGACCGCAGCGTGCAGGCGACGCAGCCGCAAGGCGCGATCTTCATACGGGTGCGGACGATGACAACCGACGATGTCTACCGCATCGCGACGCCACGCGGGGCCGTGGCGATCATCGCGCCCGGCGCCTACGAAATCGTGGCCGGCGATGCCGATCATGCGACGACCGTGACGGTCGTGGAGGGTGCGGCCCGCATCGACAGCACCGACGCCTCTCTGACGCTCGGTGCCAGACAGACCGGACGGATCGAGGGTGCCAGCAATTTCGCGGTCAGTGTCGTCCCGGCGCTGACCGACCCGTTCCTGGCGGCGCGCTTGGCCGATGAGCGCCGTGCGATACGCCCGGTTCAGGCCACGCGTGTGGCCCCGCCCGCGGTGGTGGCGGCGATGACCGGCGGGAGCGAGCTGTCCGCGGTCGGCGACTGGTCGGACAGCCCGCAATACGGCGCGATCTGGTATCCGCCGGTCGCGAAGACCTGGGTGCCCTATCGCAACGGGCATTGGGGCTACGTCGCGCCCTGGGGCTGGACCTGGATCGACGACGCATCCTGGGGTTTCGCGCCATCGCATTACGGCCGCTGGGTGCAGGAAGGACCGCGCTGGGGCTGGATCCCCGCCGAACGGGAAGTTCGGGATCAGCCGCGCGAGCGGCCGGTTTATGCCCCGGCGCTGGTGAGTTTCATCAGCATCGGCGTCGGTGTCGCCGTTGGGACAGGCCGGGGCGAGGCGCCGGATCGGGGGCATGGTTCGGTGGGCTGGGTGCCGCTGGGGCCGCGCGAGGCCTATGTGCCGCCATACAAGACCAGCGACCGCTACGCGAAGGCGGTCAATGTCGGCAATGTCACGACCATCAACAATGTCACCAACGTCACCACGGTGAACAATCTTATGAACCGCGGCGCCGTAACGGTGGTGCCGGTCGCGGCGATGACCGGGTCTCAGCCGGTCGCGGCGCGGGCGGAGGTCGTCACCCCGCAGACACTTGCCGGGGCACATAGCGAGCGCGGCAACGTGGTTCAACCAACTAGGGCGACATCGGGTGTGACCCCGATCGTGGCAAAAACGCTGGAATTGACCGCGCCGGTTACCCCGCTGCCCGTGCGGCCGGCGGCGCCCGGTCCGGTGGTGGCGCCGGTGGCGTCCGTGCCGGCGACGACGGTGCAAAGCCCGGTGGCGAAGCGGGCCGATCCTGCTCCGGGTGCGGCGCCGGTACCGGTGGCTGTCGCGTTGCCGGTCCTGCGTCCCCCGGTTTCCGCGGCGCCGGCCCATCCGCGGGCCGGTGGCACCGCGGTTGGTGGCGCGCCTGCCGCGCAACCGGTCGGAGCGCCGGCGATCCCGGCGCCTGGACGTGGCATGCCTGTTCTACCCCCGGCGGTCGTCACGCCCGCACCTGTGGGCAAACCTGCCGAGCCGGCCAAGCCGCCCGGGCCACCCGTGTCCATGCCGGTTCCTGGCAGACCCCTCATTTCCCTCGTGCCGCATGCAGCGACTCCGGTGCCCTCGGTCGTCGCCGTGCCGGCTCCCGCAGGCAAACCTGCCGAACCCCCCGCTGCTGCCAGACTGCCGCTTGCCCCCGTGCCGCATGCAGCGGTCCCGATACCCCCGGCCGTTGTTGTTCCGGCGCCCGCGGTTAAGCCAGCCGAACCGGCTCACCCAGCACGGCCGCCCGAGCCGGTGCAGCCCCCGCACGCCGCGGCTCCGCCGCCGGTCGTGGCACCTCACGCTGCCAGACCGGAGATGCCGCCGCCGGTGAAACCCGCCGAGCCTCCCGCGGCGCCGCGCCTGCAACCTGTTGCTCGGCCGCCGATGCCGGAGGCACCGAAGCCGGTGGTCGCGGCGCCCGCTCCGGCGCATGCGGCCGAAGCGCCGAAACCGCATGGACCGGACGCGAAGGACACCCCCGCGACGAAGCCGTGACGGCCTGCCCCACGAACGCCTCCGGTTGCCACTCTCGCGGGGAGTCGGGAAACGCCCCGCGGCAATAGTCCATTTCCATACCCGCCTGGATCATAAGCAGGCGCATCGTCCATGCAGGCGAAGAAGCGCATCGCGCATGGTTCCAAAGCACGATGAACCTCCCACTTCCCCAAACCTGTCCGCCGTTCCATACGATCCTCCCACCAACCACCCCAAAGAGGACCCGTCCATGGACCTGAAAGACAAAGTCGCCGTCGTCACCGGCGCCAGCGGTGCCATTGGTGCCGCCACCGCCCTCCGCCTGGCCGAGGCCGGTGCCCGCGTCATCGTCGGCTACAACGGCAACGCCGCCCAAGCGGACAAAGTCGTCGCCTCCCTCCCTGGCACCGGCCACCGAGCGATCCGTATTCCGGTGACCGATTCCGCGGTGATCGCGGAAGTCGCGGCGACGGTGGAAAAGGATTTCGGCCGCTGCGACGTGCTGATCAACTCCGCCGGCTTCACCCGGATGATCCCGCACAACGACCTGGATGCGCTGACGGATGAGTTGATCGACTCCATCTTCGCCGCCAACGTGCGCGGCCCCTTCGCGATGGTGCGCGCCTTCGCGCCGCTGATGAAGAAGTCCGGCGACGCGGTGATCGTGAACATTTCGTCCATCGCGGCCATCACCGGCACTGGCAGCAACATCGCTTACGGCGGCTCCAAGGCCGCCGCCGACACCATGGCGCTGTCGTTGGCACGTGTGCTCGGCCCGGAAATCCGCGTGCTGACGGTGTCGCCGGCGGCGGTGGACACGGCGTTCGTGCCCGGCCGCACCACGGCGATGGTGGAACGCGTCGCCGCCAGCACCCCCCTGAAGCGCGTCGTCACGGCGGATGAGGTCGCGATGGCCGCGATGGCCGCGATCACGCACCTGACGTCGTCCACCGGCTGGGTCATTCCTGTCGATGGAGGCAAGCTGGTCGGCTGAACCAGCGGTCCTTCAAACGCCTGAACAAGGACGGCGCCGGCTCCGGCGCGTCCAAGTTCGCGCAAACCTGGGCGAATAGCGCGGCGCCATTCAGGCCCCGCGCTTCCTCCCACATCTTCAACCGGTCGACGATGTCGTAAACCCCCCGCAACAGCGCGACGGCCGCGGGATAGCCATCGGGCGCCGTGTCGCCGGATCGCGCCAGCCAATAATCGATACGCTCATGTGCGAACGCGATAAGGTCGTCCCCGTCGCATACAACCCGAGTCCGGTCGGGCCGCGATGTGTAACGGTTTGTCCGCTCGACCCAGCTCGACACATCGGCGTGCGACAGATGATGGATGCACACGCCGGTCGTCGTCGGAATATTCATGACCCGGCCGGAATGGACATGAATCCCCCCATGCACCGTATCCCCGAACGTCACCGCCCCCCGCCGAAACAGCCGCACATGGTGCTCGGGCCAGTAATACGCAGCCTCATCGTGCACCCCCAGAATGTAATGCCGCAACGGCAACGCGAACACATCGGCCGCCGCCGCACCGATCTGCGCCCGCAAAAACGGCCCGGCTTCTGGACTGAGGCATTCGTCATCGTCCAGAAACAGAATCCAATCGTGCGTGCACAGAGCCAATGCCGTCGCGCGCGTCTCCTCCACAGTAGGGGACCACGGCACCGTCACGACCCGCGTCGCCAGTGCTTCCGCTATCGCCCGCGTGCCATCGGTGGACGATTTATCCACCACGATCACTTCATCCGCGAACGCCAGCGCCCGCAAACACGTACCCAAAATCGCCGCTCGGTTATATGCCACCACGAAGGCGCTGATCTTCGGCGCGGCCTCGCCCTGTCCCATCCAGTCCCGGTCTCGGTACATCGCATTCACCCCGCTGCATGGGGCGAATGTATCGGCGACCGGTTAATAAAAGGTTAACGGCGCAGCAGATAACGCCGCAAAGCCGGCAAATAATGACGCAGGAACGTGCGCAGCGATCCGCGCGTGCGGTTCAACTCCCCGTTCAAAGCATCGATCTGCCCGACCAATGCCATTACCTGCTGGGACAGCGCCGTTTCTCTCGCCGTCGCCTGGGTCGCGGCGCCGAACGTCTCCGTCAGCACGGCATGGGTCTGCCGTAACTCGGACTGCGCCGCTTCGAACATCGCGCGGGCCGCATCGAACTGCGACGTCCGTTCCGCCAACGCGATCTTGTCGGAGTCCAGGTCGCTGCGTTCGATAAACAGACTGACCGGCAAAGCCGTGATCGGCTGGTTGGCGGCAACCGCCACGATGAACGGCGCCCGCGGCAACACCGAGCAAACCTCGAAATGCGTCCCTCCGCGGCGGTCGAATACCAGCGGTTCGGCGGTGGTGGTGCCCTCCGGCATCAGCGCCGACCCAATCATCGGCCGCTGCAACAGCAGCACCACGTGACTGAAATGCCGGTGCAGCAGGGCAATGAACTCGATCCGGCTCAGTTCCCGCACATGGTACTCGTTCGGCGGCCCATTGGCCGGGGAGTATATGTCGCGGTCCGGCGTGCTGATAATCGCCATCCCATCGGGACGCAGCACGCGACGGATTTCCGTCAAAAAGGCTTCCTGCCCGTCGAAATGCTCGATTGTCTCGAACGACACAACCGCATCGACACTGGCATCGGCCAGCGGCAAAGCCCGCGCATCGCCTTGTAAAAACCGTAGATTGTGGGCCGGAAAATTACCGGCGGCGCTGCGCGCGGTGGATTCCGAATATTCGACCCCGATCACCGACCGCGCGACCTGAGCGATCTGCGCCGATCCGTAACCCTCCCCGCTCGCGACATCCAACACATCCAGGCCCGCGCATAGGGAACGGGCGAACAGATAGCGATGGTAGTGCTCGATCTGCGTCTGCCCGTCCAAGGCGGATGTCAGCCGTTCCCCGGTGAAAGCTTCGGGATGGGCGGCGGTTTCGCGCTTGAAGATGTCGCCCATGCGGCGGTCAGTTCAGCCGCGAACGGAGCGCGGCGGTCACACCACGGATTTCCGTCGCGGTTTCGCCGTCCGGCACCAGCTTCAAAAACCGGTCGTAGCAGCGCAACGCGGCGCCGACGCGATCCAGCCGCTGATTCATCGCCGCCGCCTGCCGCCAAAGTTCGGCGTGATCGGGCGCGACGCGCAGCATATCCTCCGCACAGGTCAGCGCGCCTTCGACATCATCGGCCTGCAACCGGCGGGTCATGATGTTGTTTTGCAGGCGCAGCAGCACGCGCCGAGCGCTCATGGGGCGCAGCAGGCCGGGGCGGAGTTCGGCTTTCTCGCCCTCCACCCGGCGCAACAAGGCGCGCAAATCGCGGACGCTCAGCGGTGTTCCGCCGTTAAACACATCCAGGATCGATTGCGTCTTTTCGCCGTACAGCGACACCAGGAAATGCGCGGGAAAGTCCACGCCATGCGCGTCCCACCCGGCCGCGCGGGCGGCATGCAGCCAGATCGTGCCCAGCGCGACCGGCAGGCCGCGACGGCGCTGGATCACGCTGATCAGATTGGCGTTTTTCAGGTCGTCGTAGTTTTCCGAGTCGCCCTTGTAGCCGAACCGCCCGCCCAGAAGGCCGGACAGGGCAATGGCCCGCGTCGGCAAATCGGCATCGGTCAGCGTATCCGCCAAAGCTGCGACAGCGCGGGCCACTTCCGAAAGATGGTCGCGCGCCGCCAGCCAATCGGCGTCCGGCGCGTCCACACGCGCCAACTGTAAGGCCGCGTCGGCGATGTCGATCTCCGTGTCCGGAAGCTGGCCGATGGCGTCCAGCGCGGCACGAGGGTCCGACATCGCCGTGCCGCTTATTCGGCGGCGATTTCGGGCAGGTAGATTTCCTTGCCCTTGGCCGCGAACTCCTTGGACTTCTCTTCCATGCCGACCATGCGTTCGGCTTCCTGGCGCAGGTCCTGCGTGATTTTCATCGAGCAGAACTTCGGCCCGCACATGGAGCAGAAATGCGCGACCTTGTGCGCTTCCTTCGGTAGTGTCTCATCGTGGAACGAACGCGCGGTATCGGGATCCAACGCCAGATTGAACTGATCCTCCCACCGGAACTCGAACCGCGCTCGGCTGACGGCATCGTCCCGCAGCTTGGCAGCCGGGTGACCCTTGGCGAGGTCGGCGGCATGCGCGGCGATGCGGTAGGTGATGACGCCGGTCTTCACGTCGTCGCGGTTCGGCAGACCCAGATGTTCTTTCGGCGTGACGTAGCAGAGCATCGCGGTGCCGTACCAGCCGATCATCGCGGCGCCAATGGCGGACGTGATGTGGTCGTAACCCGGCGCGATGTCGGTGGTCAGTGGCCCAAGCGTGTAGAACGGAGCCTCGCCGCATTCGCGCAGCTGCTTGTCCATGTTCTCTTTGATCTTGTGCATCGGCACGTGGCCGGGGCCTTCGATCATGACCTGGCAGCCCTTCTTCCAGGCGACCTGCGTCAGTTCGCCCAGGGTTTCCAGCTCGCCGAACTGCGCCGCGTCGTTGGCGTCGGCGTTCGAGCCGGGGCGCAGACCGTCGCCGAGGCTGAACGACACGTCGTACTTACGCATGATGTCGCAGATTTCGTCGAAGCGTTCGTACAGGAACGACTCGCGGTGCTTCGACAGGCACCATTTCGCCATGATCGAGCCACCGCGCGACACGATGCCCGTCACGCGCTTGGCGGTCAGCGGCACGTATTGCAGGCGCACGCCGGCGTGGATGGTGAAATAATCGACGCCCTGTTCGGCTTGCTCGATCAGCGTGTCCTTGAACACTTCCCAATCCAGCTTGGTCGGGTCGCCGTCGACCTTTTCCAGCGCCTGATAGATGGGAACGGTGCCAATCGGAACCGGGGAGTTACGCAGGATCCAGCCGCGGATGTTGTGGATGTTGCGGCCGGTGGACAGGTCCATCACGGTGTCGGAGCCCCAGCGGATGGCCCAAACCAGTTTCTCGACCTCTTCCGCCGCGCCCGACGTGACCGCCGAGTTGCCGATGTTGCCGTTGATCTTCACCAGGAAGTTGCGGCCGATAATCACCGGCTCCAGCTCAGGGTGATTGATGTTCGCCGGGATGATGGCGCGGCCGCGGGCGATTTCGGACCGGACGAATTCCGGGGTGATGAAGGCCGGGATGGCGGCGCCGAAGCTTTCGCCGTCCGCGACGCGGGCTTCCGCGCCTTCGATCATCTTGGTGCGGCCCATGTTTTCGCGATGGGCGACGTAGATCATCTCTTCGGTGATGATGCCGGCCTTGGCATACTCGTACTGGGTGACGAGCTGGCCGGGCTTGGCGCCGTAGATAGGAATTTCCGCCGGGCAGCCCGGCACGATCTTGTCGGCACCGACATTGCCGTTGTCTTCCGGCTTCACCGCGCGCGGCTCGATCTTGTCGAACCCGCGCTTGGCGATCCATTCCGCTCGGATCGGCGGCAGGCCGGCTTCCAGATCGATGGTCACACCGGTGTCGGTGTAAATGCCCGAGCAGTCGTAAGCGCGGTAGGGTTCTTCCTTGGCGGACGGGTCGAGGGCGATCTCACGGAACGGCACCCGGATGTCGGGGCGGCCTTCCGGGCTGGTGTAGACTTTGCGCGAGCCGATGATCGGTCCGGTGGTGACCGAACTCGGGCGGGCGGCGGACTTCGACTGGACCGTCATGGACCTCTCCTTGGGCGTCGTCGGCTGGGTTTCCGGCGGACAGACAGGGGGTTTCGACGCGATCCCCGTCCCTACGCCGGCATGACCCGGTTCAGGTTCAAGGGTCACCGTGCCGCCGGTTTGTCCGGTCGTGACGGTCTCTCAGCCCCTTACGGCGGGGCTCCCCTCGGTGAACCAAGATTGTGCGGCGGTTTGGCGGGCGGTGTCAAATGGTTGATGCGGTACGGTAGAAATTGTTATGCCGATATGCTACGATAGGTTGTGTAACGCGATGAGCGATGATAAAGTTGTCCATTGACAACCCGCCAATCGCGCCCTAAAAGAAATGACACAAGCGATGGCCATCCGGCCAAGACACCCGAACAAGGAGATCGAGGCCGCAGTCGAATATGCCACGCGATGCGGCTGGCGCCGTGCGAAGGCGACCGGCCATGCCTGGGGACGGTTACTGTGCCCCTGGAACGACAAGGAATGCCGGTGCGGGACGTTTTGCCAAATCTCCATCTGGAGCACCCCGAAGAACCCGGAAAACCATGCTCGGCAGATTGTTCGCTTGATTGACGGATGCGCCCGTCTGACGGAAGTCCGGGCCGAAAAACCAGGAGAGTACAATGGATAACTTCGATTTCGTGCTGAATTTCACGCTGCCACCGGGCTTCGACAGCCCCGATGCCTTCGTCGATGCCCTGTTCGAAGCTGGCTGCGACGATGCCACCGTCGGCGTGGGGCTGCACGGCATGATCGGGCTGGATTTCACGCGTTCCGCCGCGTCCGCCGAAGATGCGTTGCGATCCGCGGTGCGGGATGTCCTGCGAGCCATTCCCGGCGCGATCCTGGTCCAAGCGGGACCCGATCTGGTGGGCCTGACCGACATGGCCGAGATTTTCGGGTTCAGCCGCCAGAACATGCGCAAATACGCGGTTGGCGGAAAAGCCGCGTTCCCTCAGCCCACGTATTTGGGTGAAACCAGCCTTTGGCATCTGGCCGAAATCGTCGCGTGGATGCGCGAAAACACCAGCGTGCGGCCCCGGGACGATATTTTCGAGGTGTCGAAGGCCGCGGCGAAAATTAACTTCGAAACCGAACAGCGGCGCGTCGGGCGGATTTTGGCGCTGGCCTAAATCCGCCGCCGGCCACGTGCATCAGGCCTTGATGAAAGCACACTCGGATTCCGCGAGCGGACGGAACCCATTCTCGGCCGGGATATCGCGCACCTTCTCCAGCAAATCCCATTCGCCCTTCGATTCCGCCGGGGTTTTCGCACGGAACAGGTAACGATCGAAAACCATCTTGCCGTCGACGCGGATTTTACCCTTCTTGGCGAAGACGTCGTTGACCTCGGTCGCGTGCATCGCCTTCATGACGGTCTGCGACTCATCGGTGCCGGCGGCAGCGACGGCGCGCAGATAATGCAGCACGGCCGAATAGGTCGCGACATGCGCGTCGTTCGGGATCGTCCCGGCCTGTTCCTTGAACCGCTTCGACCACGCGCGGGTCTCCTCGCTTTGGTCCCAATACCAGGAGTTTGTGAACTGCAACCCGCCTGCTGCCGCTGGGCCCAGGCTGTGCACGTCGCTCAGGAACATCAGCGGCGTGACGAAAATCTGCTTCGCCGGCATGCCGAACTCGATGGCCTGCTTGTAGGCGTTGGTCGCGTCGGTGCCGGCGTTGCACATTACCACGACCTCCGCCCCCGAGGCTTGGGCCGCCACGAGATACGACGCGAAGTCGGAACTGCCCAACGGATGGCGCACCGTCCCGGCGATCTTGCCGCCACCGGCTTTCACCGCTGCCAGCGCGTCGCCGGCCAGGATGTCGCCGAAGGTGTAGTCGGCGATCATGAAGAAGAACGACGTCTTGCCCTGCGCCAGCATCGCCCGCACCAGCGGCGCGGTGGCGGCGTAAGTATCGTGCGCCCAATGCACCGACAGCGGCGAACAGGCCTTGCCGGTCAGCACCGAGGTGCCGATGGACGTATAGAGCGCGATCTTGTTCAGCTGCCCGAGCAGAGGCTGCACGGCGAGGGCGACGGAGGTGTTGGCGAAATCGATGGCCACGGCCACGTTCCCGGGGCCGAACCACTCCTTCACGATCGCCAGCCCGACATCGGCTTTGTTCAGATGATCGGCCGACAGCAGTTCGACCGGGCGGTTCAGCACCGAACCGCCGAAATCGGCGATCGCCATCTTGGCGGCGATAACCCCGCCCGCACCGCTGACCGCCGAATAGGGGCCGTTCACGTCGTTGATCACACCGAGGCGCAGCGGGTTCGCCGCGCGGGCGCGTCGCGACAGGGCAGCGAGCGCGGCCGCGCTGGCGATGACGCTCCGGCGTCCGGGATGATCCAGTTGGTTCATGGTGTTTATCTCCCCTGCGTGGCTCGTACCGATTTCCCCGCACCGATCATTGAGGTGTCGTTTTGGGATGACGCGCACACGATTGAGGAAATCCGCCGCCGCTTGGTGGAGTCAGGGGGAATCGAACCCCCGACCTCCTGAATGCCATTCAGGCGCTCTCCCAACTGAGCTATGACCCCTCAAGCGCGGGAGCGGGCTTATAACCACCACACCTCCCCCGATCAAGGGCTTCGGTGGCACTTTTTTGACGGTGCGACCGCCCATCCTTGCCCAACCGCCGACCCGCGCATACGGTTGCCCTATGAATCTGCGCATCGGCATCGATATCGGCGGCACCTTTACCGACCTTGTCGCCATCACGGGCGACGGGCAGGTGATCACCCGCAAAACCGCGTCCACCCCTCATGATTATGGGGAGGGCATCGTCAACGGCCTGTCGGACCTGCTCCGTCAGCACCCCGGCACCGTCACCGACGTGTTGCACGCGACCACGGTCGGGTCCAACACGATCCTGGAGGCGAAGGGCGCCAAAACCGCCCTGATCACCACCAAGGGATTCCGGGATATCCTGGAAATCCGCGACCTGCGGATGCCGGTGCTGTACGACATCTCCTGGACCAAGCCGCGCGCGTTGGTGGAGCGCCGCCTTCGGCTGGAAGTCGCGGAAAAGCTCCGCCCCGATGGCACCGTCGCCCAGCCCTTGGACATGGCCACCGTCGATGCCGCCATCGAGATGCTGCGGCGGGAGGGTGTGAAAGGCCTCGCGATCTGCCTGCTGCACAGCTACGCCAACCCGGATCACGAACAGGCCATTGCCGCCGCCGTCCGCAAGGCGCTGCCGGACGTCGCGATCAGCATCAGCAGCGAAATTCTGCCGGAGATCAAAGAGTATCCCCGCACCTCCACCACCGTCATCAACGCCTATGTCCAGCCCGTTGTTCGCGCCTACATCACCGCCTTGGACGCGCGCCTGAAGGCGTTGGGGATCGAGGCACCGTTGCAGTTGATGCAATCCAACGGCGGCCTGGCCTCGGCCGCCTTCGCGGCGGCGGCCCCGGCCCACATCATCGAATCCGGCCCGGCGGCCGGCGTGGTCGGGGGCGCGGCCCTTGCTCGGCGATTGAACGAACCGCGCGTGATCACCTTCGACATGGGCGGCACGACGGCGAAAGCCGGCCTCGTGGAAGACGGGGAAGTCCTGCGGTCCGAGGCCATCGAGGTCGGCGGCGGCGTCATGGTCGGCTCCCGCCTGTTGGTCGGCGCTGGCTACATGCTGAAACTCCCAGCGATCGATCTGGCGGAGGTCGGGGCCGGCGGCGGCTCCATCTGCCGCTTGGATGCGGCGGGCGCCCCGAAAGTCGGGCCGGTCAGCGCCGGCGCCGATCCCGGCCCGGTCTGCTACGGCCGCGGCGGCACCGCGCCGACCATCACCGACTGCAATCTGGCGCTGGGGTATCTCGATCCGGGCGGGCTTGTCGGCGGCGCGATGAAGCTCGACCTGGAAGCTGCCCGCGCCGCCATTGCCCGCGACCTCGCCGGCCCGATGGGGGTTTCGGTGGAGGACGCGGCCTACGGCATGCTGCGCTTGGCATCCGCCACTATGATGCGAGCGATTCGTGCCGTGTCGGTGGAACGGGGCAGGGACCCGCGGCAATTCGCGTTGCTGGGCTTCGGCGGCAACGGGCCTCTGTTCGCCGCCGGCATTGCCCGCGAACTAGGTATCGCTCGCGTGCTGATCCCACCTTTGCCCGGCGTGTTCAGCGCCTTCGGGCTGCTGGTCGCGGACGCCGAACACCATGCCACCCATAGCATCCGCACCCGCCTGGACGCTGCCGATCCCGCCCGCATTCTGGCCGTGCTGTCCGAACTGGAACGCGCCGGCTCGGCTCAATTGACGCAAGACGGTTTTCCGCCCGCCCGTCAGGAGACTCGCCGAGCAGCGTTGGCGCGGTATCTCGGGCAGTCGAGCGAGATCGAGGTGCCGCTGACGGGCGACGTCACCCCGGCCTCGATCGCCGAGGCGTTCGGCGTGGAGCACGAGCGCACCTACGGCTTCCGCGCGCCCGCGTCCGAACCGGTGGAGCTGATGGGTTTGTCGGTGATCACCCGTGGCCTGGCCGAGCGTCCTCGGCTGCCGGAACGCATCCCGCCCTTCGCAGCATCGGTGCCCGCGACACGCCACGCCTGGTTCCCCAACGGCGGCTGGACGCAGACGCCCGTGGTGGATCGCGCCGGGTTGGCGAAAGGGCCTCGGGTTGGGCCGCTGATCGTGCAGGAATACGACGCTACCTGTTTGGTACCAGATGGCTTCCAGGCTTCCGTGGATAGCTTTGGGAATATTGTGATGGAAGCGACCGCTTAGGTCGTACATCCTCCCCCTATGGAATGGGACGCCCCCGCCATCGTTCTGGACGCTCGGCCCTACAGTGAGGCCGACACGATCGCGACCGTCATGACGGCGGATCACGGGCTGCATCGCGGCCTCGCCAAAGGCGGCGCCAGCCGAGCGAATGTGGCGCTGTGGCAGGCGGGAAATTTCGTGCAAATCCGCTGGACTGCCCGCTTGGCGGATCAACTGGGTGCGTTTCGCGGCGAAATGATCCATCCCAACGCCGCGCACGTCATGGACGACCCGATCGCGCTCGCCATGCTGTCGTCCGTCTGCGCCACGGCCGAGGGCGCGCTGCCGGAGCGAGAGCCTCACCCGAACGTGTTCGCGGGATTGCTGCGCCTGATCGCCCATCTGCCAGCCGGCGCCGAAATGCTGCCCGACCTGGTGCGCTGGGAAACCACGCTGCTGACGGAACTCGGCTACGGCCTGGACCTGACATCCTGCGCGGTCACGGGCGCCACCGCCGGCCTAACCTACGTCTCCCCCCGCAGTGGCCGCGCCGTCACGGCCGAGGCGGGCGAGCCGTATAAGGACAAACTTCTGAAACTCCCCGGCTTCCTGGTCGGCGGCAACATCGCCACCCCCGCCGACCACGCCGACGGATTGCGCCTGACCGGTCATTTCCTGGCACGGGATGCGTTCGGCTTGCGTCATCGACCGCTGCCCCACGCGCGCCTCATGCTATACGACCGCGTCGCCGCGCTGGCGGCCGAGTCGATAGAACCACCTGGAGCCGCCGATGCCGGATGATTTCGCCGGGCATATCGAAGACACACGCCTGACCGACGCGCTGAGCGAGCGGTACCTCGCCTACGCCCTGTCCACCATCATGTCCCGGTCCTTGCCGGACGTGCGAGACGGGCTGAAGCCGGTGCACCGGCGGCTGATCTATGCCATGCACCAGCTCCGCCTGGACCCCACCGCCGGCTTCAAGAAATGCGCCCGCGTGGTCGGCGACGTGATGGGCAAATACCACCCGCACGGCGACCAATCGATCTACGACGCCATGGTCCGCATGGCGCAGGAATTCGCCGCTCGGTACACCCTCGTCGAAGGCCAGGGCAATTTCGGCAACATCGACGGCGATAACCCCGCCGCCATGCGCTACACCGAAGCCCGCCTGACCGAAGTCGCCAAGGCAATGCTCCAGGGCATCGACGAAAACGCCGTCGATTTCCGCCCCACCTACGATGGGGAGGAAAATGAGCCGATCGTCCTCCCCGCCGCCTTCCCCAACCTGCTGGCCAACGGCGCGGCGGGCATCGCGGTCGGCATGGCGACCTCCATCCCCCCCCATAACGTGGGGGAGGTCTGTGCCGCGGCGCTGCATCTGATCGCCAACCCGCAAGCGACCACGGCCGAATTGATGCAGCATATGCCCGGCCCGGACTTCCCGACCGGCGGCGTGCTGGTCGAAGAACCGGCGTCGATGCTGACCGCCTACGAAACCGGCCGCGGCGGCTTCCGCCTGCGCGCCAAATGGAGCGTGGAGAAAGGCACCCACGGCACCTGGACCGTCGTCGTCACCGAAATCCCCTACCAGGTGCAGAAGAACAAGCTGATCGAACAGGTCGCGCAGCTGATGGAGGAGAAGAAACTCCCGCTCGTCGGCGACATCCGCGACGAAAGCAGCGACGTCGTCCGCTTGGTGATCGAGCCGAAAAGCCGCACCGTCGAACCGGAACTCATGATGGAAACGGTGTTCCGAGCGTCGCAGTTGGAAACGCGGTTTTCGCTGAATATGAACGTGCTGGATGCCACCCGCACCCCGCGCGTCATGGGGCTGTCGGAGGTGCTGCGCCAGTGGCTGGATCACCGGCATGAGGTTCTGGTCCGCCGCTCCAACCACCGCCTCGCCGCGATCGAACGCCGGATCGAGGTGCTGGACGGCTACCTGATCGTCTACCTCAACATCGACGAAGTCATCCGCATCATCCGCGAGGAAGACGAGCCCAAAGCCCGCCTGATGGCGCATTTCACCCTGTCCGATGCGCAGGCGGAGGCCATTTTAAACATGCGCCTGCGCAGCCTGCGCCGGCTGGAAGAGATGGAAATCCGCAAGGAACATCGCGCCCTTACCAAGGAAGCCAAAGACCTCCGCACCCTGCTCGGCAGCGAGAAACTGCGCTGGACCCGCATCGGCGAGGAAATCGAGGGCACGCGCAAGAAATTCGGCTCCGGCGCGCTGGGCGACCGCCGCACCGAAATGGGCGCGATGCCGGCCGTGGTGGATGTCGCGCCGGATGCGTTCATCGAGCGCGAGGCGATCACCGTCATCCTGTCCGAAAAAGGCTGGATCCGCGCGGTGCGCGGCGCGGTGGCCGATCCGGCGGAGTTGAAGTTCAAGGAAGGCGACAAGCTCAAGTTGATCCTGCCGTGTTTCACGACCGACCGGCTGACGTTGTTCAGCACCAATGGCCGCGCCTACACGCTGAAAGCCGCCGATTTGCCGCGCGGCCGCGGCGACGGGCAGGCGCTGCGGGTGCTGGTGGATTTGACGAACGAAGACGACGTCATCCTGCTGTTCGTCGCGGCGGAGGGGACGAAATATCTGCTCGCGTCCAACGCCGGCCGCGGCTTCCTGGTGCCGGGCGAGGAACTCGGCGCCGAAAAGCGCACCGGCAAGCAGGTGTTGAACCTGAAAGCCGGGGAAGAAGCGGCTTTCTGCGTCCCCGCCGATGGCGATCATGTCGCGGCGGTCGGCGAGAACCGGCGTTTGCTGGTGTTCCCGCTGAACGAAATCCCGGAAATGGCGCGCGGGATGGGCGTGACGTTGCAGCGCTACAAGGACGGCGGGCTGGCGGATATCAAGGTGTTCCGTCTGGCGGACGGCCTGTCCTGGCGCCTCGGGGAGCGTGTCCGGACGGAAACCAACCTCCGCGAATGGCTCGGGAATCGGGGACAAACGGGGCGGATGCCGCCGAGCGGGTTTCCGCGGACTCCGACGTTTTGGGGGTAGGTAAAAGGGGGAAGTGTTGGTGCGCATGATCCTGGCCCCCCCAGCCCTCCAACGTCATGGTCCGCGAAGCAGACTGTGTGAAAACTCCTTCCCGCTGAGGACCTGCGATCTCGCCGGCGCTGCCGACGTGGTTCGCCGGTTCTCAGGCCAGGGCTTCGATGAGCACCTTGCA